>Ga0070708_100002197_pt1 | contig 15071 bp, 11 predicted proteins | sample KBSK5503metaG_FD_65469 | JGI IMG/M metagenome (GOLD analysis project Ga0070708, IMG submission 65469) | Corn, switchgrass and miscanthus rhizosphere microbial communities from Kellogg Biological Station, Michigan, USA - KBS K5-50-3 metaG | ecosystem: Host-associated > Plants > Roots >...
CCGGAAGCGGGCGGAGTCGAGGACGCCGGCCATGCCGATTACGCGCTCGCGGGGGAATCCGCTGAGCTTGTAGGCGGCCTGGGCCATGGCGTCGAGAGGGTTGGAGACGATGATCAGAATGCAATTGGGCGAGTGCTTGACGACTTTGCTGACCACGTCCGACATGATTTTGTAGTTGGTGTTGAGCAGGTCGTCGCGGCTCATGCCGGGCTTGCGCGGGATTCCGGCGGTGATGACCACGATGTCGGAATTGGCGGTGTCGGCGTAGTCATTGGTGCCGATCACGTAAGAGTCCCGCTTCTCGATGGGCATGGCTTCGAGCAGGTCGAGGCCTTTGCCCTGCGGCACGCCTTCGATGATGTCAATCAGGACGACATCAGCGAGTTCTTTGGAGGCGATCCAGTGAGCGGCGGTGGCGCCAACGTTTCCAGAGCCTACGATGCTTACTTTTTTGCGCATGATTATCCCTTCGAGGAGAGTAAAAAGCATTAACCACAGAGGACACAAGGTACACAGAGGAAATTCACTCTGTGCAATTCTGTGTCCTCTGTGGTTAACGCTTTACGCCGTCGTCAAGACTGCGGCTCCCATATTCTCGATAATGCTATCCGCAAATTTGCTGGTGCTGACTTTGGTCGCGCCTTCCATCAGGCGCTCAAAATCGTAAGTGACTTTTTTCTGTTCGATGGTGCGCTCCAATCCGCCTTCGATCAAGTCAGCGGCTTCGTTCCATCCCAGGTAGCGGAACATCATCACGCCGGAGAGCATGACCGAGCCTGGGTTGATCACGTCCTTATCTGCATACTTCGGCGCAGTCCCGTGCGTGGCTTCGAACACCGCATACCCATCGCCGATGTTTGCTCCGGGCGCAATGCCCAAGCCACCGACCTGCGCAGCGCAGGCGTCGGAAATGTAGTCGCCATTCAGGTTGGGTGTCGCCAGCACGGAGTATTCATCGGCACGTGTGACCACCTGTTGAAAAATCGAATCGGCGATGCGGTCGTTGATCATCAGCTTCTTTTTCCAGGCACCGTGGCCGTGGGTCGCGTAGATACTATCGAGTACGGTACGCACTTCGTCGGCCACCGCTTTACCAAACTCGGGTGGCGCAAACTCCAGGCCGGGTTCGACGAGCGCTGCGTTCTCTTCGGCTGAAAGATTCGGATTCTTATCCTTATTATCCAGAATCCAGCTCTCGCGCTCGGTCACAACTTGAACGCGGAATTCTTCGGTCGCTAGTTCATATCCCCATTTACGAAACGCTCCTTCGGTAAATTTCTGGATATTTCCTTTGTGGACCAGGGTCACGCTCTTGAGTTTATTTTCGAGCGCATGCTGGATCGCCATCCGTACCAGTCGCTTGGTTGCGAAGATGGAAATGGGTTTGATGCCAATCCCCGAATCTGTCCGCACCTGCTTCTTTCCACTCTTCAGCATTTCTTTGTTGAGAAATTCGATCAGCTTGGCGGCTTCGGGAGTTCCCTGCTCCCATTCGATTCCTGCATAGACGTCCTCGGTATTCTCCCGGAAGATGACCACGTTCATGCGGTCGGGACGCTTCACCGGGGACGGCACGCCTTTGTAGTACTTCACCGGACGAACGCAACAATAAAGATCAAGCACTTGACGCAGGGTGACATTGAGTGAGCGAATGCCGCCACCAACGGGAGTAGTCAGAGGGCCTTTGATGCCGACTCGAAATTCGCGGAGCGCGTCGACTGAATCCTGTGGCAACCAGTCATTGAATTTGGCTTTGGCCTTTTCTCCGGCGAAAATCTCGTACCAGACCACGCGCCGTTTTCCCTGATAGGCTTTCTCGACCGCAGCGTCGAACACGCGCGCCGATGCTTTCCAGATATCGCGCCCTGTGCCATCGCCCTCAATAAAAGGAATGATCGGGTTCGGCGGCATCTTAATGCGTCCGTCTTTGTAGCTGATTCGCGCGCCACCGCTGGGCACAGGCACGCCATTGTATGAGTCCGGCATCAAGGGACCTCCGAGCTGAATGGGGAACGGAGAATTATAAATGGTTACGAGGAACGTAAGAATCGTGCACCAGAGAATCGCGGATATCAGGCTACAATCAAGCGATGTCAGTCGGCTGGAAGCTCCTTGGAATCTTGCCCCTCTTTCTGTTTGCGCTGTCGCTGAACGCGCAAGTGATGGACAACAAGGAGAGACATGCAACCATTCCCGACACTCCCGCTCCGCAGCACCGCTTCTGGGACCGCACCAACATTCTGCTTTTCTCCGGAGTCGCTGTCTTCCGCGGACTCGACTATGCCTCCACCCGCAACTTCCAAGCGCGCGGGCGAGATGAAATCCTACTGCCGGATGATGTGGTGAACAACTCAGCGGGATTCGCCAGCTTGGAAGCCGCTGGCGCCGCCACTTCAGTGGGCATCTCTTACATTTTCCATCGTACTGGGCATCACAGACTGGAGCGCTGGTTGTCTATAGGGCATATCAGCGTGACCGGCTTTGGGGTGGCTCGGAACTATGCGCTGAAGTCGAAGCATCGTTAGCACTACGAAAAGCATGTACAACCGAGGAAGATCGGCCCTTTCAGGGCCGCGACCCACGTCACCCCCGACCTGACGCGTCGCTGAAAGCGCCACTCTACCGTGCCTTTCAGCAAACCACGCGATCGTAGATACTTCTCACCTCGGCAAATGTCCGGAGCAGTTCCTGCTCAAGGCCTTCGGGAAACTCGCGATGCAGCACCTGAGAGGTGAGCTTTTCCGCAGCATGGCGTGCGTGTTCGGCGGCGGGGAGCCAGCGACTATTTCTGCCAATCACCAAGCGAAGAACATGCTCGACGGTGCGGCAGAGTTCGGCAGCATGGTCGAGTAGGGCCGCGTCCCTCTTCTCTAATTTTCCTGAGGCAGAGCATCGCCAAAGCCTATCGCGCAAAGTCCCGCTCATGGGACGAATCCCGTGCTTTACGAGCAAAAAGCTCGATAAAAAATCGGCGTCATAAAGCGCGCCGGCAGAAGTCCGAATACTCCTTCCGGGAGAGCTGGCATCTTGCAATCGTTGCCGCATCTGGCGCACAGCGTTCGCAAAGCCCCCGTGACCTGCGAACCGGGTGAACAGAGTTTCGGCTGCAGTGATGGCTCGGCGGCCGAGTTCGGCGCTTCCGGCGATCAGGCGCAACTTGGTATAAGTCAGCGCCTCCCATGGCTGGGCTTCAGCGGAGAAATACGCTTCCAGTTGCGCGGGTGTGACCAGCAGCTCACCTTCGGCGCCGCGGGGACGCAATCGCGTGTCCACCGGAAAGACCATTCCCTCTTGGGTGTAAGCTGCCAGCGCCTGCATAATCTGCTCCGCTGTTTTGGTGAGGGCGCGACGATCTTCCGCAGGATCGCAGAGGAACAGCACATCGGCATCCGAGAGCAGGTCGAATTCCCGACTGCCCATACGCCCCAAAGCCAACACCGCCAGCCCACGAGGAGCGCCCGCGATGCCGAAGGCGGCTGAAATCGCGTCCTCCGCTGCATTGGTTGTTTCCGCGAGCGACGAATAAATAGGGCGTTGCTCCGCCAAGTCTCGCGCTCCAGAGGCAAACATGCGATGCCGGAAGTGCCGCCGCAGCAGCGCAATCTTTTCTCCATGCGCGGCGGTTGAGTTGGCAACATAAGCAAACACTGCGTCGCCACCCGCGACCGGGTCTTCGGCAAACAATGGAGGCGAGAGATCGAACAAGCTCCCGCTGCTCAAGCTCGGCGCCGCCGAATGAATTTCGGCGAGGGTGTCGACCTCCTCGGGATAACGCACGAGTATTTCCGTCAAGTATTCGCTGGTTGCGAACAATGAGAGAGAGCGGGCAATTGCCTCCTGTTGCCGCAACGCCGCCGCATAGCGCTCGGAACTGCCATAAGCGGAACTCAGGAATCGCAGCAAGTTCCTTCGCGCGACCCCACTCAGGCTCTCGCCATTGAGCACCAGAGAAAGCTCCGGCGCATCTTCCGCCAGCCTCTCCAGCAATAGCTGCTGCGACTGGTCCGTGATCGCCGCTTCCGTCCGGCCCCGGAGCTGGAACTCGGCTTCGGTTGGTTCGAGAGTCCCGCGCGCCTGTTGCTGGTAAATGACCCGCTGGTAGATTTCTGCGACGGCCGCCATTCGCTCCCGAACAGCGGTTGTGAGGTCACCGAGCAGGTATCCGGGGGCGAGGCCCTCCATCGAACGACGCAGCACTTGCCGCTCATAATCCGAAGGAGGCAACCGGTGCACCTGGTGTCCCTGGCGCAGTTGCAGGCGATGCTCCAGGTGCCGAAGAAATGAGTAAGCCGACGTAAGCTCGTGAAACTCGTGTCCCGTGATGTGGCGTTTGTCATGAAGCTTCTGCAACGAGAACAGAGTGCCGCCGGACCGCAGCCAGGCCTCCTCGCCTCCAAATACCCGCTGCAGGCACTGGACTAGAAACTCGATATCTCGAATCCCGCCACGATCAATTTTCACGTCCAGGGACTCGTGTCCCTCGGCCGCGGTTTGTTTTCGCCGCTTTCGATCAATCTTCTCGCGCGCGACTAAGGCGGTCTTGATGGCGGCAAAATTCACTTGCTCGCTGTAAACCTGGGGCTGAACTCGGCGGATGAATTCCCTTGCCAGCGTGGCATTTCCCGCCGAGTGCCGGATCTTGATCAGGGCCTGCTTTTCCCAGTCGTGGGCGGTTGCGGCATAGTAATGCAGGGCATTGGACAAGCTGATTGCCAGTTCTCCCTCGTTCCCCTGCGGACGCAGCCTGAGATCTATGCGAAAGACAGCGCCATCAACTGTGGGGCGCGAGAGCGTCTCCGTCACTTGCTGTGCCAGGCGAACGAAGTATTCGCGGTTAGCGATCGGAGCCGTAGGTGGCTCGCTGCCGTCCCCGTAGAGGTAGAGAACGTCAATATCAGAACTGTAGTTGAGTTCGTTGCCGCCGAGTTTTCCAAGGGAGAGCACGGCGAAAGGAGTGTTCAGCGCCCGGCCTTCGGCATCGAGGTTTTGCGGCAGTCCGAAGCGGCGTTCCATCGTACTCTCGGCCTCGCGCAGGGCCTCTTGGATCAAAACGTCGCTCAGCGCAGAAATTTCCGCCGTGGTCTCGGCCAGAGGAGCAATCCTGAGAACGTCACGCAGCATGATGCGCACATATTCCCGTCGCTTGAAGCGTGCCAAAAGCAGGGAACTATCACGCTCGAACGACCGCGAACGGAACCGCGCCAGGGCCTCGGAGAACTCTTCTCGGGAAAAACTGCGATCAAGCTTCTTCTCGCGCAGAAAGGTCTGGAGCAGGTCTGAATTCTGGATCAGGGTCTCGCCCAGATACCGGCTGTTGCCGAAAACTGCCGTTGCGTAATGGGCCAGGAATGGATGGGTCTCAATCAGACGCACGGTCTCCGGGGAGGCCTCGTTCACCAGGCGGTCAAACAGAAGAAGCGAGGAGTCGGGATCGGGAGACTCCGCAAGCAGGACGGGCAGGGCCTTCGCCAGGCTGGCCGATAACTTGCCCGAAACACGTTCAAAGTTCAGCCGCGCGGTTTGCGGATCATGGAATGAAATACTTTCGAACCGATGCATCCCTGATTTCTCGGAGTGTTCGGGCGATTGCATGAAGCTGAACGGCGGTCTGCTCGAAGACACAGTGGGCTGGGCAGATCAGCATAGCACGGGACCGCCTACCATCTGCGCGTTCCAAAGTACTTGCGGACGCCGATTGCGTTGTACCGGCCCCATGGGCCATTGGGACCCAGGTCCGCGGCGCCAAGATTCCTATCGCGTGCCCCGAAACGGTCAAAGAGAAAATGCTGGGTGACCCGCATCTCAAATCCTCGTCCCAGGTAAATGGCGGCGCCCCAGGAATGTTCGACTCCGATGGCGTCGGGCGACCAGGTGTAAAGGTTTCGAGGAACATTTTTGCCAAACAAGAATCGTGGCTCTCCAAACACCATGAAGCGGCGGAACGGGCCTCGGCCAAAAGGACGCACCTCCAACAGACCCGAGAGCATATACCGGCCGAATGCATTGCAGGGAGCGTCTGCCCCGCCGAAGGTGCCGGCATCAGCGCGGCATAGGTTGGGATCTATCTCGTTGTGTGGTGGGGCGATATCGAATTCCGCATAGCCCCAGAATGTGTCCGAAGGAAGAAACATTCGTTCGGCTGCGGCCCCTTTAGCCTGCTGGGCCTGAGATCCGTTGCTGAACACGGCAATAATGAGGACCAGAAGAGAAATCCGTTGCATTCACCCCTCCGCGAATTCGAGTCAGCATTTTACATCTGGGCTCGGTTCGAATATTCCCCAGCGAGTTCTACGGAAAACCATAGCCTTTGGCCGCAATTTCTCCAACAACTGGGAGAGCGTTAACATCCTATGAATGCTAAGTGCCACGAAATCTTGAGAGAACGTTTGGCGAGGCTCTTGCTCTAGAACCTCGCAAGGAGTACCAGAAAACATGGGGCAGGAGATTTCAGTTTCGTATCAAGCGGTAAAGAGCAAGGTGTACCGGCTCATCGACAGTCTGGTGGAAGACGACAAGACCCAAGGCGATGTGCAGGAATCCATGAAGCGCTGGTGGAAGCATATTCACCCCGCGGACCGGCCTGTCGCTCGGAAACACCTGCTATCGGTTCTGAACAAATCGAATGCCACTCTGGGCGCCATCTGCGAGGGACTCACAGGTCTGCAAGACTTCGAGATCCACCAGGTGCGCACAGAGAGCGTGGCTCGCCTCCACACTTTGCCCGGCGAAAACGGAAACTCAAACCAGCGAATGAAGGCATCAATGTAGAGTAGATTAGGTGTTTTAACATTTCCTTTACAAAAGCAATGAAAAAGGCCCGGCAACCTGCCAGGCCTTAATCCTTTTGCGCCTAAATATCGTAGTAAAGGGCGAACTCGTAGGGATGCGGACGCAACCGGATGGCGTCCACCTCCTTTGACTTCTTGTAGTCAATGTAGGTGCTGAGGAGTTCCTCGGTAAACACATCACCCTTCAGCAGGAATGCGTGGTCTTTTTCAAGAGCGATCAGCGCCTCTTCGAGCGAACCTGGCATTGAAGGCACTTTCGCCAGCTCCTCTGGTCCCAGATCGTAAATATCTTTGTCCAGCGGTTGACCCGGATCGATTTTGTTTTCAATTCCATCCAGGCCGGCCATCAGCATGGCAGAGAAAGCCAGGTAGGGGTTGCAACTGGGGTCTGGCGGACGGAACTCGACCCGCTTGGCTTTCGGCGAGGCCGAGTACATGGGAATACGGCATGCCGCCGAACGGTTCCGGCGCGAGTATGCGAGGTTCACAGGCGCTTCGAACCCAGGAACGAGGCGCTTGTAGGAGTTGGTGGTGGGGGCAATGATTGCTGCCAGCGCCGGGCCATGCTTGATCAGGCCGCCGATGTACCACAGCGCCATCTGCGACAGGCCAGCGTAGCCATCCCCGGCAAACAGCGGCTTTCCGCCCTTCCACAACGACTGGTGGGTATGCATGCCGCTGCCGTTATCCTGGAAGATCGGCTTAGGCATGAAGGTCACAGTCTTGCCGTACTGGTTGGCAACGTTCTTCACCACGTACTTGTAGAGCAGCATGTGATCGGCCGACTTCACCAGTGAATCGAACTTCAGGTCAATTTCGGTCTGTCCACCGGTGGCCACTTCGTGGTGGTGGCATTCCACTTCCATGCCGCAGTTCTGCATGGTCATCACCATCTCCGTGCGTAGGTCCTGGTAATGGTCCATGGGAGGCACTGGGAAATAGCCTTCTTTGTAACGCGGACGGTAGCCGAGATTGTTGTTTTCACGGCCGGAATTCCAGCGTCCTTCTTCCGCGTCGATGAAATAGAAACCGTGTTGCTCCCTCTGATCGAAACGAATGTTGTCAAAGATGAAGAACTCGGCTTCGGCGCCGAAGAAGGCGGTATCGGCTAGACCAGTAGACGCCAGGTAAAGCTCAGCCTTTTTCGCGATGTAACGCGGGTCACGATCGTAACGCTGTTTGGTCACCGGATCAATGACGTCGCAAACCATCACCAGCGTCGGCACTTCGGTGAATGGGTCCAGCATGTGGGTTGAGGCATCGGGGATCAGCAGCATGTCGCTTTCGTTGATCGCCGCCCAGCCGCGAATGGACGAGCCGTCCATGCCGAAGCCTTCTTCGAAGGAATCCTCGGTCAACTGGTTGATAGGATAAGAAACGTGTTGCCACAAGCCTGGCAAGTCGGTGAAGCGGAGGTCAAGAACTTTGGCTCCGTTTTTCTTCGCAAACTCCAGGACAGTTTTTGCATCTGCCATTTGGAAAGCTCCTTTAAGAAATCGGGCGACACCCGGAAATTGATTTCGGACACACTGCCGTCAGCCGTGGCTGGACTTCAGACTTTCACTGGGAATCTGGAGAATTGTACACCTGCTACAATCTTCCCAACAGCGCAGGTTGATTCAGTGTAGTAGCTCGCAGCGCGGGCTAGGAAATTGATTGTTTTTATGGGCAGGATAAGGGGAGGTTATTCAGCATTAAGCGGCTGACACTTAGCTTATGGCCAGCTGAGTTTCAGGTAAGTCACCCCTCGCTTGGCGGGCCAAATGCTAACTGCTAAGTGCCAATTGCTGCCTTATGGATTTTGACCAGTTAGAAACTTTCATTGAAGTTGCGCGACTTTCCAGTTTTTCGCGGGCCGCGGAAAAGCGTTTCCGCACTCAGCCTGCCATTTCCTCGCAGATACGCTCACTCGAGGAGGAGGTTGGCGCCAGACTGCTCGACCGCTCGGGCGGCAAAGTGTCTCTGACGGCTTCAGGCAAGTTGTTCGTCAAATTCGCCGAAGAAACGCTCGATGCTCGCAAGGCCGCCATGACGAACATTGCGGAGACCGAGCGCGTGCCTCGCGGAGAAATCGTGGTCGGCGCCAACGAAGGTACCTGCCTTCACATCCTTCCTGAAGTCTTTGCCGAGTTCAAAAAGCAGCATCCCAGTGTTTCGGTCAGCATTAAGCGGGCCGACTTCTCTAAGGTGCTGGAATCGGTCATTGATAATTCGGTCGATTTCGGCGTGGTTTCCATGCCGGTTACTGACAATCGGCTGACTGCGGTCCTTATCCACAAGGACGAACTGGTCTTAATCGCGCCTCCCAAGCATCCGCTGGCCAAGCTCAAGTCTGCCTCGATCACCGATATCGCCCAGTATCCACTGGTGATGCCAAAAGTTGGCCACACCCGTGACGGATTGGACGGCCTCTTTCACGAGCGCAAGCTGAAGCCCCGCTATGCCATGGAGCTCGACTCCAGCGAGCTGCTGAAGCGCTTCGTGGCCGCTGATGTCGGAATAGGATTTATCTCGCGCTCGAACGTCCAGGAAGACGTGAAGGCCAATGTCCTAGCGGCGATTCCTCTCGCCGATGCGCAGATTCGCCGTGATCTCGCCCTGGTCTTTCGCAAAGACAAAGCCTTGAGCCGTGCTGCACTAGCTTTTATCGATATCGCGGTCAAAATCAAAACGGCTGAGACAGCAGTCAGCGGCAAGCGATAATAGAAACTCGTTGTGAGTTGCCTTTCGAGTTCCCGACCGTCCAACAGCCGAGCGTGACTGAGCCTCGTCCCCTCTCCGTGTAACGGAAAGGTCTCTTGACGCACTATTGCGACAGTGGGACGATTCCTACATAGAACCAAGTCAACCAACCCCAGTTTCCTCGGGAGGGCATCATGCTTTGCAAGCTCAGCTCTCTGTTCCCCATAGTTCTTCTCCTTAGCACCTTCGGTTATGCGTCAACTCCACCCAAGGTCTTGGCGCTAGGCGTCGCCGGGGTAGCCACTGCACAACCCAACACTCTGACCGTCGCAGCACCGCTCGCTAATCTCACCAGCCGAGCTGTGACCGGCGTCAAGATCGACCGCGTCCTGTTGTCAACCGCTAGATTGCGAACATCTCTGCCGATCAGCGTAAGGACCATTCGCGGACATGCCAGCGAGATTGTTCAGGCCGAGTTCGATAGCAAGTCCCTCGTCGCCGGTAAAAAGTACGAACTTGTGTTGCAGGGAACCTATCGCATGGGGCGAGAGGACAATGACAAAGACAAAGACCGCGACGACAAGGGTCCCAGCCGGCCTTTCACAGTACGCACTTTCATCGTCCTGCCTCCGGCGTCTCCTGGCTCACACGACGTCGACAAAACTCAGGTGCCAGCACACAAAGTCGAGGGCGGTCGCTATCCCCATCAGGCACCGCGCATGGATAAAGACGTGAACCAAGCGGCGCCTCCGGTTCCTAAGACAGCATTTGTGCCCGGCACTTCCACCCCCACCAGCACCGAGCTGAAACCCGCTCCTGTCGGCGATCCGCCCGCCATCACCTTCAATGCCAACGATCCCGTCGGCATCAACGGGGCCGGGCTCGGCTGCAGCGGTGACGCCTCCGCGGGATGCGCCGAACCTAGCGGAGCCAGTGGCGGCGGCGTGATCTTTGTCTCTGCAAATTGGAGCGTCGCCTACTCCACCGACGGCGGCAGCACTTTTAAGGTGCTCGATCCCACAACCATATTTCCCAACGACGCCGTCGGATTCTGCTGCGACCAGATCATTCAATACGCGCCCTCGATTGACCGCTTCATCTGGCTTCTACAAGGCACGGGATACCGTCTCGCCATGGCAAGCCCCGCCGACATCAAGAGCAGTAACGGCACCTCTTGGACCTACTGGAACCTCACCCCCAGCCTTTTCGGGAGATGCACCGGCCCCGACTACCCCGATCTCTCCGTCGGGGACAACTCGCTCTATATCAGTTGGGACGCAGGCGGCGGCAGCGGATGCACATCTGGCTTCCAAGTCGTGCGTACCTCCCTCGCCGGCATCCAGGCGGCCAGTACCATCACCCTCGAATTCACCGATCCGGCAAATGCGCCCTGCTGTAACATATGGGGCGATCATCTGACGCAAAACACAGGTGACGAGATCTTTTGGGCGGGACACAACGGCAACAGCACGCTGACCGTGTACTCGCTTAAGGAAGGCTCGAACACCTATTTCTGGCGCGATGTCGGCATCTCCAGTTGGGCGAGCAACGCTCCCACCTCGACCACGCCCGACGGTCTCGATTGGCTCGCCAAGAACTTCAACGGTCCCGGCGGAAACTCTTTCCCGCGCAACGGCATCATCGGGGCCGCACGCTCAGGGGATCAGCTCTGGTTCGGTTGGACCGCCGGCACTGACAACAACTTCAGGCAGGCGCACATCGAGATCGTCACACTCGATCGCAGCCATAACTTCAACAAGGTGCAACAGGTGCAGGTCTGGAACAACAGCTACGCCTTCGCCTATCCCGCATTCTCGAGCAACGGCTGCACCGGTGAGATCGGCATGTCGTTCGAATACGGGGGCAAAGGCAACTACGAAAATCACGTCGTCGGCTTCTGGGGAGATTTCGTCGCTTACATCACCACCAACAGCAACGTCGGAGACGATCGCTTCGGCGACTACGTCTCCATACGCCGTGCGCCGATCACCCGGACAGATCCCGGCAATCTCTTCACCGCCTTCGGCTTCGGACTCAACAAACAAACGCCGCCGCAAACCGGCAACAAAACCGACGTTCGCTACGTGCTGTTCGGGAGGCCTTCCTGCCCGTCACGCTAGGGGCAGCGGCCTACTCCGCAGCGTTCGCAAACGCATCACACTCGACAGATTCCGGGTCGTGAAGCCCTACGGAGACCGGGGCGTGCGCTGCTCCGAACTGCCGTGCGTGAATGACTCGCGGATACTTGCCGCTCCGTTCATGGGGACGTTTTGAGGTGCGTTGGCCCTGGCCAGCGATTGCTCCCGACGGGCGATTCGGAAGCCGAGCCCAGCTAAACAACCCGTTGGTTTTGAAAATCTAACGCATCTGTGTTGTACAATTCGCTCGTGATCCGCAGTAGTTGGCGTCCCCTTATCTTCCTCATTCTTCTTAGCCTGCTGTGCACTGCAGACTTTGCACAAAGCGGGAGCAAATCCAAACTCAGCTATAAGCTACTTTCGATTCACGTGAAAGGACTCACCCGCTTCAATCAAGACCAAGTCGTTGCCGCTTCTGGATTAAGACTCGGGCAGTTCGCCGGCGAAAATGATTTTAAGCAGACAGCAAAGAGATTGGGCGAAACCGGTCTCTTCACGGAGCTGACATACTCCTACCAATACTCCACCGCCGGATGCAATCTGGAACTCCAGGTTACGGAGAACGACAAGCTTGTTCCTGTCCTCTTCGACAACTTCGTCTGGTTTTCTGACGACGAATTGATCAGCCTCTTGCAAGCCAGGTTGCCGCTGTTCGACGGCCACTTGCCTCTTGGAGGCAATCTTGCCGACCAGATCTCGGAGGCTCTAAATTCGATTTTGGCGGAGCGGAAAATCTCTGGCCAGGCTGAATACTTGCCCTTTGCTCCGGAGAATGGCCTGATCGAGTCTTATGTGTACAAAGTCAAGTTTCGGCCGGTTCTGGTCCGCAGCATGGAGTTTCCTGGCGCCGCACCTGCCGAAGTCCCTGCATTGCAAGAAGTCGCCAAGCCCCTTGCTGGGCAAGATTATCTGCGCACAAAGATGCGAGTCCAGGAACGCCTGAATTTCCTCCCGGTCTACCAGGCCCGCGGGTACTTGAAAGGCCAATTTAGTGACGCCCAGGCGAAAGTCGCCGAGGATGGCCCTCAAACACTGGTTGACGTTAGCTTCCCCGTTGCTCCAGGTCTTCAATACAAGCTGACCGAGATCCAATGGACGGGCAACGCAGCTTTCCCGGCTGACAAGCTGCAAGCGCTCATTCATCTGAAGACCGGCGAGCCTGCCAACGCCGTGCAACTGGGTGATGATCTGCAAGAGGTCCAAAAACTCTACGGAACCAAAGGTTACCTTTTTGCTCGCGTCGAACCCACCCCCGAGATGGATGACTCCCAGGCCACGGTCCGCTATGACTTGGGTGTCACCGAAGGGGACATTTACCGTATGGGAGAACTCAAAATCGACGGAGTCAATGCCGACAGTTCACAGAAGATAGTTGCCCAGTGGCAGATGAAAGCGGGAGACCCGTTTGACGACAGTTATCTGACCCGTTTCTTCAAGATCCTGTATCGTGACGTCGGCCTCAGCCGCTCGATGAACGTGGTACCCAGGAAAACGGTCAACCAGCAGAACAAGACCGTCTCTGTCAGCTTGCACTTTGTGCCCAAGAGTTAGGTGTCCCAGCCCTGCAAACTTTTTCTTACGCTTTTCATATTCCTTTCGGATTGCGTATGTTAAATTTGACGGTTCATCTACCCAAATTTCGGGAGGATTTTTGAATTGTCCAAAGACATGGTCCCCAAGCGGATTTTCTTCACTAAGGGGGTCGGTAAACACAAAGAGCGCCTGACGTCGTTCGAGTTGGCGCTTCGCGACGCCGGAATCGCAGCCCAGAACCTGGTCCGGGTGTCCTCCATTTTCCCGCCACAATGCAAACTCATCGCCCGCTCTCAGGGTTTGAAGTACCTGAGTCCTGGCGAGGTGGTTTTTTCTGTCGTGGCAGAAAATTCTACCCATGAGCCGCATCGCCTGCTAGCGGCCAGCATTGGCGTGGCTATTCCCTCGGACCGCAATACCTACGGTTATTTGAGCGAGCACCACTCTTTCGGCGAAACTGAAGACTCCGCAGGGGACTATGCGGAAGAACTTGCCGCTGAGATGCTAGCGACGACCCTGAACGTCGAGTTCGACTCCGACCGTTCCTGGGATGAGAAGAAAGAAATTTACCGGATATCGAACAAGATCGTCCGCACCGCCAACGTCACGCAGTCAGCGGTAGGCGACAAACGGGGATTGTGGACGACGGTAATCGCTGCGGCGATATTTATTTTTGACTAAGTTCCAAACCTAAATCTCAGTCATCCCGCTTTGCACCGTAAGGGCCGGCCAGTCGAGGACCTTCGGCACTCTTACTGCCGTATTCTTGGATTCGCCAGCGAATACAGCAAGTCAGTCAGGAAGTTCACCATCACGTAGGTTAGCCCAATCGCCAGAATGCATCCCTGCACCAGGTAGTAATCGCGGTTGCCGATTGCCTGGACGGTCAGCCGTCCGATACCCGGCCAGGAAAAAATTGTCTCGGTGACGATCGCGCCCGCGAGCAGCGCTCCGAACTGGAGCCCGAGCACCGTGAGCACTGGCAGCATCGCATTACGAAGTGCATGGCGATAAACGACAGCTCGCTCGGTGAGTCCCTTGGCCCGCGCAGTTCGAATGTAGTCCTGCCCAAGTTCCTCAAGCATCGAGGTGCGCACCATGCGGGTGAGAATGGCCGCCAACGCTCCGCCCATAGTGATGGCCGGCAACACAAGATGCGCCACGGTCCCTGAACCCGACACCGGAAGCAATCCCAGCTTGATTGAGAAGAGCAGAATCAGAATCGGACCAAGCGCGAAATTCGGAAATGATAAACCGAACAGGCTGACCACGCTCAATAGCTTGTCATCCCATTTTCCCCGTCGCTGGGCAGAGCGAACTCCGGCGGGAATCGAGATCAGGACCGCGATCAGGAGCGCCGCAATCGTGAGCTGCAAGGTATATGGATAACGCTGCACAATCAGGCTACTGACGCTCCGATTAAATCGCAGCGACGGCCCCAGGTTGCCATGGAGGACTCCCCGCCAATAATGCAAATACTGTTCCCCGAGCGGGACATCCAGTCCGTAGGCGTGACGCGTGGCCGCCACATCGGCCGCAGGCGCGCCTTCCCCGAGCATCTGAAGAATGGGGTCGCCAGGAACCAGATGGATGAGCAAGAAGACCACAGAGACAACTAGCCACAGGACGGGAAGTGCATATAGCACTCGGACAAGTAGGTAGCGAAGAGTTCTCACGGAATCCTAGGGCTCCGCTCTTGCTGAAAGCCGAGGGCATCGCCAAGCGCCTTCAAGGCAGCAGATCATAAATATCCACTTCAGTGCGGGTACCGATGTACACCTTACCATTCGCCACCGTGGGAACCGTGAACTTGACGGCACTGCCTGCTTGGTCGCGCTGGTTTGCGGCCTGCGAACTGTGCCACAATTCATTTGCAAGGTTGTTTGCATCGAAGGCGAATAATATCGCTGGAGCCGGCGTAATACCGCAC
>Ga0070708_100002199_pt1 | contig 15067 bp, 10 predicted proteins | sample KBSK5503metaG_FD_65469 | JGI IMG/M metagenome (GOLD analysis project Ga0070708, IMG submission 65469) | Corn, switchgrass and miscanthus rhizosphere microbial communities from Kellogg Biological Station, Michigan, USA - KBS K5-50-3 metaG | ecosystem: Host-associated > Plants > Roots >...
CCCCCCTGACGGTCGCGTTGGTGAAGAACGGGTAGAAGTCTGCCGGTTGGCCGTCGTCGGTCGTTGGTATCAGGGTGCACCCGGCACCGGTTGTTCGGTTGCACGTCGAGAACTCGATACGTGGAAGATCTGCCTCGAACGCGACGCGGCTGTACGGCTGGTCGAAGTTGGTGCCGGTCGTCGCGCTGGTGAACCGGAACGGCGTCGGATGCAAGGCGGTGTTCCCGTCCGGCCACACCGGCGTGTACGAGACACCGTCGAACCCGGTGTTCGTCTCGGTACAGCCCTGCACCTTGTAGAGGAGCGACCTGGAAGCCGGGAAGCAGAAGTCGTCCTCGCCCGCTCCCTCGGTGGGTTCCTGATCGGCGCCGCTGCCTTCCGTGTTGCCCGCCGGGCACGCGATCGGGTTGCCTGAGCTGTCGATCCCGAACGGCGTCGCCGGGACCTTGGCTCCGTTGCAGAACTGGAAGTGGCCGATCTCATCGGAGAAAGCAACGTTGTAGCTGTGGGCCGCCCAGATCACGCGGGTCTGCTCCGACGCGGTGCTGTACATGGGGTGGAAGGCGTACGGGATCGCGTCGCAGCTGGTGCCGGTCGGGTCGTACTTGATCTGCGCGAACCCGTTGCTGGGACTGGCCGTCATCGACCCGGATTGGCCCGTGGTCATGTCATCGATCTGAGCCTGCAGACCGTTCGGTGTGTCGTGGAGACCGACCTGCAGCCGGTCGCCCGACGACATGAAGAGGTCCTTCCCGGGGTTGGGGGTGAACGTTGAAAGGGTGGAGTCGATCGGGTTCGCCGGCGCCTGCGCAACCCCGTTGCGGGTGACGAAGGCGAATTGGAACGTTTCGATCCCGACCCTGGCCGCGCAGGTTTGGTTCTGGACGGTGCCGTTGACCGGGTCCTCCAGGAGGCTGAAGACGTTCATGGCGGCGCACCACCGGGCCGGGTTGCAGGTGTCGGCCCCGACCGCGACCGCCCACGTTGGCCACGGCACCCAGCCGGGTGGGTAGAACTGCAGCTCCATGAACGCGGTGCCCGGATGGTTGGGTGACACGGTCGGATCGACGATGTTGCTGTCGCTGTCAGGGGCGCACGTCGACACTTGCTCCGGATAGGACTGCGTGTCGCACAGTGCCATCCCGAACCATAGGGCGCCGTTCAGTTCGAAGTTGTACGCCTTCCCGGGTGCCGTCGGGCTCGACGGGGTCGGCTCTTTCGGGAGCGTCACGTTGTACCGCATCCGGTTCCCGGAACCGGGGGTGTTCGAGTAGAAGAGCAGCGACGGCTCGTCGTGCCCGACGTACTCGTTGGCGCCGAAAACCTCGGCCGAATTGGCCAGATCCGGACAGAGCGGACTGTATTCGCAGTTGATGTTCATGTGCTGGTTCGAGGACGGAGCCGCCTGAGCGGGCACCCCGCCACCTGTCGCCGCCGGCATCAAGCCTGCAGCTCCCAGCAGCAGAGCAACCAAGAACGATCGCCTCTTGCCGATCATCGTCGCGGTCCTCCTTCGGGGGTTGAGGAGCCGGCCGACGCCAACTAGCGCAACGGCCGAGCCGGTTCCGGCGGACGCTTATTCGCGGCAAGCACTCCGATCACCCTACGGTTCGATCGAGAGATAACGCAAGCCCGTCAGGCAGGGCGAACTGGGTCTAGCTGGGATCCATCACCGGCGTTAGCCTCCGCCCATGCGATTCCTCGTCCTCGGACCTCTCGAGGTCGCGGGGGCGGGCGGGGAGCCGTTCTCGATCGCCGGATCGAAGGAGCGAACGATCCTCGCCTGCCTCATCGCGCGTGCGGGTCGGGTCGTGCCCGTCGACGATCTCATCGAGGAGCTGTGGGGCGACCATCCGCCTCGGGCGCCCGAGAAGACCCTCGTCTCGTACGTTTCACGACTCCGTCGCGAACTCCATTCCCGCCGGTCTGCCGGCTCGAACGTCGACGTCATCGTCTTCCGTGCGGACGGCTACACGCTCGAGAGCGAGGGTCACGAGATCGATGCGGTCAGCTTCGAGCAGCTCGCGGTCGAAGGGCACCGGCTCCTGACTGCAGGGCACCCCACTCAAGCCGATCCACTTCTCCAAGAAGCGCTCGGACTGTGGCGAGGCGCCGCCTACCAAGGCTACCGGTATACGGGGTTCGGGGCGGCCGAAGGCGATCGCCTCGACGAGCTTCGACGAACGGCCACCGAAGACCTCATCGACTCGAGGCTCGCCGGTGCGGACCCGGGCCAGCTCGTCCCCGAGCTCGAGGCGATGGTTCGGGAGGAGCCGCTGCGCGAGCGGCGGTGGGGCCAGTTGATGGTCGCGCTCTACCGAGCCGGCCGTCAGGCCGAGGCACTCCAAGCCTTCGCGCGCGCCCGGGAGGTGCTGGTCGGCGAGCTCGGGATCGAGCCGGGCGTCGAGCTGCAACGACTCCAGTCGGCGATCCTCTCCCACGATCCCGAGCTCGAAGGCGGTCGGCCCCCGCCAGCGGAGCCTGTTCGTCCCACGGATGTGTGCCCGTACAAGGGACTCGCTCGGTTCGAAACGGTCGATGCGGACTTCTTCTTCGGTCGGGAGCAGGTGGTCGCAGAGTCGATCGGTCACCTCGTGGGAGGAAGGTTCCTGGCGCTGATCGGACCCTCGGGAAGTGGCAAGTCGTCCCTGTTGCGTGCGGGACTCATGCATGCACTCGGATCGGGGGCGCTTCCGGGCAGCGAACGGTGGGCCTACTTCGCGATGCGACCGGGCAACCATCCGCTCGATGCGTTGGGTGATGCGCTGAACGAGAGGCGAAAGCACTCGATGCTCGCCGTCGACCAATTCGAAGAGGTCTTCACGGCGTGCTCCGACGTCGGCGAGCGCACCACCTTCCTCGACGCCATCACGGAAGCCGCTTCGGCGCCCGATAGCACCACCACGATCGTCATCGCGATGCGAGCGGACTTCTACGGACGATGCGCCGAGCACCGAGGACTGGCATCGCTGCTCGCCTCCGACCAGATCCTTGTCGGGCCGATGGACGCCGACGAGCTCCGGAGGGCGATCGAGCTTCCCGCGCAACGAGCGAGCCTGACCGTTGAGGACGAGCTCGTCGACTCGCTCGTTTCAGACACCGTCGGCCAGCCCGGTGGCCTTCCCCTCCTCTCGACGGCACTGCTCGAGCTGTGGACTCACCGTCGCGATCGAACCCTTCGGTTGGACGACTACCTGCGTGCAGGAGGGGTGAAGGGGGCGGTCGCACGGTTGGCGGAGGAGGCCTTCGGCCGGCTCGATCGCGATGGCCAGGCAGCGGCCAAGCGGATCCTGCTTCGCCTGGCTGCACCCGGGGAAAGGGCGGACGTGGTCCGCCGCCGCGCTCCGCTCTCGGAGTTCGATCTGGACCGTGACGCGGACGCGAGACACGCGATGGCGGTCCTGACCGATGCCCGCCTTGTCACCGTCGCGGAAGGAACAGCCGAGGTTGCTCATGAGGCGTTGCTCCACGAATGGCCGAGGCTTCGGACCTGGCTCGAGGACGACGCGGAAGGGCGGAAGCTCCATCGGCACATCACGGGATCGACGCACACGTGGGACGAGGGAGAGCGTGACCCCGCCGATCTCTATCGGGGGGCTCGACTCACAGCCGCGTGGGAGTGGGCCGAGCCCCATGAGACGGATCTGAACGACCTCGAACGGGAGTTCCTCCGGGCTAGCCGCACCGCGTCCGAGGGCGAAGCCGTCCGCGCCCGCCGGACGAACCGTCGACTGCGGGGTCTCCTCGTCGGCGTCGCCGTGCTGCTCGTGGCGTCGCTCGTGATCGGCGAGCTGGCGCTCACCCAACGAGATCGAGCGACCGACGCCCTGACGTTCGCGGACGCTGGGCGGCTCGCCTCGCGGTCGCGCGTGGAGCAAGATCCGGTGCTCGCGCTGATCATGGCGAGGGAAGCCGTGAACCTCGATGACTCGCCCGAGGCAAGGAGCGCTCTGTTCGCGGCGCTCGAGCGAAGCCCCGCTATCACCGACCGGATCTTCGCGCCCGGCGGGTCGTCTCCGGCGGGAGATGAAACGCAGTGGATCGCGATGTCCCCGGATGGGCGGACGCTCGCGATCGGCGATGCCTCTCCAACGATCGAGCTCTTCGATGCCGTGCGAAAGGCGCCGCTCGGCACCCTCGACGTCGGAACCGGAACCGACCGGGCGAGCTTCAGCCCCGACGGTCGAACGCTCGTGTTCGCGACCTCGAGCGACGAGCTCGTGTCGGTTGACGTCGCCACGCGGACCGACCGAGGACACGTTCGGACCAAGGGCCCAGTGGACGCGATCGCCTTCGCACCGGACGGAACGAGGCTTCTGACCGCCGAGGTCCTCCAGCGTACGGAGCTCCTCATCCCGCGCGACCCCGTCACACTCGAACCGTCCGCCCCGAGTGTCCGTACCCCCCGTGGCGAGGATCAGGTCGCACCGCTCGCATCGTTCGCGATGGCGTTCTCTCCGGACGGCCGCTCGCTCATCACGACCCGCTCCGGCCGAGGGCCCACCCTCGTGTGGAACGCGGACCTCGGGCTCGTTCGGCGCCTTCCGCTGGGAGGGAACGAGATCGCGGTGAGCCCGAACGGCCGCGTTGCCGCGATCGTCAAGAACACGGGCGAGGGGGGCAGCCACGAGGAGACACGAGTCGCCTTCGTGAACATCAGGACCGGCGTCTCCCGCGTCACTTCGGTTGCGCACGGTGCTGCGGCGTCCACGCAGTTCGAGACTACGGGTGTCGCCTTCGCCCCGGACGGGCGGACCGTCGTCACCGCCGGGAACGATTCACGACTCGTGACGTGGGACGTGGGAACAGCGTCGATCCGGACGTCATCGGGGGGGACCGGAAACGTCCCCCTCCGAGGCCCCGAGATCTCGCCGGACGGAACCACCGCGTTCACGACCGATCGGAACCGCGACGTCGTGCTGTGGGACCTGACCGGAAACAACAGCCTCGCGCGCTCTTTCACCGCAGGATCGGGTTTCGGACAATGGCCGTACTTCGCGATGAGCCCGAACGAACGGGTGATCGCCGTGGCCAGCGCCCCAGGTGCTCAGTTCGGGGTGTCGGGCACGATCGCGCTGATCGACACCTCTAGCCTGCGCGTGGTTCGGCGTATCGGGTATCGAAGCAGCAGTCCCATGGGACTCGCGTTCAGCCCGGATTCATCGACGCTCGCCGTCGGCTCCTGGAACGACAGCCCCCGCGCCCAAGGCTCCGTACGACTCTGGGACGTCGCATCCGGGAGGCCGGAGACACCGGAGCTGCTGGGCGCCGAGGGAACTCAAGTCTGGGCGTTCGCATTCTCCCCGGACGGGCGGACGCTCGTCGGCGGCGGGCCCGTGCGCGACCACGGGAGCGGTGCTCGGGCCTTCGTCTGGGACCTGTCGGAAGGGGGACGACTCGAGGGTCACGTCGCCGCGCCGCAACCGATCAATCAGCTGGCCTATACGCCGGACGGTTCGCTGCTCAGCGCCGTCACGGGGCAGTCCGAGGGCGGGAACCTCATGACGTGGGACGCCGGGTCACTGGCGACGGTGTTGAACGTTCCCATCGACAACGTGGGCGTGTATTCGGCCGACGTCTCGAACGACGGCCGCACGATCGTGACGGGAGGGCAGGCGGGCCCTCGGATATGGGATATCGCGACGGGTAACCCCTTGGGTCCGGCGCTGACAGGGCTGAACGGCTTCGCCGCCACCGTCGACATGAGTTCAGACGGGAGCACCATCGTCGGGGCGGACGGGTCTGGCCACGTTGTGCTCTGGGATGTCCAGACGGGCACGACGATCGGAGATCCCCTCCCTGGGCCGGGGCCCAACGACAACTGGCTCGCCGCATATTTCACCCCCGACGGACGTCACGTGTTCGTCGTCTCTGAGACCGGCTCCGGATGGGTCTGGGACGTGGATCCGTCGGACTGGGAGACGATGGCCTGTCGGGTCGCGGGACGGAGCCTCACCCCGCAGGAGTGGCAGGAGTTCCTGCCCGACCGGCCGTACCACGCAACCTGCGGTTCTTGAGGGATCTCTCCGCCGCAGTCGATCCGTAGTCGATCCCGCAACCGTCCCGAAGCCAGGCGAGAGCAGCCTCTCCCCGACGCGGCGGGCGAAGGTCCCGCCCGGCGGAAGGAGGCCGATCATGTCGACCCAGGTTCTCGGCGGACAGAAGCGTTCCAGGACGATCGCTGCGATCGTCGCGCTGGCCCTCGCGTTGGCGATCTTCCTGCTGGCGGCCCAAGCAACGTCGCTCCGGTCGTCAAGGGGCGGCGCTCAGCTCCGGCCGGCGCCCGAGCAGTTGGCAACGCTTTCCAGCACGCACGCGGTGAACGGGAGTCGGATCCCGGCCGGATGCTGGGTGAAGTTCGGCTGCGACCGGGGGGGAACCACGATGAGCACGCGCCTTGGGAGCGTCCGACGGATCCCGGACGGATGCCGGGTCAAGTTCGGGTGCCAACCCGACGCCGGCGGCAGGGAGAGGCACTAACTGCACGGAGGTCTCGGATCGTCAACAACCTTCACGAGGAGGCCGGAGAGTTGGACATCGGGTTCCAGATGCCCGGGGCAACCTCAACATCCCGTTGTCCGATGTGTTGCTGACACCTTGCTGGGCACCACCGCGTGGAATGATTCCGCGCGTGAGCAGGGAAGAGGTTATCCAGCATGTCTCCGACACCGCGCTGCTTGCCGCGGGCTGGCGCGCCATGGAATCGGGTCGCTCAGACGCGTTGTTCCAGGACCCGCTCGCTGCCGGCCTTGCGGGCGAACGAGGCCTTCGGAGCGCACAGAGGCTGCCGGATGGGGCATGGGTCGTCGCCATCCGTACCGTCGTGATCGATGCGTTCTTGCGCTCGGCGATCTCGTCAGGGATCGAAACGATCGTGAACCTCGGCGCGGGGCTCGATACCCGACCGTATCGGATGGATCTTCCCTCTTCCCTTTTATGGGTCGAGGTTGACCATGCGAGTCTCATCGAACGCAAGGAGGCTCAACTCCGTGACGAAGCACCCGTGTGTGCGGTCGAACGGTTCGGTCTCGATCTTGCCGAGCGCGCTTCCCGCAAGGAGCTCTTCGATCGCCTGGGCACGACCTCAACCCGAGCGATGGCGCTCACCGAAGGTGTCGTCTCGTACCTCAGCGTGGACGAGGCGGGAGCCCTCGCGAACGATCTTCGCGCGCAGCCGTCCTTCGAACTATGGGTGACCGAATACCTCTCATCGCAGCGGCTGCGGTACTACCAGAAGCACCAGCCGCTCCAGAGGGTCCCGGTCCGCTTCGACCCCGTGAGCTGTGAGGCGTTCTTCACTCAACACGGCTGGCGCGTCCGGGAGATCCGCTACCTCGGTGAGGAGTCGCGGCGGCTCCACCGACCGGTCCCGCTTCCGCGCTTCGCCAAGGTGATGCGCCCGCTGATGTCGCGAGCTAAGCGGCGGCAGATGCTTCGGGACATGGGCTACGCGGTTCTCGAACGAGCCACCTGAGGAGAGGAACGTGTGGAGGACGCATGGGAAGCAGACCGGCCAGAGCGGACGGGCAGTGGGTGGGAGCCAGCCGGTACGCTACTCGGGTGGGACCTGGCACGCTCTCGCGGGTGACCGGCAGACCCGCCAGAACCCAACACCTGCGCGACCTCGCGCGGCTGCGCCGTGTCCGCGACCGGATCGACCGGGAGTACGCGCAGCCGCTGGACGTCGAGGCGCTCGCCCGCGGCGCGCACATGTCGGCCGGCCACCTCAGCCGCCAGTTCCGGCTCGCGTTCGGTGAGTCGCCGTACAGCTACCTGATGACGCGTCGTATCGAGCGCGCGATGGCGCTGCTGCGTCGCGGCGACCTGAGCGTCACCGAAGTCTGCTTCGAGGTCGGCTGCTCGTCGCTGGGCACCTTCAGCACCAGGTTCACCGAGCTGGTCGGCATGCCTCCCAGCCAGTACCGGCGTGAGGCGACGGGCGAGATGGCCGGGATACCACCGTGCGTCGCGAAACAGGTGACCAGACCGGTCAGGAATCGAGAAGCGAAGGTCGGCGAGCCGCAGCTAGCCTGACCGCCATGAACGACATCACGATCCACGCCAGCTTCCTGCCGCACGACGACCCTGACGCGTCTGTGGCGTTCTACCGCGACACCCTCGGGTTCGAGGTCCGCATGGACGTCGAATACGGTGGGATGCACTGGATCACGGTCGGCCCCACCGACCAGCCCGGCACGTCGATCGTCCTCTACCCGCCGGCCGCCACGCCCGGCATCACCGAGGAGGAGCGCCGGACCGTGGCCGAGATGATGGCGAAAGGCACCTTCTCGTCGATCCTGCTGGCCACGAAGGACGTCGACGGCACGTTCGAACGGGTGCAAGCCGGGGATGCCGAGGTGGTCCAGGAGCCGACCGACCAGCCGTACGGGGTCCGCGACTGCGCCTTCCGCGATCCCGCGGGCAACCTGGTCCGCATCCAAGAGCTGAGCTGACAGGAGGAGGACTGAGCGATGGCCGAGAAGAAGACCGCGAAGAAGAGCACGACGTCCGCCAAGCGCACCACAGCGCCCCGAAATTCGTCCTCGAAGTTCACGGCCGACGAACGGGCCGCGATGAAGGAGCGCGCGAAGGAGCTGAAGGCGGAAGCGGCGAAGGCGGACGGGGAGCAGGCCCTACGCGCGGCGATCGCGAAGATGCGGGGGAAGGATCGCGCCATGGCCGAGAAGGTCGACGCGATCGTCACGGCCAGCGCGCCGGAGCTCTCGCCGAAGACCTGGTACGGGATGCCCGCCTACGCCAAGGACGGCGAAGTCGTCTGCTTCTTCCAGGACGCGGGGAAGTTCAAGTCCAGGTACGCGACGTTCGGCTTCAGCGACGCGGCGAACCTCGATCAAGGCGGCCTATGGCCGGTCACCTTCGCGCTGAAGGAGCTGACCGCCGCCGAGGAGAAGAAGCTCGTCACGCTCGTGAAGAAAGCGGTGCGCTGAGGACGGAGCTCGTTCCGAGGGCTCGCTCGCGTCCGAACGACACGCTGATCGCCGCGCTGGTTCGGACACGCGAGTGATCCTCAGCCTTTCCTTTTGATGGTTTCGCCAGCTGTGCGCTGGGTAGGGCTTCTATGGTGCGTGAACACCTATCTTGTCGAAGTCCTCCCCCTGAGCCGATCGTCTGAGCCGGTCGCCCTTGCCCCCCAACGGTGACCGGCCAACCGCAGGCCAGCGGCGCGATCGACCTGCGGCTGATCGCTCCGAGAGATCGGAAAGGGGATCTATGCGAACTCTTCATCATGCCCGCACCGCTTCATCCCGATGTCCGTTCTGGTGTTGACCGCCGGCCTCGTCGTAACGCTGGCAGGGCCGGCGGCGGCGAGCGCTGTCCACTACGTTGCGCCCACGCCGTTGGGCCTGCCCTTGGTAGACAGCGGTTGTGACCACCCGGGGTTCAACACCATCCAGGCGGCGGTCACAGCGAGCACAGCAGGCGACACCATCATCGTGTGCCCGGGCGGCTACCCGGAGCAGGTGACCGTCGACAGGAACCTCACCCTCACGGGGAGCAGCGCCACGATCCAAGCCCCAGGGATCCTCGCTGGGGACTTGAACATCGTCGACATCACGAACGCAGCCACGGTGACCATGTCCGACTTCACGGTGTCCGGTCCCGGTGCATCGGGGTGTGGGAGCATCCACACAGGCATCGCGGTGCTCGGCGGAGCCACTCTTCACCTCAGCGACACCACCGTCAGGAACGTTCGGGACACGCCTTTCTCCGGGTGTCAAAACGGTGAGGGCATCCGCGTTGGCACTCCCCGAGGCTCCAGCACCCCGGATGTGGGACACGCCACGATCGACAACGTCGTGGTGACGGTCTACCAGAAGAACGGCATCGTGGTCGCGGGGACGGCCTCCAGCGCCCAGGTCACGAACAGCACGACCGTCGGCGCTGGCAAGACGACGGTCATTGCCCAGAACGGGGTCGAGGTGATCAACGGCGCGACGGCCACGGTTGACAGCAACGTGATCAAGGGCGACTTCTACACACCGCGGACATTCACCGCTTGCGGCCTGCTGATCATCAACGCAGGGGGAGTCCAAGCGTCCGCAAACACGTACATCAACGACGAGAAGAACCAATGCAACTTCGGCAAGGGAGGAGGCACCTTCCAGGGGTAGGGCCTACCCTCGATCCTCATCCGACAGCGACGCAGGCGGACGCGGTTTCCCGCTCGCCTGTGTCCGCGGTCGGATGGCGACCGGGAGGGATCACCTGGCGAGGATCTCGGTCGTACGGTCGATCCCCCAGGTGTCGCCCACCTCCATCGCGATCGACAACGACGCTTCCAGGTGGTTCCGCGCGCTGCCGGTATCGCCCCGCGCGAACGCCACCTCACCGAGGCGCCGGCGTACCGTCGCGAGGTACGACGAAGGCACCATGCCGCGGCTCGCGACCTCCATCGCAGACAGCAGCAGGGCCTCGGCCCCGTCATGGTCGCCCTCCGCCAGGGCGACGCCCGCCGATGCTTCGAGCGCGCACACGATCAGCAGCGGCGCCTCGACGTCCTTCGCGAGCCGAAGGCTCTCGTCCGCGTCTGCGCGCGCCACCGTCAGATCTCCCGCCTCGGTCGCCACCAGCGCCAGGATCCAGAGGAAGTACGAACAGAAGAACAGATCACCGAGCAGCCGACAGATCGCGAGTCCTTCCTCAGCTGCCTTCCGCGCCTGATCGAGATGCCCGAGCCGCGCATCGCACAAGGCGAGCGCGAACAACGCTTGTCGCATGCCCTGGCGGTCATCGTTCTGTTGCGCGAGGTCGAGCGCCTCGGTCGCCATCACTCGCGAGCGGTCGAACTCCCCTTGCAGGGGATAGATCGAGCCCAACGTGCCCAGTCCGTCCACCAGGCACCAGTCGTCGTGGGCCTCCCGAGCGAACGCGATGCTCTCTTCGAACGACGAGCGGGCGGTCCCGACATCGTTGCGGAAGAACGCGAGCAGCCCGATGTCGCTCAGGGACCGTGCGATCATCGAGCCATCGCTGAGCGAGCGCGCCAGTGCGAGGCACTCTTCGGCGAGGGCGAGCGATCGTCCGCCGTCGCCGGTCACGGCTCTGAGCAGCGCCGCTCCCCACAGTGCCATCGCGCGGGCCCGGGACCGATCACCGTCCGACCGCGCGATGGCGGGCTCGAGCCAGCGCAGCCCCTCTTCGAACATCCCACGAAGGAACCAGAAGAGCGCCAGCCCTGCGGCAAGCCGCAGCTGGAGACCATCGCCCGCGTCGGTGTCTGCCGTCCGGTCCAGGACGGCGCGCACGTTCTCGTAGTCGTCCGCAAGCCGGCTGACCCACACCTGCTGGTCGGGCCCCGTCAGCTGTGACTCCGCGCGTTCCACCAGCGCCACGTAATACGTCGCATGCCGATCCTGCGTCCGTTCCCAGTTGCCATCGCTCCGGAGCCGCTCGGCCGCGTGGTCGCGGATGGTCGCGAACAGGTCGAAGCGCCCGCGTTCAGATCGAACCAGGCTCTTGTCGACCAACGCCTCGAGGACGTCGATCTTCGCGTCGCACACATCTTCGGCCGCTTCGAGGGTCCACCCTCCGAGGAAGATCGAGAGCCGCGCGAAGAGCTCCCGCTCCTCGGTGTCCAGCAGTTGGTAGCTCCATGCGATCGTAGCCTCGAGCGTCCGGTGGCGCTCCGGCGCGTCGCGCGCCGTACTTGTCAACACGGGAATTCTCGCCTCCAGGCGCGCGAGCAGTTCCCTCGCGCCGAGGAGCCGGACCCGGGCCGCGGCGAGCTCGATGCCGAGGGGGATCCCGTCGAGTCGTGAGCAGAGCTGCGCTACGACGCCGGGATCGGGCTCGAAGTTCGGGTCGAGCCTCCGTGCGCGCTGGACGAACAGATCGACCGCCGCAGCCTCCGCCAAGGGCTGGAGCGGGTAGTCGTGCTCACCCTGGATCCGCAGGGCTTCCCGGCTCGTCACCAGACACGTCAGACCGGACATCGAGTCAGCAGGGATGCCACGGTGCCGGCCGCCCCCACGATCTGTTCGAAGTTGTCGAGCACGAGCAGCGTGTCCCGGTCCTTGAGGAAACCCCTCAGCTCGGCCGTCGTCCCGAGGGCGTCACCGATCACCGGCTCCAGGAGGTCCAGGTCGAACACGGCCGAGAGGTCGACGAACCACGCACCATCCCGATAGGAGCCCGCGACCGCCCCCGCGACCTCGACCGCGAGTCGCGTCTTCCCGATGCCGCCCGTGCCCGTGACCGTGACGAGTCGAACGCGACCGTCGCCGAGGAGATGGAGCAGGTCTTCGCGCTCGTCCGCACGGCCGAGCATCGGCGACGCCATCGCCGGGAGGTTCGTCGATCGAGCGCCCATGACCGGTGGGAACGGCCGGTCGCCCACCTGGTACAGATGCATCTCCCCGACGTCTTTCAACCGATGCATGCCGAGATCCAGCAGCCCCGCGGGATCGACCAGCTCGTAGGTAGCGCGCGAGAGCAGGATCTGGCCGCCGTGCCCGGCGGCCGCGATCCGCGCCGCGCGGTGTACGTCCATCCCGACGTACCCCTCGTCGGTACGGATCGGTTCACCGGTGTGGATGCCGATGCGGAGGCGGATCGGCGACGCCGCCTCGAGCTCGGCCTGGGCTTCCTTCGCAGACACCAGTGCGCCGGTCGCCGACGTGAACACGACGAAGAACGCGTCGCCCCAGGTGTCGAGTTCGATGCCTCCGTGTCGCTCGAAGCTCGCGCGGAGCAACCGGCGATGTTCGGCGAGGAGGTCCGCGTAGGCGTCCCCGAACTCCCCGAGGAGCCGCGTCGAGCCTTCGATGTCCGTGAACAGCAAGCTCACGGTCCCGGCCGGCAGCTCCATCTGGGGAACTATCGCGCCTTCGGCGGTCGCGCGCTTGAGGAGACGCGTCATCTCATGATGCGTCTCGGAGAGAGCCCGGTCCGGAGGAACCCCGGATCTGAGCTGGGAAGCGGGCGCAGCTCTCGGAATACCAGCGCACCAAGATCACCTCCCCCGGCTTCGCGTTGTTCCGCCGTCGATCCCAGGAGAGGCTTCGAGAAGATCCCGGACCGCGCCGAAGAACAGCTCCTCTGATCGGCGCCAGGTAGGGAGCGTTCCCGCTCGCCGTCTGGCCCCAGCCGCCAGTCGCGCTCGAAGGACGGCGTCACTCGTGATCGCCTGCAGTGCCGAAGCGAGCCCGCGGAGGTCCCCCGGCTCGGGCATCAGCGCTTCGCCGCCGTGCTCGACGAGGCGCGGCAGGTTCGCCGTCCGCCAGCCGACCACCGGCAGACCCGCGGAGATCGCCTCTGCCCAAGCCGTCCCGTACGCGTCGACGAACGAGCAGAGGGCGAAGACGTCGGCGGATCGATACATCCGGCCGACGTCGTCGAACGGAAGGGCGCCACGAACCACCACCCGACGCGACAGGTCGGGCGCCGATATCCGCCGACGGACGCGCCTGGCATACGCTCGATCCACGTCGGTTGCTCCCACGAGCCAAAGCGTCGCGGCGCGCTCCGGCAGCGAGGCGAAGGCGTTCGCCAGCTGGACGATGCCCTTGTTCGGCGTCCAGTTCGCGACGCACAATACCGCCACATCGCGTCCCTGACGGAGGTCGAGTGGCGGCCCCCCATCCGAAGGCACATCGCATCCTGGGGGCACGAACCGGATGCGGCCGTCCGCCACCCCGAGCCCGTGGAGCGCCTCGACGAGGCTTTGGCTAGCAGCGATGAAACCGCCCGCGTGACGGTACGCGACGCGGTCGAGCGCTCCCTGCGAGAGAGAGCGGATCCACCCATGACCCACGCCGCCCGGTCCCTGATGCAGGACCGCGATGACCGGCACGGGCGACCGAGCGATCCACGGAGCCACGAACGCCGCGGCGAGGCCGTCGAGCACGACGGCGTCCGAGCGCTCCGACGCGGCGCGGAACGCCCGCGCCGCCGTCGCGATCGAGAGGGGCCACGAACGGTCCTGGATCGAACAGAACCGGATCTCCGCGCCGTATCCGGGAGCGGCCCGCGCCATCTTTCGGTGGTAGCGATGGCCACCGGTCTGCTGGTTGGGGTCGCCGAGCGTCAGGAGAGCGAGGCGGAGGATGGGCTGCTCGATCAGGTCAGGTGAGCGAGCGATCCTTGCGGATTCAGAGTCGCGCACGCATACCTCCGAACGCGTCCTCCGACTCCCATACCCGGACCGCAAGGAACTCAGCCCCGTCGAGCCGGAGCGGCATCGCCAGCCGGCCATGGATCCACGCGGCCAGGACCTCCACGGTCACGACCTCTGCGTCGCAGACGTCGGCGAGGTCGCGGTCGAGCGCCCTATTCACCGCGCCCGCGAGAGACCCCGTGACGACGTCGAGATCACACACCATCCCTCGCTCATCCAGGCTCTCCCGTTCGGCAACCACCTCCACGCGGTAGTCGTGGGCATGGCGCTCGTTCTCGGGCGGTGGCTGCAACGGCATGCTGTGGAACGCGCGGAATCGCGCCGTGACGCCGACCTCGAACATCAGTACCTCAGAGCAACGTGCATGAGCCCGGCATCTCCCCGATCGAGCGCCGCGTACGCTGCGGGCGCCTGGTCGAACGCCACGTCGTGGGTCGTCAGAAGCTTGAGGGGCAGCTCGCTCAACAACCTGGTCGAGACCCTGCGACGGCGCTGCACATCCCACGTTCCCGCCAGACGCGCCGGGATCGTCGACACCTGGGTGCTTCGGATCTGAAGACGGCGTCGATGGAACTCCCGACCGAGCGGCAACGAAACGTCCTTCGTCCCGTACCAGCTGCACACGAGCACCTCACCCTCGTGACCCAGGAGCTCGAGCGCATGCGCGAGGGCGGACGGATGCCCGGTCGCATCCACGACGAGTGGGACGCCGGCACCCGACGTCAGCTGCTCGACAACCGCGTCGATATCGGGGACGTCGACGGCCGGAACCCCGAACAGGGCCGCCGCCTCACGGCGGTCCCGGCGCGGATCGACGCCGACGACCTCGGCCCCCGCCCGGTTCAGCAGCGAGGCGGTAAGGATCCCGACCGGCCCGAGGCCCGTGACCACGACCGGCTCTTCCAGCCGGGGACCGGCATCGAGGGAGAC
>Ga0070708_100002201_pt1 | contig 15057 bp, 12 predicted proteins | sample KBSK5503metaG_FD_65469 | JGI IMG/M metagenome (GOLD analysis project Ga0070708, IMG submission 65469) | Corn, switchgrass and miscanthus rhizosphere microbial communities from Kellogg Biological Station, Michigan, USA - KBS K5-50-3 metaG | ecosystem: Host-associated > Plants > Roots >...
GGACGTCACCGCGGATCAGGTTCTCGACCGCGTCGCGTCCACGAGCTTTATCGCGACGTTGCCCGACGACGAGCGTGCGTCGATCCTCGACCGGGTGGGGGCGTTGCTGGCGGAGGATCCTGCGACCAGCGGGACGTTTCCGTTCCCGCACCTCACGCGCGTCTACTGCTGCAGGCGCGTCTGAATCTCCTCGACGGCGGCGACCGGCTCCAGGTCGACGATCATGCCTTCGTGCGCGAGAAGGGGGCTCGAGCCGTTCGTTCCCCACAGCTCGGTGGCCCGCGCGACGAGCGCTTCCAGTTCCGGATCGGTGTGCAGCGGATCGTGGTGGAACATGACGAGCTGCTTCACCGCTGAGACCAAGCCGAACGTGACGACGTGCTCGACGCTCGAGTGCCCCCAGCCGACGCGCGCGTCGTATTCGTCGGGCGTGTATTGCGCGTCGTGGAAGAGCACGTCCGCGCCTTCGGCGACGCCGTGCCCCGAGATCCATTCCGGTTCCATGTCGTTCAGGTCCACGCCGAGCGCGGGTTCGTGGTCGGGGAGGTACGCGATCGACCGTCCGCCTTCCATGATCCGGTAACCGACGGTCGGGCCGCGGTGCGAGATCGGCTGCGCGCGGATGATCGCGCTTCCGAGCGGGAACTCGCCGTCGGGAACGTCGTGGAACTTCGGATGCGACGGGATGTCGGACAGGTGGACCGGGAACAGCGGCGGCGACAGGTAGCGGGCGATGCGTTGTTCGAGTGAGCGAAGCGGCGACGGCGGACCCCAGATGTGCAGATCGACGTCCGGACGCCACAGCGACGAGAAGAAGCCGAGCCCTTCGAGGTGGTCGAGATGAAGGTGCGACAGGAACAGGTGGATCGTCTTGTCACGCTCCGGATCGAGCGACAGCCCGAACGGACGGATCCCCGTACCGGCGTCGAGCACGATGAGCGTGCCGTCGGCGAGCCGCACCTCGACGCAGGAGGTGTTTCCTCCATAGCGGATCGTCTCCGGTCCCGGCGAGGCGAGCGATCCGCGGCATCCCCAGACCCTGGCTCTCATCCTTGGCCTCTCGACCCTTCCTCCCAGAAGATCGCGAGCGCGCCCACGAACTCGTTGGCGCGCGCGAACAACGGGAAGGCGGTCACGGCGATCATCCGCCGCTCGTCGTCGAGGCCGGTGATCTTCATCTCCATGTGACCAGGCACGAGGTCGCGCATCGCTTTGGTCAGGGGAAGATCGTCCACCGGGATGGGGCTGCCTTCGCGGTCGAGAGGAGCGAACAGCGTCCCCCATTCCTTTGCCCCAAGCGCGCCCGTTTCCGCGAAGCTCCGTCCGAGCACTTGTTCGGCCGGCTCGTTGAAAAAGACCAGCGTGCCCTCGGGATCGACGACGAACATCGGTGTGGCCGAGTTCGCTGCGAGCTCCCTGGCGAGGATCAGTACGAGGTTCCGTTGCTGGGTTTTTTCCATCGGAGGAGCGAGCCTAGCGCGAGCCTCACCTGCGGAACAAGGGTGCACGCCACACTTGGCGGGGATTGACCTGCTCTGGGGTGGGTATTGGTCTCCTTGCGACCGAACGGGTTGCGCCACCCGTCCCGACGTGCGGGCCGGATGAGAGGGGGAGTTCATGAGTCGTCGCAGGTGGTCCGGGCTCGTCGCGATCTGTGCTCTGTTCGCGTTGGGCGTCGCGCCGGCCGCTTCGAGCGCTTCCGGCGTCAGAGCGCTCACCGGTGCGCAATGGAGGACATTGAAGCCGCCGGCGGCGCCCGCGTGGTACACGCCGGAACTGCACCGGAGAGTCCTCGCAGCGGGGCCCCAAGGCGTCGCCATCCCGCGCGAGGCCGCGATCCCGGCGTCGTCGCTCGCGTTCCTCGGCATCCGCCCCGGGCAACTCATCATCCTCAACAATGACGCGTCGGGCACGACCAGTCTTTGCACCTCGAACTTCATCTTCAACGACACCGCAGGGAACTACTTCGTCGGAACGGCCGGACACTGCGGCGTCGTCGGCGACACGGTCGACATGCTGTTCTTGCCCGTCGGGCTGGTGAACATCGGCACGGTCGTCCGAAGCACCGGCGACGCCGGGATCGGAAACGACTTCGCGCTGATCTCGATCAACCCGTCCCTTTATCAGTACGTCAGTCCGTCGATGGCATTTTGGGGCGGGCCGACCGGAGCCAACACCGCCGATACCATCCAGGTCGTCAAGCACATCGGTTGGGGTCTGGTCATCGGGACCGGCGGCACGCCGCGCCTCGGCGTCGGGACGGAGTTCGGGCCGAACTCGTGGTGGTTCGTCGGCGCGATCACACCCGGCGACTCGGGAAGCGCAGCGAATACCGTGGGCGGCCTCGCGGCCGGCAACATCACCCACATCGCGGTCGACCTGAATCATCTCGGCGACGCCACGGGTACCTCGATATCGAAGATCCTCCAGATCCTGGGCTCGGGCTATCAGCTCACGACCTGTGCTTCCGGCTTGCCGTGGCCGCTACTCGGTTGTCCCTAGAGCAAAGGGTACGAGGGAGGGCGCCGCGCGAGCGGCGCCCTTTCCGTTCCCAACGGCCCGTCGAGGTGCAGGTTCGTGTGTGGCAGGAGCCGGATACCCGCGCGGCGAAGCAGTCAGTCAAGGAGCCGCACAGCCGATTCTCAAAATGGGGGTCCCGGTGAAGATATCGCGCCGAATCCGACTGCTCGCCGTCGCGCTGCTTTCCATGTCGCTCGTCGTGCCGCTCGCGGCGCGGTCGACACCGACGGCTTCCGCGCCCGTCTTTCAGAAGATCTCGACGAAGGCGCCCGCGTGGTACACGCGCGCGGTCCAGCAGAAGGTCATCGCGGCCGGACCGAAGGGCTACCAAATCCCGAAGGAGTATTCGATAACGACATCGTCACTCGCGTTTTTGGGGATCCGCCCAGGTCAATTGATCCTGGTAAGCAACGGAAGTCTCTGTACAACGAACTTTGTCTTCCGCGACGGTTCCAATTACGCGATCGGCACAGCAGGCCACTGCGGTAATGTCGGCGATCAGGTGACGATGCTGACGGCTCCGCAGGTGCTCCTAGACATAGGCACGATCACGAAGAGCACCGGCGACGCCGGCCAAGGCAACGACTTCGCGCTGATCTCGATCAAGCCGGCGCTCAATCGGTTCGTCAGCCCATCCATGGCGTTCTGGGGGGGCCCGACGGCGGCCTACGCCGGAACAAAGACTCCCACGATCGTCAAGCACATCGGATGGGGACTTGTCATCGGCACGGGCGGGACTCCCCGCGTCGGCGTTGGGGTCTCTTACTCAACGGCGGGCGAGTGGCGGTTCGAGGGCGCGATCGTCAACGGCGACTCTGGCAGTGGTGCGATCGCCGGCGACAACACGGCTGTCGGGAATATCACGCACATAGTCGTGAACTCGGGTCGCCTTCCGATCGTCTGGTTCGCAGGCACTTCAATAGCTCGGATTCTCAATATCGCAGGATTGCCGCTCGCCACATGCAAGGCTATTCCGTGGCCCCTCTACGGCTGCCCTAAGTAGGAAAATCCGCGAGGTACTTCATCGCACAAGCTTCTCCCACGAACATCCTTCAGGCAGCGGACCGGAAGGCCATTCTTGATGCCTTCGGGTGCCTCGCTCGGCGTACAGCGCGTGGACCACGAGCGTCCACCATCCTCTGAACAAGCTAAGCCCCGCTCGGAGCCCGCTACGAACGATCGGCCGTCCGATGTCGCGACGATTACGGTCATGCCCGAACCAAAGCCTCGGACAGGAATCGTTGTCCGGATCCAGGTCCGACCGACATCGTCTGATCGGTAGACGCCTGAGACCGAATCCTTGCCGGCTACCGCCAGGAACAGTGATGGCAGCCCTGGGCCTGCGCTGATTTCGACGTCCTGCAATGCACCCCGCGTCTCTGGAGGAAGAGCGATTGCCTCGAACGATTTCATGTCGCTCGAAATCAACAGCGCGTCCTTGGTGAATGCATACACCGTGTGGTCTTGTGCATACTCGGGAGAAAAAGCGAACCGCGGCGCCCCGCTACCCTCGGGCGCGACCATTGAGCGACAGCTCGAGGCGATGCACGTACGGATGACTGATCGCATCGGCTCGGAGGCCGAAATGCTCATCGTGCTACCAAGGAAAAGAACCGGTCGCCGCCTTTGGGATTCAGGGGAGAAGGCGACCGAAAAGGCAGACTGCACGACGGGAAGAGTTGAAGGAATGGCGACTCCCTTACTCGCCAAATAGTCGATGGGAATTCCTGCGGCGATGACGATTCGATCATCTCCGTTGTCAAAGTTCGGTGAGATCGCTGCATCTCCCGGGATGGGCACGACGGTCATGAACGTCTCTCCTCCGTCGACGCTCTCCTGAAGGCCGCTTTCGCCGATTGCAAAGATGCTTGCGTCAGCAGGGTACGCGGGAGGCAGCAGGAGTGTGTCTGCATCGAGATAGGCTGCCGCGACGAGGTTCCATGTAGCGCCACCATCGTGGGATCTAAACAGCAAAGAGCAAAGCACCTTCGGACACGGTTCGGAATTCATGACTCCGACCGCGAAGATCGTGTGGTCCTGATGGTAGTTCGGGGACGGGACGATGGACGTGAAACGGGTGCTTTCAGGGGTGGGATTCTTTCTCCAAGGGAGCGGTGCTTTGGGAATCGCCCCCGCAGCGCCAAGGATCGGCTCGGCGAGGGTCCCGCGGGTCTGGGAACCGATCCCGCCTGTTGATCTCCAGTTTGGCTGCTGCGAAACGAAGGTGCTGCGGTGACTTGAAGTGCTCGGTCGACCTGGGTTCGGTGTGGCCTCGTTTCCGACGAGCGAGGCAGCGAGCAGCGCGAGGACCACCAAGCCCGTTGAGATTGACTGGGCAGCTACCGAAAGTGAAACCTCAGGAAGGCCGGATGAAAGAGAAACCTTCATTCGCGATGCTGCTTGCACCGCCCGACGGCGTAGGCGCGAGAACTTGGCGGCAAGAACAAGGGGGAGAGTACCGCCTAAGGCTTTCCTGAGTGTCCCGCGCGCGCGTTTTGCGAGCGACTTCACGGTATCGACTGTCGTTCCATCCGCTGATGCGATCTCTTCGTTTGTTTGGCCTGCGATGACCGACTGCATGAGCGCTCGTCTCTGACGCGTCGGAAGGTCCGAGATCGCCTTCATCAGGCGCGTCCAGTTTTCCCTGGCGTTGGCGGCCTCGAACGTTTGATCTGAGGCTGTTTCGCCGAAGGAAGAATGAGTAAGCGCAAGAAGGCGGTTCAGGTTTTGTCGGCGCCTTAGCTGGTCGATGCACAGACGCACTGCAATCGCTGTCAGCCAAGGACCGAGATTCCGTTCGCGGTCGAACGTATCGCCGTGAGTGAACGCGCGGAGGAACGTCTCTTGCACGACGTCTTCCGCGGCGTGGGGATCGCCAAGGAGCCGGCTAGCTCGTCTACTTAGGCCAGGCGAGTACCGTCGGTAGATCACTGTGAAAGCGGCGGAATCCCCTCCTAGGGCAAGTTGGAGAAGGGCGCCATCGTGGCGCGCCCCTCGAAGCGCCCCCGGCGTTTGAACCTCGACCCGCGATTCGTCTAGCTCGTTTCCCGACTCTGGGCAGAGAACGACATGCTGATCGTCATCTACCAGATGAAGAGGCTCGAAGTCGATCGGTTCTGCTTTCAAAAGCCCCCCGAAACGATGTTCCCTCCGACGATAGGACTACGTTTCGAGGACCGAAATGTTGCACAAGATAGGCCCCCAAGTGTCGAGAGTCTCCATGGGAACCCCTCCAAGATCGTTTGGTCAACCGAGATACGCTCGAAGTGACCGAGTGCCTACGCAGATTAATCAAAAGACATCGAAATTCCTTCCGCCCCCAATTGATGCGTCGTTCGTATCTATGTGGGGATCTCTACCCTGTTCGGTAAGAGCAGTAGGGACAGCTGAAAAAAGCCACGCTCGATAGTTCGGTCTACCTTCTGTGCAGCTCAGGCTGCGACGACGGCCGGATCCGATCTCGAGAAAGTTAGGGCCGGTCTTCGTAGCCCCCTCTCGCCACTTGCGGACGACAAGCGCCCCGCTTGCCGGGTCCATTCGTATGAGAGGCAGAGTCAAGATTCGGAAAGGAGGAACGATCGTGTGCTTTCTCTCGACGAGGAAAGCAGATCTGGTTCGACGACCAGCGCCAAGCGGTCGGAGAACCACAGCCTTCGCGCCTCCTCCTCGTAAGCAACGCTCGGGCGCTAAGGCAAGGATCAATGGGCGAACACGCGCCTTGAATGTGAGGATGCGGCTGCTCCAGTCCCATCGCCACACACTTATGAGACGGGATGACTTATTGGCAGATCGTTCGACAACTCACGGATTAATTGTTCGTTTCAGAAGCGAGAGGTTTCGACTGGGAGGAGGTGCCACCGAGCATCGAGCGAAGGGGGGTTAGAAGCGTTCGCGCCGCTACAGACCTTGTCACGTGTCAGTCGAATTTTCCAAGGGGGAGTCATGAAGAGACTGTCAATGTCCGGCTCGATGCTCGCTCTGGGGATAATGCTGGCTTCGTTCGCGGTTCCAGCAACTTCTCCCGCCTGCGCGTCAGTATCGGATTGCCTCAGCCGGAACGCAACGATAGGCCCGGTCGTCAGGATGCAGCGGGTCAGTTCGACCGCTGGATTGGTCACGACTACCACGAAAAGATCGATTCTCGGCATCCAAAACACGCGTTTGAGCATCGATTCCCCTAACTTCATTCCAAAAACGTTGCAGGCGTGGACCAACGACAATGACTCCGCCGACGCCATGTCGAGCGCTGCTTGTTGTAGCGATCCGAACTGCACAGATGGCTGCTGGAGCCAGGGCTTTGGGATTCAATGGGCTTACTACAGCGACGGAAGCAAGGTCCGGTATAGGACGGCAACATCGAGTCACTATCAGGGACGAGCGTCGTACGAGCACCATGCCCATGGGACACTCATCAAAGGATGGAATTACAGCGGGGATCAGGTGTGGAGTTCATTTACGGATTCATGCGCTTCCGTCACACTTGACAATTCTCCGGAGATCGCCACTTGTGGTTCTCCATGGCAGGGCACGAGTCACGGGGGCAAGTGGTTCCTGATCGGTGGCTTCTACTACGATCATTACATCAATGGAACCAATGATTTCCCCTGCGATGGGTGTATCGATACTAAGGTTGCGGTTCCCTAACAAATCTCCAGGAGTCTGTGTGCGAACGACACGGTTAGCCGTAGTCCTTTTGGCAATCTCTCTCACGGCTTGCCATTCAGGTACTCGTTCGCACCCAGACTCGTCACATCGGGTTGCATCATTGCCCAACAGGATCGGGCGCCTCCAAGGTACCCCGATCGACAGAAGGATAGGGAAGATGAACGCCGATCATGCTCAGCTCATACGCTTTGCGATTGAGACTGTTCCGAAACCGCTCCCTCGCGAAGCTACCCCCTTTGTTCAGTTCTTGGCGGATGAAGGGGATTCTCGTCACGGCATCATAAAGACACCGCCTAACGGCAAGCTTCGCAATCATTACGTTGTCGCGGCTCCAGGCAGCAACACGTTGCAATTCAATCTTGTGTGTCTCCGAAACTTCGAGCAGGTAGCGTGCGCGCCGTCGGTACGAGTCTGGCAAGTAAGTCTAAGTCCGCTGACGATGGTAGAGGCGCCCATCGAATTTGCTGTCCACGAAGGCGACCGACTCGATTTTCTCGTCTTGATCAAGGGCGACCTGGTTCGTCCTTTTCCAGCGAGTCAAGACTCGCACGTCGCAGTTGGTGTCCGACGGAAGCCGGCTTCAACCCTCGAAGCGCCACGGCACGATGCCGTTCTTGGCGGCTGCGATTTGGCTACGATCCAAGCTGACGCCGCACGGCATAAGAGCTTCCGTCCGCCTGGCGAGCAACCGCTCTCAAGACCCCTGTTCTTGATCGTTCAGCCGCCATGTGACTCGAACAAGAATCCCAGAGGTGAGGTCATACGAGTTGTTGGAGTGGTGGACCGGACGAACGTTGTTGTGTTCCCTGGACTCGAATCGCCGTTGCGAATCATCGCGCCCGCGGTGGTTGAGCACATACCGCATCTCGTTTCGCTGCGTTCTGGCTCAGAGCTTCAAATCGTTGTGTTCCGTGAGCGTTTACCCGCCTGGATCACGCATCCGGTCAAGTTTGTTGCATAGAAACACGGGAACGGATTGCCACGCACGTTTCCTCTCTCAGGCGTACCGTGGCCGGGCTCAGCCGATCAGCGACAACCGTGGGTAGTCGGCGCCCAGGATCGGCGTCGGATCTACGCCGAGCCCGTCCGCGATGACGCTCGCGTAAACGGAGCCGAGGTTCATGCTCGGTTTCAGGTTCCCGTCTTGCAGGTCTTTGAGATCCGGCGCGGTGCCGTGGAGTCCCCCCCGAACACGAGGACCCATCACCAGTATCGGCTCAGACGAGCCGTGGTCGGTTCCACCGCTCGCGTTGTCGCCGACCCGGCGGCCGAAGTCGCTGAAGGTCATCACGGTCGCTCGGTCGGACAAGCCGAGGGTCGCGGCCTTGTCGAAGAACTCTCCGATCGCCTTGTCGACTTGCGCGAGTTGATTCGATTGAGCCGAACGCTGGCTGGTGTGTGTGTCGAAGCCGCTGATCTGGATGAATCCGATCTCGGTTCCAACGCCGGCGCCGAACATCGTGGCCACGGTCTGTGCCGGCGTGAGCGATCCTTTGATGCCCTTCGTGGCCCCTGAAATGGCCTCGACGGCAGTAACGGTCTCCGCTTGCGCCTCGACGAACTTCGCGCGCATCGAGCCGTCGGCGCCGGCGCCGTTTCCGAAAGCTTTGAACGCCCGGCGGCGGAGGGCAGCGTCGGGTTTGGCATCGTCGGTGAACGAGAAGTCCGAGAGCCTGTTCAACGCGGTCGCGCCGTATCGTTCGCTGATGAGCGTTCTCGGGAGCTGGTCCATACCGACGGCGACCGCACGCACCGGCCCGTGCGAGGCGGGGTCGGTTGCGTCGAGATAGCGGCCGAGCCACCCGGTGTGGAAGCGCTGCTCCGGGCTCGCCGTTTCCCAGATGTAGGTCGATTCGAAGTGCGAGTAGTTCGGCTTCGAGTAGCCGACGTTGTGGACGATCGCGACTTGGTTCTGCTGATACATGCTGTAGACACGCTTCAATGCCTTGTGGAGGCCGAAGCCTCCGTCGATCGGGTTGACCTCGTCGGCCTTCAGTCCGACCGTCGGACGCAATCTCTTGTAATCCGCGTTCAGATAAGGCACGACGGTGTTGAGACCATCGTTTCCGCCGTTGAGCCAGAGCACGAGCAGCATACGGTCGGGAGTTGCGACCGCCGCATCCGCCGCGCTGCCGGCCAGCGGCCCGAGGCGCACCCACAGAGGTGCGGCCGAGGCGAGTGTTATCGCTTTGAGGAATTCCCGCCGGTTCATCATGCGAGCGAGAAGTCGGGGCTCGACACCAGGAGGGTGATCATCGCGGCGTCGATCGCGTTGTCGGTTTTGTCTTTGGCGTCCCGCACGTAGCCCTCCATCGCTGAACGAGTCTCCGGCGCGAGCTCGGTGACACCGAAGATGTCTCCCCACCCGTCCGGTGTGGTGGCGCGCAGCCGAGGCTCTGTCGGCAGGAGCGGCGCTTGGGCGACGTGTAGATCGGCCAGCGCAACGGCCGCGTTGTAGCGCGCAAGGATCCCTCCGGCGCCGATCCAGCCGTCGTTGACCGGCCAGCCGCCGACGTTCGGGGGGTCGTACAGCACCTGACCTGCCCGCTGCATCCAGGAGATCCCACGCTGGATGTCGTCGCCCGACGCGCGGCTGAGCGCGCGCAGGCCGCCGGCGACGAACTCGGCCGGCGACTTGACGAGCCCCGCCCTCGCGGACGGAGACGTGAACTCGGCCGAGTTGAATATCGCGGTCAGAGCAGCGGGAAGCTGCCACCCCGATGACACCAGCTCTCGCGAGATTCGCGCGACGAAGGACGCCGTCGGGGTCGGGGTGACGAAGGTCTCGATGAGCTTGCGCGCGAGGAAGAGTGGCGCCGCGTCTTGCATGAGCGCGGTGTCGACAAACTCGTGCGGCATGAAGTTCTTGGGGCCCATGCCGAAGATGATCATGTCCCCCTTGTCGTGGTTCGCGGCCTTGAAGACCATGACGTTGCGCGGTCCGGTCAAGTCAAGTCTGTAGCCGATTTCGTATCCGGTAAGGGCCCGCGCTGCCTCGCGGATGTCGTACTCGGTGTAGTTCCCGGGACCAAGTGTGAACAGTTCCATGAACTCGCGAGCGAGGTTCTCGTTGGGGTGCCTCATCATGTTGACGTTGTTGTCGAGCCAGCACGACAGAGCCACGTCCTCGATCATGGCGTGACAGAGCGTCTTCCAGCTGCCCAGCGCGTTCGCTCGGAAAAGGTTGTTCTGCGCCGTCAGCTCGGGTGTATCGATGTTGTCGCCGGGCCGGTACGCCGTCGCCCAGTGGTCGTGGAGGAAAAGCGTCATGCGCTCGACGAGAGGCGTGGACGTCGTGACCATGCGATGGAGCCATGCGGTTTGGATGTCGTTCAGGGCCGGCACGAGGACACGGCCGCGGAGGTTCTGAACCGGAATGTTGATGGGATCGAGCGCCTCGTCGAAGGAGGGCTCTGCTCCCATCAATGGTGTTCCCGAGACGAGGTCCTGGACGGCTTTCGAGTAGCCCGCGCGGGTGTAGTAGTCGAGCTCGGCCGGCCGCGCTCCGAATCCTGCTCTCCTGAAGAGGTGTGCGATGAGCGTGCGGTCATCCCCAGGCACCAAGCCCCCCTTGTGGACCGTGCGACGTTCGACATTCCGGAATGTGCTCCTCCCCGTTTCTGCACGGGGAGGAGTTTTCCTGCTCGCTTTGGCCCTGAAAAAAGGGCAGGAACCCGATTTTCTGCTTCAGCGAAGCTGGTCGGCAAGTGTACCCGGGTCGGTCACAGGCGCAAAGCAGACGAACCGCTCGCAGACGTACGCGGTTGCCGGAGCGTCCGGTGACGGACGGTCCCGCAGGAGAGGAACCGTAGTGCCTTCGGATGGGCCGACGGCGAGCACCCGGTTCGGCAAGTAGCGGTTCCAAACGATCTCCGTCATCCGGCGAGCCGGTGGGCCCGACGGATCCTGAGTGGAGATCGCGATTTCCTTCGCGCGCGAAAGCGCGAAGTCCAGAGCACCGAGCAGATGACCGAACCCCGTCGGGGCCCGAGTCATCGCAGGCGCGAGGGCTCGCAATGTATTCAAAGCCTGCTCTTCGAGCGCCGCGTCGCCCGTCAGAGCGGCGAGGCGCAGCAGGACGTCGGCCATCGCCGAGTTCCCCGCCGGCACGGCGTTGTCGAACAGGTCCTTCGGCCGCACGACCAGCCGCTCCGCATCCGACCCCGAATCGAAAAAGCCGACTCCACTCTCATCACCGAAAAGTTCGATCGCGTCCTCCACGAGCCTCGAGGCGTTGGTGAACCACGTCTCGTCGAACGTCGTTTCGTACAGATCGAGCGCCGCGCCGGCCATGAGCGCGTAGTCGTCGAGGAAGCCCGGACCGCTCGTTCGGCCGTCGCGCCACGATCGAAGCAGCCTTCCGTTCGCGTCGCGCAGAGCCTCGAGGACGAACCGTGCGGCGGAGACCGCCGCCTCGATCAGATCGGGCCTCGCGAAAACGCGTCCCGCCTCGGCCAGGCCCGATATCGCAAGACCGTTCCACGAGACGAGGATCTTGTCATCGGTGCCCGGCCGCATCCGCTCCCCGCGCACTTCGAACAGCCGGCCGCGAGCGCGTGCGACGGCGTCGCGCAGTTCGTTCACGCTCGTGTCGAGCTCCATCGCGACGACGTCGTCGTCGCGCGGACGCCACAGAACGTTCGTGCCCTCCCAACTCCCGGCGCCGGTGGCGTCGTAGAACGCCGCCGCCGCACGCCCGTCCTCGCCGGCGGCTTGCATGAGCTCCTCGAAGCCCCAGACGTAGAACTTTCCCTCGACACCCTCGGAGTCCGCGTCCTGCGAAGAGAAGAACCCGCCTTCCGGGGAGCGCATCTCCCGTACCAGATAGTCGGCGGTGGCGAGAGCGGTGTCCCGGTACAGATCGTCCCGCGTCACGAGCCACGCTCGCGCATAGAGCCGCAGGAGCTGCCCGTTGTCGTACAGCATCTTCTCGAAGTGCGGCACGTGCCAGGCGCCGTCGACCGAGTAGCGGTGGAACCCGCCGCCGACCTGATCGAACATCCCGCCACGGGCCATCGCATCAAGGGTCCGGCGAGCCATCTCGAGCGTTCCCGGCACGCCGCGAGCGTTCATGCGCAGGAGGAACTCGATCGTCATCGGCTGTGGGAATTTCGGCGCGCCGCCGAAGCCACCCCATCCCGAGTCGAAGGACGCGCGCAAAGCGTCGGCCGCCCCCCGAAGAACGTCCTCCGTCGGATCCTCACCATCCGCTCCGGTCATCGTTGCTCGCGAGATGTGATCGAGCAGTGCCGCGCCTTGTTGCGCGAGTTCGTCCCGCCGGTTCGTCCAGGCGTCGTGCACGGCTTCGAGCACCCTGCGGAACGAGGGCATCCCGTGTCGATCCTCGGGTGGGTAATAGGTGCCGCCGTAGAACGGCGCTCCCTCCGGCGTGAGGAATACCGTCATGGGCCATCCACCGTGCCCGGTCATGGCTTGGACGGAATCCATGTAGATCGCGTCGAGGTCGGGCCGCTCCTCCCGGTCGACCTTGATCGGCACGAATCGTTCGTTCATGAGGGCGGCGATCGCGGCGTCCTCGAACGACTCGCGCTCCATCACGTGGCACCAGTGGCATGCGGCGTACCCGATCGAGAGGAGGATCGGGACGTTCCGTCGCCGGGCTTCGGAGAGCGCCTCGTCTCCCCATGGGAACCAGTCCACAGGGTTGTTGGCGTGCTGGAGCAGGTACGGGCTCGTCTCGCCCGCGAGTCGATTCGCCATCCCCTCCAGTCTTCCCGCCTCGGGTGGGCGTGTCGAGGCGAGCCATCGCCCGAAGAAAGGCCTCCTTGCGTTCGACCCGCACCCCTTCGGGGTAGGCTCGCGTTGATAAGGCAATGAGGACCGAACGTGGCACCACGATGGAGCTCGGGCAGCTCCTGCTGGAGCTGACGGCTCGCGTCCGCCCAGACCGCGCCGACGGCATCACCGCGGCCGTCGTCCTGGCGACGCCCGAAGAACGCTGGACGCTCCGCCTCGACCGCGGCCGGCTTACCGTCGGGATCGGCGGGGTCGAACGGCCCGACGCGGTTATCTCGTCGGATCCACAAACGTTGATCGACATCAACACCGGCAGGCTCACGGGCTCGGAGGCGTTCCTCGACGGACGCGTGACGGTCCGCGGCAACCTGGGACTCGCCATCAGGCTCGAGTCGATCTTCGACCCGCTCTTCGCGCGCCCCGCGACGGCGCCGCAGGATCGAACCGTCATGGCGGGCGGACTTCCGGTTTCCATCCTCGAAGCGGGAAGCGGCGACCCGGTGCTCCTATTGCACGGGCTCGGTGCAACGAAGGTTTCGTTCCTCCCGACGATGCTCGCGCTCGCGAAGGACCATCGAGTGATCGCGCCCGACCTTCTCGGCCACGGCGACACCGCGAAGCCGCTCGTGCGCTACGACGCGCCGACGTACGCGCGCTTCGTCTTGTCGTTGATGGACGCGCTCAACATCGAACGCGCGGACCTGATCGGGAACTCGATGGGCGGCCGCATCTCGCTCGAGCTCGCGATGACGACTCCCGACCGCGTTCGGAGCGTGTCGCTGCTCTGCCCGGCCGTTGCTTTCCTGAAACGGCGAGGGATGGTTCCGTTCGTGCGCGCTCTCCGGCCCGAGCTCGGCATCGTGCCGCACCGCCTCCCGCACCGGTTGGTCGTGCGGAGCATCCGCCAGATGTTCTCCCAACCCGACCGGCTTCCCCCGTCCTGGTACGCGGCGGGCGCGGACGAGTTCCTTCGCGTCTTCCGGACGCCGCGAGGACGCGCGGCTCTGTACGCCAGCATGCGAAACATCTACCTCGACGAACCGGCTGGGGAGCGGGGCTTCTGGGTCCGTCTCGAGCGTCTCGACCGGCCGTCGCTGTTCTTGTGGGGCGATCGCGACCGGCTCGTCCCCGCGGCGTTCGACCGCCACGTCCGCCGCGTGCTGCCCAACGCCACTTCGCACGTCCTGGACGACTGCGGCCACGTTCCACAATTCGAGCACCCCGACAAAACGCACGCGCTGATCCGTTCGTTCCTCGGATCCGCTGCCTGACCGCCCCTTCACCGGCCTCCGGGCCCGGTGAGATTTCTCACATCCCCGCCGCACCGGCGGTATGGGCGGATACCATGACCCGGCATGGCGAAGAGGGCGGAATATCTGGGGCCTGAGCGGCGGCGTCCGCTGGTGCTCGACGCCGCGCTCGAGATCTTCGCGGAAGGCGGGTTCTCCGACGCGTCGATGCAGGCGATCGCCGACCGCGCCGGGGTGTCCAAGGCGGTCCTCTACGACTGTTTCCCCGGCGGGAAGCAGGAGATCTACTACGCCCTCCTCGAACGCTCCGAGCACACGTTCATGGAGCACATGGTCGATGTGCTCGAGCGAACCGATCGGTTGTCGATCGACGAGAGTCTGCGCCAGGGACTCCGCGCCTTCCTCGACTACGCCGAGATCCATCCGCACTCGTTCCGCGTGATCTTCGGGGATGCGGGAACGCGCGACTCGGAACTCGCGCTCCGCTCCGAACGCGCCCGCGAGAAGATCGTTTTCCTGATGCGTGAACGCACCCACGAGCGGATGCGTGCCGCCGGGATCGCGCCCTCCGCCACCTCAGACGTCTACCCGCGCGCGATCGTTGCCGTCGGCGAGGATCTGGCGCGGTGGATCCTGCGGGAGCCCGGCGTACCTCGCGAGGACGTCATCGATGCGCTCGTCAACTGGTTCATGCGCGGCTTCTCCGCGCTCATCCCGAACGAGCCTGTCCGCCCGCACCTCGTCCGCGACTAGCACCACCCCCCGCGTCGCTCAGAAACGCCCCGACGGATAGACTCCGTTCGATGCTTGCCGTCATCGGAGCGGGCGCCATGGGCACGGCTCTCGCGGTGCAATTGCACCGTGC
>Ga0070708_100002202_pt1 | contig 15054 bp, 16 predicted proteins | sample KBSK5503metaG_FD_65469 | JGI IMG/M metagenome (GOLD analysis project Ga0070708, IMG submission 65469) | Corn, switchgrass and miscanthus rhizosphere microbial communities from Kellogg Biological Station, Michigan, USA - KBS K5-50-3 metaG | ecosystem: Host-associated > Plants > Roots >...
GTTGAGTATACGCCGGGACGAACGCGCAAAGCCCCACATGCCTTCCTACTTGATGGTGAATGTCACCTTTCGATAGGTCGCGCGGGTGCCGTCCGTGGGGAACGCCAAGAGCGACAGGGTGTAGTCGCCGCGCGGCAGAGTGTTTCCGTTCGGGTCCCGGCCGGTCAGGCCGAATGCATAGGTACCCGGGAGCAGATCCCGCATCCGGACGAGCAGGCCGAGGGTGCTTCCGGAAGAGCTCGTCAGCACCATGTCGAGACGTCCGACCGGATGAATCTCGGCTCCAGCCTGTCCAGCGGTGACGCCCCCCGCGCGGAACGAGAGGACCGTCGGCGTCGTGTCGGAGGGCTTGAAGCTGTTGCTTGCGAGCTGGACGTCGGAGAGGAGAGGCTCGGTGTAGCGCCCGAACGGGATCGCCCACGGGACTCGTATGGGCAGCGTCGAGCGGGAGCCGACCTGAATCGTTCCCTCGGCAGGCGGGCCGGGAGAAGGCGTGCCCTGGAAAGACGCCTTGATGCGGATGGCAATTTCACCGCCGGGAGGCAGGCGAAAGCGATTCGGTGTGGCGGTCAACGCCAAGCCCGCGCCTCCGGTCTTCGGCAGCGTCACCCGCAGGTAGAGGCGGCGTGTCGACAGACTCCGAACCGTCACCTCCTGGACGGAGCTCCAGTTCGGGCGAGCGGCAGGCCCGAAGGCGAGGCCGGTTGGATCCGCCGCCAACTCGGCAGCTGCAGCGGCTCCGACATCGACGAGCCCGGTCCCCTGGGAGGTCACGGCCGCGTTCTCGATCGGTCGCGCCTGACCGGCGAGGACGTCGCGGAGCGCGCGCGCGTCGAGGTCGGGCCGAGCCTGGGCCAGCAGAGCCCCCGCGCCGGCGACAGTCGCGGCTGCCGCGCTCGAGCCGTTGACGGTGCCGTAGGCCGGAGTCCCATCCGCCGACGCCGAGGGCTCAGACGTCATCAGGGCGACACCCGGACCGAGCAGATCGGGCCGCACGCGCCAGTCGAAGGCGAGACCGCTGGACGAGAACGGCGCGAGACCGCCGGCGGTGCCGTTCGAAGCCACCCGCGTGCGGCCGAGCGAGAGAGCCGGGTGGCGACCGTCCGCAAGCGCCTGGAGCGCGGTTCGGGCGACATCGTCGGGCACGGCGACCACGGGCACCGGCACGCTCTCGTCGAGACCGAGTCCGCCTGCCGGAATGGCCGTTCCATAGAGGACAACCGTCGCCGCACCGGCGCGGGCAGCGTTCTCGACCGCAGTGACGGGGTCGTCTCCCGCGCGCACGAGCGCCGCTCGGCCGGCGACGAGGCTGATCCCGTCTTGGCTGAAGAACGATTCCAGGGACGACGGCGCGAGGAACCCACCAGGGCCGGTGCGAGAGGCCTTTTCCTCCGGTGCGACGAGCGCCAGTTCCCTGGCCTGCGTGGGCAGGACGGCTCCGGCGAGCGGCAGCAGTCGGTCGACCAGGACCTTCAGGCCGACGCGGACTACCACGCGCACCTCCTCCGTCTGCGCTCGCAAGTCGGCTGCGCCAACGCTGAGAGCCGCGGGCGCGCCACCGGGGCTCGACAGGCTCCCGAAAGCGGGGCCGCCCGGGCCATCGTTTCCCGCCGGCGCGACGACCAGGGTGTCGAGAGCGAGAGCGCCCTCGACCGCCTTCGCGTCCGGTGCGTCGGCGAAGGCGGCATAGGGAGCGGCGAGGCCGACGAGCGCGACCCGGGCGGCGTCGTGTGCGTCGCCGTCCTCGTTCGGATCGACCGCACGCTCGAGGCCCGCGATCAGCTGGTCGGTGCGCGAGTAGACGGCCCATCCGCCGGTGACGTCTTGCTGCCAGCCAGCGACCCGAATCGGCAGAACAGAAGCCCCGGGTGCTACGCCGGCAAGCCCCTCCGGCCCACCGGCCCCGACAAGCAGGCCGGCCATCTCGGTCCCGTGGCGCTCAAGCCTGGTCGCATCGTCGGGCTTCGTCGCAGCAAGCGCGTGGAGGTCGCCGTCGCTCAGCACATTGATGCCGTCCTGCACCCGTCCGCGAAGAAACGGCTGCGCCTTGTCGACCCCGGTGTCGAGCAAGGCGATCGTGACGCCACGCCCGTCGAAGCCAGGCAGCATCACCTCCGGCCTGTGCGCGGCACCGCGGGCGAGCTCGTTCTTCGCAAGCAGCGTGGACGAGATTGTCGCCGGATACGCGACTCGCACCGGATAGACGCCGGCGACCTCGGGCTCGCGCTCGAGCAGCGCAACCGCTTCCGAGTCGAGCGCTGCCGAGAAGCCGTTGATGACCCGCGAGTAGGAGTAGTCGATCCGAACCTCGACTCCATGTGCTGCGAGAGTTCCCAGAACCTGCTGTTGCGCCGCGAGTGCGGCGGTCGTCCATTCCCGTTCCTGAGCGTCGGTCGCGCGGCCGCCGGCGCGGGCCACGCGTTGGGCGAGCGAGGGCGCCTTCAGGACAACGATCACCCGCTGGCCGACGTCGACCTGCGGCCGCGCACCGCCTGCTAGCCCTCGCCACGACGCCGCGACCGACGAGAGCGTCCGCTGTGGCGTGCTTGTCCCCCCGGCGCCGAGGACGAGCGCTGCAGCGCCAACCACGACGATGCCGAACGGAACGAGCCTGCCCGCGGCCCTAGCCCGACGCGTACGCATCGAGAGCAAGATAACGAGGGAACGGGACTACCTCGGCGTACCGAGCGGCCGAGGCGATCATGGCCGCATTGTCCGTACACAGCGCGAGAGGCGCGAAGGCCGCCTCCGGTAGTGCGCGCCGGAGCTCCGAGTTAGCGGCAACCCCACCGACTACGGCGACCTTCGAAGCCCCGGTTTGCTCCACGGCCTCGCGCGCCCGTCCTGTCAGGGCGTTGACGATCGCGCGCTGGTAGCTCGCCGCGAGGTCGGGACGGCGACGCTCGAGCTCGCCTTCCGATAGGTCGCGGACTGCGTAGAGCAGCGCCGTCTTCAGGCCGGAGAACGAAAAGTCGAGCCCGGGAACACGCGCGACCGGGAAGTCGTACGCCTCCGGATCGCCCTCGCCGGCGAGCCGATCGATCGCAGCGCCCCCGGGATAGCCGAGGCCGAGCAGCCGCGCCCCCTTGTCGAACGCCTCGCCGGCGGCGTCGTCGAGCGTCGTTCCGAGCACGCGGAAGCCGCCTCGCTCGACAACGTCGACCAGCAGGGTGTGCCCGCCGCTGGCCAGCAGGCAGAGAAACGGAGGCTCGAGCGGCTCGGGTTGAAGGTAAAGCGACGCAACGTGGCCGCGCAGGTGGTCGACAGGGATCAGCGGCAGCTGCTTCGCCAGGGCGAGAGCCTTTGCGGCGGAGAGGCCGACGAGCAACGCGCCGATCAGGCCAGGCCCCTGGGTCACCGCAACCGCGCCGAGGCTCTCGAGCTCGGTGTCAGCCTCGCCCAACGCCTCCCGCACCACCGGGAGGACGAGCTCGAGGTGGCGCCGCGAGGCGATCTCCGGGACGACCCCGCCGAAGCGAGCGTGCAGCTCGGCCTGTGAGGAGACGACGTTGGAAAGAACGGCGCCGTCGGCAGAGACCACTGCCGCCGACGTCTCGTCGCAAGAGGTCTCGAGCGCCAGGATCATTGTCCGAACAAGCCACGTCCAGGGTCTGACCCCAAACATGGCAGTTCGTGACGTGAGTGGGACGGCAACGTGCCGGTAGCCACGCCGCTGGGCGCTTCAGGCCATGTCCGGGGTCTGACCCCGGACATGGCGAAAAACGACACCGTCACGCGTCGTCCGGATCGCTGATCGGGTCCTTCCACATGATCAGGGCGTCTTCGCGGTTGTCGGTGTAGTAGCCGCGTCTGACGCCGCGCGGCTTGAAGCCGAGCCGGCCGTACAGCGCGACGGCCCCAACGTTCGAGACCCGCACCTCGAGGGTGTAACCGCGGCGGCCTCGGCCGGCGGTCAGTTCGAAGAGCCGCTCGAGCAGTGTCGTGGCGATCCCCTGGCGCCGGTGCTGCGGAGCGACGGCAACGTTCATTACATGCCAGGCGTCGACATACCGCGAGATGACGAGGTAGCCAGCGAGCTCATCGGTCTCGAGGTCGAAGGCGCCGAGACAGATCGACGACGGCTTCGCGAGCTCGCTCGCGAACATGGAGCGCGACCAGGGCGTCGGGTAGGAAGCGCGCTCGATCCGCTCGATCGCATTGAGATCCCGCATCTCGAGGCGCCTCAGCTCGACCCGCGTCATCTCCTTCATCGCGGCTGCTCCGCGTCCGGCAGGCGGAGATAGAGCGGCTCGACGGCCTCGGCGTCGACGAACTCGCGGGCAAGCTCCACGTGAAATCGGGCACGTGGAAGGTGCAGCTCGCTCTCGCGCGGCGGGACCTGCGCGCCGAGGTCCTCCAACGCCTCGCGATAGCGAACGGCACCGTCGCCGACGCACGCCGTGCCCCGGGCGAGCCGCAACTCATGCGGGGAGACCGCAGCCGGAGCCCCGTCCACGAGCGTGAACACCTCCCGGCGCCCCGCGTCGACGACCGGCAAAGCGCCGGGAGCGCCGGCGGCCAGCGCGTCGAGCGTCGACACGCCGGCGAGCTCGAGCTCGAGCGCGAAGGCGAGCGCCCGTGCTGCCGCAACGCCCATCCGCATGCCCGTGAAGCTGCCGGGCCCGGTGCCGACGACCAGCCGGCTCAGCTCGGGCGGCTCGACCCCGGCACGCTCGAGCAGCTCCTCCACGTCGGCCAGCACGCGAACGGCGCGCGAGGCTCGCTCGCCGAGCACCTCCCCGTCGCGGACGAGCGCGCTCGTCGCGACGCTCGTGGCGGTGTCAAACGCGAGCGTCAGCATCGCCGGCGACCCCCGCCAACAGCTGCCCGTCGTCGCTTTCGACCTCGATCGTTCTCCGTTCCCGATCCATATGCGACAAACGTACCGCGACCCGCACCGGCGGGAGCGCGTCGGAGGCCGCCTCAGGCCATTCGACGAAGCAGATCGCGTCCACGAAATACGGCTCCAGATCGCCCCATTCGGCCGGGGAGACGCCCTGGAAACGGAAGAGGTCGAGGTGCGAGACGTCGGGCGTTCCGCGGTAGCGGTGACCCACGGTGAAGGTCGGGCTCGTAACGGGGACTTCGACTCCGAGGGCGCGGCAGGCGCCCCGAACGAAGGTCGTCTTGCCGGCGCCGAGCTCGCCCGAGACCGTCACGACGTCGCCGGCCCGCAGGCTTTGGGCGAGCCGACCGGCGACCGCTTCCGTCTCCGCCGCTGAACCGGTCACTCGAGAAATAGCCTGCCACACCCCGCGAGGCTAGTTGTCCCGTGGCCTCGCTCGGCGGATCAGAACAGGCCGAGCTGAACCGCCGGCTCGGGAACCAGCGTGCCAAGCATCGGCTTCGGCTCCTCGACCGCCCGGCCGAGCAACGTGGGAAGCCGGGAGAAGTCTTCCTCGAGCACCTTCAACATGGCCGGCGTGTAGAGGGCCGCGGCGGGATGGTAGAGCGGGTACAGAAGCACGCGCCGCCCTCCCAGCCTTGTCTCCTGCTCGGCTCCGTGGACCCGCGTGATCCCGGTTGGCTTGCCGGACAGCAGCTTCGTCGCGAAGTTTCCGAGGGTCGCCACAACCTTCGGTTCGATCAGCGAGATCTGCCGAAAGAGGTGGCTCTCACAGGCCTCGATCTCGTCCGGCTGGGGGTCTCGGTTGCCGGGGGGACGACATTTCAGGACGTTCGCCACGTACACCTGGTCGCGCTGCAGCCCGATCCCGGCCAGCAGGTTGTCGAGAAGCTTTCCCGCCTGGCCGACGAAGGGCTTGCCCTGCTGATCCTCGTGGTAGCCGGGCGCCTCGCCGACGAACATCAGGTCGGCACTCGGATCACCGACGCCGAAGACGACTTGCGTCCGGCCCTGGGCCAGCCTGCACTTCGTGCAGCCGGCGACCTCGGTCGCGAAAACGCCTAGCTCAGTGGCAGCCACAGGAACCGCCGCAACAGCCGCCACCGCCGAAGCTCGGTTGCTGTTGCCCGGTGCCGTGAGACGCGAAGACGGAGAACTGCTTGCGCACGTTCGAGTCGCCGCAGTCCGGGCAGTCGGGATCGTGACCGTTCCGGACGAGCTCCTCGAAGTGCGATTCGCACTCCATGCACACGTACTCGTAAATGGGCACTAGGCCGCAGACCGTAGCATCGCCTCGAGCTCCACGAGGTGGGATCTTCGAGGTCGCACCGGACGGCATCGTCCCGACTCAGCGCAAGAGACCGCCGAGGCTGATTCCACCCTGAATCAGCTTGGCGAGAGGAACCGTCTCGACCAGACGTCGCACGGCTGGGGCAAGGAAGCTGGGAATGTCGCCGCGGCGCTCCGCCTCGTCCACGGACCGCACCAAACCCGCTCTGATCGCTGCCTCTACTGTGGTCTGATCCGCATGGCCGGCCCGAATGCCGGTGCCCGAGCGCAGCGACAGCACGAGCTCCTCCCGGGTCGTCCCCAGCCGGCATGCGGCGCCGTCGAGCCCGTCCAGGACGATCCGCTGGATCAGCCCGTCGATCCCGCCGCCGGTGAACGGCGCCCGCGCCTGGCACGGCTTTGCCAGCGGCGGCGAGACGCTCCGAGCGGCACCCTTGCCAAGCTCCACGCCGACGAGCGCGGAGACGGCGGCAAGGAGCATGAGCAAGACCGCAGCGCCGAAGGTCAGGCGTGTGGTCATTCGAGCACCCGGCGGCGAGCGAAGAGTGCGACCGCCAACGCGAGAGCAGCGAGCGCTGACGAGAACAGGAAGGCAGGCCGGAACGCCCTCGTGATCGTCTCTTCGATCGTCCGGACGAGCGTGTCGCGCGTGGCCGCAAGGTTCGGGTCGCTGCCCGCGCCGTGGTCATCGAACGGCTTGGCGAGATCCGGGATCTCTCCCGCGCGAGCGCGCTCGAACTCGCCCGCCAGGTCGAGCGCGACGGGCACCTTCGTCGAAAGCCCGACAGGGGCGTCCAGCAATACGGTCGCGGCCCTCAGCTTGGCCTGTCTTCCGGCGGTGGGAAGCTCGGTCGCGAGCAGCGGCGCGATCGAAGCGAGCGCCAGCACGAGGCCGAGATGCCGGACGCCGACGGTGAATGTCCCACTTCTCGCCAGACCGGCGTCCGGGTCAAGAGCGGCGCCCGACAGGGTGGGAACTGCAAGCCCAAGGCCGACGCCGCAGAACGCGAGCGCCGCCGCCGCCAGCCAGGCGCTCGGCGACGGGAGCAGGGCGAGCGCCACGAGGCCTGCAGCGACGAGCGCAGCGCCCCCGCAAATCGCGGTGAGCCCGCTGAGTCGCCGGCCGAGCGGGCGGGAGGCAAGCGTCGCGACCGGCAGGACGCTGACAATCCCGGCCCCCGCGATCGGCGAATACCCCCAGACCGTGATCACGAGCAGGACGGCAAGGAAGAGCACGCCGACCAACGCACCGAACAGCAGCCCGAGGCAGACATTCGCGGGCCACGTGCGAGTGAGCGAAGAGCGCCATCCCTCCTCGAGCGCGACGCTCCTCGGCGCGGCGAGAGCGGCGACCAAACCGAGAGCGGCAACGGGTGCCTGGGCAGCGAAGATCGCCCGCCAGTCGAAGACCTGCGTCAGCACGCCCCCGAGCGCCGGCCCGAGCGCGATGCCGAAGGTGCCCGCCAGCGTCCAGACCGCCGCCCCCCGGGGAACCGATCCGGTCAACGCCCCTAGGACCGGGAGCGAGCCCGCCAGGAGCAGCGCGGCCCCTGCCCCCTGAACGCAGCGCGCGGCAATCAGGAACGGCAGGCTGCCCGCCAGTGAGCAGGCAAGCGACGCAAGGAAGAACACGAGCAACCCCGCACCGAGGATTGTCCTGGCCCCGACGCGATGGACGAGCGCGATTAGCAAGAGCGCGGTCACCGCCACCGCGGCGTTGTACGCGGTAACCACCCATGAAACACCCTCGATCGAGGTGTGGAAGTGGCCGTACAGCTCCGGCAGCGCCAGTACGACGATCGACGAATCCGCAAATGCGATCCCGACGGCCGCCGCGACGAGAGCGGTCAGAAGCGGAGAGGGCGGCCGTTCGGCGAGGATCGTGGACGGAGTTGTATCTGCGCGCCCGCGCGGGGTGATCCCGGTCGCTCGCTAGACTCCGGATGCCCGGTATCCGCTACGGAACTGGAGCCAAACGATGTTCGAAAGCGTCCACGTGATCGGTCGCGGCCGCGTCGGCTCGGCGATCGCCTCGCGCCTCGAGGAGCGCGGCGTCGAGCTGCGCGAGAGCGGTGCCGATCTGACCCTGCTGTGCGTTCCGGACACTGCCATTCGGGACGTGGCCCGGGACCTCGTCCCCGGACCAGGCTGGATCGGTCACGTCAGCGGGGCCACCCCGCTGACCGCGCTCGACCCGCACGAGCGGCGCTTCGGCCTCCACCCGCTGCAAACTTTCACACGCGCGCGAGGCCCCGAGCAGCTCGACGGCGCATTCGCGGCGGTCACCGCCGAGACGGATGACGCGCTCGATCGCGGCTTCGAGCTTGCCCGGCTCCTCGGCCTCGAACCATTCGGGCTCGCCGAGGAGGCGCGGCCGCTCTACCACGCCGGGGCCGCGATCGCCTCGAACTATCTCGTCACCCTCCATCGGGTCGCAGCCGAGCTCTTCCGCGCGGCAGGCGCGCCGCCCGAGGCACTGCTCCCGCTGATGCGCCGGACGATCGAGAACGACTTCGAGCTCACCGGCCCGATCGAGCGGGGCGACTGGGAGACCGTCGAGGTGCACCGCCAGGCGATCCGCGCCACCCGTCCGGAGCTCGAGCCCTTCTACGACGTCCTGGCGGAGGCGACGCGCTCGTGAAGATCATTCGGACGATCGCCGCGCTTCGTGGCGAGAAACCCAAAGGAACCGTGGGCCTCGTCCCCACGATGGGAGCCTTCCACGAGGGCCACCTCGCCCTCTTCCGTGCAGCTCGCACAGAGAACGACGTCGTCATCGCCAGCCTCTTCGTCAATCCTGCCCAGTTCGGAGCGAACGAGGACCTCGCGAGCTACCCGCGCGACGAGGAACGCGACGCAGGGCTCGCCGCTGAGGCCGGCGTCGACGTTCTCTTCGCACCAAGCGCAGAGGAGCTCTATCCAACCGGCTTCCAGACCTGGGTCGAGGTCGAGGAGCTGAGCCGTCGGCTGGAGGGAGTGCATCGCCCCGGCCACTTCCGCGGTGTCGCGACGATCTGCCTCAAGCTCTTCAACATCGCCCACCCCGACCGAGCCTATTTCGGCCAGAAAGACGCCCAGCAGGTCGCGGTCCTCAAGCGCATGGTCCGCGATCTGAACCTGGAGGTCGAGATTCGCGTCGTCCCCACCGTCAGGGACGCCGACGGACTGGCGCTCTCGTCCAGGAACTCCTACCTCTCACCCGCGGAACGCGAGCGCGCTCTAACGCTGCCCCGGGCGCTCGCCACCAAGGATGCCGCAAAGGCTCGTGCCCGGCTGAACGGTCTTGACGTCGACTACGTCGAGGTCGCCGACTTCGAGCCGCCTGTCCTAGCAGCCGCGGTCCGCATCGGAAAGACCCGCTTGATCGACAACGTAATCCTGGAAGTCCCGGGCCAGGCTTCAGCCCGGCTTGGGCGCGACCACGAAGTCCCGGGCCAGGCTGCAGCCTCGCTCGGGCGCGACCAAAGCAAGGAGAAGGCATGAGCACCCGACCGCGCAAACCCGGCCCCGCCACCCCCGCGCCCGGCAAGCTGGCCCTGCCGGAGCTCCTCGAGATGAAGCGCCGTCGCGAGAAGATCGTCATGGTCACGGCCTACGACGCCCCCGGCGCCCGGCTCGCTGACGCCGCCGGCATCGACCTGATCCTCGTCGGCGATACCGCGGCGATGGTCGTCCTGGGCCACGACTCCACGGTCCCGGTGACGATGGACGAGATGCTTTTCCTGACTCGCTCGGTGGCGCGCGCGGCGAAGCGGCCGCTGATCATCGGCGACATGCCTTTCGGCACGTACGAGGCCTCTGACGACGATGCCGTTCACAACGCGGTTCGGTTCGTCAAGGAGGGCGGAGCGGACGTGGTCAAGCTGGAGGGCGCCGGGCCATCGGTCTCTCGCGTGCGCGCGATCACCGGGGCCGGCATCGGGGTGATGGGGCATGTCGGCCTGACCCCGCAGTCGGCGACCGTGCTCGGCGGCTTCAAGGCGCAGGGCCGCACGGCCGATCAGGCACGTCAGCTCTTCGAGGACGCACTCGCGCTCGAAGCAGCGGGCTGTTTCGCGGTCGTGCTCGAAGCGGTTCCGGCCGCGGTGGCCGAGCGCATCACCGAGGCGCTGAGGGTGCCGACAATCGGGATCGGCGCAGGGGCGGCGACCGACGGCCAGGTGCTCGTCTACCACGACCTGCTCGGCCTCTACGAAGGCCGTGCTCCTCGATTCGTCAAGCGTTATGCCAACCTGGCCGACGAGATCAGGGGCGCCCTCGAGCGATACGCGGCCGACGTCCGCGAGGAGCGCTTCCCCGAGGAACAGCACACCTACTCGATCCCGGACGAGGAGCTGGCGGAATTCGAAGCGGAGCTAGCCGCCGAACAGGCTGAGCGCTAGGTCCGCGACGACCACCAGGCCGCCGAACAGGACGACTGCGGCCAGGGTTCTCAGCCAACTCCAGCCGTGCAGTACGCGAGTGCCGATCGCGAGCAGCACGAGCGACCAGAGCCCGAAGCCGGCCTCGAGCACAGGAAAGACGTGCGCGGCGGAACCGGTGTCCGAGCCACCGCTCCGGAAGATGTCGCCGCCGTAGAGCGCGAGTCGCACCGGTAGCAGAATCAGCGAAAGCGCGAGCGGGACCGCAGCCAGCGCCAAGAGGTGACGCGCCTGCCTGTAGCTGCCTTCCCCACCTAATCGGCTCAAGGCGAGATAGAGGACGCCACCCGCGAGCCAGTAGTTGACGAGCCCGACGAGCAGCCCGGCGATGAAGAGCCAGACCGGAATCACGATTCCGGCCCGAGCCGGATCGTCGGCGAACGTCGCCGCCTGACCGGAGGCCAAAGTCAACGCGACCCCAGCCAGGAACACCACGGCGACGATTGCGTCCTGGCGATCGTCCGCCGCCTCCCGCGAGTCGTCGCGCAGCGCCGAGAAGACGGAGCGCGGAGCCCGCGCGACCAGCAGCGCCCGCAGCCACCAAGCGCGGGCCTCTTCTTCGCGGGCCTCTTCCTCGCGGGCCTCTTCCTCGCGGGCAGGCTCAGCGTGGGCGCTCACCGCCGCAGCGTACGCGACGTGTTCGCCACGTCGGGTTTGCACAGGTTTGGCGCGAAGAAACTTCTCAAGCCGATGTTGTTGGGGCTCAAGGCTGCGCGCTTGCTGCCGATGAACGACGCAGAGATCAAGAGATGCTTTGGCGAGCCCCCCTGCAGTCCGTGCGGCCGGACCGTAAGTTCCGTTCGCGGGGACGAAAACTCCTTCTGACGATCGCAATCCTCGGCGCGACTGCGAGCATTGCCGGCCTCGGGACGTTTGCGACCTTCACGAGCTCGACGTCTGCGAGCCATACCGTCGCGTCGGGAACGGTCACGATCGGCCTCGGGGCCACCGGCGCCTCGACGAACCGTCTCAACGTCGACGCGACCGCAATCGCACCCGGCGACACGATCCAGCGGAGCGTCGACCTGATAGACCAGGGGACGCTGAACCTCGCCTCTGTGACGCTGACTACGACGGCGACAACGAGCTCGGTCCTCGACACCGACGCGACCAACGGTCTGCAAATGGTGATCGACAAGTGCTCGCAGGCCTGGACTGAGTCCGGGCCGCCGTACACATACACCTGCGGCGGTTCAACGTCGTCGGTACTGACCTCCCGCCCGGTGATCCAGTCGGGGGTTTCGTTGAACAACCTCAGCGCGCTGACCGCCGGCGCGACCGACCATCTACGCGTGACGCTCACCTTCCCGAGCGGAGCCGGCAACTCCTTCCAGAACAAGTCGTCGACGCTCCAGTACACCTTCGCCGGCACACAGCGCACGGGAACGGACAAGTAACCGTGAACATTGCTCGCGCGTGGGCCGACCTCGCGCTCCGGTCGGCACTCGGCGCTGCGCTCGCGATCTTCCTGCTGCTCGCGGTTCTCCCCCGTACCGGCCTGTACCGGACCGAGACGGTGCTCTCAGGAAGCATGAGGCCCGATTTCAACTCCGGCGACCTGGTCATCGTCACCCCCGAGGCGTCGAGCGACATCCGGGTCGGCCAGGTGATCAGCTACCGCATTCCGGTCGGCGACCACCACGTCCAGACCCACCGGATCGTCCAGATCCTTCGTCGCGGCGAACACCCGGTCGTGCGGACCAAGGGAGACGCGAACAACGCCCGCGATCCCTGGACCGCCCGGCTCGACGGCTCGACCGCCTGGCGCGTCAGGCTGGTGGTGCCGAAACTCGGTTGGCTGATCGTCTGGCTCCGCGACCCGCTCATGCGCCTGCTGACGGTCTTCGCCGCTCCGCTGCTGTTCGCGCTGATCGCCCTTTGGCGTATCTGGCAGAAACCCGACCAAGACGAGCGGGAGGAGCCTGCGGATGGGCCGTCGACCGTCGTTCCGCTCACCTGACCAGCGCCGTTCGGGTCGCGCCGCCCGCGCGGCGGTTCTCGCCGGCACGGCGGTGGCAGCCTGCGTCGGGGCCTCGCTGGCTTTCGCCGGCTTCAACTCGTCGGTCAGCGGCGGGCCGATGTCCGTGACGTCGAAGCGAATCTTCCCCGGCCCGCGGGTCGCCTCGGCGTGGGATCTCCGCGATGCCAGCAGCGGGGCCGAGGCAAACAGCTCCGATCCACTTTCGTATGCCGACGGCCTCGTCCAGACGCCTTCCACCGCCATCGCCTCGGGCACGAACCGGTATCTCGAGTACACCTTCTCGAGCTCACGGCCCGGCGGCATCTCGGTCTCGAGCATGCAGTTCAACTTCCGGATGGCCAGTGCCGGAGGCGGGAACTCCGGCAACGGGTGCTTCTGGTTCGACGTTCGCTCGAGCGGCTCGGTCCTCGCGAGCCACGGCAGCTATGCCTCGCCGGTCGGCTGTAGCACCGGCACGACGCAGGCCACGTTCTCGACTTCGATCCCAGAGGTGACCTCTACGGACCAGGTCAACGGGCTCGTCGTGCGGGTCTACCCGTGGGAGACAGGCGCGACGACGAGGAAGGTCAACGTCGATCTGGCGACGGTGACGGGGGCCACTCCATACGTGGCGGCTTTCACTGCCTACGAGACACAGGCGGTCGACGACACGAGCGGGACTCCGTCCACGCTCGCCTGGTCGCTCGCGACGGCAGACTCCACCAGCTTCACGGACGCAACCAACTGGCCGAGCGCGGCGCCGAACACGGCCAAATACCTGAAGCTGACCTTCGACCCCGCGGTTCCGGCCGGCTCCGTCATCACCAGCGTGACTCTGACCAACGTCTGGCGCGCGTCGGCCAACGTCACGAACAGCGGAACTCTCTGCTACTACCTCGAGTCGTTCAACGGCACCACCTCGCTCGGGACGCACGGCAGCGGCAGCTCGGCGCAGAACTGCAACGCCAGCGGCACCAACAGCGTCACCGACTCGGTCTCGCTCCCCGAGGTGAACACGGTCGCGAAGGCCAACGGCCTCGTGATCAAGCTCTACTACTGGATCTCGCCCCTCTGCGGCGGCGGTGGCAATCCGGCCTGCGTCAAGTCGGTCACCGACCAGGCGCAGGTCACTTTCAACTACTACCTCGATTGACCTCTGTTAACCCCCTTCAAGGCGAGGGCAAGGAGCCCCGCCATGCCGAAAGGAACACCATGCGGACTCCGAAATCTTCTCGTGCTCTCACTCGCTCCAGCGGTCGGAAGCTGCTCCTCTCGATCGCCGTGCTCGGCGCCGCCGCGTCGATCGCCGGCCTCGGCACCTTCGCGACCTTCACGAGCTCGACAAGCGCGAGCAACACGATTGCCAGCGGCACGCTCTCGTTGACCGCGCCGTTCAGCAGGCTCGGCACCGGCGCCAGCCCGATCGCGGCGGGCGACACGATGCAGCGGGCGATCGATCTCAGCTACTCCGGCTCGATCTCCTTCGCATCGGCGACGCTGACGACGAACGCGACGAGCTCGTCCGTTCTCGACACCGACGCCACGAATGGTCTGCAGATCGCGATCGATCGGTGCTCGCAGGCCTGGACTGAATCCGGACCGCCCTACACGTACACGTGCGGCGGTTCGACCTCGACCGTGCTCGCCTCGCGCGCGGTGATCGGCAGCAGTATTGCCCTCTCGAACCTGACCCTGACCGCGGGCTCGACGGATCATCTCCGCGTCACGCTCACCTTCCCGAGCTCGGCGGGCAACACGCTGCAGAACCAGTCTTCGACGATCAACTACACGTTCGCCGGCACCCAGCGTGCCGCGACGGATCAGTAGCGCGGCTGATACCTAGGCCTGGCGCGCTCCTCGAGAGAGGGCGCGCTAGGCCGCTGCGGCGGCGTGTGCAGGCAGGACCTCCCGCAGGTACTGGCCGGTGAACGACTCCTCGACCTCGGCGACCTGCTCCGGCGTTCCGGTCGCGACGATCTCGCCCCCGGCCTCGCCCCCCTCGGGCCCAAGGTCGATCAGCCAGTCTGCCTGCTTGATCACGTCGAGGTTGTGCTCGATTACGAGCACGGTGTTGCCCGCATCGACCAGGCGCTGCAGCACGTCCAGCAGCTTCTCGATGTCGGCGAAGTGCAGGCCGGTGGTCGGCTCGTCCAGCATGTAGAGCGTCCGTCCGGTCGCCACCTTCGAGAGCTCCTTTGCGAGCTTGATCCGCTGGGCCTCGCCCCCGGACAGCGTGGTCGCCGGCTGACCGAGCTTGATGTAGTCGAGCCCGACGTCGTGGAGCGTTTGGAGCTTGCGGCGCAGCTTCGGAATCTTGGCGAAGAAGGCGAGCGCCTCCTCGACCGACATCGCCAGCACGTCCGCGATGGACTTGCCCTTGAAGCGAACCTCGAGGGTCTCGCGGTTGTAGCGGGCGCCCTTGCAGGTCTCACAGGGGACGTAGACGTCGGGCAGGAAGTGCATCTCGATCTTGATCTGGCCGTCGCCCTTGCAGGTTTCGCAGCGGCCGCCGCGGACGTTGAACGAGAACCGGCCAG
>Ga0070708_100002205_pt1 | contig 15049 bp, 14 predicted proteins | sample KBSK5503metaG_FD_65469 | JGI IMG/M metagenome (GOLD analysis project Ga0070708, IMG submission 65469) | Corn, switchgrass and miscanthus rhizosphere microbial communities from Kellogg Biological Station, Michigan, USA - KBS K5-50-3 metaG | ecosystem: Host-associated > Plants > Roots >...
CGTTGTCGGCGGGAGGACGAAGGGGAGCCAGCCGGGTGAGGGCTGCGAGAGCCTGCAGTCTCCGTCCCCCCGCCTTGATCTTCATCGCCGTGCTCCACCCTTGGTTGGACCCTTGGCTGGACCCTTTCGGGCGGACTTCTTGGGTGTGGCCTTGCGCGCGCCGGCGCGCGAACGCGTCTTCGCCTTCGGCCTGGATTGCGTCTTTGGTTTCGCGCGCGCGGGACGCTTCGGCGGCGTCGTCTTGCCCTCGCGCAGCGCCGCGACCTTGCGCGCGGTCGTGGCCGTTACGGGAACGCCCTTGCCTTGCAGCTCGTTCTCGTGACGGAAGCTCTGGTAGATCTCGATCAGGACCTGCTTCTGCTTGTCGGAGATCGTCAAGTCGCGCAGCAACGAAGTGACCGGATCGGTCGCGTCGTCGCGCTCCTCGAGGATGCCGGCCTTGACGTAGAGCGTCTCGGCCGAGATGCGCAGCGCCTTTGCGATCGCTTGCAGGATCTCTGCCGACGGGTGCCGCATCCCGCGCTCGATCTGCGAGAGGTACGGGTTCGAAACGCCGGCCATGTTGGAGAGCTTGCGCAGCGAAAGCCGCGCGTTCCGCCGCTGATCGCGGATGAAATTACCCAAGTCGTGGACCTTGCCGAGCGCGATGTCCACGGGAGCTCTCACTGCTTCTTTCAGATCCTCACCCTTCATGCACAAAACTGTACGGCGCGCCCCGCTCTATTGCAAACTCTAGCAAGCACTCTGGAAAACCGGAGCAAGCACTTTCTGGAAGGTACAGCGCGCCTTCTTAGGCCCTCGAGAGCGTTCCCCGAGCGCGCAGGACGCCCACGGGCACCCCGCCGCCCAGGACCGGCGGTTCTCGGTGTGCCGGCAGGAGTCCCTCAGGGATCAATCGCATCTGCTCGAGGACGGCGATGACGGCCGGACCTCGGGCGCGCGCGGCTCCGTCGCGCGCCTTCGTTGCGATCCCGAACCCGCCCGCAGATACGCACGCGAGCCCCTCGGCGCCGCCCTTGATCAACACCTCCGGGGCCGCCCTCATGAGATCGGTGTCGAGCCGCTCCGAGCCGGCAACGAGGAAGGGGTGCGTGCGCATCGCCGCCGCCGCGGCGTCGCCGTCGATCGCGAGCAGCCCGCGAGCCAGAGCGCGCAAGGGCGCGACATACGTGGGGACGCCGCACCCGTCGACGAGCGGTCCGGCGACGCGACCGATCAGGGCTTCGATCAGCTTGTGGACCGCTACCTGAAGCGGGTGGTCGTCCTCGCGGTAGCTCTCGAGCGGCCATCCAGAGGCCTTACACGCTGCAAGCATGGCCGCGTGCTTCCCGGAGCAGTTGTGATAGATCGGCGCGCGCCCGCGCGCGCCGATGACCGCTGGAGGGTACATCGGGAGGTCGGCCGGACAACGGAGAACGCTCTCATCGAGCCCCGCGTCCGCCAGAACCGCGCGCACGGCGTCGACGTGATCGGCCTCCCCATTGTGTGAGGCACAGGCGATAGCGAGCGCGCGCGCATCCGCCGGGGTCCAGCCGGCCTCGATTGATACACGCGCTTGGATCGGCTTCGAAGAAGAGCGGTAGGCAGCAGGCTGCTCGGGATCACCCGCCCATGCCACGAGCGATCCATCGGAGTCCACCACGGCAACGTCAACCACATGGAGGCTCTCGCGCGCGCCGGAGCGGATGACCTCGACGACGAGCGGCTCCGACATCAGTGCCCGACCGCGAGCCGGTCCGCAAGCACGGCCGGGAGCCCAGCGTGTCGGATCTTCGCAGCGGCACGCTCGATCGGATACGGAACGCGGTGAACGACAGCGGAACGATCGGCGGTGTCGTAGATCATCATCGACGCGCGCGGGTCGCCGTCCCTGGGCTGTCCGACGCTCCCCGGGTTAACCATGAATCGCTTCCCGCCGTTCGACTCGAGCGAAACGCCCGCGCCATCGCGCAACGCGCGCCCATCGATCCTGCCGCCTTCGTCGATGAAGAGCGTGGGCAAGTGCGTGTGTCCGAAGAAACAGTGACCGAATTCCGCGGCCTCGAAGCTTGCGCGCGCGACCTCAAGGTTCAGCACGTACTCCGCAGCAGGATCGACAACAGAACCATGGACGAGCAGCCCTTCCGCGGCGTCTCCCCGAGGCTCGAGCGCAGTGAGAAACGCGCGCGCGTCCGGATCCAGGATCGACTCGGTCCACGCGATGGCTTCGGCGGCAACGGGATTGAACCACTCGGTGTCGAACCGGCCGGTCGCAGCGAGGTCGTGGTTCCCCGCGATGAGGACGGATGAGGGCTGCTCGCCTAGACGGGCAACGACGGCGTTGGGGTCGGCGCCGTACCCGACGATGTCGCCGAGAACGTACGTAGCCTCGACGCGCTCATCACGCGCGCGCTGAAGGACCGCGTCGAGCGCTTCAAGGTTCGAGTGGATGTCCGAAAGAACGACGATGCGCACGAGGCAATGCTAGCGGCCCGTGCTTGGGAAGCGTCGTGGTGCTAGTAGATGTCGGCCGTTCCCTGCGCGATCGGCCACGCGTCGGTGCGTTCCCGACAGAGCTCTGCGAACGCTTCTGCGATCGCTGGGTCGAGCTGTGTGCCGCCTGCGGCCAGGATCTCACTCACTGCCTCATCCACCGACAACGCACGCCGATACGGGCGGTCCGAAGTCATCGCATCAAATGTGTCGACGACGGAGAATATCCGCGCCGCGAGCGGGATGGCTTCGCCCTTCAAGCCGCGTGGATATCCTTTTCCGTCCCATCGCTCGTGATGGCATTCGACGATGGGGATCGCGCGCTGCAAGAAGCGGATCGGACCCAGCATCTGGCCGCCGAGGATGGGATGGGTTTGCATGACTTCCCATTCTTCACGTGTGAGCGGGCTGGGTTTGCGCAGGATGTGATCGGGGATCCCTACTTTCCCGATGTCGTGTAGCAAGAAGCCGTACCGGAACACGCGATCGTCGGCGAGCTCTGGTTGGACGCGCTCGGCGAGAGCCACGGCGTAGTCGTGTGCGCGCGATAGATGCGATCGGGTATGCGCGTCGCGCGCTTCGACGACGAACGCCAGCGTTTTCACGGTGGCGAAGTAGGACTCTTCGAGCTCATGCAGAGTCTGCTCGAGCTCTTCGGCGCGCGCGCGCTCCTTGTGGTAGATCCGGTTGAGGTCGCGCGCGAAAGCGAGAAGCTGATCGCGAACACCGGCTTCGTCGAGCAGAGGCAACGATGCTTGTTCCTTCATCGAGAGCACCGTAGCGCCCTGTTGCGGCGAAGGCACGGGTCTAAGCTGCCCCATGCCGCGCTCCCATAACCGTTTCGATGAGATCAAGGGGGCTGAAAGGCTTCGTGAAGAAAGCGTCGGCACCTGCACGGAACGCCTCCTCGCGCGCGCCGGGCATGCTCTTCGCCGTGAGGATGACGATCCGAGTCGTCGCGAAGCCCGGGTCGGCTCGCAAGGTCCGGCAGACCTCGTAGCCATCTATGCCCGGCATCATCACATCGAGCACCACGACGTCGGGCTGGCGTGAGGCCGCGATGGTGAGCGCGTCTTGCCCGTCGACCGCCTCGTCGAGGTCGAAGTTGGCGTCGTGAAGCACCGCACTCAGGAGATTGCGGACAAGAGGGTCGTCGTCGACCACCAGTACCCGCATGCGGTTTTTCTTCGCCATATTCAGAGTCCTGCCCATGGGTTTCAATGAGTATCGGGCGCGGGGAGAGGACCCGTCTATAGTCCTCTTGGACCCTGAGGATCACCCCAGCGAGCTAGAAGACTTGCTAGAGGGTTGAGCGTCAGGCACGTATAGACCGATTAGCCGCCGGCGAGCACGTCGCTAGGGTCGGCTTCGCCGCTTTGGTACCGCCGCGCAAGCTCCTTGGTCAGCGTATCCATCACGTCCAGGAGCGGCCGCCGTACGGAAGAGACCTCGTGTTCTGCTGTTTCGAGCTCCCCCACGATCCGGCGGATCTCCGCCTCGTCCAGAGCCGGAAGGTTGGCGATCGTGTCGTCGGAAACGAGCTTCGTCACCCGACGGTGAGGGTGGGCGAAATCGAGATTTGGGTCAGCCCCAGGGAACGACCCCCGGCTGGGGCCCCGATGGTCTTGATCGGAAAGGATGGAAGGCAGAAGGTCTAGAAGAGACTCCGGGGCCCCCCCGCTCGCGCGCCGTTCGAGCTCCTTCTTGAGGATCGCGAGGCGCCCGTGAAGCATCCGGCGCTCGTACGAGAGCAGAGCCTCTTCTTCCTGAGCCTCCGAGCGCATCGCGCGCACCTCGCCGGTCGCGCGCGCCGGCAGATCCGCCAGGTAATCGGCAGCGAGGATGTGGTCGAGCCTGCGCTTGTTGTCGGTCACGTGCCGACTCTAACGCACATCGCAGCGCGCGGGAATCCGCGGATCGAGTGTTGCCAACTGGAGCGACGCACGATAGCTGTCCGAAATGTGCCACTTTCTTGACTCCCTCTATCGAGAACTGCCCGCAACTCCCCGGGATGCGAATCGGCATAAGCGACCGGACCAGTCGATAACGGGAATTGCCATGTGAATGGGCCAAATGAGCGATGCTGGCCGGGACCTAAGGCGCGCAGAGTTGAAGAGGCCGGCGTCAGCGCGCGGCCGCTAAGCTCGGAAGCGGGGGGGAATCGTGAACGTCTCATCGAAGCTTCGAAACGCAATCGGTATAGCTCTGTTCGTATTCTCGATGTCGGCTGGTATTGGCCAAGCGACCGCTGCGAGCCCGACCTACTCGCTCAATTACATCTTTGGTGGCGTCGACCATTCGCCCACCAGTGCGAAAGAGGGCACGACCATCACCAGTGTGCCGTTTAACCCGAGCGGCTCTGTTCAGGTTCAGCTCACGTCACTGAACGGCGGTGGCGTGAATAACAAGGACATCTCTGTCGCGATCGCTTCGGGTCCATCCCTGACTTTGAACGGTACGAAAACCGTAACGACGGACGCCGTTGGCATCGCGTCCTTCTCAGACCTCTCTATCGATGTGCCCGGGCACTACAAATTGAAGGCGTTCAATACAAAGCTTGGGGCTTTGGCTGTTTCAGGGCTGTTCACCGTCTGGCAGAACGCCTGCACCTTCAACCAGCCCGGCGGATGTCCGGCATCCGGCTCCAACGGCTTGTCGGTGGGCTACAACGCGTCGACCGATGCAAGCGCCGGTGAGCTCACCGTCAACACGGGCGTCGATCAACTCAGCACCAACGATGGGTTCTGTCACGCTCCAGCCGTCACGACCGCGGAGGCCACGTCTGATTTCAATGGGACCAGCAGAACCATCGTGCTGACGTTCCCGAAGTCCAGTTGCGGTGGTGCAGGCCAGTTCCAGGTACTCCTTGGCAAGGACCATGCGTTCATCGTCCTCGGCGGTACCACATCAACTTTCAACGCGACGGATGGTCTCTATGAAGGCGACGCCCCACCCTGCAACGCGACGTACCAAATCAATGGAGCGCAGTACAAGATCACACCAGGTGTTGATCCCTGCCTGCAATCATCGGTGTCTCGAAGGTCACCAACGGCCGCACAGATCGAGACGCTGATCGTTCCGGGCACGGATATCCGATGCATCTAGTCGGGTGATGCGTTCGAATCATTGCCCTCTTCAAACCCGCGCGGAGTCCGGTTGGTCCGACGCTCTGGCGCGAAAACAATCGAACACTGGAGCGACGCCGAGGCCCTGAAGGATCGTTCGGCTCTCGTTCTCGAGATCGGATGAGGCCGCGATCCCGTTTGCTTGGGCCAGCCGGCTGATCGCTCGCAGCGTGAGAGCCACTTCATAAGAGGAGTGCCGCACTCGGGCAACGGCAAGGCCCTCATTCAGCGCCTCTTCGGCCTTCACAAGCTCGCCCAGCTGGAGGAGGGCCGACCCCCTCAGTCGATGGAGCATCGGGGTAGAGGCACCGGCGCCGCTGAGCTCTCCCGCTCGTTCAAGCGCCTCTTCCAGCATGGAAAGAGCCTCTCCCGCCCTCCCCTGGAAGAGCAGACACTCAGCGGTCCATGCATCCATATCGAGTGCTTCCTCTTCCATGCCGATGTCTTCTGCCTCTGAATGCGCCTCGCGAAAGAGAAGCAGTGCTTCGTCGTAGCGGCCCGCCCGTGAGGCGACGCGAGCCAGGTATCCCTTCGCAGTTGCAACCGCCCCGCGATACCCGGCCGCTTGCCAGACCCGCAAAGCTTCCCTGAAGAGACCTTCGGCCTCTTCTAGCCGGCCTTGATCAGACAAGATCTCGCCGATGTTGGCTGTGCTGAACGCAGCAACAACCATGTCACCGGCCCTGTGGCTGATCTCGCGGGTGCGTCTATACAGGTCGAGTGCTTCATCCCATCTGCCGCCCCAGTAGGCGAATACCCCGAGGTTGTTTAAGACGGCCGCTTGGCCGACGAGGTCTCCAAGCTCCTCGTAGAGAGCAAGAGCCTGCGCTGAGAAGGTCGCTTTCTCGGACTGTCCAAGGTCGAAGTAGGCCCAGTCAAGGAGGCGATACGCGTGAGCCAAAGCCTCTTTCTCACTCGATCTGTCCGCCTCCGCGACTGCCGAGAGACTCCACCGGACGGCAGGTACATGGCGACCTTGATCCTGCGCGAAGTGCGCAAGCCAAGCCATGAGTTGCGCCCGCTGTGCCGTTGCTTCCATACCGTCCAACCCTTCAAGTAGGCGAAGTCCCTGGCGAAGCGAACGCACCGCCCCCGAGTAGCGGCGAAGCCGACCCTGAACGCGCGACAGTTTGAGCAGCAAGCGAGCCCCCGAGACGGCGTCGCCGGCGGCGCGTCGGCGGAGGGCGCGAAACGTAGCCGCCGCTTCCGCGTATGAACCCATCCGCTCCCGAACATCACCAAGCGATTCTTGAACCCGAGCTATCTCGAGTGGGACGAGATCTTCGACGTGCCGGGCAGATCCCAAGGCGCGCTCAAAGAACTCCGCAGCCTCGGCGTTCGCGTAGATCGATTTCGCGCGCTCGGCTGCAACCAGCGAGTATCGCCACGCTTCCACGTAGCGTTGCGCATGGAAGAAATGCAGCGAAAGCAGCTCAGCCTGCTCGTCCGGCTTTTCGCCCGCAGCTCCCTCGATCGTTTCCCCTACACGCGCATGGAGTTTGCGTCTTAACCGATAGGAGAGCCCTTCGTACGCGCCGTCGCGAATCAGCGCATGCACAAAGCTGACGTTCCCGTTCTCGTCACGCACAAGGAACTCGCTCAATCGTTCCCAAACGGGATCGTCCTCTAGTGGTGCTACCTCGATAACCGCAGGCAGGAGTTCCGGAGCAAAGGAACGACCCAGCACCGACGAATGCCTGAGTAGATTCTTATCGACCGGTGCCAAGCTATCGATGCGCGCCATGATCAAAGCTTCGACCGAGTCCGGAAGTGCATCGACGCTACCCGCGGAGCGCGCTGCGGCCATCAGCTCTTTTAGGAAGAGCGGGTTCCCCCCGGCTCGTTCTGTCAGCGCGGCGATCTCGTCCGGGCGGAACGGAGCATCTTCCGTAGAGACCGCGAGTAGTGCTGCCGTTTGCTGGGAGTCCAGAGGCTCGAGCCTGATCCTAGTGGCAGGTCCCCCGTCCGGTGCTGTGAACCCGGTCTGAACATCGCGTCGAGTAACGCATATAAACCATGGGAACTGTTCGACTTCCTCAGCCAGGTGACGTAGCAGGTCAGACGAGGCTTCGTCCATCCAGTGCACATCCTCGAAAACGAACAACGTGGGCGCGCGCAGCAGCCTCGCCAGTAAGCGACCGGTTACTTCGTTTAGTTTCGTGCGCCGGAACCGCTGTTCGATCTGCCGCGTTTGCTGGGTGTCGGGTACCTCGATGTCGAGTGCGATCGCGATCAGCGGTGCCCACGGAAGGAGGTCCGGCGAAAGAGCGGCGAGAACTTCCTCTAGACGAGACGCGGCATCGTTGCTCGTGGCGTCCTCGGCGATACCTAGGAGCGAACGGAGGAGGTCACGGAATGCTCCGTACGGCGTCGACGCTTCATAGAGCTCGCACGACACGGGGAGAACGAGGTCGTCGCCACTGTCTCGTTTGACTTCTTCCAGCAAGCGCGACTTGCCGAGACCCGGTTCCCCGATCACTTCAACCACGCGTCCCGAACCGCTGCGGGCAGAATCGAGCGCCTCCAAGAGCACTTGGAGTTCGTGCTCACGCCCAACCAGTGGGACGGTTGCGTCTTCGACCGGCTTGTGTGCGCGACTGACCGGGCCAAGGGCGAACGCGCTCACCGGCTTGGCCTTCCCCTTTACGAGGAAGGGCTCGAGGGTAACCGTCTCGAACGTCGTGCGCGATTGCCGGAGGGGCGTCTCGGTCGTCAGGATCTGACCGGGCTGTGCCTTTGCCATCACACGCGCGGCGAGGTTCACGGCGTCGCCCATCACCGTATAGGTGCGGCGATACGACGGTCCGATGTCGCCGCAGAACACGTAGCCATTGTTCACGCCGACGCGGATCGGGATCGCGCGCACCGGGCCCACGATCTCGCGCAAAGCGAGGAGCATCCTCTCCTCATCGTTTCCCGTCGCGACCGGCGCGCCCGCCGTCAGGATGATCTTCCCCCCGTCGCGATCGATGTCTGAAGCGAGGAAACAGATGTCTTGCGCATCGGCAGCGATCTGAATGTCTCCAACGAGCCGCTCAAGTTCTGCCGCCGCGACTTCAGATCCCGATTGCTCGATGAGCCGGTCGGTGCCGTCGAAATGGACGAAGGCGACGGTGACGCGGCGATGCTCCGGTTCGTGCAAACCGGCGAGAAGGTGTTCGCGGATTGCTCTGGGGACACATTGAACGAGGTCAACGTCGCGGGGCGGCTCGAGCTCGACATGCTCCAATGACATCCCACGCGGTTCTCTACGAAGGAGAAACCCGGGTCCCTTCATTTCGCCCACGATCCCGGGAGGCAGGGCCCGCGCCGTCGCTTCGCTGACGACGATCTCCCCCGCTTCGGCCGTCGATTCCATCAGCACCGTCTGGCTGGCGGCCGGACCCGTCATGATGGGCTCGCGGTGCGATTTGCCGACGAGGAAGAAGTTGAATATTCCGCTGTGCACGCCGACGGACATCCGCAGAGCTACGTTTATCCCTGAGCAATCGAGCCGGCCGATCTCTCTCAAGGCGCGACGCATGCCGATCGCGGCGCGGGACGCCTTCACCTCGTGATCCACCCCGGAGAAGAACAGCAGAAGCGCGTCTCCGCCGAACTTGATGAGACCACCGCCGTTCCCATACGCGACGGCGAGCAGCCTGTTGAAGCACGTATTGATGGCATCGGCCAGCTCCTCTGCGCCGACCTTGCCGAGGCGCGAGAGCCGCTCCGAGAGCTTGGTGAATCCCGAGATGTCGACGAACGCAACCGAGCCCTCAAGGTCTTGGTAGGTGCGCTCCGGAGACTCGCTCAGCCACTGGATCGCCAGTCTCGGCAGGTACGGGACGAGCATGTCTTGCTTCTCTAAGAGATGCTCGACCATCGAAAACTTCCCCCCGCCCTTTCCCCACGTCGAGTCTATGCCGCTACCGACGCAGATGCGCCTCGCCTTTCTGCGCTGACCTCACGCCGCGAACCGCGACGGCCGCGAACCGCGACGAAGGAATGGAAACGGCCGGCGGCGAATCGAGGACGACAAACGGGGACAACAGCCCACTCAGCTTGACGCGACATGACCGCTGTGTCAGCATTTGTTAGAGACTCCCAACATAGCCTGTTAGGCTACCCTAACAACAACGAGGACTCATGAGCACCCCGCAAACTGTCGCGCTCGGAGCGATCGCCGGTTTCACGATCTTCCTTGGCCTGCCCGTCGGCCGCATGCGGAGCGACAACGTCCGACTGAAGACGTTCCTCACCGGGATCTCCGCCGGGATCCTCGTCTTCCTTCTCTTCGACATCCTTTCGCATGCGACGTCGGTGGTCGAGGACGCCGTGAACGCAGCGCGCGGCCCGCACCACGCGTACGGTCATCTCGCAGCGGCCAGTGCCGTGTATGCAGGCGGCATCGCCGTCGGACTCATGGGTCTCCTCTTCGTCAGCCGCATGTGGAGGCGTCGGCGCTTGCCGGCAAGCCTGGGGCCGGGCGCCATGGCCCTTGCGGAAGCGGATGAGAAGAAGGCGAAAGAACACGAGCTGCTGCACCTCGGGATGTCGATCGCGATCGGCATCGGGCTGCACAATTTCTCCGAGGGGCTTGCGATCGGACAGGCAGCGCACACCAAGCAGGTTTCACTCGCGCTCTTGCTCGTCATCGGGTTCGCGCTTCACAACGCGACTGAAGGCTTCGGCATCGTTGGCCCGCTCGCAGCCGGCAACATCCGGGCGTCGTGGAAATGGCTCGGTGTCGCCGGGCTTATCGGAGGCGGCCCGACGTTCCTCGGGACGCTACTCGGAACGACTGTGACGTCGGATCTGGTCTTCGTCGGCTTCCTCGCGGTCGCCGCCGGCGCGATCTTGTACGTGATCGGTGAGCTGTTCGCATCCGGCCGGCGGCTGTCCTGGGATTGGATGCTGTGGGGGATCCTCGGCGGGTTCCTCATCGGGTTTGCTACCGACATGATCCTGGTCGCCGCGGGCGCCTAGCTACAAGCCATATGTCTTCGCGATGATCTCTTTCATGATCTCCGTCGTTCCCCCACCGATCGGGCCCAGTCGCGCATCACGCCACGCGCGCTGAACTCCGAACTCCATCATGTAGCCGTAGCCACCGTGCACCTGCACGGCTTCGTCGGCAACTTTCCAATCGAGCTCGGTCGCGAGCCACTTCGCCATGCTGACCTCGCGTAGCGCGTCCTCCCCCGCCGCCAGCTTGCGCAGCGCGTGATACGTCAGCGCGCGCGCAGCGGCGATCTCGGTTTCGAGGTCGGCGAATCGGTGTCGCCAAACCTGGAACTTGGCGACCGGACGGCCGAACGCTTCGCGATCCTTCGCGTACGCGATCGCAGTCTCCAGCGTCTTCTGCGCCGCGGCGACGCCTGCAAGAGCCATCACAAGCCGCTCCCATTGGAAGTTCTTCATGATGCAGACGAAACCTTCGTTCTCGGGACCGAGCAGGTTCTGGACGGGGACGCGGCAATCGTCGAAGAACAGCTCGGCGGTATGCGAGGTCCACCAGCCGACGGTGCGCATCCGGTTGGTCGTGAACCCCGGCGTGTCCTTCTCGACGACGATGAGGGAGATGCCGCCGTATCCTTCGCCGCCGGTGCGCGCAGCCACGACGACGTAGTCCGCCTTCGAGCCGTTCGTGATGAACGCCTTCTGGCCGCTCAGCACGAAATGATCGCCGTCGCGCGCAGCCTTCGTTTGGATGTTGGCGACGTCGGACCCGGTGCCCGGCTCGGTCACGCCGAGCGCGCCGATCACTTCGCCGCGGATCGACGGGACGAGCCAGCGCTGCCGCTGCTCTTCGGTTCCGAAGCGATAGATGTACAGAGAACCGAGATCCTTGTGGCCGCCGATCCCGGCGGCAACGCCACCGGCGCCGCACTGGGCGAGCTCCTCGTTCACGATCGCGTCTGCGATGTAGTCGGGCCCCGTCCCTCCGTACGTCTCCTCGTACTTCAGCCCGAGCAGCCCGAGCTCCCCGAACCGCACATACAGGTCGCGCGGGAAGTCGTGCGCGCGCTCCCACTCCTCGATATGGGGCGCGACTTCCTTCTGGATGAACTGACGAACGGAATCGCGGAAGGCGACGTGATCCTCGGTGAACAGGTCCCAGCGCTCGTCGTCCATTACAGACCCATGAGCTTCGAGATGACCTCGCGCATGACTTCGTCGGTCCCGCCGCCGATGCGGATCAGCCGCGAGTCGCGCCACGCGCGCTGGATCGGGAGGTCCATCGTGTACGCAGCGCCGCCGAAGATCTGCATCGCTTCGTTCGCAACACGGCTTGCAACGATGCCTCCGTAGAGCTTCGCCATCGAGATCTCTTTGACCGGGTACTCACCGTTCCCGAATCTCCACGCGGCCTCGTAGATCATCTGGCGCGCCGCCTCGATCTCCGTCGCCATCGTAGCCAGGCGGTGAGAGATCGCTTGGTTCTTTCCGATCGGCTTGCCGAAGGCGTGACGATCCTTGGCGTACTGGAGGCAACGCTCGAACAGGAGCTGCGATCCGGCGATCGATCCGGCGACGCCCACAAGCCGCTCGCCTTGCAATTCCCACATGATCTGCGCGAAGCCTTCTCCTTCGACGCCGAGCAGCGCGTCGCCAGGCAGTCGCAAGTCGTCGATCGCGATCTCGCCTGTATCCGAAGAGTGCATGCCGAGCTTGTCGAGACGCTTGGTTACCGTCCATCCCGGCGTGTCCGTCGGGACCAGGAACAAGCTGAAGCCGTGATGACCCGCCGGCTTGTTGGTGCGCGCGACCAGCGTGCAGAAGTGCGCGCGCACCCCGTTGGTGATGAAGGTCTTGCGACCGTTGATCACCCAGTCGCCGCCGTCACGTACGGCCAGCGTCTGTATGTTGGCCACGTCCGAGCCTGCGCCGGGCTCGGTGATCCCGAGGCACGCGATCTTCGTCCCTTTGATCGCCGGGCGGAGGTACTCGTCGATCTGCGCGTCCGTACCGAACTTCAGGATGGGAGGCGTAGCCATGTCGCTCTGAACCGCGACCGCCATCCCCACGCCGCCGGACCCACACCGCGCCATCTCTTCTTTGAGCACCAGCGTCGAGATGTAGTCACCGCCCTGGCCACCCACCTCTTCCGGATACGCGAGGCCGATGTAGCCGGCGTCGCCGAGCTTCGTGAAAACCCAGTCAGGAAAATCGCCTGCGGTCTCCCATTCTTCAGCGTGGGGGGCGAGCTCGCGCTCGACGAACGCGCGGACGCTGGCGCGGAGCGTTTCGTGCTCGGGAGTGAAGATCGACGATCGGATCGACGTTTCCATCGACTCAGCCGTTCAGGGACAGCGTCAAGGTCTCGAGACCCCGCAGATTGATACGACCATTCCAGACCGGGTCGGAGGCTTGCTCGATCGTAGGGAAGCGCCCGATGAGCGAACCGATCGCCACCTGAGCCTCGACGCGCGCAAGAGAGGCGCCGAGACAATAGTGCGCGCCGCCGCCGAACGAGAGATGGTGCGAGGCGTCGGCGCGCGTGACGTCGAGCGCGTCGGCGTTCGCCCCCCAGCGCGCTTTATCGCGGTTCGCCGACGCGAGCACCAGGCCGCAGAAAGAGCCCTTTCCGATCGCCCGGCCACCGACCTCAACGTCGGAGAGCGTGATCCGCCGAGACATCTGCACTGGGCTGTCGTACCGGAGGAACTCCTCGACTGCGTTGGGCATGAGCGACGTGTCTGCGCGCAGCCGCTCGAGCTGATCCCGGTTTTTCAGCAGTGCCAGCAGGCCATTGCCGATCAGGTTTACCGTCGTCTCATGGCCGGCGACGTACAGGAGGAGGACTTGCTCCTGCAGTTCGTCGTCTGAGAGGACGTCGCCTTGCTCTTCGGCGGCGATCAGTGCGGACAGAAGATCATCGGCCGGCTCCTTGCGCTTGCGCTCGATCATCTCGCCGACGTACTCATACATGTGGTCGCTCGCGTCGGCGATCGCGATCGCCAGATTCGTGTCGACGATCGGCTCGAGCGAGCGAACGATCAACCCCGACCACGCGCGCAGCTTGTCACCGTCGGTCGGCGGGACGCCGAGCATCTCCGAGATCACGGCGAAGGGCAGCGGGAACGCAAAGTCGGCGATGATGTCCATCTCCGCGCGCGCGGCGGCCTTGTCGAGCATCTGGTCGACCAGCGCTTGGACCCGCGGGCGCAGGTTCTCAACGACGCGGGGCGTGAACGCTTTCGTCACCAGCTTCCGCAGCCGCGTGTGATCGGGTGGGTCTAGGTTCAGCATCGTGTGGGAGCCTCGCTGCGCGCGGTCCCCCACGGCATCAATGATCATTTGGTCGATGGCCGTGGGCCGTGCGTTGGCGTCTTCGACGCTCAGCGTCGGGTCTTTCAGGAAGCGCGCGATGTCGTCGTACGAGAAGAGAACCCAGAACTCGAGCGGCGTGAGGTGAACAGGCTCCGCAGAACGCATCGCCGCGTACTGCTCGTAGGGATCCTCGGCAAAGCCGGGCTCGAACGGGTTGTATGCGATCGTTTCCGTCATCTCCGGGCCTCCGCGCGCACAGCCTATCCGCGGCCCGCAGGAACGTGCTCCCTCGCCCCGTTCCAGACGAGGGACGGCCGGACCCGCGGGCCGGAGCCGCTCGCGCGACCCCAGCCCGTCCGGCATCCGCCTAGTTGAACATCCCCACGACCTTATCGAAGATCGTTTGGAAGAAGTTCACGATCGCACCACCCTTGGCCCAGTTCAGGAGAAGCAACGCGATCGTCGCCGCCACAAGGATCACAAGCGTGTACTCCGTCGTCGACTGCCCGCCCTCACCGGGACACAGCAGCACCGACACGTTCCGAACCAACTTGCGCCATGCGGCGCGGAGCGACTCGGCCATAACACCCTCCTTCGGGTCGCCCCGTCCCAGGCGCACGACCGTCGCGCGCCTCCCCTTGCATGCACCGCCTCAAAGCGGTGACTCACGCTCTGCTTAGCGTTCTGATGGCTGAGATCGCGATCGGCGCGATCGTCAGAAGCACGAACGCAGGGAGGAAGCAGAAGACCAATGGGAAGATGAGCTTGACCGGGGCCGTGCGCGCCTCAGCCTCGGCGGCAGCGCGCGCGCGCGAACGCAATTCCCGCGCTTGCGCTACAAGCGTGTCGGCAAGCGACGTCCCGAATCGCTCTGCGCGCACAAGCGCGCCCATCAAGCTCCGCACTTCGTCGACGCCGGCCCGCTCGGCGATGCGCTGATACGCCTGCGCTCGCGTCATGCCGACGTCGAGTGCCGCAAGCCCGTCCGCGAGAGCTGCGCCGAGAGGCCCCTGCGTTGAAGGTGTGATGACTCGGAGAGCCCGCTCAACGCTCATCCCTGCGAGGAGGCACGTCGAGAGACGGTCCAGGGCGAACGGCAGCGCGTGTCGGGCTTCTGCGGCGGCCGCGCGCGACGCGCGCGCGTCGAGAGCCATCCCACGCGCCACCCAAGCACGAGACCGAGCGGAACACCGGCA
>Ga0070708_100002207_pt1 | contig 15046 bp, 20 predicted proteins | sample KBSK5503metaG_FD_65469 | JGI IMG/M metagenome (GOLD analysis project Ga0070708, IMG submission 65469) | Corn, switchgrass and miscanthus rhizosphere microbial communities from Kellogg Biological Station, Michigan, USA - KBS K5-50-3 metaG | ecosystem: Host-associated > Plants > Roots >...
GTCGCCTGCCAGATGCTCCGCGATGCTGGTTTCACCGATGTTGAGGTGAAACATGTCGAGGATGATGTCATGAATAGCTTTTATATTGCCTCCAGGAGTGTTTGAAGCCCTGTGTTGGCTACAAATAATCATCTTTATACTGGCTGTCATCGCTGTTGTAAAATTGCCAATTAAGAAAGCAAGGGGGATGACCTTAGAATGGTTGTTGCGGCGTATGCAAAAGTGCTTTACTATGACCGCTTCTTTACTACAGTGCCTTATGGTGAGGTATATAATAGACATATTCGTTGTCATTAGCCGTTACCTTGCTCTTAGTCGCATTTCTGTATATCCCACAACGGGTAAAGTTGGAGGTGTTCCATCGGGATAAAGGTAGCTGGGTCAAATGTGGCTCTCACCAACAAATAGCATTCGATCACATGATACCCGTTAGTCTAGGTGGCTCTAGTACGGCTAACCATGTTCAGTTACTTTGTCTATCATGCAACCGCACTAAAGGGAAGAGGGAAGTAGGATAGCCATGGCGACCAAGCCAGCATATAAAACAGATGAATGGATGCAAGCAGAAACACAATTTAGGAACCTTGATAACGGGGGCAAAATTGACGATGGCATCCTTGATCTAGTTGTTGCTCTTAACCTTATTGGCATACCCACTATCGGCTCTTGTGGGGGACATTTTAAACCTGAGCTTGAGCCGAACATATTGGGATACCTGAAAGAAAATGGTATCCCCATACCGAAAAATCAGGGGATGACACATTATCCCTATGTAGAGATAGCTAGAGATGACGCTTTGAGGCTTCAGGCATTGCTCGAAGCCTTTTATGCCAGAGATGTTTTAGCGAACAACTATGAACTGGGTACAGTGATGGCAGGTAAAGGCAACATAGCAATACTCAGAAACATGAACGCCCCTGGCTACGTATTCCCTATCCAAGACCCCTGGCTAGCAGACTACCAGCAAGAATTCGGGGCCTTTACCTCCTGGCTCAAGAGACGGTGGCGGCAGTTGAGAAAAGGGCTTCAGGAATAAATACCGGACGCTCCTTACTTGTTACATGTTACGCGGTGTCCAGGCAATAGGGGGGCGAGAGTCTGTTATGGGATTGGGAAGCGATTAGCTAAATGCCTAATTAGTCGCACGTGTGTCGGCAAAGTGGTTCAAACTTATCTCCAAAGAACGTAGAGGACGGGAAAGCTGACAGAGCACATGCACCTGCTTGCAACGGGGCAAAGTAGGAAGTACGATGCAGAGCAGCAGGGCGCGCTTGCTGCCGACGTTTCCCACGCTCGTGCGGAAACGGAAGCGCTCATTCGCAGGGTTGGGGGTGGCCTTCTCTACAGAAGGCCAGGAGATTCATCGGCAACGCTAGAAGGGAGCAGGCAAGATGAAGGAAGCCGTCAGATGGCATGCGTTGATCACCGGACCGATCAAGGAGCCGGAGGAGGCGCTGGCGTTTGTGAGGGGGTGCGGCTTTTGCACGTGGGGGCCGGTGCCGCGCCTGCCGTTCCCCAATCTGGCCGAGGCCATGGGGGAGACGGCGACCTCGGTCTTAGAGCGCACCTGGTCGTGGAAAGATGACCTGCATTTTGCGCAGCAGTTCTACTACGGCAAGATCATTGCCGGCCAGCCCAGCTTCCTTGCGCCCGACTATCTGCCCGATTTTATCGCGGCTCTGGCCGGGCGCCGCCTGGAGCAGGAGCGGGACGTGACCCACCTCTATTTCGCTGGGCGACTCTCCGCTGAAGCCAGGGCCATCTACGACTGGCTGCTCGATCATCCCGCGCAACCGACGCGGGAACTGCGGCGCGGCACAAGGTTGGGCGACACATCGAAGAAGCTGGCGACCGAACGCGCGCTCGTGGAACTGCAGCGACGCTTCCTGGTCTGCAAAGTGGACCTGACGGGTCGCACGCGCGGCACGTACTCCTACGTCTGGGACCTGGCCGAGCGCTTCTGGCCGCAGGCCTTTGTCGATGCGCGCCACACCGCGCCTTCGGCTGCCCGCAGCAAAATTCGCAGCCAACTGCACGAGTTCGGCCTGCTGCCCAGCCCTCAGCTGGAACAGCACCTCTTCCTCTGGACCTTGGCGCGTACTTACTCGGCCTCAACAACGCAATGGTGCGACCCAATCCGTTGTTCTTGAGAGTCCCTTGCCAGCTTTATTGACTCATATCTTGTACTAAGTTGCGTTCTGAGGGCCAACTATGAGAGAATGAGAGAACCGACTGAGGGGTGCTTATGAGTCGTATACGGACGCAAGAGCTTCAGTCGGGCGTCGTGCGAGATTTCCGGAAGCGTCAGTTGTACTGACGCAGAAGACCATTCGATCGGTACAGGATCACTCACCAGGAGGTTGACGCCCATGCTGGCTCACTGCGATCTGATCGCCTTCATCGCCACGGCACAACCGGAAGAGGCCAGGAGGTTCTACAGCGAGGTGTTGGGCTTGCGCTTGATGGAGGATAGCCCGTTTGCGCTGGTCTTTGATGCCAACGGCACGATGCTGCGCATCCAGAAGGTAGAGACGCTCAGCCCAGCCGGGTATACAACGCTCGGCTGGCACGTGGGAGACATCCAGGAAGCGGTGGAGCTGTTGCGGAAACGAGGTATTCTCTGCGCGCGTTATCCAGGTCTGCCACAGGATGAGCAGGGGATTTGGACGACTCCTGCTGGGAGTAAAATCGCGTGGTTCACCGATCCGGATGGGAATCTCTTATCCCTTACGGAAATCCGGCAGAACTAGTTGAAGGCCCGTCTCTGCTTGAGGGCCCTGTTGCATAGTATGAACAACCCTCAACGCGTTGCTGGCATCACTTCCAGGAGGGCCCCGTGCAAGGACCACGCGAGCCGCTGCGCATCTCTCCGCAGAAGAACTTACAATGCAATGGAAACTCGACCCGCACTCATGGCGAAGGCCGCACTGGCTGATCATCTCTCATGCCCTGGGTGATCCACGAGAAGCGACGGAGGTTGCCAGGCATACCGGCACGACAGTCGCCATGGTGCATCAGGCGATTGCCAGCTACAATCGCGAGGGTGTAGCGGCGGTCGAAACGAAAGGCGAAAGGTGGTCGTCGCCACCAGTCTATGAACTGGGAAGAAGAACAGGTGTTTTTAGTTCTGTGCTGACTACTTGGTACATCCGTACCGAAGACGTCATGCGTCGAAATTACGTGAAACTCTGCTCACCTCGGCTTGTCACGAAGTCGAAAGCTTCTGCGCCAGCCACTGTCGCAATGCGCTTGAGCATTGCGGCACAACGGGGCCGGTAATACCTGGATCGGTCGCCGGGTTCTGCACAGGCTTCATGTTATGGCTGGTATCCGGCAGGATGACGACCTGGTGCTCGTCGGGGTGTCGGCTCTTCAAAGCCGCGTCGAGCAGGGGCGTGTCTTCATTGACGAACACCTGAATGTCTTACGCCCCTTGCAGCACCAGCACCGGTCCAGAGTAGCGCTTGATGTTGGCAGCCGGGTCAACCTGTAATTCGCCATACCAGAATGTGTCGTTGTAGGGCGAGAATATCGCCATCAGGTTCTGTGTAAGTTGAGCAGGTACCTTGCTGTTGTCCTTCAAATCCTGAAAGGCGGAGGCGGGCGGTTGGCCATTTTTTCTGAGGCCGGCGATCATCTCATCGTACTTGCCCACCTCAAACGAGGCGGGGATAGAAGGCTGCGACTTCAACTGGTTAGCGATTTGCTCACGCAAAATCACAGCGATGGGACGCCCCGGCGCGCTGATTAGAACCAGCGCCGCCAGTGGATGAGACAATCCCTGGTTCGAGGCCCCAATGACTCCGGCAATGATGCTCCCCTCGCTGTGTCCAATCACCGCGGTGCGGGCAGGATCGATCTCTGGCTGCTGCTGGAGATAGTTCAAGGTGGCCCTGGCATCCCCGACATAATTGTCCCAGGTTGCGAAATCCTGCATTGCCTTGCTCTCTGCAGGCGTCGGATCACTCGGGTTTTGCGGCAGGGGAACCGGCGTACTTGCTCCAACGCCGCGTTTATCGTAGCGCAGGCTGGCAATGCCCTGCTGTGCCAGTTGATCAGCGATCTGACTGTACAGGTTGGTCGTAAACCCGCCCGGCGCGTTACCATTGCTATCAGCAGACCCGCTTCCCGCGATGATAATCACACCCGGCACGCGCACACCCCGCTTATGAGCCGGGATAACCAGCGTACCGGCGAGGGTGACGCCTTGCACACCTGGATAGTCACTTCTTGTTCGCTTTGCGCCCCACTTGTACCGGACGTCGGAGTTTGTGTTTGCGCCTGGCTACCACAGGAACTCAAAAGGAGCAGCGCGAAGAGCAGGGCAGGTATCACAGGGGAGGGTGGCCTTCGTTTCATCGTATGCCTCTCTTTTGTCGTGAAAACATTTACTCAGAGGACTCTGCAAAAAAGCCGGACTGCAGCGTTACCCTACTCGCTCGCCTCGTTGTTGAACGGAGGAGACAGCGGTTCTCTGCCCTCGACGGTGTAACGCTGGTAAGCATAGTAGGAATAGCCGACCAGGAACACCACTACCAGGATCAGCGGCACGAACAGGCCCCAGATGCGCAGCGGCGGGATAAAAGCGCTGATGGTTCCCAGCAGTCCCACCAGCACGAAGAGCCAGCCTCCGAGGCGATGCGTGCGTTCCCAGACCACGTCGCTGGTAATCGTCCAGGGAGTGCGAATGCCTACCCAGAAGTTGCGCCGCACTTTCCCCAGGAAGTTGCCCAGAAATATCACCAGCACAGAAACGGCCAGCCAGACTACCAGCGATCCGTCCACGTGCGCCCCCAGGGCATACGCTGTGATGAGCAGTTGGATCACCAGCACGAACAAGAGCCCGCCTACCAGCATCAGGTCGATCACCTGACTAGTGGTGCGGCGCTGGTTTTGATACCCCAGGCGAGGGCCGATCTGCGGTGCAAAATGCAGGATGAAGAACAGCAGCATGCTGATACCGGGAAGCAAGATGGCATTGACCAGTTTCGGCAGGTAGCCAGTGACCTTCCCTGCGGCATCGAATCCCGAAGGGACTTGAGCCGGAAGAAATGGGTAGGTCCCAATCGCTATGAGCACCTGCGCCACGATAAGCAGAATCGCGAACATTACCGTCATATTCAGTGTCCTAGATGTAGGCGTAACTTTATCGCCAGCGTTGTCAAAGGGTTCCACTGTCTTGCTCCTCATCTGCTTCATGTGCTAAAGCAGATTCAACGGCATCTGCTTCGGGATGTCCAGTAAGCTCGGCTCCCTTGGACGGCGGTTCCAGGCCGCCCAGCCAACCCAGAATTTCAGTCAGCAAGTCTTGGAAAACGGTGGTATTCAGCGAGTAAACCTGGTATTGCCCGCGCCGTTCGACGCGAACAAGGTCAGCCATTTTGAGCACCATCAGGTGATGCGAAAGCGCGGTACGACCGATGCCGGCATATTCCGCCAGCTCGCCCGCGTTACGCTCGCCTCCTCGCAGGTACCTTAAGATGCGCCGCCGGGTAGGGTCGGCAAGTGCTTTGTATCCCTCTTGCATGAGATAAACGATGACTTTCTGGTATTTTCAAATGTTCAGGATATACTGAAATACTAGCATACACGGTATGCTTGTGTCAAGGATGGACTTCTGGTCGGTGACTACACTAGTGGGCTTATTAGTGTGTTGGCTCTATCGGTCATCCGTTCAAGAAAAAGGCCCACTGAGAAAGATTATCTCAGTGGGCTTGCAAAGAAGCAGGAAACGGGCCTACAATCAAAAAGTATTGCTCTGTTTTCAAACGCCGTTCAGGTATGGTATTGGCAAAGGGGAACCATCCTCTGCGTTTTGTGTTCTTCACTATATGAAGCAAGTAGACAGTATAGACGGTCCTCCTTGAGACGGAAAAGCCTTCTTTGGGAGGTGGCAGAGCAGCCTTTCTCAATGGCGGGAGCATCCTCTTATGTTATGGCCAGATATATGTGACAATCTTCGCCAAATTTTATTGACAATCTGCCAATTATTTGTGAAAATCTACACCAGCTGTCATTTTCCGAAATTATCTGGCATTAACTCAAACATAAATGAGCTTAACACCCATCCTTATTCCAGATACATCTGGCCATCTATTCCACATATATTCGGGTTGCCTCTATATATTACCATAAATATTCGGGCTATCCTTATGTCTCTTTTATACGCGCGTAAGTAAAAAGCAACGATGATAGCGACAATCACTGGTGAGATTCATACATGGCAGCGGTAGGAATTATGAGCTCTTAGCACCTGATCGGAAAGACTTTCCTCTGACTGGGCAAGGGTCAGAGGAGTCACTCTACTCTGGAGTAGCCAGACAAATACCTATTTCCCCTATGTTCGATTATCGTACTTATTTCGCTATGAGGTCAATGTGTCTACCGAGTTCAAAAATCCTTTAGGAGATCTCTTCCCATATGATCGAACTGTGAGCTTATCATTTTCACATAACCAACCTTGTCTTCGTCGCATCTTGTCTGCATCGTTTCACGTAGTCGGAATAATCTGGAAATGGCTGATGGATGTGTTCGATTATCAGTAAGCTTTCCTGCCCGCTCGACATATATAAGAAATTGGAAGAAAGCCTCGACTTGAGAAAATATTGCCCATGCCCCAACGGGATCCGTTGTATTGCTAACAGAAGCATTCAAGGCAAACTGATCGGCTGCATATTCACGCTGATGACTAGGGTTTTAACCATAGTACAGTGAGATGAAATAAACGCCCACCAGTGGTAGCCTCACGCTACAAAGTGGCAGCCTATAGAAGCTGTCACTTTGGCTGCGTCTGTTCCAGCTTTGCTGTCGGTCTCTAGCAGAAAAACATCCGAGTTTTAGGCGCGGACAGGAGTATTAGTGTCATTTATTCTAAAAAATGGACCTGGCTCAATTTTGGTGAAGGATGAGCTTATCGGACGATTGCGCTCCTTTTTCTCCGCATGGAAAGAAGGGCAAACCCACTTCTCCTGATGTGCTTTTACCAAGATGGGGCCAGCCCCCAATCTGGAACACTGGTATGAACGAATCTGGACAAACCGCTCCACATCCAGGATATCATCAGAGAACGTGGTAAATCACCCGAATGCTTCTTCGCAGTTACCGCGTCCTTGTCGTTTGAATATGATCTGATCATCGACCAGACATCTGAGCTGGCTCATACACGAGCACAGGCGAGGACAGCACTCCCTTGACGCGTCGGAACTGCCATTCGGCGCTCTGCCCAGTGTCACGGCCATCCGGCACCGGGTGCCGGTGCGGGCCGCGACTGCCTCGTTCACCTGCTCGATGCCACGCCACTCAGCCGCCAGAAGGAACAACGTCTTTTGGTCCGGTCCGCCGAGCATGGCGGCGAAGATTGCACGGTCGTACTCGATCCATTGCAGCACCTCGCCGCCCCCGCGGACTCGCACGACTGCACCCGCTGGGGTACCGACACGTCTGGTGTGGACAAAGGTGGCGGCCGTCCCTACCCAGACGGCGCCTTCGGCATCCATGCAGATGCCGTCGGGGGCCAGGCTCTCGGCCCACACCCGCCGGTTGGATAAGCTGCCGTCGGTCTCGATGTCGAAGGCGATGAGCCGCCCGGTGAAGGACTCGGAGATGATCAGCGTCGAGTTGTCCGGCGTCACTACCATGCCGTTGGGGAACGCCAGGTCTCCTGCGACCTGGCGGGTCGTGCCGTCCGGCGTGACCAGAGCGATGATGCCGGACGTGGGCGCAGCCCCGGCGAGAAACTGGAAGCGGATGCTGTTGAGGTAGATGTTGCCCCGACCATCAACCACGATCTCGTTCCAGCCATCGGCGAGCCCGCCCAGGTCGGCGTGCCGGACCATCGATCCGTCCGGCTCCTGGCCCGTGACCAGCAGGCGGCCATCGGGCAGCCAGTCGATGGCCCAGCCTAGGCCAGCAGGCCCGCGGCCACTGACTTCGCTGTGGCCGTCGAGGTCGACCGCGACGATCTCGCCTGTCCCCCAGTGGGCGAACCACAGCCGGCCATCGTGCCAGCGAGGCGATTCGACATAGGCCAGCCCGTCCAGCAGGATGGTGGGTTCAGGCATCGACGATGCGTTGTTTTTCCGATCTGCGTTGCTGTTCTCAAAGGTTGACATGTGTTCCCTTCCTTTCATGCGCTTTCCATGTCTAAGAGCATTCTTGGCCTGTTCTTGCCGTTTGCTTGGGCCAGACGGCGTAGAAGTCCTCGTAGGTTCGCCGACCCAGCAACAGAGCGCCCATATTGGCTATGCTTTCCCCGGCCTGCGTCATCGCGGCATAGGGCGCTGCCCAGCCGCCGTGCTCGAAGCCGCCCCGGCGGTCCTCGTCTGGGCGCGCCGGCGCTTGCATGACTCCATCAAGAGTTACACCCGTAAAGACAATGACTTTGCCCATGTGTTTCTGCTAACCGAAAGGCTCTCCGTCAATTTAAGTGAGCCTGCTTGCTACAAAATGCAGGCTCAGCCTGGCGAGATGACCTTTCGCTCATCCGTTAAGCTGTTTTCCTGTCGATGTTCTTCTGGCCTGAAAACGAAGCAAGCGAACTCACTTAATTTGGGGATGAGCCAACCGAAAAGACCACTTGCTAACCGAAAAGTAGACCATTTGATTCCCCAACCACCTTGTATTCTCAAAACTGCATCAAGTTAGTCGTTCCGCTCTGCTTTGTTCGCCCCTCTGAAAATCCACTGAACACCATATGTATCAAAAAACTGTCCATACGTTCCAAATGGCATCTCATGCAGCTCTTGAAACCATTCTTTGTGTGCTCCTTCTGCAAGTTTGTCAAACACAGTCTTCAGCTCGTCGTATGTGTCACCAACGACAAATATGGCAAACGTATTCCCCTGCATTGGTTCAAGTGCGGGAGATGCCATCCAGTCTGTGGCAGAAAATTCAAGAGCACCACTTTTGAGATGGGCATTGATAATCCTGGTGTGCTTCTCTGGCGGGAACTGGTCTTTCATCGGAGTATCGCCAAGCTTGGCAAGCGTTAACTCTCCACCAAGACACTGGTGGTAAAAGATCATGGCCTCTGCACAGTTGCCGTCAAATAAAAGAAATGGCGTACAATGTAACATATCTTTTCACCTCCTCGTTGGAGTATACCAGTGGTAGCTCCTTTAATAATTGTAAAAAACCGTCATGCTTCTCGGCTCTCCCTCATGTGTTGCGAGGCAGAAATACGTGAAAGAGAGGCAGAAAAGGCGAGGTCTGGCGTGAAGTCATTTCGTGACTGGTCGTTTATCCCTCTGCTCGATCTTCTCTAGGGAAGTGAGGGAGAGCCGCTTCTAGATAAAAATATCCTGCTTGACCGTGAGGAAAATCATCAGCTTTATGAGACAGACTTTTAGGCGTCATGCCTGAAAATGCCTTGATGTCACGAATAAAATGAGATTGATCATGGAAGTCGAGCACATGTGCAACATCTGTCAGTGCTTCAAACTGCCCGGTTTTCATGAGTCGTACAGCCTCGTTAAACCGCTTCATCCGAATATAAAACTGAGGGGAGACACCCACCGTTTAGCTGAACCTTCTTTCAAACTGGCGTTCTGAGATATTTAAGTGTTCCAGTAAGGATTTGACATGAGTAGAGCCGATGTTTTGGTGGATGAGACGGAGGCTTTCTTCCTCTAACGTATCCCTCGCTTTCTCCTGCTTGAGCTGAGCCACTAAAAAGCTCGTCAGTAAAGCGAGTTGCTCCTGCTCGTTGTTGGCTTCAAGCAACTGCTCGGTAAGAGAGTGAGCTGAAAATTCATGCAGTTCCACCAACCCATTGGTCAGGACTGATGCGTTGATGCCAAGGAGGGTTTGGAGGGCGTGAGGTTTTAAAATTACTTGTACCGTCGTATAAGGCCCCTTTTTGTGGTTCATGATCCCTGGCTCTGTTGTTTGCCCATAGATATATAAGGTGGGAATGGAGCCAGTGCTCCTGGAAGGGGTGATGATAGTTTCAATAGGAGACCGCCCGTTGTTCTGTTGAAAGACGATCCCTGGCATGCCATTTGGACTGACGGTCAGTGCGAATCCTTCCTCCCCTGTATAGTGCGCGATCCGAACGCATTCGACATCCTTTTTCAGGAGATCTGGGGCTGGAAGAAGGGTAAAGTGAACACATACAACCATTCCCTTGGTTTGCTACACCCAAAATCAACTGCGCGACAAAAGACGAGCGTCGCCGATTTCCTGCCTCTCGGGAGAAGTATACCAGATGGGACTAGGCCGAGATCAGGGGAATAGCCAGCAGCGCAAGCAGAATGCCGACCGCTTGGAGACGTGCGACACGCTCGCGCAGCACCAGCACTGAAAGCCCGACCGTGGCCGCCGGGTACAGGGAGGAGAGAATAGCAGCCACATCCAGACGCCCACTCTGAGCAGCGAAGACGAACAGGACATTGCCGAGGGCATCCAGGATCCCGGCCAGCGCAACCAGAGGCATTCCTGACAGCGGCGGCACCAGAGGTCTGCGCCGCACTCGCAGCACCATGAGCAGGACAACGATGGCGGAGCAACGCGCTGCTGCGAGCGCCCAGAAGGTGCTGGCAGGAGGCACCCGACTGATGAGGATGAAGAAGCCGCCAAAGCCACAGCCGGCCAGCAGGGCTAACCCGATCCCCTGCGGACGTTCGGAGAGGCCTTGCAGGCCTGCGATCAGCCCGATCGCCAGCCCCGCGAGCACAAAGCCTCCGAGTTGCAGCAGGGTGGGCAGCCCGGCCGTGAAGATACTGTAGAGCACCGGCAGCCCGGCTGTCAGCACAGCGGAGACCGGGGCCGCGATGCCCATCTTGCCGCGGGCCAGGGCTGAGTAGAACGCGAGCACTCCTAGCACTCCCACCATCCCGGCCAGCCCTCCCCACAGCAGGTCCGAAGGCGCGGGGAAAGGTTCTCTCCAGATTAGTGCCAGCGTGAGCAGCAGGACCAGCCCCACCGCATAGTCGATGAGCACCACGCTACCCACGTAGGCGCGGCGGGAGGCCAAGCCTCCGCTGAAGTCACCGCTGCCCCAGCACAGGGAGGCAGCCAGGCCAAAGATGATCGTCGCGTAGAGATGATTCATGGCGTGTCCTCGTTTCTTGTTGCACTCATCTCCCCATTTCACTTGCGAATTGCAAGTGATGATATAATACTATTCTCAGCGGAGCGGGCCAAAGCGGTAATGCGACACGGCAAACTCCTGCTCGCAGCTCGACCTTACCGGTAATTTGTTGACTCGGGAAAGAGCGCTCTCTTACTGTTCTGCTGGCGTCTGGCCCTGTCCGGATTCTTCGTGTTCCACCAGCAGCGCCCGCTTGCTCTCGTTTGAGAAAAAATCCGCTGTCAACGAACTACCGTTACCGCTACTTTGTTGACCAGGGCTTGCAGAAAGCCGGAACCAAATGACAAAATAGAGGTATGCGAGCCTACTCACAAGACTTGAGACAACGAGTGCTTCACGCAGTGGACGAAGGAAGATCCCGAGCAGAGATCATCGACATCTTCCAGGTGTCGCGGGCCACCATTAAGCGCTACGTGAAACAGAGACGCGAGACAGGAACTGTGGTGCCGCGGCCCATTCCAGGGCGCCCCTCGAAAAAAATGACAGCGGTAGAGATGGGACTGCAAGAATTGCTAGAAGCTCATCCTGGTGCGAGGGTGCAAGGCTATTGCCGCTGGTGGGAAGCTGAACACGGCATGCAGGTGAGTTCGGCCACTATGAGTCGGGCCATGCACCATCTCGGCTGGACGCGCACATAGCCCCCGGTGGAAGCTTAAACACCAGCAGGGACGTAGCCCTTTGATGCTCACTCACGCCTTTTTCCCAGGGATGAAGGAAAGAGAGACCAGCCTCATCGCTCTGCGCGAAAGGATCAGAAGGTCCCATAGAGAAAGAGTGCTTGCCCTCGCCCCAGACAGTCAACAAGGGACTGGAGTTGGGGTGGTGGGGGATGTGTTGACCAGGCTTGCCAAAATCGTTGAAGCAAGACCCAGGGCTCCAGCCACGCTCTCACCGCACGCAGGGCTTTGGGCCAGGAGACCTGAGGGCGGGCGGGGGCTTTGGCCTCCTTTTTTTTCTCAGCTTTGTTTTTCTGAGATGGTTCTGTCGATATCATCTGGGTTATGGAAGCTTGCGGCTCTTCGGAAGCTGCATGAGCTTGGTGATACCAACAGAAAGCAAAAGCACAGCAGACCAGTTGCCAGTGCCGTCGCATGGCGCGATCACTTCTGACCTGGTACTCTGACCAGCCGAGAGCGTACTTCACTTGCTTGTAACTCTGCTCGACCCACATGCGTAGCCCATACAGCCGCACCACTTCCTCCACACTAGCCGCAACAAGCTCACTCCCTTGCGCACGCTGCGATCCTGGAGCGGGGAGATTGGTAATCAGGTAGAATGTGGTCAATTCGGGCAAGGTGGCCGGATCGGTGGTGGCAATGATTACCCGTTCCTGCTTGCCGGGTCCAAAGGGACGGATGTCCAGTTCCAAGGCCCACCAGTCTTGCGAGGAGCCAGAGCGCCACGTCCGCGTGACCTTGATCCAACGCCCTGGATGCTCCGCACGCTCCCATCCAGCTGCCTTCGCTGCTTCCTGGAACGAGCCGATCTCTCCTTTGGGGTGCCACCATGCATGCGAGGGCTTGAGTGCCAACACATAGCCCCTGTTCAAGTCGCGCAGGCCCCGCCTGAATTCGCAATCCTCTCCGTAGAAGTTATCAGCAACCACCGCGCGAAAAGAAATGTGAGCCTGAACGGCTTGTTGTACCAGGTCCAGCGCGATCCTTAGCTTGGTGCGAAACGCCGGATCTTGCTTGCCTTCGGCAAAGTAATCAGCTGGGGTGTAGGGTTCAAAATCGAGCGGGTAGTAGACATCCTCATCTGCCCATAAGCTCGTCACCGAAACGACGCCGTTGTCGGTTTTACCCATAGTGGCCAGGTATTGCCTGCCACTATGGGCGGTTTTCTGCCCTTTTTTCCGATCACCATGCTCATCGATGACCAGCACCCCTTGTTCGTTGGGGGCCGTGCTTGGCTCCTCGAACAACACCTGCAGGCGCCGCTCCTGAACTTGCTTTTCTTGCCAAGAAGCTTCCGAGAGAAACCATTGCATCCCCTGAGCACGAGGGTGCTGCGCTCCCACGTAGGGTTCAGTGTTGGCCAGTCCAGTCAACGTCTTGTTGCGCTCGGTGGGCAAGAGCAAACCCTCCAGGTAGCGGCGAAATTCGTCTCGTTGGTTGCTCTTCCCGAACAGGTCGTCGAAGTGCCTGGCATACGCTTCGAGCGGCTCGGGAGCAGTGGGAATAGCTCTGCGTTTCGTCATCTCACGTTCCTCCTCTCCTTCTATCTTACCACCCCCTGTCCTCAGTCAACAAAGTAGCGTTACAACGGCTGGCAGAAAGATTGAGCCAGAACTCCTCTTTCAAGAGAGGGATCACTCCCAGAGCGCAAGCACTGCCTACCATCCTGCATGGAGGAAGGAGAGCCAAACGAGACGCGCGAGGCAGGCAGAAGTGCTTCGCATAGCCGAGCGCGTGACTGAAGTCGGAGTGCGCTTTCACGCCTGAGAAGGTCTGCTCAAGGTCCTCTGCTCTCGCATGGTACAATAGAGAAGCTCTCCAGGTAACTTTTTGGCCCTGTTGTGGCACCTCTATCATAGAAGACCTTTGAGGAAGAGGCCCGGACTATGAAAGAATTCTCTCACCTTGTCGAGGCAGCACAGGCAGGCGACAGAGAGGCCTACGCTGCCCTGGTGCAACGTTTCCAGGGGATGGCTCACGCCATGGCATCGAGATATGTCGGGGACCAGCATCTCGCTCAGGATGTGGTTCAGGATGCCATCATTGAGGCCTTTGTTCATTTGCCCCAATTGAAGGAGCCATCAGCTTTCCCGGGATGGTTTCGCCAGATCGTCTTCCGGCAGTGTACGCGCCTGCTCAGGCAGGCAACCTTGCCATCTTCCTCGCTTGAAGCAGCAGCGCCTCCGCTGGTGGCGGAGCGAGACACCGAAGACCTGGTGATGCAGACAGAGCGAGAGGCCGCTGTCCGCTCGGCTCTGGCATCCCTCCCGCAGCATGAGCAACTGGTCGCAGCGCTCTTCTATGGCTGCGGGTATTCTTATAACGAGGTGAGTACCCTCCTCAAGATCCCGATCACGACGGTGAAAAAACGTCTCTACTCGGCCAGGCAGAAGCTCAAGGTGCAATTAGAGGTGACGCTACGCGACGAGATCGAGCAGGCGAATGAGCGCCCGGCGAGCAACGATGAGGCAGCAGAGGAAGCGGGTCGTGCTATCGGCATGGCAAGATGGTTGAAAAGACTTGCTTTTACCGAAGCCCAGGAAGCTTCGAGGCAAAGGCGTAGCCATGGAAACTGCATGCCCTCTTTCTTGCCACGCGTGGCGTGAAAGCATCCTGGCACCATCTCAAAGGAGACAGTGAAATGAGCAATGACCTTGCTCCGACTCCTGAATTACAGACCCTGGTGGTGCAGTTAGGCTCATGGGACTCCTGTAGGGCAGCAGAGATGGTTCTGGCGTCCAGAGGCGAAGCTGGCATCGCTGCTGCGATTTGGGGACTGTCCCACCCGAATGTGCGCGTGCGAGGAGGATGCGCAGCCTTTATGGATCATCACGGCACCGACGCATGTTTCGCAGCGCTGCGACAGGTCGCGCTCCACGACCCGGCTCCCTCTGTTCGGCGCATGGCGGTTCATTCTGCGACCTGCCAGGAATGCAAAGCCTGTCCACTGACGGGGGATCTCATCGGCCTGCTCATTGAGGTAGCGCTCAGAGATCCGAACAGGCGTATCCGACTCCACGCGCTCTGGGGAATGCACCGCCCGCAGGATCCACGGGCAGTAGCAGCATTAAAGCGTATCCTCCGCGAGGCTGATCCAGAACTGCAAATCGCTGCCTATCATGCGCTTGTCTCCCAGGACCCGACGTACCAGGGCGATGCAATTGGCCTGCATATACAGGTCGCGCTCTCGGGCGCCCATAAGAGTGAGCGACTCAAGGCGTTATTGGGGCTGCGGCGCCTGCCGCCGGACCCACGAGCCAGAGCGGCGCTCTCTCAGATC
>Ga0070708_100002210_pt1 | contig 15041 bp, 16 predicted proteins | sample KBSK5503metaG_FD_65469 | JGI IMG/M metagenome (GOLD analysis project Ga0070708, IMG submission 65469) | Corn, switchgrass and miscanthus rhizosphere microbial communities from Kellogg Biological Station, Michigan, USA - KBS K5-50-3 metaG | ecosystem: Host-associated > Plants > Roots >...
GTCGAACCGGCGTCGCCAGTGGCCGGCCAATGCGCACCGCGACCCGTCGCCGGCGCCGTCCTCGTGATCACGGATGCGACCGGCCACGAGGTCACCCGGGTGACGACCGCGGGCGACGGAACCTTCCAGACGCGGGTCGCCGCCGGCGCGTACACGCTGACCCCGCAGCCGGTCGAGGGGCTGATGGGCACCGCCCGGCCGCTCGACGTGGTCGTCTCGCTGACCACCGACGCCGGATCGCTCACGATCGAGTACGACACCGGGATCCGCTGAGGCCCGACCCAGGCCCCTGGCCGCGGCAGCGGGTATGGCATCCTCCGACGATGACCTCCGAGCCGACGGACGGGCCGCTGACCTTCGACGAGCTCCAGCTCGCGACACGGAACCGCGGGATGCCGCTGGAGGCGCTCCGGTACGACGTGACGCCCGTCGGTCTGCACTACCTCCTGACCCACTTCGACATCCCCGCCGTGGACCCCGACACGTGGCGACTCCGGATCGGTGGCCGCGTTCGGCATCCCCTCGAGCTGTCCCTCGAGGAGCTCCGGGCGCGTCCGGTCGAAACGCTCCGGGTCACGCTCGAGTGCGCCGGCAACGGCCGGGCGAGGCTCCATCCGCGGCCGCTCAGTCAGCCGTGGCTCCTCGAGGCGATCGGTACGGCCGACTGGACCGGCACGGCGCTGGCGCCGCTGCTCGCCGCGGCGGGCCTCGAGCCCGACGCGGTCGAGCTCGTCTTCACGGGCGAGGATCGGGGGATCCAGGGCGAGATCGAGCAGGACTACCAGCGGAGCCTCACGGTTGCGGACGCGAGCCGGCCCGAGGTGCTCCTGGCCTACGAGATGAACGGCCGCCCGCTCGAGCCTCAGCATGGTTCGCCCGTCCGGCTCATCGTCCCGGGCTGGTATGGCATGGCCCACGTGAAGTGGCTGCGCTCCATCGAAGCCGTCGATCGGCCGTTCGAGGGCTATCAGCAGACCCCGGCCTACCACTACTCGGTCGGTCCCGACGACGTGGGCGAGCCCGTCGACCGGATCCGTGTCCGGGCGCTCCTGATCCCGCCGGGAATCCCGGACTTCTTCACGAGGCGCCGAACGCTCGATCCGGGGACGACCACGGTGCGCGGCCGGGCCTGGTCGGGGCAGGGGAGCGTGGTCCGGGTCGAGGTCGGCGTCGACGGAACGTGGACGGACGCGACCCTCGAACCCTCGGCCGGCGAATTCGCCTGGCGCGGCTGGCAGGTCGAGTGGGCCGCCACGCCCGGTGACCACGTCGTCTCGTGCCGGGCGACGGACTCGGGCGGCAACGTCCAGCCGCTCGCGGAGCCGTGGACCTACCAGGGGATGGGCAACAACCTCGTCCAGGAGGTGGACGTCACCGTCCGCTCGCCCAGGGCCCGCTGAACCCTCAGAACCAGCTGGTGCACCACGGATCGTCGGCCGTTCGGAAGAGCGCGTCCGCCTCGACGAGCGCCCCGACGCGGTGTTCGTTTGTCCCCCCGGCCCGGGAGATGTCGAGCAGACGCGTTCCGCCGAGGGACGCTGCCCCGAGGGCCCTAGCCGTGATCGTCAGCTCGGCGGCGGCCTTCGTCGGTCGACAGGTCGCGCCATCGGGTCCCGCCTCGAGATGGAATCGCCCGCCCGCCGGCCCCGGTTTGCCGCCGAGGTCGTCGGCGATCTCGAAGACGATGTCCCCGCTCCGCTCGTAGGTCCGGCCGCCGAGCAGCCGTGGGACGTCATACGGCCGGACCCAGAGGAACTCGCTCAGCCCGGTGACGCGCGCCGCTCGGGCGTCGGAGAGGTACCACTGCATTGGCTCGCGCGGGCGGCGCGTCTCGGCCTTGAGCGTCGCGACGAGGTCGGTTTGGGCCAGGTAGCGCCACAGGTCGAGCTCGGCGGCGAGGTCAACACCGTGGAGCTCCTCGACGATGAGCGTGTTGTCGGGGATGCCGTCCTCCCAATGCTCCTCGCCCTTGTAGCGGACGTACCCGTCGGGTGTCCCGGACGCATCCCGGTGGATCGCGATCTGGCCTTGCCAGCGCGGCCGGCCCGGCATCTCCATGAGGCCGAGATCCACGTCCCACCAGTAGTCGAGCCGAGCGATCTCACCGGGTTGGCCGGCACGATAGCGGCGATAGATCTCGGGCAGGAGCTCGCGAGCCACGCTCGGTCTGACGATCTCGACGCTGCCGATCGGCTCGAGCTGGAAGCGCGCTGCCCGCGTCCGGAGGGTCCAGCGGGCGTGCCACGTCGCCGGGCCGTAGCCGAATCGACCGTAGATCGGCCACTCCGATGCGATGAGCACGCTTGCCACGTCACCGCGTTCGACGCCCATCGAGACATCGTTCGCGATCATCTTCGAGAGGATCCCGTGTCGGCGGTGGGTCGGTCGAACGGTGACCGCGGTGACCGCGCTCACCGGGACCTCGCCCTTGCCGGGCAGGGTCAGGGTCGTGCCGAAGGTACGGAACGTCCCGGCGATCGCGTCGCCGTCGAATGCACCGATCGTGCGGGGCAGCTCGATGTACTTTCCGCGCCGCTCCGCAGCCCCCTCCGGGTCGCTCGGCCAGACGAAGAACCCGAAGCCGACGGCCGCGTACCAGTCGACGAGCTCGTCGGCCTCGATCGGACGGATGGTGATTGGCACCGCGGCACGATACTCGGCAACGCCGGCGCGCGCGCGGCTTTGGCGCGGTCGTGTCTTCCTGACACCTGTAATCGTGTAATCGTGTAATCTTTCCAGGTCGCCGCCCGCACGCTTGGCGGCCGGGATCAGGCAAGGAGCGCAACCGTCATGGGTCATCACGCATCGATCGAGGAAGTCCGGGGCTGGTTCGCGGGTCGGATTCCCGATGACTGGTTCACCGGCGCCGTGAGCGTCGAGGGCGATCGCGAGGAGCTGCTCGTCATCGGCGAGCTGGCCGACGTCAAGGTCGCCGATGGAGCTGGCGATGAGGAGCGAGCCGCCGCCCGTGCCTCGCGCGTGGACGGGTTTCGCGAGGAGACGCGTTCCGCACGGATGGCGATCGCGGACGATGCCCAGGAGCGGTTCCGCCGGCGAGTCTCCTGGGGTGTCAGCATCGGTGGCGAGACCGAGACGTTCACGACCGCGGCCGTCCCCGTCATGACCCGGCTCCGGATGCGAGAGCGGGGCGTGCTGGACACGCTCGTCAACGCCGGCATCGCTCGGAGTCGCAGCGAGGCCATGGCGTGGTGCGTGAAGCTCGTCGGCGACAACGAAGCGGCCTGGATCGAGAAGCTCCGGGGCGCTCTCGGCAGCGTCGAGACGGTTCGCGAGGAAGGCCCGAAGCCGAGTCGCCGCAAGAACTGAAACCCGCTTCGGCCTGGCGAGCTCCGCCCATCGCCGGGGGACCCGTCGGGTCTAGGCTCCGGGCGTGCCGACCCGACGCTGCAAGGACCGGAGCCGATCGCCCGTAGATAGGCCATGACTGGCGACGAGCTCCGGGACCGGGCGGCCGACCAGGCCTACCGCGACCACGCCCCCGAGATCTACCGCGTCGCGTACGGGATCCTCCGAGACCGCGACGAGGCGCTCGACGCGACCCATGACGCGTTCGCTCGGGCCTGGGAGCGCTGGGAGCAGTACGACAGCCAGCGCCCGTTGCGGGCCTGGCTCCACGGCATCGTCGTCCACGTCGCGCTCGACCAGCTGAGACGCCGGCGCGTCCGGCGGCTTGCCCTGCCCGTGCTCGGCCGGGCCACGGTCGCCGACATCGGAACGGGTGCGGGCGCCGATCCCGCCTCGGCGGTCGTCCGACGACGGGTCGTCGAGGATGCGCTGGCCACGCTCCGGCCCGAGGCCCGAGCCGCCCTCGTCCTGCGCCACTACTACGGCTACGACTACGCCCAGATCGGGGCGTTCCTCGGCACCGCCAGCGGGACGGTCGGCTCGATCCTGACGCGGGCGCACGCCAGCCTGCGGGGCCGCCTCGAGGGCGAGACCGCGGCCGACCGCGATCCCGTTTCGGCGACCCGCCAACGACGCACTCCCTCAGAACCCACGACCAAACCGCCCGAGGTGCTGCCATGACTCGCGATGCGATGCCGTTCGGATCGCCCCCGCCCGACGACGACGAGGTGGCCTCGCTCGTCCGCGACGTCGCCGAATCGTGGGTCATGCCGCCGGTCCGCCTCGATCAGCCGGCCTGGCGCGAGCGAGTCCGGAGTCCGGGAGCGCGCCGCGCCGCCGCCGTGCGCGGTTGGCTCGGCCGCCTCGGTCAGGCGGCGACCGCCGCGATCGCGTTCACGGTCGTCGCCGCGCTGTTCGCAGCGGCGATCACCGGCCCGCGGACCGGGGTGGGTTCGTCTCCGTCGCCGTCGACGAGGGGCACGCAGCGGGTGAGCGCCGGTCCGACGGCCAGCCCGCTCCCGAAGCTACTCGTCGAGGGCGACCTGCCGTCGCCGAGCCGGGTCCTCGTGCAGGTCGACGAGGGTGACTTCGCGACCGTCGACCTCGCGACGGGGGTCATCGGTCCATCGCTGACGACATCGCCGTTCGGTAGCGAGGTCCGCCAGGCGCAGGACGGCACGCTGGTCTGCCTCTGCCTGAAGACGGGCGGCAACGTCAACGGCAGCTTCACGAATGCGACGGTGTCCCTGAACCGCTACGACCGCGCGGGTACGGTCATCTCGAGGACCCAGGTCCTGGACGTGACCGGGGCGCCCGACCCACGGGACGGCGCGATCTTCGAGCAGCCAGGCCATGCCGCCGCGGGGACGTCCTTCAGCGCCGATGGCCGCTTCGCGTACATCGGCTGGAGCACTCGCGCCCACCCGGTCTGGAAGTCCGGCCTCGTCGTCGTCGACCTCGCGACGGGTTCCGTCGCCCAGCGACTCGGCCTGCCGGACCGATCCGACGGCGAGGGCGACTCGCGGACCTTTGCCGATGCGCCGCGCGTGATCGGGCAAGCCGGCGACCACGTCGTCGTGAGTCGCGGTGGGTACAGCTGGGCGCCCGCCGCGTCGACCAACGCCTCGTACCTGCCATTCGCCGACGTGTTCACCGCGGCATCGAGTGGCGGGACCCTGTCGGGCCTGCAACCGCTGGCTCTCGGGACCGGCTGTGGCGATGACGTCCCGGTCGCCGGAGCGCTTCCCGGCGGCGGGACCTGGCTTTCCTGCCTCCGTGCCGGGACCTTCAACCTGACGGTCATCCGCCGGATCGCGTCGAACGGCTCGCTCATCGGGGACGTCACGGTCTCGTCCGCGGTCGCCGACGGGATGACATCGGCGGTGAGCCCCGATGGGTCGGCCATCTTCATCTGGAACCCATGGTCGATGACTCTGACGAGGGTCGACCTCGCCACCGGCCGGACGACCACGGGTCAGGCGCCGCCGCCGACGGCGACCACGACGAATCTGTTGACCGCGCTGGGCCGCTGGCTGGCGCCCGCGGTCGAGGCGAAGGTCCGGCTGCAGTCCGGCATCGCGGTCTCGCCGGACGGCACGCGGGTGTACGCGCTCGGCGTCCGCGGCGTCGATGGGTCCGGGGACGCGACTGCCGGCTCGTCCGGGGTGCTCGTGTTCGACGGTGCCACCGCGGCCCCGGTCGGCCAGTGGTCGCCGACCGCGGACTTCGTCTCGCTGGCCGTGAGCCCGGATGGAGCCTTCGTCTATGCCGCCGGGGCGCCGGGCGTCGATGCCGTCGGCAGCCTGACGAACCAGCCCGCGTCGATCACGGTCTTCAATGCGGCCGACGGCAGCGCTCGCCTGGTCGCCGGGCAGCTCGGGTCCGGCTTCGTCACGTTCCCCGCGACGACGCTGCCCTGAGGCACGCTCGCCCGAGCGGCTGTCCCGTGTCGACGGATCGCGACCCGGTCTAGACTCGGCGGCGAGGCCCGCCCCTGGGCCCCGAGCCGTCCAAGGAGGATCGCGTGAGTCATCACTTGAAGACCGAGAAGCCCACGCCGAAGAAGGGCGCACCGACCAAGGACACGAAGAAGAAGTAACCGACGTCGGATCGCCATCGCGCGATCACGTTGCTCGACGAAACCCGAAGGCGGCCCACGGGCCGCCTTCCGCGTTCAGCCCGGAACGCAGGCCTCGTTCCAGCGCTGGATGACCGCGGTCTCGCGCTCCCAGCCGAGAACCGAGACGGTGGCGGTCGAGAGGGCGAGCCGCTCACCGACCACCGGATCGAGGTCGATCCAGCGCGCCGCGAGGATTCGCAGGACGTGCCCGTGGGCAAAGCAGAGCACGTCCCCGGGCGTCGCCCGAGCGCGGGCGATCACCCGATCGGCGCGAGCCGCCACGTCCTCCAGGCGCTCCCCGCCGAGAGGCCCGTGGCGCCAGATCGTCCAGCCCGGACGGTCCTGCCGAATCTCCTCGGTCGTCCGGCCTTCGTCCTGGCCATAGTTCCACTCGCGCAGGTCGTCGACCGTCTCGACGCGGGCGCCGAATCCGGCGATCTGGGCCGTCTCGAGGGCTCGGGCAAGCGGGCTCGACAGCACGAGCGCGAATCGCTGACCGGCGACCTTCCGGCCGGCGGCGACGGCCTGCGACCGGCCGAGCTCCGTCAGTGGAACGTCGGTGCTGCCGGTGTGCCGGCCGAGCTTGGCCCACTCGGTCTCGCCGTGTCGAACGACCCACAGCCGTGGACGCAGGCGAGTTCCGTCCGGATCGGCTCTGTCCACCCGCCGATCCTACCGGCCGCGGCCATGGGATAGATTGCCGAGATGAGCTTCGACGTGGCGGCCGAGGCGTACGACCGCTACATGGGCAGATACTCGCGGCTGCTCGCCCCCCAGATGGCGGATCTCGCCGGGGTGCGCGCGGGCCAGCGGGCGCTCGACGTGGGTTGCGGTCCCGGGTCTCTCACGGCCGAGCTCGTCGGACGCCTCGGGGCTACCGCCGTCGCCGCGGTCGATCCCTCGGGATCCTTCGTCGCCGCCGCTCGGGAGCGCAATCCAGGCGCCGAGGTCCGCCAGGCGTCCGCCGAGCACCTGCCGTTTCCATCGCTCACGTTCGACGCGACCCTCGCCCAGCTCGTCGTCCACTTCATGCCAGATCCGATCGCGGGTCTCGCGGAGATGGCCCGCGTCACTCGCCACGGTGGGGTCGTTGCGGCCTGCGTCTGGGATCACGCCGGTCAGGGACCGCTCAGCCTGTACTGGCGTGCGGCGCGGATCGTCAACCCGGATGTCGACGACGAATCCCAGATGGCCGGGGTTCGCGAGGGTCACCTCGCCGAGCTCTTCGAGGCGGCCGGCCTGCACGACATCGAATCGACGGCCCTGTGGGTCAGCCTCGAGCACGCGACCTTCGAGGACTGGTGGGAGCCGTTCACGCGGGGAGTCGGGCCCGCGGGAGCGTTCCTGACGAACCTGGGTCCCGACCGGCAGGCCGAGTTCCGAGAGACCTGCCGAACCATGATCGCGACGACGCCGTTCGTGGTGACGGCCCGGGCCTGGGCTGCCCGCGGCCTCGCCTGAGCCGTTGGGCGTCGCGCCCCGCTCGAGGAGCGGCTAGTCGACGTACTGGAGCGGCGTGATCGCGAAGTCGTCGGGGAGGGTCACGCCGGTCCGGTGATTCGGGCAATAGCCGCCCGGGTTCTTATCGAGGTACTGCTGGTGGTAGTCCTCGGCGAAGTAGAACTCCGGGGCCGGCGGCCCGACGATCTCGGTCGTGATCGCCCCGAAGCCGGCGGCGCTCAGGCGTTCCTGGTACATCGCCTTCGAGGCCTCGGCGGCCCGACGCTGGGCCTCGTCGTGGACGAAGATCGCCGAGCGGTACTGGGTGCCGGCATCGTTGCCCTGGCGCATGCCCTGCGTAGGGTCGTGGTCCTCCCAGAAGGTCTTCAGGAGCTCGTCATAGGTCACCTTGGCCGGGTCGAACACGACTCGGACCGCCTCGGCGTGACCGGTCCGGCCGGTGCAGGCCTCCTGGTACGTCGGGTTCGGGGTGTAGCCGCCCTGGTAGCCGACCGCGGTGACCCAGACGCCCGGCACCTGCCAGAACGTCTTCTCCTCGCCCCAGAAGCAACCGAGGGCGAACTCGGCGATCTCGAGCCCGGCGGGGTAGGGAGCCGCGAGGGCGTGGCCCAGGATCCGGTGCGTGCCGGGGGTGACGATGGGATCGGGCCGGCCTGGCAGGGATTCGGCCGGGTTCGGCATCGACGCGGGTTTGTTGAACAACCACATGAGGGGAGACGCTCCTTCGAGACCCCGATCGTTGGTGGGTCTCGAAGGCCAGTCTACTCAGGCGCGGATTCGTCGCCGGCGCGGCCCTCGGCGGTCCGGCGCGGCCCTCTGTGCGCGGTGGCGGGCACGGTGGGTGGGCGCCGGCGTCAGTGCGGCGGGCCGGAGCTCTGCCGGCGCATCGCCGCTCCCACGAGGAGCACGCCGATCACGATCAGGAGGCCCGGTCCGAAGAGGCGATCGTCGAGCCCCGGGATGAGATCCCGCAGGAGGAACCAGCCACCGACGATCACGAGCAGCGCCCCGAACAGGAGGACGGCGCTGCCGTCCCGATCGCGATGGCTCGTCTGCCGGGCGGCCCGCCGAGCCTGCCGCGCCTGGTCACGGGTCATGCCGGCCGGAGCGGCGGGTGGGGTTCCGGCCGGCGCCGTTCCCAATGCGGCCGTTCCTGTCGGTGGCGCTCCCGCACCCGCCGCGGCGTCGGTGGCCCCGGGCATCGCCGCTCCCGGCGGGGCGGCCGAGACCTCCCACGGCTCCTCGGGGATCACGATCGCGGCGATGATGTAGAGCAGGAAGCCGGCCCCGCCGGCGAGCACGAGGAGAGCCCAGATGATCCGGACGAGGGCCGGATCCTGGTCCAGCCACTCGGCGAAGCCGCCGGCGACCCCGAAGAGGATGCGATCGGTTCGCGATCGATAGAGCCGTTCACGCACCGCAGGAACCTCCCATCTGAAGCTCGAAGCTGCCGGCGTTCGCGCTCACGCGCAGCTCGACGTGGTCGAGGGCCGGATTGAAGTTCGTCGTGGTCCACGTGTGATCGCCGAACCGTACGAGCCCGGCCGCGTCGAGATTGTTCGAGGCGAGCGCCCCGCTCCAGTCGACCTGGAGCGCCGTGCCGGAGGGGACGCAGACGGACAGGCTGCCGGCGTTGAGCGACACGTTTGCCGTGCCATTGAACGACGGCAACGCGAACGTGAGCTTCCCGGCGTTGACCGTCGCATTCGCCGCGCCGACCGGCAGGGCGCTGGCGAGGCTGGCGTCGACGAGCATCGTGCCCGCGTTCACGGTGACGTCCAGGGATCCCAGGGTCGTGCCGGCGAGATCAACCCGCCCTTCGCCCGCGTTCAACGTCAGGCCGAGGTCGAGGCTCGGCGTCTGGGGGAGGGTCAGGGACCACGACGACCGGCCTCGGCCGACGTTGAACACGCCGTTGTCCTGGGCTCCGCTCCTGATCTCGAGGAGGCCGCTTTCGATCGTCGTGGAAGCGGGCCCGTGGCCGGTGGCGTCGGTGCCGGACAGCTGCCAGTCCGACCCGACGGCCGTGGCGACGTCGAGGCTCCCGCAGCCGAACTCGATGCCGACCCGGGCCCCGCTGTCGAGGGTGCCGCGCTGGACGGCGAAGGCCGAAGCGGGTCCGCCGCCCCCGCACCCGCCGAGGAGAGGCATCCCGACGAAGCCGGTCGCGATGAGTCCACCGCCCATGACCCCGAGCGTGACGGCCGTGATGGCGCCGCCGATCCAGCGGAGCGTGGTCCCCCGGAGGAGGAGTCCGATGCCCCAGCCGATCAGCAGCAGCGGCCACAGGAGGGGCCATTGCTCGACGAGGTCCGCGTTGACGACGCCGGCGCGTAGGGCCAGCGGAACGAGCCCGAGGACGATGAAGAAGAGGCCCCAGCCGAGGAGCCGGCGGTCGAAGGGCATCGAATCCTCCAGTCGGCTCCAACGATAGCGGCCGACCTCCGCCGGCGGACGAGCCGCCCGTCACGAACTCCCGATCCTGATGGCCTGACCGGATCGGGTGCTAGTGTCGCGGGATGCTCATCGAGGCCGTCATCTTCGATCTCGACGGCGTCCTGGTCGACTCCGAGATCTGGTGGCACGAGGCTCGCAATGAGTGGGCCGCGGCTCGGGGCCTGCGCTGGACGGATGCCGACTCCCGCGCCGTCATGGGCGCGAACAGCCGCGGCTGGGCCCGGATCATGCGCGAGCGCCTCGATCTCCAGCCGCAGTCGGAGCCCGCGATCGAGGCCGCGATCGTCGACCTCGTCGTCGGGCGCTATCACGCCGAGGGCGCGCCACTGATTCCGGGCGCCGTCGAGGCCGTCCGACGCATCTCGAAGCAGCTTCCCGCTGCCGTGGCGTCGTCCGCGCACCGCAAGGTGATCGACGCGGCGCTGGAGGCGCTCGATCTCGCCTCGGTGCTGCGAATCGCCGTGTCGTCGGACGAGGTCGCCCACGGCAAGCCCGCGCCCGATGTCTATCTCGAGGCGGCACGGCGCCTCGACATCGAGCCGGCCGGCTGCCTCGTCGTCGAGGATTCGTTGAACGGCGTCCGGGCCGGGCGCGCGGCGGGTATGACGGTCGTGCTCGTGCCGAACACGGCCGTCCCGCCGGCGCCCGAGGCGCGAACCCTGGCCGACCTCGTGCTCGACCGCCTCGACGAGCTCGATCCGTTCGCCGTGCGGCGCGCGGCCTGATGCGAGCCGCCGAAGCCGCCCTGCCGCGGGCCGACCTCGCGCCGTGGCAGCGACGCCTCCGCTACCACACCCTTCGGGCCGTCATCTGGACCGCCTGCCGGGTGCTCTTCCGGATGCGCCTCGAGGGTCGGGAGCACATCGCCTCGACGCCGGCCCTGTACTGCTTCAACCACATGGGCTGGCTCGACCCGTTCGTCTTCCTGGCCGCCTTCCCGAGTTCCGTGCGGGTCTACTTCTACGGGCCGCGGGAAGAGGACCTCCAGAAGGGCATCCGGAACCGGATCATGTGGTGGTCGGGGATCGCCGTCGCGTTCCGGCCGGCCAAGGACGACCTGCTGACCTCGGTGCGGCGGGCCGAGGCGGTCTTCGCGACCGGTGGGATCCTCGCCATCGCCGGCGAAGGCGCGATCCACATCCATGAGGGCGACCTGCTGCCCCTCCAGGAGGGAGCGGCGTACCTCGCCCTCCGGGCTCGCGTCCCGATCGTGCCGGTCGCGATCACGGGCACGTCCTGGGTCGGGTTCCGGCGGACGATCCGGGTCCGGGTCGGGGAGCCGATCCCGACCGGGCCCCGCCCGACCCACCAGGTCGTCGCCGACTACACCGCCCTGACGTGGCACGCCATGCATTCGCTCGTCGCGGACGATCGGGATCTCCCGTTGCCCGGGCGATTTGGGCGGTGGCTGACTGATCTCTTCAACGACTGGGGTGAGGGCGGCCGGCCGGCGGCCGGGCTCGTCATCGGGCCGCGACCCGAGGACGTGCCACTTCCGGTCCGCGATCCGTCGGCAGCCACGCTCCCGGCCGAGTCCGGCGCGCCTGCCGGCTGAGGAAAGGCTCTGGCATACTCGGCCGGTCGCCCCACATCGCCGCGACCCGTCTGTTCGAAGGAGGAGCGTTGGCTGCCACGGGCCTGTCCGCCGACCCGAAGGAGTACCGCTCCCGCCTGCGCGACCAGCCGGATGACCAGATCGACCGCTGGGTCGCGGAGCTGCTCCGGGATGTGGTCAAGCGGCGGGGGATCGTGAAGGTCGTTGCCGACTTCCGGCGGACCACCCGGCTCTCGGAGGCCGAATTCGAACGGGTGTTCGCTTCCGGCGGCGGAGCGCCGTCGACCCTCGGCCGGGACGGCAAGGGCAACCTGGTGGTCCCGACGATCACGCTTCATGCGCTGGTCCCGGGCATCCGGGCCCGGGTCGACGACAGCCGGCAGCGCCTGATCGACTACCTCGTCGCCAACTTCGGGGAGCTCGTGTACGTCTGAGCGGCTCGGCGCGCTGCTGCGGCTGACCCATCCCTTTCCCTCGCTGCTCGTTGGGCTGGCGTCCGGTGCCATCGCGCTCCTCGCCGGCGGAACCCCGGGGACGGCCCTCCGGCTGACCCTCGGCATGGTCGGGCTGCAGGCGTCGATCGGCGCCCTGAACGACCTCCTGGATGCGCCGCTCGACGCCGGTCGCAAGACCGGCAAGCCGATCCCGCGCGGGCTGGCGACTCAGCGCGAAGCTGGGCTGCTGACCGTGGGCGGGCTCGTGATCGGCCTCGTCCTCGTTGCCCCATCGGGCTGGGTGACGATCGGGATCGCGCTCGTCGGCGTTGCCTGGGGCTACCTCTACGACGTGCGGCTGTCGCGAGGCCTGTGGTCGTGGCTGCCGCTGGCCGTCGCACTCCCTCTGGTGCCGATCTATGCCTGGGCGGGGGCAACGAGCACCGTACCGTCGATCGTCGTCCTGCTGATCCCGGTCGGGCTGCTCGCCGGCGCCGGGCTGTCGATCGCGAACGGGCTCGCCGACCTCGAACGCGATGCGTCGGCCGACGCCCAGACGGTCGCGGTCCGCCTCGGCCGTGTCCGAGCCTGGAACGTCAGCGCCGCACTCCTCGTCGGGGCGATCTGCCTCGCGGCGCTGATCCTCGTCACGGTCACCGTGCCAGGCCGGCGGCCGGGGATCGGGCTGGCGATGGCGGGCATGGTGGTGGGCGCCTTCTCGATCCTGGCCGGACTGGCGCTCGGCCGCAGTGGGGGAGCTCTGGTTCGGGAGCGGGCATGGGAGCTCGAGGCCTTCGGCGTCGCGATCCTCGGCGCTGGCTGGATCGCCTCGGCGGCCTGAACAACCCTGAAAGTCAGGGTACGAAGAGGTCAGCGCGCGGGCGCAACGGAGACCCCTTCGGGCCCTAACGCTCCCGAGATCGGGTGCGTTACTGTTGGCGAAGGCATCCTCCCAGGCCAGCATGGAGTCATCAGATGAGCCTCTCCCTCCGCCAGCTCCGGGCCATCTTCACCGCACTCGTGGCGCTGGCCCTCTCAGCCGGCCTCGCGTTCGCCGGTCAGCCGACGAGCACCGGCCTCGCGAACGCCGCGAGCCACGCGAACAAGACCGTTCCAGTCGTCGCCGACGGTGATTCGTCCGAGCCGGACGAGACCACGGACACCGAGACCGAGTCGGACACCGATGCGAGCGACTCGGCGGACAACTGCAACGTGGACCTGACCCAGGACCCGAGCGTGCTCGCGACCCTCAGCCACGGCTCCGTCGTCTGCACGGCGGCCCACACGGCCACCCCGGACGGGTGGGCCAACCACGGGGCGTGGGTCTCCCACTGGGCGCACCTCGGCAAGGACAAGTTCAGCGAGGCTCCAAAGACGCACGGCAACGGTACGCACTGAGCGTCGCCTCGCCGAATGCACGAAGCCGGCGCCACGAGCGCCGGCTTCGTCATTTCCTGACCGATCGGGCGGGTCGCTAGGGTCCCTCGCTCCGGACCATCGCGATCGCGTTCTCGAGCCGGAGCTTGGCGATCGTCAGGTACTTCGCCAGGTTGGCCCGGTCGACGGCCCCGATGCTCGTCACGACGTCCGGCACCCGGAGGACGTCGAGGACGGCCTCGACCGCGTCGGCCAGCTGCTGCTTTGCCGCGACAAGCGAGTCGTCGCGCAACGGTCCAGACTCGGACCGCTTGCGGCCGGTCCAGGCATCCTCGGCCTCCAAGGCCATCGGGTCCGCGCTGGACCCGACGTCGCCTGGGACCTGCGCGGGCACCCCGGCATCGGCCGGGATCCGTCGCGTCCGCCGGCCCTCGATGCGGTCGCGGAGCTTGAGCAGCGTCAGCTCGCCACGGGCGACCTGACCGGCGAGGCGCTTTCGCTTCCGCGGGTCATCGACCTTCATCAGCTCGTAGGCATGGGACAGGGTGTCTTTGCGCAAGGACACCAGCTCCCGGACCTCGGGCGGCGCGTCGGCCAGCCGGAGGCGGTTCTCGAGATACCCCTTGTCCTTGCCCAGCTTCTGCGCGAGCTTCCGGACGGAGTAGCCATGCTCCCGGACCATCCGGTCGTACATCGCCGCCTCATCGAGCGGCGAGAGGTCCTCGCGCTGGAGGTTCTCGATGATCGAGATCTCGAGCGCCGTGTCGTCGTCGATGTCCTCGACGAGCGCGGGAATGGTCGCGAGGCCCGCGGCCATCGACGCGCGCCAGCGGCGTTCGCCGGCGATGAGCTGGAACTCGTTGTCGGCGAGGGGCCGGACGAGGATCGGTTGCAGGACGCCGTGCTCGCGGATCGACGTCGCGAGCTCGTCGAGGGTGACCTGGTCCATGGCCAGGCGGGGCTGCTCGGGATTTGGTGTGATGCGGTCGACGTCGACGATCCGGACGCCGCCGGTCGAACGGCCCTGTCGGTCGTTCGAGAGAAGGCTGACGATCGCGGGGGAGAGCTCGCGCTCTTCCGAGAGGCGTCGTGCGGCCGCGGCTCGGAAATCAGTTCTGGCCAAGGTCGACTACCTCCCGCGCAAGCTCTCGATAGGTTCGAGCTGCTTCCGAGTGACCCGCGTAGACCGTGATCGGTCGACCGACGAGCGGGGCCTCACCCAGCTTCACCGTGTTCTTCACGATCGAGTTGAACACGTGGTGGTCGCCGACGACTCGCATCTCGTCGAGCATGTCCCGGGCGAGGTTGGTCCGACCATCGAAGAACGTTGGCAGGAGACCGAGGATCTTCAGACGCCGGTTCAGCTTCAGTCGGATCGCGTTGATGACCTTGACGAGGTTGTTCAGACCCTTCATCGCGTAGTACTGGGTCTGGACCGGAATGATGACGCCGTCCGCGGCGACGAGGCCGTTGACGGTCAGGAGCCCGAGGTTGGGCGGGCAATCGATCAGCGCGTAGTCATAGCGCTTGCGAAGCCGGCCGTCGAGGGCGTCGCGCAGGAGTGATTCGCGGCCGAGCATCGTGAACAGCTCGCCCTCTGTCGCGGCAAGGTCGATGTGAGACGGGGCCACGTCGATCCGTTCCATCTCCGTCGGCCGAATGATGTCGTCGATCGTCGCGCGCCCGACGAGGACGTCCGCCATCGACTGCTCGACCGTGTTGAGGTTGATGCCGAGCCCGGCCGTGAGATTCGCCTGGGGGTCCATGTCGA
>Ga0070708_100002212_pt1 | contig 15036 bp, 12 predicted proteins | sample KBSK5503metaG_FD_65469 | JGI IMG/M metagenome (GOLD analysis project Ga0070708, IMG submission 65469) | Corn, switchgrass and miscanthus rhizosphere microbial communities from Kellogg Biological Station, Michigan, USA - KBS K5-50-3 metaG | ecosystem: Host-associated > Plants > Roots >...
AGTCGCAAAAACCCGATGTCGATCTTCCGCTCCGCTTCTGCGTTCAGGACGTTTATCGATTTGATGGACGGCGTATCATTGGCGGCCGGATCGAGACGGGAACATTGAGGGCGGGGGATCAACTGGTTTTTTCGCCGGCAAACAAATCGTCGATTGTCGCAACTATTGAGCGTTGGAATGCACCGTCGAACGGCCCCGCCGTGGCCGGAGATTCCATCGGAGTCACATTGAGCGAACAGATTTTTGTAGAACGCGGCTATGTCGCCTCGCATGAAAATGACACACCGATTGAAACGAATCGATTTCACGCAGATCTCTTTTGGATCGTGCGGGAGCCGCTCCGGCTTGGTCGTCCTTACGATCTGCGTTTGGCGACCCAAGAGGTGAAATGCGAGATCGTGTCAATCGAAGAGGTAATGGATTCGTCGACGCTCGAGACGAAGATCGACCAGCGCGAACAATTGGAGCGGAATGAGGTTGGGAGGCTAACGATTCAAACCCGCAGTCCACTCGTGATCGACAATCATGACCGCATCCCGAATCTCGGCCGATTTGTAATTGCTGATGATGGGCAGATTTGTGGAGGAGGTACCATTTTCGGCGGCGTCTATACCGACCGGCAAGTTGCAAAGAGCAAAAACATTTTTTGGACTGAAGGAAAAATTACAGCCCGCCATCGTGCCATACGAAGCGGGCATCGCGGTGCGGTTGTGTGGTTCACTGGCCTCTCCGGCGCTGGAAAATCGACGATTGCGCAAGCGCTCGAGCGCGAGTTGTTCCAGCGCGCCATGCACACATACGTGCTCGATGGCGATAACATTCGCCACGGTTTGAATTCCAATCTCGGATTTTCGCCTGAAGACCGAGTGGAAAACATCCGCCGAGTGAGTGAAGTCGCAAAATTAATGGCAGACGCGGGCGCGGTCGTAATCACGGCATTCATTTCGCCGTATCGAATGGACAGACGCCGCGCGCGCGAGATTGCGCTCGAAGGCAACGCGGAGTTTATCGAGGTTTTTGTCGATGCGCCGCTCGAAGTTTGCGAAAGGCGCGACCCGAAAAATCTCTACAAAAAAGCGCGCGCCGGAGAGATACAGGAGTTTACAGGGATCGACGCCCCCTATGAAGCGCCGGAAGATCCGGAAATTGTTGTGCGCACGGACGAACAAACTGTCGATGAATCTGTGGCGACAATTCTCGAGCAGTTGCTGCCGCGGTTGAGAAGAGAGACAGCGAACGAGTAGCGGGCACCTGGCAAGTACCGGATGGATGTCGATCTTAGAATTCGTGATGCTGAATTGAGTGATGCGGCAGAGCTGGCTGCGCTCTCATCCGAGCTCGGATACGAAACGACCGGCGCGGAAATGGAATCCCGCCTGGTGTCGATTTTAAAGTATCCCCGCTACAAGACGCTCGTGGCGTTGAAGGATGAAAAAATCTGCGGCATGCTCGGAACGTTTTCAGCATCGAGTTACTTACACAACGATCTTGACGGCCGGATCATCGCGCTTGTCGTGTCCAGGGAATCGCGACGGCATGGTATCGGCGCGCGGCTGATTGCGGCGGCGGAAAAGGATTTTGCGCAGCGAGGAATCACTCGAGTGACGCTGACCACTCGCTTCGAGCGCGCAGAAGCGCATCAGTTTTACGAGAAGCTCGGTTATGCGCGAACCGGCTTCCGGTTTGCAAAAGATCTCGTCTCTGCCTCCGGTTGAAACCTCACACGGCGTCGTCGTTATCGGTCAGTAGCGAACGCGAACGAGAAAAAGGCCTTCGGCAGGAGCAGCGAAACGTCGGTGGCTGACATGGGTGGCGGCAAGCTGGCCGGTCACTTCTTCGATGCGTGATTTGCCAAGAGCGCAGCGCACAAGTGAGCCCACGATCAGCCGAATCATCTTATACAGAAAACCGTCGCCATCGAATTCGATCATCACGAAAGGGCCGTGGCGGCGGACAGCCACAGAATAAATCGTCCGAACCGTACTCTTTTCCGGTTTACCTCGATTTGCGGCAAACGCCGCAAAATCGTGGGTGCCGACAAAGCACTTGGCCGCTTTCTTTAAGAGTTTGAGATCGAGCGGACGTGAAACATGCCAGACTCGCCCGTATTCGAATGGTGGTAGCACTGAAGCCGACCAAATTCTGTAGCGATAAATTTTTCCTTTTGTGCAAAGACGCGCGTGAAAATTCTTTGATACATAGCGGCAGCGAAGAATGCGGATCGCCGGGGGCAGTAATGCATTGAGCGCTTCCTTCCAACGCGCCGCTGGTACTCTGTCCTTCGCAAGATCGACATGTGCGCATTGGGCGAGGGCGTGGACTCCAGCATCCGTTCGTCCAGCTCCGTGAGCGCGCACCCGCTCGCCGCTGACGCGTTCAAACGCTCGCTCGAGGTGATCCTGAATCGTGTTGCGATGGGATTGACTTTGCCAGCCTGCAAAGGATGCGCCGTCGTAGGCGACGATTATTTTAAGCCGCCGCGACATCCTAACTCATCGCGACATCTCTCCGGCGTCCGCTGTGTGTTGCCGTCGATCGAGATATCCTTGCAAGATCATTTGAGCCGCGACTTGATCGACGTAATCGCGGGTGGCGCGCGTCTTTTTGCCGGCTTCACGCAACGCCCGATGCGCGGCAACCGTCGTTAGTCGCTCATCCCAAGTAACGACTGGACAGGGAAGAATCGCTCGCAGTTTGTCGACGAAATCCAGGGTTTCAGATGCGGCAGCGCCTATCTTGCCGCTCAATTGCCGCGGGATTCCCACGACGACGTGATCGACTTTCCTTTCGCGAACGATCTCAGTTATTCGCGGTATGGATCGCTCGTTGGCTGCGATCGTCTCGAGGGGATGCGCCAACAATTGCAATTCATCGGAGATCGCGGCGCCAATACGCGCGCGGCCAAAATCAATCGCTAAAATCGGATTCATCCCCCGCAGATCATTGCAGCTCGGGCGGAAGTTTCCCGATCAAATTCTTGATCTTTTCGGCTTGATGACGATGGCAAACCAAAACTGCGTCACCGGTCCGCACGACAATGAGATTGTGAACTCCAAGCAGCGCGATCGTTGTCCCGTCCTGATCGAAAATGATGTTATTAGTGGAATCGATGGCCGTGATCGCGCAGTTCGCGGCATTCCGCTGTTCGTCATTCTTGAAATAATTCGCTACCGCTCTCCAGCTCCCGATGTCATCCCAGTCAAAGTTCGCTTCCACCACTAGGACGCGGTCCGCTTTTTCCATGATCGCGTAATCGAATGAAATCCGTGGCAATTTGCTGAAGCGCTCATGCAAAACTTTCTTGAAATCTTCTGGACCCCGTAGTTGGGAAATAAAATCAGCGAGCTCGGGGGCATGGCGATTGAATTCGCTGAGCACGGTAGGTACCGACCAAACGAACATCCCTGCGTTCCAGCGGAAATTTCCTTTTCGCAAAAACGATTCGGCGAGATCGGGATTGGGTTTCTCGCGAAAGCGCTCAACTCGGTGAATGGAATCTTTGTCGCTGCGATCCCGCAAATGAACGGGGTTGCCCTGTTCGATATAACCAAAACCGGGACATGCCCAAGTCGGTTTGATACCGATGGTGACAAGCTCGCCAGTCTCTTCCGCCGCTTCCGCCGCCAGGGCGAGGGTTTCCTGAAATGCGGCACGATTCGCAATGACGTGATCGGCCGGAAGCACAGCCATTATGGCGGCATGATCCCGGGCCGCAACCCAGGCAGTGCCAAGCGCCACTGCCGCTGCCGTGTCGCGTTTGGCTGGCTCGGCAAGAACATTCTCGCTGGGAAAATCGGTGAGCAATTTACGAACCGCCGCCTCCTGCTCCGTGTTCGTCAGGATCAGAATGCGTTCGCGGGAAACCAATCCGTCGAGGCGCGCTACGGTTTCTTCAAGGAGAGTTTTTTTGGAAACCAGGCGCAGCAACTGCTTCGGCTGGGCCCTGCGACTCAGCGGCCAAAACCGTTCGCCACTGCCACCGGCGAGAATCAGCGCATAGATCGGTTTGGCCATTGCGATACAAAAATCAGTTCTGGCTCGACCGATGTCGGGCCGCGAAGATTCCCGTTTCTTTTTCCAAAACGAGACGTATATGGTAGGTGATGTCGCTCCCAATATCCATTTTAAAAACCTCCGAACAGCTTCCCCTTGACCCGTTGCTTGTCGTGACGCGGGCTGCCATTGGTCTGGGCTTGGGTTTACTAATGGCAGACAAGATCAAGCCATCGATTCGCCAGGCAGCTGCGATTACGCTTGTTTCGATCGGGGCACTGGCGGCAGCGCCTTGGCTGGTAAAAATGGCCTTTGCGCAGATTAATCGTCCAGAATCGGAGTGGGGGAGCCGTGCCAGATTGCGTTCAATTCGGGGCGACTCAGGCTACCGGAACGAAACGGACGTTTACTAGCGGTATTGCTTTTATTTAGCCCGGCGTTTGACACAAACGCCCTACAACTGCACGCGGGAAGCTTGCGCTACATTTGAGCGCAGATTAAGCGTGCTTCGCGCCATGTCTCGTCCATCGACCTCTTCCAGCAGCGAAGTGTTGCGTGCCCACTGTGCGGCAATTGCCAAGGAGGAGGCCGTTCTGCGTGAAGGTGGCGGCAAAGCGGGGCACGAACGCCAGCGCAAGATGGGCCGGTTGCCAGTGCGGGAACGCATCGGTCATTTGCTCGACAAAGACTCGCCCTTTTTTGAGATCGGTCTCTGGGCTGCTTTCAAAATGTACGAGCAATGGGGAAAGATTCCCGCGGCGGGCGTGGTTGCGGGAATCGGAAATGTTGCCGGTGTTTCGTGCATGATTATCGCCAACGACGCGACTGTTAAGGCGGGCGCTTTCTTTCCGCAAACGGTAAAAAAAGTGATTCGCGTGCAACGCATCGCTTTTGAATGCTCGTTGCCGATCGTTTACCTCGTCGATTCCGCCGGCGTGTTTCTGCCGATGCAGGATGAGATCTTTCCCGACGAAGACGATTTCGGCCGCATCTTTCGCAACAACTCTGTCATCTCTGCTGCGGGCATTCCTCAATTTGCCGCGATCATGGGCAATTGCGTCGCGGGCGGCGCCTACCTGCCAGTTTTGTGCGACAAGATCCTGATGACAAAAGGGAGTGGCTTATATCTGGCCGGTCCTTCGCTCGTGAAAGCGGCTATCGGGCAGATTGTCGATGCGGAAGAACTGGGCGGCGCGCAGATGCATGCGGAGATAAGCGGCACGGTGGACTTTTACGAAAAGGACGATCCATCGTGTCTCAAACGTCTTCGCTCGCTCATCGCATTGCTGCCAGAAGCAAAGGAGTCGAAAACATTCGAGGCGTCGAAAGAAACAGCGAAGCCGGCGAAGAGTCCGGATGCTGTTTACGATTTGATCACCTTTGATGGACAGAAGCAGTACGACGCGCGCGATTTGCTCGCCTCTGTCGTCGACTCACACTCAATCGATGAATACAAGGCCGCCTATGGCAAAACCATCGTGACAGCCTATGCGCGTATCGGCGGACGTCCCGTGGGCATTGTCGCAAATCAACGATTGCAAGTCCGGACAAGGAAAGAGGGTATCCAGATGGGCGGAGTCATTTACTCGGACAGCGCTGATAAAGCGGCGCGTTTCGTGATGGATTGCAATCAAACTAACTTGCCAATCATCTTTTTCCAGGATGTTACCGGTTTCATGGTCGGACGGGACGCGGAAGAGAGCGGGATCATTCGCAGCGGCGCGAAGTTGGTGAATGCGGTCAGCAATTCCGTGGTTCCGAAGATCACGGTCGTTGTCGGCGGATCATTCGGCGCGGGCAACTATGCGATGTGCGGCAAAGCGTACGACCCGCGCTTTATTGTCGCCTGGCCGACGGCTCGCTACGCCGTGATGGGCGCCGCGCAAGCGTCTGATACCGTTTTTACGATTCTAGCGCGTGCTCGAGAACGTGGTGACAGAAAAGCAGCGGCTGGGGAATTGGAGGAACTGCGGGCAACGGTCAAAAAGAATTACGAAGAACAAACTGACATTCGTTACGGCGCCGCGCGCGGCTGGGTGGACGCGATCATTCAACCGCATGAAACGCGAGATGTTCTGATCCGCTTGCTGCAATATGTTTCACGTCCGATGCCGAAATCGCGCTTTCACACGGGCGTCATCCAGGTTTAGATCGCTTTACGCTTCAAGCCTTCAACTGATCTCATGCCCGTCGTTCTCCTCGAAAAGCAAACGCCGCAAATTACGATTGTGACTCTCAATCGTCCCGAGCGGCGCAACGCGCTTACCATTGAATTACTGACGGAACTGACCGCAGCGATAAAGGTCGTCTCAGACGACGTCCACGCACGTATCTTGATTTTTCGTGGCGCCGGCGCTGCGTTTTGCACGGGTCTGGATTTGAAGGCCACAACTCCACAAAACGCACAGGTGACGGCTGAAATGGTCGCAGAGACCTTGCTTACGCTTAGCCAAACACGCCTGGTCACAATCGCGGCGGTGCATGGCGCCGCTGTTGCCGGTGGCGCAGGGATCATGTCGGCCTGCGATTTTGTTGTCGCGGCGGAAGGAACAAAGATCGGTTACCCCGAAGGGCGCCGTGGCTTGGTCGCCGGCCTGGTCATGACTTTTCTCCGCCGGCAAATAGGCGAGCGCAATATGCGCGAGTTATTGCTCGGTTCCGAACTGATTGATGCCGAACGAGCGAAGGAGATCGGCCTTGTAAATCGCGTCGTCTCTCAAGAGAATTTGATGAGCGAAGCGCAGAAGTTTGCTGATTCGGTCTTGCAAGGTGCACCGGGCGCGCTGACGCAAACGAAACGATTAATCGAAGAACTCTGGTGGCGTTCGGTAAAAGAGGATATCGATCTTGCGCTCAAGTATCACATGCAAGCGCGCGAATCGGGTGAAGCGCGCGAAGGGATTGCCGCCTTCAACGAGAAGCGACCGCCGGATTGGGCGCACTAGCGGAGTGCGTCCCACACGCCTGTAGGAGCTATAAAAGCACGCCTGTCGCGTGCAAAAACAATCAATTCGCAGCTTCGAAAACTTCGCTTTTCAATACGACGAGGGATGAAACTGAGACGCGCCTTTTGGAAACGCAATTGGCGGCCGCAAGTCGGCTGGGGAGTTCCAATGGCATGGTTGACACTTTGTATCGTCTGGAGTTCGACATGGCTCGTCATTAAAGTCGGATTGCGCGATTTGCCGCCGATTTCGTACGCCGCGATCCGTTTCGTCATTGCGGTCGTCGTGCTTCTGCTGTTGTCGGCTGGCCGAGTGCGATTACTGCCGGAGAGTCGATCCGATTACATTCTGCTCGGTTTCACCGGCGTGTTGATGTTTGCGGTTAACTACGGGTTACTTTTTTGGGGCGAGCTTTATGTTTCGTCTGGGTTGGCAGCGGTATTGCAGGCGACAATCCCGATCTTTGGCATGGTGTTCGCGCATCTGATGCTTCCGGACGAACCAATGCGTCTGCGAAAACTCGCTGGCTCAGTGCTTGCGCTTGGTGGCGTAGCGATAATATGCGCCCGGCTTCTTGGTTTCAACGGGATGCTGGCGTTCTGGGGCGGGCTCGGCATTGTATTCGGAGCTGCCGGCGCGGCGTTCTCGAACGTACTGCTCAAAGCGCGTGCAATCCGGCTGGCGCCAGCAATGATCGCGGCATGGCAAATGATTTTCGGGGCAGTACCTTTGCTCGCAACCGGATTTATCATTGAGGGAAGCCCGTTGCGCTTTCATTGGAGCTCGCTGTCGATCTTTTGTTTGCTTTATCTTGCCGTGATCGGGTCTGCGCTGACCTTTCTGCTTCTATATTGGCTCCTGCCGCGGATGTCTGTGGCAAAACTGCAAACTGTTTCGCTGATCACGCCGCCTGGCGCCGTCGCCTTGGGCTGGGCTGTCGGCGGGGAGAAATTATCCGTATGGTCGCTTGCTGGCGCATGCTTTGTTCTCGCCGGTATCTGGATGATCTTCGGCAAAGCAGAAGTGAGGGGACTCGCGGCACAAGAAGGCGCGCAACTACCCTCGCAAAATCGCGGTTGGTGGCGGGAAAAACCTAGCTAAAATCAACACTCACAGCGCCGATGTGGCGAAATGGCAGACGCAACGGACTTAAAATCCGTTGGGCTTTAAACGGCCCGTGCCGGTTCGAGTCCGGCCATCGGCACTTCCAATTGCGGATTGCGGAAAGCAAATAGACACGATCAACTGGATTTAACAGGATTCAGTTTTCCTTAATCCGGTCAAATCTTATAAATTCTGTCCAAAGAAATGGAACGCCCTCTCTTTATTCCAGTGATCCTTGGCACTGCGCGTCGGGGAAGGCAAAGCGAACACGTTGCGCGTTTTGTATTGGAACAAACAAAAAGACGCGCCGGCGTGGAGACGGAATTGATCGACGTGCGCACACTTCCGATGCGGCTCGATGATGCCGGCGAACAAATGAAAGACCCGGTGTTTTCAGCAACCATCGAACGTTGCGACGGGCTCATCCTGGTGACGCCGGAATACAATCATGGCTATCCGGGATTATTAAAACACGCGCTCGACATGAATTTGAAGGAATACATCCATAAGGCGGTGGGAATTTGTGGCGTTTCGGCCGGACCGTTCGGTGGCGCTCGGGTAATCGAAAATCTTGCGCCGGTTATACGCGAACTTGGTCTCGTCATCATTTTCGAGGACGTGAACTTCGGAGCCGTGCAAACGCTTTTTGATGAACAAGGCCAGTTGCTCAATCAAGAATATGTCGGGCGCGTCGATAAATTTTTAAATGAGTTGATTTGGATGGCACGCGTTCTTCGACACGGCCGTGAGAATGTTGCGCCGGTTTAAATGGGGTAATGGAGTACTGGAGTGATGTCCGGTCCGTCAGTCAGCGTGCGAATGGCGCACCTCGGGATTAAGGAATCAGATCTGGAGGAAACTTTTGCGCGGTCCTCCGGTCCGGGCGGACAAAACGTCAACAAGGTTGCGACCGCCGTAGCGCTGCGTCATCGACCGAGTGGAATCAGCGTCACCGTACAAGACTCGCGCTCGCAAGTGCAAAATCGAAAGCTGGCCCGAGAACGATTAATCGATGCAATCGAGCAGGCGCAACAAAAACGTCGCGCAACCGAAATCGCGCAGCGAGAAAAAGCGCGTCGCCGTCGTTCGCCGCGTCCTGCTGCGCTGAAGCGCCGTATTCTGGAAGCAAAGCGAAAACACGGCGAGCTAAAAAAACAGCGCGCAAAGATCGGCATCTGACAAATCGGCGTGCGAAAGTTGCATCTCGAGATGAATTCGAGCTGGTAGGTCAGAGCAGATGATGCATTCACGACCAATGCGCGCCGTAGGAATCCGAAACAAATCGACAAAATTTCTTATTTTCTAATACATCTGCCGAAGCAACTTGTGACGAATTGTTCTTGAAGAAACAATTCACATTATGAAAAAACTGATCATTCTTACTTCTGTGTTTTCAGTATTGGCTATGATGCTGGTCTCCTGCTCGAGCCAGCCTGAGACGACCACTACAACGACGACGCGTGAGACCGCGGTAACGGCACCGCCGCCAACCACAATGACGACAACAACGCATCAGACCACAGGCGGCTACTAAGCCCGAGGGTGGACGCAACTACACATTTGAAAAGGGACACGCTCGGACCGGATTCCTTTTCTTTTTAAGTAACGGTCAATCGGCTTTTAAATATGATGCCAGGACGAGGAAGCTACGACTTCTCAACTGGCACGTCGGCGGTTTGTGCTTCCTCTTCCGCCTGACTGACAACGGGCGCAATCGCTTGAAGCTTTTCTCCGTTCCGCAAATCCATCAACTTCACGCCCATGGTGTTTCGGCCGACGGCGCGGATTTCTTTTACGCGCGTTCGGACCATCTGACCTTTCGTGGTGATGAGCATGAGCTCATCCTTATCCGTGACTGTCAGCGCCCCGACTACATTGCCAGTTTTCTCGCCGGTCTTCATCGTGATGATGCCCTTTCCACCACGCGATTGACGGCGGTAGTCGTCAAATGGTGTCCGCTTGCCGATGCCATTCTCGCCGGTCACGAGTAACATCGCGTTTGGATCGACAATCGCGATGGCGACGACGTGGTCTTTCTTGTCGGGTCGAATTCCCCAAACGCCCACGGTGTTTCGCCCCTGATCACGCAACTGTTCCTCGTGAAAGCGCAGGCTCATTCCCTCTTTTGTGATGAGCACAATTTCGTTGTTTCCATTGGTGAGCTTCGCATCAATCAAGCAATCGCCTTCCTCGATCTGAATTGCGATGATGCCGCCTTTCCGAACATTGGCGTAATCGGAAAGATTCGATTTCTTGACGATGCCGGAGCGCGTCGCAAAAACGATATGGAGATTTTCGTCCCACGTCTGATCGACGGCGTTCGGTCCAGTGCCGGATTTCTTTGATTGAACTCGTATCGTCGCCGCAATTTTCTCGTCTGGGCGCAACTCAAGGATGTTCGCGATGGATCGACCTTTCGCCGAGCGTCCCATTTCGGGAATTTCGTAGACTTTTTCAACATAGGCGCGGCCGGATTGCGTGAAAAACATCAGGTAATCGTGCGTCGTCGCAGTGAAGAGGTGCTCGACGAAATCGCCTTCGTCTTCTTCGGTGGCCCCTTCACGGGTCGACATGCCAATCACGCCTTTGCCGCCGCGACGCTGTGCGCGAAACGCGCTCACAGCCGTGCGTTTGATGAAGCTGCCGTGAGTAATACTGATGATGCAGCCCTCGTTCGCAATGAGGTCCTCCATGTTGATCTCGGCTTCATCCGGCGCGAGTTCGGTCAGGCGTGGCGTTCCGTGCTTGTCGCGAATCTCGCGGAGCTCTTTTTTAATGATTATGAAAACGCGCTGCTCTTTCGCCAGAATGTCGCGGAGATCTTTGATCGACCCGAGCAGTTCCTTGTATTCGCTATCGATCTTTTCGCGCTCGAGCCCTGTTAGCTGATAAAGGCGAAGATCGAGAATCTGATTGGCCTGGTGCTCGCTGAAGGCGTAGCGACCGTCTACTAAGCGGCTTTCATGACGAATCTGGATGCCGATTCGTTCGACCTGTTTTTTTGTAAACTCGAAAGCGAGCAATTTCACTCGCGCTTCGTCACGATTGGCGGAGCCGCGAATGATCCGAATGAATTCATCGAGATTGGCCAGCGCGATCAGATAGCCCTCGAGCGTTTCGGCGCGCTCTTCTGCTTTGCGCAGTTCGAAGCGTGTGCGCCGCAACACGACTTCGCGGCGGTGGTCGATGTAGCAGGCGTTCGCTTCTTTAAGCGAAAGCAGTTTCGGCCGTCCGTGGTCGATCGCTAGCATGATGACCGCGAAGGAGCTTTCCAACGCGCTGTGTTTGTAAAGGTTATTGATGACGATCTTCGGATTCGCGTCCCGCTTTAGCTCGATGACCACGCGCGTGTTCTCGTCCGACTCGTCGCGAATAGCGCTGATGTCAGTCAGCACTTTTTCGTTCACCAGTTCCGCAATGCGTTCAACCAGTGTTGCGCGGTTGACGTTGTACGGAATCTCGGTGATAACGATTTGTTCGCGTCCACCTTTGAGTTCTTCAACGCCGGCTTTGCCGCGCACTTTCATATTACCGCGGCCGGTCTCGAGGTATTGTTTGACTCCTGAGACGCCGCAGATCGCGCAGCCCGTCGGAAAGTCCGGGCCCTTCACGTGCTTCATGAGCTCATCAAGGGTGATGTCCGGATTGTCGATTTGCGCGCAGATTCCGTCGATTACCTCGCTGAGATTGTGTGGCGGAATATTGGTTGCCATGCCAACCGCGATGCCGGTTCCGCCGTTGACGAGCAGATTTGGAAAGGCGGCTGGAAAAACTGTCGGTTCCGTGCGCGTTTCGTCGTAATTCGGGACAAAGTCCACCGTGTCCTTGTCCATGTCGGTCATGAGTGCGGCGCCCAAATGCGTCATGCGTGCTTCGGTGTACCGCATGGCTGCCGGTGGATCGCCTTCGACTGAACCGAAATTCCCCTGTCCATCGACCAGCCTTTCACGCATGGCCCATGGTTGCGCCATGTGGACGAGGGTGGGGTAGATCACCGCTTCGCCGTGCGGATGATAATTACCGCTCGTGTCGCCACAGATCTTCGCGCATTTGCGATGCTGCCTGTTTGGAAACAACGACAAGTCATGCATCGCATAGAGAATTCTTCTCTGCGACGGCTTGAGGCCGTCACGCGCATCCGGTAACGCGCGCGAAATGATGACCGACATCGAGTAATCGAGGAATGACCTCGATACCTCCTCGGCCACGTTAATCGGCTCTATCGTTTCGTTTTGATTATACATGCACTAAATTCGTACTAGCGATTGCGGTGCTGAATGCTTGGCCAGGAAGCGTTTTTCCCAGGCACGGGAAATGTCGTCGGCCTGCTTGACTGTGACAGGAGAACCAATTCGAGCGCGGCGCGGCATCGAAATTTGTAGAAAATCCAAAACGCGACGGATATTTCCTTCGTAATCTTCACAAAGATTTTCGTATTCGATACGAAGAGGATCGATGCCGATCCGTTGGAAAAATCGCTCCCAGAGCTTTTCTTGCTCCTCGCTCTCCTGGAGACATTGTTCAATCAATTCAGCGTCGAACTGCGGTTCACGCTGGACAGCTTTGCCTTCCTGTACTTTCCAGAGACCGGTCTGATGTGCGCGCGCTTTCGACAGAGCCTGCCTGAGCTTGTGACGCCGGATGACGTGTACAAACTTGAGACGCGGAAAAGCATTTCGCAAAAGATCGAGATCAGTTGTTCCCGCGTCACCGAACGCGCCGGTTTCGCCTAACCGTCCAAGAAAATCATTCAAATACCAGCTCATTAATTTGAAGCCAAAAACCTCATTTGAGGTTGCCGTGGCTGTGCTTATGTCTCGAACGTAAGCTGCGAAACCCACGCTCAAATCCAGGTTGTGAGCGGCCGCGAAATCCGATTCCGATTTGCGCAGGAAAAACTGCTTCGGTCTGCCTGCCCGGCGCGTCGCATGCAAACCATCAGTCAACAAATTACTGCCCGAGCGTGGAATTGCGCAGACGACGTAACAGCGACGCGGATGGCGCAGTTTATGAAACAGACCTCCCATCGTGAATGTTAGACATCGAGGTTGCGCACGTTGAGCGCGTTGTCCTCGATAAATTGGCGGCGCGGTTCGACGACATCTCCCATTAGAATCGTGAACATTTTGTCGGCATCGACGGCGTTATCGTCGTTCAAATCCACCTTGAGAAGTTTGCGTTTCTCCGGATTCATCGTGGTCTCGAACAACTCCTTCGCGTTCATTTCGCCAAGGCCTTTGAATCGCTTGATCTGCACGCCGCGGCGGCCAATTTCCAAAATCTTCTGAAGAATCTCGGGAATCGAAAAGAGCGGATGGGAAACGGCTTTCTCGCCTTCGCCCTCGATCAATTCGAATATTGGCCGATCACTGGCCGCGTAATGGCCTACTTTCAAACCTTTACGCGCTAACTCGGCAATGAGTTTCTGGATCGCGGCCGACTCATGCAACTCAACGAGCTTTCCGCGCCTCCGGCTCCCATTCGAGCGAGCCGGCGCTTCGCCGAGCGGCAACAATTCCTGGCCAAGCTCGGCGTCGAACAAATTTAGATCGAGATTGTCCTGATGGAACTGGCGAACCGCTTTCTCGTCGTGAAAATAATGCACAGTCTCCTCGTTTCCATCGCGGACTTTGACGAGATACGTCGGGAGTTTGCCCGATTTGGAATTCCGTTCGCCAAGATAAGTTTCAAAATCACCGCCGTGACGACGCACTGCTTCGCTTAGCTTGGCCAGTTTCTCGAGCGATTCGAGAATGTCTTTCAACTGAGCGGCTGTGACTTCTTTGTCATCCGCCAGATTTTTTAGTCGCACATCCTCCGCCCCGAGCGAAATCAGAATTTTGTTTAACTGGATGTCGTCATCGACGTATTCCTCGCGTTTTTTGCGTTTGATTTGATAGAGCGGCGGTTGGGCGATGTAGATCTTGCCGGCGCGCACCAGTTCGGTCATCTGCCGAAAGAAGAAGGTAAGCAATAATGTGCGAATATGCGAGCCATCCACGTCTGCGTCGGTCATGATGATGATCCGGCCGTAACGCAGCTTGGTGATATCAAATCGCCCTTCGTCCTTGCCATTGCCATCCTCTTTCGGCTTGCCGATGCCCGCGCCAATGGCGGTGATCATCGACTGAATCTCGTTGTTCTTGAGAAACTGGTCCTCGCGCGCTTTCTCGACATTGATCAACTTGCCGCGGATCGGCAGAATCGCCTGATAACGCCGATCGCGCCCCTGCTTGGCGGAGCCGCCAGCCGAATCACCTTCGACGATATAAAGTTCGGTTAATTCCGGATCGCGTTCGGAACAATCCGCCAATTTTCCCGGCAATCCGCCGCCCGTGAGAGCGCCTTTGCGAATCGTTTCCCGCGCTTTTCGAGCCGCCTCTCTCGCGCGCGCCGCCGTGAGTACTTTGTCGAAGATACGTCGCGCGATGGGCGGATTCTTGTCGAAGTATGTCATTAATCCCTCGTAAACGACCGAATTCACGATCCCGTCGATCTCCGTATTGACGAGCTTCACCTTGGTCTGCGATTCGAAACGGGGGTTTGGCAGCTTGATGCTGAGTACGCAAATCAAACCTTCGCGGACATCATCCCCGGAAATCGACGGATCTTTTTCTTTGAGAAGATTACTCGATTTCGCGTACTGATTGACCGCTTTGGTGAGTGCGGTGCGGAAGCCGGTTAGATGAGTGCCGCCGTCCGGATTCGGGATTGAATTTGCAAACGGCAGAATCTGATCGTTGTAGCTATCATTGTATTGCAGCACAACGTCGACAAACACTTCATCGCGCTGTCGCGAGATCACGATCGGTTTGGGATGCAGAACCTGTTTGTTCTCACCGAGCTGCTTTACGAACTCTTCGATGCCATGCTTATACAGGAATGTTTCCTTTTTCGCCGGATCGCTGCGCTCATCGGTTAGTGTGATCTCGAGGCCGGGATTGAGAAATGCAAGTTCGCGTAGTCGCGTTGCGAGGCGCTCAAATTTAAATTC
>Ga0070708_100002214_pt1 | contig 15028 bp, 16 predicted proteins | sample KBSK5503metaG_FD_65469 | JGI IMG/M metagenome (GOLD analysis project Ga0070708, IMG submission 65469) | Corn, switchgrass and miscanthus rhizosphere microbial communities from Kellogg Biological Station, Michigan, USA - KBS K5-50-3 metaG | ecosystem: Host-associated > Plants > Roots >...
AAGATGCGAAAGTTGGCGAGTCCCCATTTTTGCAGGCGGAATTGGAGCGACGTTGCAAGGACGCCGAAGCCATACTTGATGCTGCGCCAGAAATTGATGCTTGACGCATCGGGGAAATAGCGCGTCGGGCAAGAAATTTCGCCCATCCGATAGCCAAAAAAGATGATTTGCGCGAGCATCTGATTGTCAAAGGCAAAATCGTCGGTGTTGGCCTCAAGTGGCAGCGCGTCAAGTACTGCGCGGGAGAACGCGCGGTAGCCCGTGTGATATTCAGAGAGCTTGTACTTCAGCAGCAGATTCTGGAAAAAGGTAAGGAAGCGGTTTGAAATGTACTTGTAAAGAGGCATGCCGCCTTTCAGGGCGCCAACACCCAGGATGCGTGAGCCCAGCGCGACTTCGTATTCTCCGAAAGCAATCATCCCGGCCAGCGATACGATGAGGTTCGGCGAATACTGATAATCCGGGTGCAGCATGATCACGATGTCCGCTCCCCGCCGAAGTGCTTCGCGATAGCAGGTCTTCTGATTGCGGCCATAACCGAGATTCTGCCGGTGGACAAAGGTGGTCAGGCCAAGCTGGGCTGCGACTTGCGCCGTGGAGTCGTGGCTCCCGTCGTCCACAAGAATGATTTCATCGACAAAGTCCTTCGGGATTTCGCGATAGGTTTGTTCGAGTGTCTTCGCCGCGTTGTAGGCGGGCATTACGACGAGAATGCGTTTTCCGTTTAACATAAGAGCAGGGCCAAGCCTGGGCGTGCCAGGAATTTTAGAGTCGTGACAGGCTGAGCGCCATGGAGACCTCAGCGCCAACTCTTCAAAGCTAAAAATAGTACGGCGGCGCTGGCACGGCAAGCATGGAGAAACGCGAGGTTTCGAGTCCGCTAATGGCTCTCTCGCGTGGCGTCCTGAGGGCGCCTTGCCAGGAGTTCGGCTGGCTTGATACGGCCGGTTGCGAGTTCGGCGATCAGTCGCCGATTCGCGGCCAGGAAATCATATCCACCGAGTTCCCTGGGCAGAACCCATGCCACCTGTTCGAACGGGCCGGGGTGGAGCTCTTCTTCCAGAATGTTCGCGGCAAAAAAGGTGATGGAGAGCGAACCCATACCGCCACCATAGTCGTGCTCGACCTGAGAAATCGCAACGGAGTGCAGCAGAGTCACTGCAAGTTCTTCTATGAGCTCACGAGCCAAAGCTTGTTCGAGCGATTCGCCGTCCTTGACCTTGCCACCGGGGAATTCCCATTTTAGCGGCGAAGAGTCATGACGGCGGCGCTGGCCGATCAGCAAACGGCGGTCGGCACGTTCAATCACGGCAGCAACGATGCGAATGCTCACACGCGCACTCCTGAAAACTCCTTAAGAATACGAGAAATCTCGCGAGCGCCCGCGATGACCGGCGGCCCTGGCGTGTTAAGAAGTTCGTCTTGAATCACAAAGACTTGTTTACGGCGAACGGCCGGCACAGATTGCCAAAGTGGCAGAGCCAGAGTTTTGCGTGGATCAGCGCGGTTTCCCGTAGCTGTCCATGCCAGCAGGATAATATCAGGACGAGCGGACGCGACATCTTCGGCGGAAACGCGCGAGCCGGGCTTGACCACCATTTTGGCCCCGCAGAGATCGACGAGTTCGGAAACCCATGGAGGGGAACTGATCCTGGGATTTGGCCAGGCTTCGGAATAGACCCGCGGCAGACGAGCGAATTTTGGGGCATCACGCCGGATACTCGCGAAATCCCTGCGCATGCGGAGAATCAGTCGGTGGCCATTCGCGGAACGATTAGTGAGGCGCGCAAGAGTCTGAATATCCGATTCAATATCGGCGAGTGAACGGGGATTGAGCGCGAGAAACTGCGCGGGGATCGTAAGGATGCGCGCGACGGTCTCGGCCTGGAACGGAACCGAGCCGACGATGAGTGTCGGATTGAGGAGCGCGATCTTTTCGATGGATTCAAGGCGCCAGCAGTCTCCGAAAGCCGGTAGGCCACGAACCGGAGCAACGTCCGCGCACCATGGTGTCACAGCGACGAGATGGCGTGATACTCCCAGAGCGCAGAGGATCGAAGTGCAGGACGGCGCAAGAGAAACGATGCGTAGCCCGTCCTGTTTGCGGTTGAGCATGGGTCCGCACGCAGTCTAAATTCTTTCGAGTGGCCTCGCAACGCACAGCTTTCGGTCGGTCCCATTTATCGTTCTGGAACGGCACTGCGGCTAATCTCTCTCCGGGTCTCGCGGCTGCGCGTTAGGGTAATCAAATGAGTGGGATGATGAGATTTGTGCTGGCCATGTATTTCGTCAGTGGCGGGGTGCTTTGGCTCGCTGGCACGCTGTGTTCACAGGAGGCGCCGAATGCAGCAACTCAGGCTCCAGTCAGCAACTGCCTGGCGAAGAGTCACCTGCGGATCCTCCGACCACGGTCTTCCCGCACTCGGAAACGAGCCGATTGTGGGTTTCCGGGCAGATGAATTTCATCGAACAGTGGCACCCGAGCTTTCATTCTCCGTATCAGGGGCCGCTTAGTCTGACGCCGCAAGGCGAACACGCACTATCCCGTGTGTTCACTCTTTTCACAGGGGTGGAGTTGACGGGTTACGCAGAAGCGCTTTTCCAACTCGAGAGTGCAGGGGGGAAAGGGATTGGCAATGGCTTCGGGCTCGCAGGATTTACCAATCTGGATGTCGTTCACAATCCTTCGCTGGGTTCAAAACCGTATGTAGGGCGAACGATGCTGCATTTTGCGATTCCGTTGAGCCACGACGCACGCTCGCGCAGCGCAATCCGCTTTCCGTCTTCCGGGAATAACCCGCACGAAGGTTGGAAATCAGGCTGGGCAAATTCCAACTCGTGGATTTTTTCGATCTGAACTCGGCCGGAAGCGATAGCCATCTCCAGTTTTTGAATCTCACCGTCGACAACAATAGAGCCTACGATTACGCGGCAGACACGCGAGGGTACACAGTTGGGGCGATGCTCGATACAATTGGGGTATCCGGTTTGCGGAAGCGCTGATGCCCCGGCAGACAAACTTTATTGACCTGGAGTGGAATCTTTCCCGCGCCCGTTCTGAAAATATCGAATTCGAATTGCGCAAGGGTCTCCTCCCGCACAGAAACGGAGTGGTCCGGCTGATGAGCTACATCAATCACGCGAATATGGGGGACTATCGCGTAGCGATTCAGCAGTTTGAAAGCGGTGAAACGGCTGTTCCGGACGTCACGAATCATCCGTTTCGTACGACAACCAAGTATGGTTTTGGCGGGAACCTGGAGCAGAGCCTGAGCGGTTGGTTGACCGCGTTTGGACGCTTTGGCTGGAACGAAGGAAGACAGGAATCGTTCGCTTACACCGAGGTCAACCAGGCTGTGACGTTCGGGATAGCTGCGAACGGGAAAAAATGGCGTCGCGGACTGGATCGCGCTGGTGCTGCATGCTCTTCGAACGCACTTTCTGGGGACCATCGCCTTTACCTGGCGCTGGGTGGAAAGGGTTTTTTGCTGGGCGATGGCCATCTGAACTATGGCCGCGAAAACATTTTCGAGATGTTTTACACGATCCACGTCTGGCGAGGCGTGTATGGCGCGTTCGACCTGCAACACATCAATAATCCCGGCTACGACCGCGACCGCGGTCCGGTGCTAGTGCCTGCCGTACGGGTCCATCTCGACCTCTGAGGCATCCGCTTGCTGGTGCGGCTTAGCGGCTTCATACTCGCTTCATGTTTTCCAGAGAAGTTCTCGACCATTTTCAGAATCCGCGGAATGCAGGCGAGCTGGACAAGGCGACGGCCACTGTGGAAGTCAGCAACCCAGTTTGCGGAGATGTCCTGCGGCTCAGCGTAAGGATTGAGAATGGCAGAATCGCTGAGGCGCGGTTTCTGTGCAGGGGTTGCACAACGTCAATTGCTTGCGCTTCGCGGTTGACGGAACTGTTGAGCGGAAAACACATCGGTGACCTCCACGCGATCACACTGCAGGCCTTGGTCGGGTCATTTGGCGAATTGCCGCCCGAAACGATTCACGGGGCATATTTGGCCGTGGATGCTGCGAAAGCCCTTGCAGCAAAATTGCGCGGCGCGCCCTGATTTCTGTCTTGATTCACGCGGATTCTAGCGTGGACTGCCGCCTAATTTCGCCAGCGTATTGGGATCGTTTAAGTTCAGGATGCACCCTTCTTCCGTGGTCGAGACTTCGCTCACTTTTCCCTTGTGCGCCCAGACGACGGCGCGGGCACCTTGGTCCATCGGTGCGTTCAAAAGTTCCTGAAATGTCGCGGCGGAAAAAATGACGGGGTGTCCGCGCCGCCCCTTGTAACTCGGAACGACAACTGGAGCGCGCGTAACAAAGAACGCGTCGATGAGACCGCCGATTAGAAACGCACTCACTAAAGGATGATCGACGGGGCAGAGCAGCATGCCTTCCGTGTTTGAAGGCAAGCTGTGCAGAGCGGCGTGAATCGAGCTGAGCTGGCCTTTTTCCCATTCGTGGTTAACAACGATTTCATTCAGTGGGAGCGCGATCTGGTTAGAAATCACTTCCGCATCGGGACCAAGAACCACGCGACGTACACCTAGCGCGGGATGATTTGTCACAGACAGGAGATGTTCGAGAAACGACGTTCCCTGGTAGGACACCAGAGCTTTTGGCGAACCCATGCGGCGCGAAGCGCCGCCCGACAAGATTACAGCGGCGAGCATAACAATGCCGGTTCAACGCTGCGTGCTTGAGCCGGAAGCCACGGCTCCGCGGTGTTCGCGCTGCAATTTTTTATGTTGCGCAGTTTCTGCGTTGCGGCGCACCGCAACTAATTCCGCGGTGATGCTGATGGCGATCTCTTCAGGAGACAGCGCGCCAATTTCCAATCCCATCGGTGCATACACGCGAGAGAACTCGTCAGGCGCGTAGCCTTCTTTTTCGAGCGCCTGATAGACGGAGAGGACTTTGCGGCGGCTTCCGATCATGCCGACATAGCGCGCGGGCGTCCGAACAGCCCACGCGAGCACGCGCATGTCGTCGCGATGCCCGCGCGTGACGATTACAATATAGGACGAAGCATTGGGCTGAATTCGCTGGAATGCGTCGTCGTAGCTCGTAAAGAGTTCGTGGGCCATCGGGAAACGGTCTTTGTTCGCAAACTGTTCGCGATCGTCAACTACGACGATTCCAAATCCCGCCGCGCCTGCGGATTTCGCGAGCGCCGTCGAAATGTGCCCGCCGCCAAACAGGTACGCAACGGGTTGAGGAAGAATCGGCTCGACGAAAACTTCCAGCGTGCCGCCGCAGATTAAACCGTTGTCGTAGCTGGCTTCGTTGTTTAATTGGAAGACCATCTTGCGCGGCGTTTCTTTGGCCATCACTTCCTTTGCGGCCGCCCAGACGTCGGCTTCGACGCAACCGCCGCCAATGGTTCCGGCGATCGATCCGTCTTCCCGAACCAGCATCCGTGAACTTTCGTAGCTGGGAATCGAGCCGTTCGTGTGCACGATCGTGGCTAGCGCGCCGCGCAGGCCCGTCTTTCGCATGCGCACGATTTCTTCGAAGAGGTCCATGGTAAATACCAATTTCAGCGTAAAGCGCGCGTTGCATCCTGTCAACGCGGCGTGAGTTCACGCCGCACCGACAAATTGGACAGCTGGCGCACTCAGAAATACCATAGGCATGTTTGCGCACGACCTTGGCAATGGAGCGGTCAATGAAGGCAGTTGTCTTTGACAAGCACGGCGGGCCGGAAGTTTTGCGTTACACGGATGCGCCGGAGCCGGAGCTTCGGTCAGGCGAAGTGATGGTTCGCGTGCACGCTTGTGCGCTGAATCACCTCGATCTTTGGGTTCGAGGCGGACTGCCGGGTGTGCCGATTCCGTTGCCGCACATTCCGGGCAGCGATATTGCCGGAGTTGTCGCGAAGATTGGCCCTAACGTCACGATCGTTAAGCCGGGACAAAAGGTCTTGCTTGCTCCTGGCGTGACCTGCGGAAAATGCGCTGCATGTCTCGCAGGCTTTGACAACTACTGCCCTCAGTTCACAAATCTGGGCTTTCTCATCGATGGAGGGTGTGCTGAATTTGTCCGCTGCCCAGAGGTCAACTGTTTTCCGTATCCCGAAAATTTATCCTTCGAACAAGCCGCGGCAGTTCCGCTCGTTTTCCAGACCGCGTGGCACATGCTGCTCACGCGCGCACAATTGCGACCCGCAGAAGAGGTTCTGATCCTCGGTGCAGGAAGCGGCGTTGGCTCCGCGGCAATACAAATTGCAAAAATGTTTGGCTGCCGGGTCATCGCTACCGGCGGCAATGATGCCAAGCTCGCAAAAGCCAAGGAACTCGGAGCCGACGAGTGCGTCAATCACAAAACGCAGCGCATCAGGGACGAAGTTCGCCGGCTGACCGGTAAGCGCGGCGTGGACGTGGTGGTTGAACATGTGGGCACCGCGACCTGGGACGACAGCGTTGTGAGTCTTGCGCGCGGCGGACGCCTTGTGACCTGCGGAGCGACGACAGGCTATGACGCGAAAATCGACTTGCGATTCTTGTTCAGCCGCCAGCTTTCCGTTCTCGGCTCGTACATGGGAACGAAATCGGAATTCGCAACGGTGCTCAAACTCGTCGCCGCTGGCCGACTCAAACCCGTGCTCGATCGCACGCTTCCTCTCAAAGACTGCGGTGCCGCCCACACCTACCTCGAATCCGGCGAGCACTTCGGCAAAGTCGTTCTGGTTGTGGATTAGGAGGCGCCCCTAAGCAATTGCGTCTCAGTTTCCGGTCAGCGCATTAAATCGGGCACTTGGCCCATTTATAGACCGCCGAGCTTCCCGCAACGCCATGACTAGCACGGCATCTTGACACCGCCTTGTCTCCGTCATACCTTCATTCCCACAAAGGTCGGAGGTCGTACTCTCCTTCCTGCTCCGCGCGATTTCCGCTATGGAGGACCTCATGCCAATCAGCCTCGCTTCTTTTTCGCTTGTGGATTCCCCGGTGACCGTCGAAGAAGGCCGCAAAATTCTCGAACGCGATGATTACGTCTGCCGGTATTGTGGTTTGGATGGACGCGCCAGTTTTGAAAACGCGCTGGTCATGCGCGTCGATTTCGTGGTTCCACGCGCTCACAAAGGAAAGAAGAATCCCAGTAATCTTGTGGCTTGCTGCGGTCCCTGCAATACCATCAAAGGTACGCGCGTCTACGCCAGCTTCGACGAAGCGAAAGCTCATGTCCTCGCGGGCCGCGAAGAGTTGCGCAACGCCTGGCAACAAAAGACCGCGCGCCCCAAGGCCAAAGCCGCCGGCGCCTAGTGCCACGTCCATCACCTGCTCCATTCGGGCGCAAAAGCGCGCCTTGCTGCTAGAAGACTGCGCTGCGGCGCATACCTACTTCGAATCCGGCGAATAGCTCGGCAAAGTGGTCTTGCTCGTGGGATTAGCACGGTGTACAGCCCTGTTGCCATGCTAGACTAAGCGCAATTCTACTCATCAAGGGAATTGACATGGCCACCAGCCCAGCGTTAACCGCGCGTCTTCGCGACCGCCGCTTTTATCTCTTTATCGCCGTTCTAACCGCCGCAATCGTTTTCGCCGGATTCGCACGCACTTTTTTTCTCAACGGCTTCTTTGCGAAGCTTCATCTCCCATCGCTCTATATTCTTCATGGCATCGTTTTTTCCAGTTGGTTGGTGCTCCTGGTAACACAATCCGCGCTTGTTTCCGCAAAGCAGATCCGTATTCACCAAAAGCTCGGCTATGCCAGCATCGCCATCGTTGTGTCGATGTTCAGCCTCGGCTGGATCATGTCGGTGCAGGCGGCCCAGCGCGGTTTCACTCCGCCGGGAGGTCCGCCGCCGCTCGGCTTTCTCGCGTTTCAGATTCTCGGCCTCGTTCTTTTTACCTCTCTAGTAACCGCCGGATTTCTGCTACGTAACCGCCCGGAAACACACAAGCGACTCATGATCGTCGCCACGGTCACCATCCTTACGCCCGCCCTGGCGCGCCTCTTCTTGCTTTTCAACACCCATCTGATCATCTTCAAGGCCTTGGGAGTGCAGCTCGCAGTGCTGCTCGTCTGTATGGCTTACGATTTCTTCGCTCGCAAGCGAGTCCATCCTGCCTACATTTGGGGCAGCCTGGCCTTTGTGGCCTTTGTCCCTCTCGCTATTTTTGCCGGAGGCACCAGAGCTTGGCTCGCCCTTGCGCACTGGATCACCGGCGTTTGAGGGTTCCGATCACGCCTTTTTTTGACTGAGGCTCTCTTGAAACGCATGAAGGAGCACTCGCCAAATCCCCTCGAAAACGAATAAATTATGCAGATGTCAGACGAACCGAGATTCCAGGCACAGGTCGCCGCAGATCTTCTTGGACTTTTGGTCTTGGCGGGTCTGACCCTGGTCGCTTGGCAAGTCGCCTCGCAAGCCGGAATCCCGGCCTCTATTTGGATAGCGGCTTACCTGGTTCTTGTAGTTGGCTCGTTGTCGATGTGGCATGGTCCGAAGTCGGACGAGCTGCATTTCGAGCCGAAGACGCTCCTGATTGCGTCCCTCGTTTTCGGAAGTATCTTTTTCGTCGCGGATGTCATTTTTGCTCACTTCGATTGGCCCGGCGTTGGAGTTTGGGAAGCAGCCAGACGCGCGAACAGTTTCTTTGGGCTCCCCCCTAACGCTCCTGGTCTGTCCGGGACTCAGCTTTGTCGCGTTCGCCAGCGCAGCAAGAAACAAACTCGCCTCACGAGCACTTCGGCACGATAGCTGAGTTTGTATGGACTGTTTGTTTCTGGACAGCCGTCTATGCCAAAATACTCTTGAGGTTACGATGAGCGTATCTCTCGGCAAGCACGTCACACTGACCAAGCCAGACGATTTCGGCAAGCTGCTCGAAGACGAAGGCATTATTTTCACCACGCTCGATAAAGCCGTGAACTGGGCGCGCCGAAGCTCGATCTGGCCGCTCGGCTTCGGCCTGGCCTGCTGCGCCATTGAAATGATGTCCATGGCGGCCGCGCGTTTTGACGTTGCGCGATTTGGTGCCGAAGTATTTCGTCCCTCGCCGCGCCAGGCAGACTTGATGATTGTGGCCGGCCGTCTCTCGCAGAAAATGGCACCCGTTGTACGCCAGCTTTACGAGCAAATGCCCGAACCAAAGTGGGTGATTTCCATGGGCGCTTGCGCAACGTCGGGCGGAGTTTTCAATAACTACGCCATCGTTCAGGGCTGCAACCAGGTCATTCCGGTGGACGTTTATGTTCCCGGATGCCCGCCACGTCCCGAAGCGCTGCTCTATTCCATTCTGCAATTGCAAAAGAAGATCGATAGCGAAAAGGGTTCGTTCAAGCGCGCCCTGAACATCGCATGAAGACAGTGACTCGCGCGAAGCTCATAACCTAGCCATGCGGGTCCTCTCGTTCCTCGGTTCGTTGATTTTGTCTTTTACGCCTACCAGTTTTGGAGCTGCGGCAACTGCCACTCCCCGCGTTCCTTCTCCGACTCCAGATTGGACGCTCGCTTGGTCCGATGAATTCTCGTCTGCCGACGGCTCTGCCCCCGATTCGGCTAAGTGGACATACGATCTTGGCGGCAACGGCTGGGGCAATCAGGAGCTCGAGACCTACACTTCGCGCCCGCAGAACGTGAAAATCCAGAACGGCAATCTGGTCATCACCGCTCAGCAGGAAAAATTCACTGGCACGGATGGCATCGCTCGCGACTACACTTCTGCGAGACTCAAGACGCAAGATCTTTTCACCCAGGCGTATGGCCGATTCGAAGCGCGTATCAAGATCCCGAAAGGTCAAGGCATCTGGCCGGCGTTCTGGATGCTCGGCAACGACATAACGAAAGACGGTTGGCCAAAATGCGGGGAGATCGACATCATGGAAAATGTCGGCCACCAACCACGCGTCAATCATGGTTCATTGCATGGGCCAAGCTCCGTCGCGCCAACTGCGGATTTGACTGCGATAACATCTTTGCCTACAGGGCAGAATTTAGCCGACGATTTCCACGTTTATGCGGTGGAGTGGGAGCCCGGTACAGTTCGCTTCCAAGTCGATTCAAATAATTATGCGACCTTCACGCAGACGCAATGGCCTGCAGGCGGCCAGTGGGTTTTCGACCATCCGTTTTTCATTATTCTGAATGTGGCGGTGGGCGGAAACTGGCCGGGCAATCCCGATGCGACCACGCAATTTCCCCAGCAAATGCTCGTAGACTACATACGCGTATATTCTAAACGGTAGGTCCGCCGCGAGGTGGGAGAGTCGGCCAGCGGCTGCTCCGGGGTGCGAATTTGATTCACACTGGCTTGCGTTAGGGAATGACTGGCACGACTTGCGCGAGAAAGATACTCCACTCTTGGCCCTCGGGAACCAGAAGGATTGTCATTCGCAATACGGACCTGGATGTTTGATCCGTGTGCACTGCGTTCTCCCATAGGATTGATGCCAGCACTGCCTCCGGGCGCTCCGAAAGGGTTCGCTCGACGCGATAGGTCGTATTCTTTTTTGCATACGGCGCGAACAATCTCTCGAATGCGGTCTTAATTTCTTCGCGGCCGAACCACATTTTGCCGGAAATATCGATGAACTGGCCATTCTGAGCGAAAAAGTCGGCGAGCTCTGGCGAGGTTTTAGCCTTTAGGCCAGAAAGAAAGCTGGTGAGTGTAACCATTGCGTCGCCAGCTGGTGTCGACGGCGCGCGGTACAAGTAAGTGCCGTCGGCGAGTTTCGTTGGTTCACGGTAGGGACTGGCGCTACCGGCAAGCTTCACCCGAATTGCCGCGATGTCTGCGCCCTGCTGCCGCAGGATTACCGCAGCGTGCGCCTCTTTCTCGCGGAGCAATCCGAGCAACATGTGTTCCGTGCCAATGTGTCTGTGACCCAATCTGTCGGCCTCGTCGGCCGCGTGAGTCAGCACGCGCTTGCTCTCGGCGGACAGCGGTACCTCGACCGCTGTAGAAAAGCGCTCACCGCGTTGGACGTGCTTCTCAATTTCTCTCCGGATTCCATCGACTGAAATTCCATAACCAATCATGCTGCTCATGAAAGGAAAGTTCTCGCGCATCAGTCCCAGAAGAAGGTGTTCCGTCTCGATATATTGGCTCCCGTATTGGCTCGCCTCAAACCGCGCAAAGAGCACTACGCGACGCGCCTTTTCTGTGTACCGTTCGAACATGCACACCCATCCTGCCCAAAAAAACCGTCTGGTTCGCGTGAGCGCCTTCGCACTGGAGTCTAGGACGCGTGTTATGAATCTGACAACGGAGAAGTAATGACGGTCACGGTGCCGCTGGCGAATGACAGTTCGCTTGCAGGTTCGCTTTTTTCGCGGCGCACGTACGCCATCCCGATCGCGGTCTGCAGCGCGGGAGAAAATGAGGCGCGCGTGACGTGGCCGGCCACTTTTCCGTCGACCGTCAGTGCGGTTCCCGCAGGGGGCGGTTCACTCGTATCAAATTTCACAAGGACGCGCGCACGATTCACGTGGCCGCGCGAGCGCACACGCTCCACGATTTCCTGTCCGGTGTAGCAGCCTTTCGTGTAGCTGATGTGCGAGTCCTGCAAGCCGGCTTCGTGCGGAATCTGTTGGTCGCTGAAGTCGTAACCGAACCAAGGAATACCCTGCTCCAGTCGCAAAGCATTCAGCGCTTTGTAACCCATCGGGAGTCCGCCGGTGCTTTCGACCGCTGCGCGAAGCACCTGCCAGAGTCGCGGCAAATCCTCTCGTTTCGAGAGAAATTCCGCACCCGCAACGCCACTGGGCGACCGCTTGGTCAGCACGCACGTAAGGCCGGCGAGAGCGGTCTCCTGGAATGACAGCTCCTTGAGATCGCCGAGGTCGATTGACGTCAATTTCTTCACCATCTCCGCTGCGTTCGGCCCTTCGAGCGCCACGGTGCCACACCTGTCCTCCTCGTCCGCTAGCGTGACGTCGTCCATGATGATGAATTTATCGAGCGCCGGCACTAGCGTTTCCCGAACCATCGCGTGCGAAATACAAAAAAGACTATCCGCCGTCGCATAGGTCTCGATTTCTGCCTGGATCCGTCCCTGGGGACTCAGAAACAACGAGACAACGCCATCGCCGGCTGTAAGATCCTTGATGTTATTGGTAAGAATGGCGTTCAGGTAGCGCACCCGGTCCGGTCCGCTGAATCGCAAATACATTCGATAATTCTTGTCGATTAGCGCCACGTTTTCACGCGCGGCCCTGTATTCCGCCTGCCAATCTCCGAACGTGTCTGGCAGAGCGCAGCCGAACCACGTCGCAACCGATGCGCCGGCACTTTTGTGAAGAGCCAGCAATAGCGTTTCCGCGGCCATCTTTGTAGTGGCGTCGCTCATGGCTCTCTCAATCCAGTGTAGCAAACGTGAGTGCCCGATTGCCGCCGCGGCATTCTAGGTCCGTGGTTGTGAATGTTATACTGCGTTGCATGTCGAAAGAATCTCCCGCGCAGACTCCGCAGAAACTTCTACACTTTTCCATGCCGGTCGGCCTGCTTCAATGCAATTGCTCGATCATCGGTGATCCCATCACGCGCGAAGCTCTCGTGCTCGATCCTGGCGACGAAATTCACCGCATCATGGATTTGCTCGGCCGGCACAAACTTCAAGTGAAGGCCATTGTCAGCACCCATGCGCACATCGACCACGTCGGCGGACTGAAAAAGCTGCATGATTACACGGGCGCTCCCGTTTTGATGCACCGCGACGATGTTCCGCTCTATCAGGCGATGGACATGCAAGCCGCGTTTCTCGGAGTCGAACCGCCGCCACTCACCGAAGTTCATCAATTTTTGCGGGAGGGGGACAAGTTGCAATGGGGCAACCTGCAAGCGCAAGTGATTCATACGCCGGGACACACTCCGGGCAGTACGTGTCTTTTCTTGCCCGCCGACTCGGGAACGGTAACCATCGCCGCGCCTCAGCTTTTCGCGGGAGATACTCTTTTTGCCGGAAGTATTGGCCGCACGGACTTGTGGGGCGGCTCAATGGAAAAAATGATGGACTCTCTGGTACACAAACTTCTCGCACTGCCGGACGAAACCGTTGTCTATCCGGGCCACGGCCTAACAACCACGATAGGGGAGGAACGCCAAAGCAATCCGTTCCTCGTCGAAAAATAGTTATTTCGCCGCGTCTCCTTTGGCCTGCCGAATTGCTTCCATCACGGACTGCACCAGTTCTTTGGCGTGAACAAGTTCTTGCGTGATCATTCGGATGTCCATCGCAGGCAGGGTTGGATTTCGCTGACTGGTGCAGTAGACGCCGTGCTGGCCGACAAGGACGAGCGCGTTCGTCAGCCGGTCCAGCCCGACAGCCAGGCGGCCGCGCTCCTTGCCGAACATCTGTTCGTAATGCTCCAATTCGTCTTTATGTTCCGTAAATGCGGACATTTGTTCGTCCTTCTCATCGCTACACTGTTTCGCCCGTGGGTTCAGCCATAAGCAAGGCCGTGCCGCATCGGGCACACGCTGCCTCCTCCAAACTTTACCCTACCGTTTCCCCGGAACATAATCACTCTCGCCCGAAGATTTTTTCTCAGCTACGGAACTTCCGCACCTTCCGCTCGGGATTTGCCCGTTTCACAAGTTTCTTGGGAGAAGCGGGCTGGAGCAGCTTGAAAATGCGACGTTCGGATCTGGTTCAGCACAAGGAAAAGGAAAAAGACACCACAACGCGTACTTCGCAGATTGTTTTCGGCGAACGGCAGCACCTTCTGCGCGTGTTGGATTCGCTTGAAGGCACGGACTTGCCGCTGGCGCGCGCTCAGCAGGAGCGCCGCTCACTCGAAGAGTTGATCCATGCGCGCACGCGCGAACTCAACCAGATCAACACCGCGTGGGACGAGAAGATTGGGCTAGTTCTCAGCGCCGACGCGAAGCCGGAAATGCTCGAGAAACTCGTCAAGCAGGCTCCGGAAGAGGATTATTATTTGCTTCGCTTGATCAGCGAGCATCCGCGTTCGAACGCCAAGACTTTGCAGAGGCTCGGCCGGCATCCCTATGGCGCCATTCGAGAAAATGTCGCGCGCCATCCCAACGCCGACGCTTCGACGCTCACCTACCTGAGCAAGGATCGCAGCCAGCCGCTCTGGTATCTTGTGGCGTTCAATCCCAACACGCCGTCACCTTTGCAACGCCGTCTGCGCGACCGGTTGAAGCGCCTCGGCGAAAATCACGCCGTCCGCTAAGCGAGTGCGGCTCTACTCGGAGCTGCTATAAAGACCTATATCTTCTGAACTTTTCATCTGAGCGGCGTTCGCCAGAGCGCGTTCCTACTGGCCATTCCGTTCTGTGGCTACCCGTGTAAAATGCTTTCGGAGCCGCCACCCGAATGCCCGTTGAGCCGCGCGACAAACGCTCGTCTGAATTTACCTTTCGACCAGTTGGCCGCTTCCTTAGATTAAATTGGTTTGCAGTCGTTCTGGTTTCCGCTCTCTTGCTAGTCCAATGTTTTTGGCACTCGCGCATCCAGGCTGGCGACCTCGGCAGCCACGTCTATAACGCGTGGCTTGCGCAACTGATTGAGCATCATCAAATTTCCGGCCTCATGATTGCCCGCCAAGGGAGCAACGTTCTGTTCGATCTGCTGCTCCTCCACACGGCAAATCTTGCCGGCTTTGTGGCTGCAGAGAAGATTGTCGTGGGCCTAGCCGTGCTGGTTTTTTTCTGGGGAAGTTTTTCTTTTCTAGCAGCAGCATCTGGCCGGCCGCCATGGCTGCTGATGCCATTCCTTTTTATTCTCTCCTACGGCTATGTTTTTCACATGGGCTTCATGAACTACTACTTGTCCATCGGACTGGCGCTGGTCGCGCTGGCGCTCAGCTGGCGAGGCGAGGCAGGGAATTGGCTCGCCGCCGTTGCGCTTTCTGCGGTGAGTTTCCTTGCCCATCCTCTGGGCTTTCTGCTTGCGGCAACCGTCTCAGCTTACATTTGGATTTGGCGAATTCTGCCGCGCTGGTGGCGCCTTGCCGTGCCCGCCCTCGCCTTGACTGGCCTCGTGGCTCTAAGATTCTTTTTCGCTTCTCACCAAGCATTCGAAGCCGATTGGCGCGCCAC
>Ga0070708_100002215_pt1 | contig 15026 bp, 9 predicted proteins | sample KBSK5503metaG_FD_65469 | JGI IMG/M metagenome (GOLD analysis project Ga0070708, IMG submission 65469) | Corn, switchgrass and miscanthus rhizosphere microbial communities from Kellogg Biological Station, Michigan, USA - KBS K5-50-3 metaG | ecosystem: Host-associated > Plants > Roots >...
GTAGCTGATCCCCCTGGACGCGTCGCCGAGGTTCTGATTCCCGGAGATGATCGCGCCCGTGGATGTCCCATGATTCCAGAACGTATCCAGCGGATTGAAACGCGGATCGCCGGTGTCCTCGCAGTTGTCGCCTCCGTAGGTGCACTCGTTGAGGCTCGAGATCCGGCCCGGCGAGTTGTAGAGCGTATGGCTCGCGCGCACCCCGGTGTCGAGAAGCCCGACGTAATTGCTGAAGCTCTCGGGGGAGACGATGACGTCGAAGTAGGGGTCCGACCCGATAATCCGGCGTCCGTCCGCGACCGCATCGTTTCTCGGTGGAGGATCATCGGTTACCCAGGGATCGATGTGTCGAATGCCGGGGTCCTCCGCCATGCGGGTTAGCAGAGCCGCCGGGACCTTCGCCGCGAAGCAATTGCAGAGGGTGTGACGATCGAAAACGAATCCACCCGACGAAACAATCCGCTGCACGAACGGCTCTTGAGTTGCCAGTCGATCGGTTCGCGCGTTCAGCAAGATGCGGCGGCGCTCGGCGAGCAGGTTCAGATTCTGGGGCGAGATCCTCAATTCTTTTGGATTGAGAGCCGGCAGGAATGGAATCGGCCCGCGAGGCTCGACCCCGACAATGACGTCGATCAGCGACTCGGAATCAGCCGCGTCCAGGAGCGTGCGAATTTGTTGTTCGATCTTCGGGAGGGCGATGGCGCGAGAAGAGGGCTGTGCGGGTAGGCCGGCATTGTCCGGGAAATGGTTGACCGTCGCGGCGCCCGTGAGCTCCACCCGAATCCCACGCTGCACCCGGATTTCAATCCCACGCGTGACCGATGACTGACCTTGCTGGGCCTTTGAACCCGAGCAAGCCGTGAGAGCGGACGTCGCGAAGAGAGCTGCAAACAGCCTGAACGTTGGATGTCGAATCACGGTCCCCTCACCTAAGACAAAGCGCGTTTGGGATTGATTACCGCAAGCCGGCGGGGCCGTCCATCGGTGGCGGCCTCAGCCCTAGACAACTTGTCTCGACATCGGGAGGGGAGATGGGCATTTTATTCCGCGAAATCGAGAAAGAAGGATGAGCGTCGATGGCCGATAGGCGAACGATAGGTTACGCGGTGGTGGGGCTGGGACACATTGCGCAGGTCGCTGTGCTGCCCGCCTTTGCTCATGCCAAGAAGAACTCCAGACTTGTCGGGCTGGTTTCCGGCGAGCCGAAGAAGCTGAAAGCGCTGGCTCGCCGCCACCGCGTCTCCGCCACCTATTCCTATGACGAGCTGGACGCCTGCCTGGAGAATCCGGAGGTCGATGCGATCTACGTCGCGCTTCCGAACAACCAGCACGCGCAGGTGACTGAGCGCGCCGCCGGCAAAGGCGTTCACGTGCTCTGCGAAAAGCCGATGGCGGTTACCGAGGCCGAGTGCGAGCGGATGATCGACGCGTGTCGCGAAAACAACGTGAAGCTGATGATCGCCTACCGGCTTCACTTCGAGAAGGCGAACCTCGGAGCGATGGCGACTGCGAAGTCCGGGAAGCTTGGAGATCTCCGATTCTTCGACTCCACCTTCAGCTACCAGGTTCGCGAGGGAAATATCCGGACCCGAGCGGAGCTCGGCGGCGGCCCGGTCTACGATATCGGCGTTTACTGTATCAACGCGGCTCGAAATCTCTTCCGCGATGAGCCCACGGAGGTATTTGCCTACGGCGTGAAGAGCGATGACCCACGTTTCCGGGAAATCGACGAGACGGTGGCGGTGACGATGCGCTTTCCGAAGCACCGGGTCGCCAACTTCGTCTGCAGCTTCGGCGCGGCCGCGACCTCGTACTACGACCTGGTCGGGACGAAGGGGAGCCTCGGTCTGGACAACGCGTATGAGTACAAGGGAAACATCGAACAGTGGCTCACGATCGGTGATCGCACCAGCCACCGGAAGTTTCCAAGGGCTGATCAATTCGCCCCGGAGCTCCTCCATTTTTCCCGGTGTATCCTCGAGGACAGAGAGCCCGAGCCATCGGGGAAAGAGGGGCTGGCCGACGTAAGAGTTGTTCGCGCCATCCACCGCTCGATTCAATCCGGCAGTCCGACAAAAGTGGCGGCGGGCGAAGCGCCCCCCACGGCGGAGCCGGCGCAGGCGATCCGCTTGCCTTCCGTCCGTGAGCCGAAAGTGGTTGACGCCGAGTCGCCGCACGACTGAGTCCCGGTCGGTCTCCGGCGAAGGTGCCCGAGTCACCTCGTCGGACCTTCCTTCCTGACTCTGGAATGCATTCCAGGGTGCCGGATGGCTGAAGCTGAGCAATCCCCGGCACGCTCAATTTCAAATCAGGACTTTTGTTGACGGCGGTCCTCCTCGGACTGTAAGGCGCTTTGCGAGTTTGGGGGCGCTTTCGGCGACAAAGCAGCCAAATGAGGGACTCAATGTCACGACACCATTTCGGATTGGTTTCACTTCTTGTTCTCTCCGCGGCGTGCGGCTCCTCGCAATTGGGGAGAAGTCTGTCGGCCGCTTCGGCCCTTGCCCTGAGCAAGGTCGAGCCAAAAATAACCGACGTTCTGAGCGAAGAGGGAAAGGCCACGATTGTCGTTCGCCTGGCGGAGAGGGCGGATCTCCAGGGCGGCGCCGCCGGCGACTGGAAAGCACGGGGTCGTTGGGCCGTGGATACCCTGCGCGGCGTTGCCGATCGATCGCAGGCGCCAATCCTGAGCTATCTGTACGCCAATTCGGCGCTTCGCAAGGCGTCCGGGATAGAGCCCCTCTGGATATGCAATTGCCTGGTCGTCACCGCGGATGAGGACACCATTGCCTCGCTCGCGGAGCGCGCCGAGGTGAAATCGATCCGCGCCAATCAGGAGATCAAAGTGTATCTCGAGCCCGCGGGCGAGGTTTCTCTCGGAGCGGCCGACACCGTCGAATGGAACATCGCCAAAATCCGGGCCAATGACGTGTGGAACGATTTTGGAATTACCGGAAATGGCGTCACCGTGGGAACGCTGGACACCGGGGTGAATTGGCAGCACCCGGCGCTGATCAACGCGTACCGGGGTTGGGACGGCACGACGGCGGATCACAACTACAACTGGTTCGACGCGGTGGACGGTGCGCGGGCGCCCCTCGACGGCGCCGGACACGGGACGCACACCACGGGGACGATGGTCGGCAGCGAAGGGCCCAATCAAATCGGCGTGGCTCCGGGCGCCCGGTGGATTGCCGCGAGAATGATCTCTTCGGGAAGCACCTGGGTCGTCGCCGCCCATCGGGCCTTCCAGTGGATGATCGCGCCGACGGATCTGGACGGAAACAACCCCAATCCGGATCTGCGGCCGGCGGTGGTGAACAATTCATGGGGGTGCGCCAGCTTCGTTCCCGGGTGCTCCAATTTCGAGGAATTTCGAGACGACGTCGACGCCTGGATCGCGGCGGGCATCTTTCCCGAGTTTTCCGCGGGCAACGAGGGTCCGGGTGCCTCCAGCATGCGCTGGCCCGCGTCCTATGCCGAATCCTTCAGCACCGGGGCTACGACTCAGTCGGACTCGATTGCCGGGTTCAGCAGCCGGGGGCCTGGCCGAGACGGCACGATCAAGCCTGAAGTCAGCGCCCCCGGAGAGGGCGTCCGTTCGTCGATCGGCAGCGGCTACGGGATGATGAGCGGAACCTCGATGGCGGGGCCTCACGTGGTCGGTCTGGTCGCGCTCTTATTTGGAAGCCAATCCCAATCTGAGCATCGACGATCTGACGAACGCCATGGAGTCCACCGCCGTCCCGCTGGGCTCTCCCATCCCGAATAATACTTTCGGATGGGGCCGGATCGACGCGTATGCCGCGGTCCAATCGATGTTGACGGGCTCGAGGTAGGTTGGCCGCGGGCGGCGCGAGCCGGGACCGGCTGAGCGGCATTCGAAGTGTCTTGCGTAGAACGCAACGAAGTTCGATGCTCCGGTTTTTCAAATTGCTGAAGTAAGTCCGCATCCGTAACAGTTGGCCCCGCAGCGGGTCTTTCGTCCGAGCGAGAATGCGCTTTCGACAATTGAGCATCCGTTATCATGAGCTGGCTCCCGCTGGGCCCCGGCTGTTCGGGGATCCCTGGATGGTCGTGTTGCCGATTCCGGCTGCCCGGCCGGAGTGGCGTCCACCCGTCGACTACAGCGAGACGGATGGAGCCTTCGCGGTCAAGGTCGAAGTCGGCGGGATGAGCGAGGAGGACTTCGAAATCCTTCTCTACGAGGACGTCCTGATCATTCAGGGCGACCGGCCCTGGCGGAGCTCCGCCGCGGGGGCCCGATTTCATCTGGCCGAGATTCGCCACGGGCCATTCCGGTTGGAGCTGCCGATTCCGGCGCGCCTTGATCGGGAGCGCGTCACCGCTCGCTACGACCGCGGCTTTCTGACCGTCATTCTTCCCAAGCCCCCCGCGGAGCGATGACTCCACCACCGACCCCTCCCCGCACCGTTTCGGTGCCGGATATACCGAATGTCCTGCCGATTCTCCCGCTGAGGGATTCGGTGTTGTTCCCGCTGGCGGTGATGCCGATCACGGTCGGCCAGGAGCGGTCGCTTCGGCTGGTGGACGAGGTGATGCGCACCAGCCGGGTGATCGGCCTGGTGGCCCAGAGGCGGCCGCAGGGCAGCCCGGCCGGGCCGGAGGACCTGTATCGGGTGGGGACGGCGGCGGTGATCCATCAAATGCTGCGAAACAACGATGGAACGATGCAGCTCGTCGTCCAGGGGTTGGAGCGATTCCGGATCGAGGGGTTCGTCCAGACGGAGCCCTACCTGATCGCGCGCACCCAACCGGCGCCGGAGATCGAATCGACGGGAACGGAGATCGAGGCGTTGGCGAGGACGGTTCGCTCCCTTTTCGAGCGGCTGATCGCGCTTCGCAGCGACATCCAGGGGGATCTCGGCGGGGTCCTCGAGCAACTCGGAGGAAACATCCAGATTGCCTATTTCGTGGCCGGAACGGTCCCGCTCTCGAGCGCGGTGCGCCAGGAGATCCTGGAAGCGGACACCTCGGCGGCCAAGCTCAAGACCCTGGTGGATTTGCTGCAGCACGAGATCGTGGTGCAGGAGTTGCAGCGCAAGATCACCACGGATACCAAGGAACAACTCTCCAAGTCGCAGCGCGATTTCATGCTCCGCGAGCAGATGCGGACGATCCAGCGGGAGCTCGGCGAGTCGGACTCGCAGAACCCGGAGACGCGGGAGCTGCGCGAGAAGCTCGAAGCGGTCCAACTTCCGCCCGAGGCGCGAAAAGAGGCGGAGCGCGAGCTCACCCGATTGGAGCAGATGCCCGGCGGATCGCCGGAGTACGGAATCATCCGATCGTTTCTCGAGTGGCTGTTGGCCCTGCCCTGGGCAAAGACCAGCGGCGGGGCGATCGACGTCGCCAAGAGCCGGGCCATCCTCGACGAGGATCACTATGATCTAGAGAAGATCAAGGAGCGGATCCTCGACCATCTCGCGGTCCAGAAGCTTCGCGAGGAGCGTCGGGTCCAGGTTCCTCCTACGCCCACCGACTCGCCCTCGCCGCTCCCGGTGACTCCGGAGGACGAGGCCCGCCGTGAACCGATCCTCTGCTTCGTGGGGGCGCCCGGGGTGGGCAAGACCTCCCTCGGTTACTCGATTGCCCGCGCGATGGGGCGCAAGTTCATCCGGGTCAGCCTGGGCGGGGTACACGACGAGGGAGAGATCCGGGGGCACCGGCGGACGTACATCGGAGCTCTGCCGGGGCGGATCATCCAGGCGCTGCGGAGGGCCGAAACCCGCGACCCGGTGTTCATGCTCGACGAGATCGACAAGATGAGCGCCAGCTTCCAGGGCGATCCCGCCGCCGCGCTGCTCGAGGTGCTCGATCCGGCGCAGAACCAGTCCTTCGTGGACACCTACCTGGGGGTCCCATTCGATCTCTCCCGGGTGATGTTCATCTGCACCGCCAATACCGTCGATACCATTCCCATCCCTCTGCAAGACAGGATGGAGGTTTTGACGCTCTCCGGCTACACCGAAGAGGAGAAGCTGCACATCGCGCGGCGGTATCTTCTTCCCAAGCAGATTACCGCCAACGGCTTGCGCGAAGCGGAGCTGAAGGTCAGCGACGAGGCAATCAGACAGATCATCCGCGACTATACGAGGGAGGCCGGGGTGCGCAGTCTGGAGAGGCAGCTGGCGACCCTGGCGCGCAAGGCGGCGCGGAAGATCACCGAGGGGGAGCCCGCCCCGATCGTGGTCGACGTGGAGAATCTTCAAGCGTTTCTCGGGCGGCGCCGCTTTCACAACGAGCTCGCCGAGCGGATCGATCGACCGGGCATCGCCACCGGTCTTGCCTGGACGCCGACCGGCGGCGAGGTGCTGTTCGTCGAGGCGACCATGGTGCCGGGCCGCGAGGAGCTGCTTCTCACCGGGATGCTCGGCGACGTGATGAGGGAATCGGCGCAGGCGGCGCTGTCTTTCGTGCGATCGAGCGCGTCGCGGCTCGATCTCGATCCCCGGGCGTTCGAGGGGAAGTCGATCCACGTGCACGTTCCGGCGGGAGCGATTCCGAAGGATGGACCCTCCGCCGGAGTTGCGATGATGACCGCGCTCGCTTCCCTGGCCAAGGGAGTCCCGGTCCGCAATGACGTCGCGATGACCGGGGAGATCACCCTGCGCGGCAAGATTCTTCCGATCGGCGGGATCAAGGAGAAAGTGCTGGCCGCCTATCGCGCCGGAGTGAAGACGGTGATCCTCCCAAAGCGCAACGAAGACCTCCTGGACGAGGTTCCCGCGGAGACCCGGAAGTTGATGCGCTTCGTGCTCGCCGATTCGGCGGAGCAGGTTCTCGAGGTCGCGCTGTCCCCGGCCAAGGGCCAGCCGACCAAACCGGACACCGACACCCGGGCGATACACTGATCTTCGCGGTCGCGGAGGACCCGCGCCGCGGTCGGGCATGAAGAACATCGGCGGTTTTTTACCTCGGGCGGGTCGCGCGCGACCTTCGAGGCGCGACCCTCGAGGGTTGTGTGCCCCTCTCGCCCTGTTTCGCAGCTATCGTCAATCGCTAAGATTGAGGCGCGAGGGCGATTTCCTTCGCGTGTATGCCCAACGCATCCCCTTTGAACCCCTCCCAACCAAAGCCGGAAGCCACGCCCGCAGAAGCAGATGTGGTCGAACCGCTTTGGAAAAAGGTCCTCAACGAACGCTTCACGATTCTCGAGCCGATCGGCTCGGGAGGAATGGGCAAGGTCTACAAGGCGATTCAGGCGCCCCTGGACCGCGTCGTCGCGATCAAGGTTCTCACTCCGAACGGCGGAGCCGATCCCGGCTTTCGCCAGCGCTTTTTCCTCGAAGCATCGTTGACCTCGAAGCTGCGCCACCCGAATACGGTGACGGTGATCGACTACGGCGAGACGCCCGACGGGATCTTCTATCTGGCGATGGAGTACCTGGACGGTCAGACGCTGGCACAGGTTCTCGCGCAGTCGGGCGCGCTGCACTGGACCCGGTGCATCCGGATCGGCCAGCAGATCTGCCGATCGCTTCGCGAAGCCCACAAGCTGGGGATCGTCCACCGCGATCTCAAACCGGCCAACGTGATGCTGCTCACCGAGGACAAGGATCAAGATCTGGTGAAGGTGCTGGACTTCGGCCTGGTCAAGTCGTTCCTCCGCGAGAGCAGCCTCAGCCAGACCGAGATCACCAACCCCGGCATGCTCCTCGGCTCGCCCCGCTACATGGCGCCGGAGCAGCTGAGGAATCAGGCCGATCCCCGAACGGACGTCTACACCCTGGGAGCGGTGCTCTACGAGACGCTGATGGGCCAGCCGCTGTTCGTGGCCAAGGACGCCATCGACGTCATGTTCAAGCACATGAACGAGACTCCGACGCCGATGCGAACCACCCGGCCGGACATCGAGATCCCGAAGGAAGTCGAAGCATTGGTGATGAAGTGCCTCGAAAAGCAACCCGCCTGGCGCTTCCAATCGATGGAAGACGTCCTCGAGGCGATGCGAAAGGCGGCGAACGCCGCGGGCGCGAGCGGGATCATGACCGATCCCGCTCCGAGCGATCCGGGCGTGTCGCAGGTCCTTTCGCGCCTGGATTCGCCCACGGTCTCGGAACGAGCCCCGGAAGGAACGCTGGCGATCGACATCGATATCGATGCTCCGCTCCAGCGAAGATCGCTCCGCCTCGCTTCAACGTTGAGCAACCCCAAGCTGCGCGCGGCATTGATTCCCATTTCGATCGCCCTGGTATTGCTGATCGCCTCCATCGCCTATGTGAGCCGCCGCCACCCGGCCGAGCCTTCCGAAGCAGCGGCGAAGACCCAGGAGGTTGCCCCGGCCGCCGTCCCGGCGAAGCCGGCCCACGGCGTCCCCGTCGAGGCGAAGGCGGAAAAACCAGCTCCAGTCCGCGTCGCGGTCGCGAAGACCGTGACCTTCAAGATCGCCAGCGAACCGAGCGGGGCTCGGATCGTTCTGAACGGGCGAAGCGTGGGTCACACGCCGCTGTCGGTCGACGTGCCGGCGACGCCGGAGGGCAAGGCCTTCGCCGAATTGGTGTTCACCCTGCGCGGCTATCAACCCCTCACCGTCACCACCGGAGGATTCGGCCCGGAGGTAGCGCTCAGTCAAACGCTGCAGCCGCTTTCATCCCCGCGGGCGGTCCCGGAGCCGAGGCGGAGGGAGATGATCCAGGCGCGTGAGGCGCCGGAGGAGAAGAAGGTCTCCGAACCCGAGCCTCCCGTGCTCAAGAAGGCCCCGGTGGAGGAGCCCAAGCTGGTCGCCAGCCTCGAACTACCGAAGACGACCGAGCTCCCACGCGAAGCGACTCCCGCTCCCCCTCCGCCTGCGGCGGCGAACGCGGTGCTCTCCTTCCGCGAAGGGATGACGCCTCCCGAGCAGCTGCAGGGAAAGCCGATCGTCTATAGCCGCGAAGCCCTCGACTTCGGCGTACAGGGGACGATCCAGGCCAAGTGCGTGATCAACCTTCGCGGCCTGCTCGACAACTGCAAGATCCTCAAGTCTCTGCCCTACATGGACAGGGCGGTGCTCGATGCCCTCGCGTCGCGCAGGTACAAACCGGTCCTTCTCGACGGCAAGGCGGTCGCGGTGGAGTACGTGTTCGACATCAAGCTGGTGCTCAAGGACAAAGAGCGCCGCTGCCTGGGCAGCCGCGGTTGCGACGGCGAGTAGTCCCGTCCTCGCGGCGCGTCGGGCGACGGTGAGCGAACCCCATCGTAGGCGCGCACTGACCGGGCGAGAGCGTACTTTCGACCGCCGGCACGATGCCTCCTTGCTAAGCCCCTGGACTTGATTTCGGCATTGGAGTAGCCGGGCCAAAGCGGAGGAACGATGAAGCGGATCTCGCCGAAAGAAGCCAAGGCATTGATGGACGAGGGTTGGACGTATCTCGATGTGCGCTCTGAACCGGAATTCGAGCAAGGACATCCTGCCGGCGCCATCAACATTCCCCTGATGCATGCCGGACCCTCCGGAATGTTGCCCAATCCCGACTTCCTGCAGGTCGTCGAAGCGGTCCTGCCCAAGGACGCGCGGCTGGTGATGGGTTGTCAGTCCGGTGGTCGCTCGCTGAGGGCCGCCCAGCTGCTGGAGTCCACGGGCTATCGACAGGTCGTGGATCAGCGCGCGGGCTACGGAGGCGCGCGCGACGGGATGGGTAGGGTGATGGAGGCGGGGTGGGCGGCGGAGAAGCTTCCGATCGAGACCGGAAAACCGGCCAAGCGCTGCTATTCGGACCTGAGCAAGCTGGTCTGAACGAAAGTCCGCCCGCTCATTTCAAGCGATCGATCTTCGCCGCGAGGATGAAATCGCTCTCGGTCAAGCCGTCGATCTTGTGTGTCCAGATTGTCACGGCAACCTTGCCCCAGGCGAGCAGGATGTCCGGATGGTGACCCTGCTCGTCGGCGAGATTGCCCACCTGGTTGGTGAACACGAGCGCGGTCTTGAAGTCGGGGAACTTGAAGGTCCGTTCCAGGTGATGCTCGTTGATCACCTGCCATCCGGGAACTTGAGAGCGTAATTGTTTGAGCTGTTCGCCCTTCAGCGGCGGAACGCCCCCCCTGCACGGAACGCACGTCTTCGAGGCGAGCTCGTCTGCACCGGAAGGCTGTTCAGTCATCGTTCGCTCCCCCAGAATGCAATTCCTTGCAAAGTAATAGCGTCTCGCCGGTGACGAGCGCAATCGAGACGCCGGGCGAGCTCCCGAACACCAAACCATTAGAGGCGAATGTCTGATTGCCAGGCCGATCTCCGAGCTGCTGGTTTGGCTTTGCTCGCGCAAAGCAACGACGGACCGACGAACGGCTAACGGCTAACCGTTTTGAACTGTCCTCTAGCTCGGGGGGCCGCAGCGGGTCTTCGAGCGGCCAAACCAAACGAGGGACTCGGCTGGGGCAGCCGGTTCTCGGTGTTCCCACATGGGTCGCGTGCTGATCACAGGTGTCACTGGTGGTCTCGGTCATGCGCTGAGTAAAGCACTCATTGACCGGCGTTACCGCATCGTCGGCATCGCCAAACACCGGCCGCCTGACGGCACCGACCCACTGGAGGAATTCATCGCTGCGGACATCGCGGAGATCGACTGGGATCGGGCGCTTCGCGGATGCGAGACGGTGTTCCACCTGGCCGGTTACGTTCATCGATCCATCGCCACCGAAAGCGATCGAGTGGTTGCCTGGCGGACGAACGTCGATGCGACGGCGCGACTTGCCAGCGCCTGTCGACGCCATCGGATTCGCCTGGTCTTCGCGAGCTCGGTCGCGGCGCTACAGTACAGCACGTCGGAGTCGGGGCAAAAAAACGCATCGGAATACGCGAGGACGAAGTGGTGGGCGGAGCACCAGGTCCGAGCGGAAGCTGATCGAGGCTTGGAATTCGTCATCCTGCGCTTCCCGCTCCTCTACGGGCCCGGCGGCAGAGGCAACATGGAACGGCTGATGCGGGCAATCCACCGGCGCCGCTACTGGCCGTTCGGAGCCGGCTCGGCGAAGAAGAGCTGCCTGTTCTTCGGCGATGCCGCCCAGGCAATGGTGCGCGCGTCCCAAGCGGCGGGCGCGCTCTGCGGTACCTACGTCGTCGCGCCGCCGGTGCCGGCGACCCTGGAGCAGATCCATCGCCACGCTTTTGCCGCCTTTGGGAGGCGCTCGCCGCCTCCGCTTCCGCTGCCGGTCGTCACCGCCGCCACCCGAATCGTGGATGCGGTCTCACCGTATCTGATTGGCCGCCCCACCAGCTTGACGGCGAGTGCGAAAACCCTGGCCTCGGACGCCGCCTTCGACGGGTCCGCGTTCGCCAAAGCGTGCGGATTCAAGCCGGCTGTCGCTCTCGCCGAGGGTTTGAAAACAACCGCCGATTGGATCCGGGGCATCCATGCATAGCGCGATCCGGACTCTCGCCGCGGTGTGTCTGGCATTGTCGATACTCACCACCTATGCATCGAGGGCGATCGCGGCGCGCCTGAGGCTGTTCGACCGTCCCAATCGTCGCAGCGCCCATCTCGACCCGACGCCGCGGATCGGCGGCATCGGCATCATTGTCGCCTTCCTGCTCTCGGCTGGTTTACTACTGGGCCCGGACCTCTGGGGCAGCCCCGAGCTTGTGGTCCTACTCTCGATTCTGGCGATTGCGCTTCTCGGCTTCATCGAGGACGTCCGAGGCGTCTCGATCGCCAAGAGGCTTGCGATCCAGATCCTCGTCGCCGCCTCGCTGGTGTTCTACGTGCGCAGCACCGGTGCGCCGATGCTCAACGCCGGCGGGATCCAGGGTGCGATGATCGTCGTCGCAACCATCGTCTCGATCGTCTGGATAACCAACGTCTACAACTTCATGGACGGCATCGACGGACTGGCCGCCGGCCAGACGGTGATCGCGTCTCTCGCGATCGCCATGGTTGCCTTCATGCGCGGATCCGATCTGACCGGCGGACTGATGGTGTTGATGGCTTGCGCCAGCCTCGGCTTTCTGGTGTTCAACTTTCCCCCGGCGACGGTCTTCATGGGCGATGTGAGCTCTACCGCGATTGGCTTTGCATTCGCGACCCTCCCGCTTCTTCCGAGCAGCAGGCAGACGCCGATCCCGGTGTGGCTGCTGGCGATCGCCATGTTCCTGCTCGATGCCACGGTGACGCTGGTGCGCCGGCTGTTGCACGGGGAAAATATCTTCCAGGCGCATCGATCCCACTTCTATCAACGGCCACTCGCCTTTGGAGTCGGTCATTTGCCGATCACGGCGACCGCGTGGGCGGCGATGCTCATCGCGGGTGGATGCGCAATCGCCTGGGCTGGTACGAGCGGACCGCTGCGGCTCTTCGTTGCGAGCGTTCCGCTGATTGTTTTCATCGCCCTGGCGGCAAGTGTGCAGCTGATCGAGCGTCGACGCCTGGTCGAGATCCAGAGGCTGCGAGCCGCCGAGCTCCGGAACTGAGGAGCATCATCAAAGGATCGGACCGTGCGGATCGGGCTCGTTGAAATGTCTTTTCGGAGCGAGCCAGGCACGCCGGTGGACGCTTCGGGAAGGCATTCGGGTCCGCTCGTTTGAAATCTCACCGGGGTTAGGCTAAGCGCACCCGTGGAGTCGAGTGGAGCTCCGGAGGTCGGTGCGTTGGATTCGTACACCTTCACTACCGCTTTTCTCCTGGTCTGCACTGCTCCGGCGTTCGTCGCTGCTGAACCGCTTCGCCCGGGCATGGATCCGGTCGATGCGAGCGTGCGCCAGCTCGTCGAAAAGCATTGCGGCAGCTGCCACGACGGAGCGCTGGACACCGCGAAGCCGGCGGCCCTCCGGGTATTCGACCTGCGAGAGGAGAGCTGGACGGCTCGAATGTCGAAGGAGCAATTGAAGAAGGTGATCGGAAGAACGCGAAACATCCAGTTGACGGGCGACCAGCGCCGCGAGATCGAGGACTTCATCCAGAAGAAGATTCGCCAGCGATCCACTCGCCGCGACAGCGGCCCGCTTCCCCTCGGTACGCGAGGCCTCGAGTGGCAAAGCCAATTGTCTCCCCCATTGCATGCCCTTCGCGTGTTGACTCGACCTTGCGCCCGAAGATCGCCGACCCGCCTCGTCGTTCGTGCTTGACGCGGTAGCGCGCGACGCGGCATACCTTCGCCAGCCACCGGTCAGCAGGGACCCACTCGGTGGAGAAGCTGCAAGGGTGTCGCTGTCACCAGAGGTTTGCTTCCGGAGCAGAGGGTGATGCGGAATTACGAAAGAGAGTCCTGCGCGATTAGCTCAGTTGGATAGAGCGTTGGCCTCCGGAGCCAAAGGCCACAGGTTCGAATCCTGTATCGCGCGCTGTCGTAAGATGTCGTTCCGATCAGAGATTCGCTCGGCGCTAGAGCTGCAATAAGCGCGCTTCTCTGAGCTTTGGGACAAGGATGCGACAAACGGGCCGGAATTCGCTGCAACTTGAAGCCCGTGTGACTGCTCCTTCGGAGGTTCGGGCAGCACAGCCTTCGGTGCAATCGCGTTGATCGCTGAACGGAGATCCTCGACCAGCAGGTGCCCGTAGACGCCCGTGGTCGTTCGCACATCGGAGTGTCGCGGAATTCGCTGCACGCGATGAGGGTCCACCCCAGGTCGCACAGCTCCTCGGCGTCTGCTCGGCCACGGTCTACAAGTGGGCCGCGACCGGCGTCGTCCCGCACGTCCGCATCGTGAACGTCGTTCGCATCTTGCAGGGTAGCGACTGCGGTGTGAAAACCAAGAACCCCGTGCCTCCACAGGTCGACGACCATGTTGTTACCCATCGATCGGTTGCATACAGAGGCTGGGGCCTTGCGCTACAATCTGCGCAAATGCTCGACTGAATGCGGCGTTGTTTCCTAGCAAGGCAGCTTGACGAGGCCTCCCGATGGCGAAGAAACGAGGACGAGGGTCCGGTGGCGCCTCGGATCCCCAAGACCCTCGGCTCGACTCGTTGCTTCGGAAGCTGGGGCAAGCACCGGACGCCCCTTTGGCGCCGGTTCCCGCGACGCTCCTGCACTATCGCCTCGTCGCCAGGATCGGCGAGGGCGGGATGGGCGAGGTCTTCCGCGCCGAAGACCTGAAGCTGCGCCGTCCCGTCGCCATCAAGCTCGTCTCGCCGCGGGCGATCCCCGATGCGGACGCGCGCGAGCGCCTGCTCCGCGAGGCGCGCGCTGCCTCGGCGCTCCATCACCCGCACATCGTCACCATCCATGCCATCGAGGAGGCCGCGGGGCGGGAATTCATCGTGATGGAGTACGTGGAGGGCGAGACGCTGCGGGCTCACATCGCGCGCGGACCCCTCGTGCTCGAGCGCCTCATCGAGGTCGGCGTCCAGGTCGCCGATGCGCTCGCCGTCGCGCATGCCGCGGGGATCATCCACCGCGACATCAAGCCGGCCAATATCATCCTCACGCCCCGCGGCCAGGCGAAGGTCCTCGACTTCGGGCTCGCGAAGCAGATCGACCACAGCGGCGACCGGTCGACGACCTCGAGTTTCGAGCTCACCAGGGAGGGCGTGACGATCGGGACCGCCGCATATATGTCCCCCGAGCAGACGCGCGGCGAGGTGCTGGACGCGCGAACTGACATCTTCTCGCTCGGAACGGTGCTCTACGAGGCGGCGACGGGCAGGCCGCCGTTCGACGGACCGAGCGCGCTCTCAATCATGCACGAGGTCGCGGTGGTGGAACCACCGAAGCCGAGCGCCCTTCGTCCCGACCTGCCGCCAGCGCTCGACCTCGTCCTCGCGCGCGCCTTGGCGAAGGAGAAATCCCGGCGCTACGCTTCCGCCGCCGAACTCGGCGAAGCCCTGCACGCACTCGGGACCGCGCCAGTCGAGCCCGTCCGCGCGGCGAGCAGCCCCAACACCAGCTACGCCAAGAGCGGTGACGTGCACATCGCCTACCAAGTACTCGGCGACGGGCCGCTGGACCTGGTCTACGTCCCCGGCTGGGTGACGCACCTCGAGTACGCTTGGGAGCACCCCTTCCTCGCGCACTACTACCGGCGGCTCGCTTCCTTCGCGCGCCTCATCCTCTTCGACAAGCGTGGCACTGGCCTCTCCGACCAGACGGCCGAG
>Ga0070708_100002217_pt1 | contig 15014 bp, 12 predicted proteins | sample KBSK5503metaG_FD_65469 | JGI IMG/M metagenome (GOLD analysis project Ga0070708, IMG submission 65469) | Corn, switchgrass and miscanthus rhizosphere microbial communities from Kellogg Biological Station, Michigan, USA - KBS K5-50-3 metaG | ecosystem: Host-associated > Plants > Roots >...
GTGGTCGTCGACGCACCCTCGGGACGGGTTGAGACGGTGGCAATGGTCGAAGGCGATCGCGTGGCGTCGGTACGGTTCCGGAATGTGCCGGCGTACGTCCACGCCGCGGGCCTGACCGTCGACCTGCCTGGTGGCCGTCTGACGTGCGACATCGCCTTTGGGGGCGCGTTCTACGCGAGCGTCCGAGCCGAGAATGTGGGGTGCGGAGTGAAGCCTCGCGACCTTCCGCGGCTGATCGAGCTGGGTCGTGGGATCAAGCGCCTCATCGAGGACGGAGCGGAGATCGTGCACCCGCTTGTGCCAGAGCTCCGGGACGTGTATGGCGTGATCTTCTTCGAGGATCGCGGGAACCGGGAGGGCCAGCTGCACCAACGCAACGTCACGATCTTCGCGGACGGCGAGGTAGATCGATCGCCGTGCGGGAGCGGCACATCTGCTCGCCTCGCGATCCTCGACGCGTCCGGACAGTTACTACCGGGCTCGACCCTCGTCCACGAGAGCATCATCGGGACAACATTCGTCGGACGGGTTGTCGACAAGGCATCCATCGCCGGGCGTCCAGCGGTGGTGACCGAGGTGGAGGGAAGTGCCCACCTCACCGGCACCCATGAGTTCGTCTTGGACGCTCACGACGAGCTCGGAACCGGGTTCCTGGTTCGGTAGCGAGATCGCGGGAGATCAGCCCTCCGAGGCGACTTGCCAGTCAGCCAGCGCGAACCCAGCCCGGCGATCCGCCGGCGCTGGCGACGTCAAGATCCAGCGTGGCCAGCGACACGCCGATTTTTCGAATGGCGTCCGCCAGGGCGGACAGACCATCCAGGTCGAGCGACTGCGCGCCATCGGATAAGGCCGCATCGGGATCCGGATGGACCTCCACGATGACCCCATCCAGTCCTGCTGCGAGCCCGGCCAGCGCAAGCGGCGTCACGAGGTCGCGCCGCCCTGTGGCGTGGCTGGGATCGATGATCACGGGGAGGTGGCTCAGCTCCCGGACTGCGAGGGAGCCCGCCAGGTCGAGGATGTTTCGGGTACTCGGATCGAAGTGGCGCAGTCCGCGCTCGCAGAGCACGACGCCTGGCGCTCCCGACGCGAGGAGGTATTCCGCGGCAAGGAGCCATTCCTCGAGCGTCGCTCCGGGGGCACGCTTGAGGAGCACGGGCCGGCCTGAGGCGCCGGCAGCCGCCAGGAGCGGGTAATTCTGCATATTTCGAGCACCGATCTGCAGCATGTCCGCTACCTCGCTCACCAGCTCCACGAGGTCAGGCGCGAGCACCTCGGTCACGACGGGCAATCCGGTCGCGGCGCGAGCCTCCCCGAGCAGGCGGAGTGCTTCCGGACCGAGGCCCTGGAACGCGTAGGGTGATGTCCGCGGCTTGAACGCACCCCCGCGGAGCAGCGAAGCGCCAGCGCGGACGGCTGCGTGCGCAACCGACAACAGCTGCTCGCTCGATTCGACAGCACACGGTCCGGCTGCCAGCACGGGCGGATTCCCTCCACCGATGCGGAGCGACCCGACGCGCACCGCCGTGGGCTCCGGCCGAAAATGCCGGGACGCGAGCGGGGCGGGACCCGCTTCGCGGATCACCAAGCTCACCATCGCGAGGTTCTCCAGCTCGTCTGCCAGCACCCCTCCTGGATCGGGTGCCGCGCCGACCAGTGCCAATCGCCGCGGCTTGGCGGGATCATCTGCCACCGTGCGCAGCCCGGCGCGACGGGCAATGGCTCCGATGTCACGGATCACGCCCGCGTCGGCTCCTGCGTTGAGCACAACGATCATGTCGCCATCGCCGCGGTAGGCGCTGATGTACCCCCGGTCAGCTCCGTTACGAGCGATCGGACGCGCTCGACACCGCCGCCTCGATCGTCGCCGTCCAGGGCTTGGATCAGTGCGGACCCCACCACGACGCCGTCCGCCACGCTGCCGAGGCGTGCCACCTGCGATGCGCTGGAAATGCCGAACCCGGCGACGATCGGCACTCGACCCGCGGAAATGGCCGCCACACGCTCGATCAGTTCCAGCGCGCCGTCGGCCAGGCTATGGCGCATGCCGGTCACTCCCAGCAGCGGCACGACGTACAGGAATGCGGTCGACGCCGCGGCGGCGCGCTCGATCCGAGCCGGCAATGTGTTTGGTGCAACCAGGAATGCGATCCGCAGCCCGCGGGCTGCCACCTCGCGCTCGAAGGCTGGATCCTCATCGGCGGGGAGATCGGGAACGATGAGCCCATCAACGCCGGAGCTGGCAAGCGCCCCGAGCGCTCCGCCGCCGCTTGTGGCGATGAGCGGATTGAGGTAGCTCATCGCCATCAACGGCTTGGTGACTCCGTGCTCGCGCAGCCTGCTGGCGAGTTCGACCGCCCCCTTCAACCCTCCGCCGCCGGCAATCGATTCCCTCGAGGCCGCCGCGATAACGGGTCCGTCCGCCATCGGATCACTGAATGGCACACCAATCTCAAGCATGTCGGCCCCGGCCTCGAGCGCCGCTATGGCCGCGCCGAAGGCGTGTTCGGCTGATGGGTATCCCGCCACGAGATAGGCGATGAAGGCCGTGCGCCGCTCCAAGCGGGTTTTGGCGAACGCGGAGCCGATGCGATCTGTACCTGTGCGCATCGCCAGCGGAGCGCTCATTGAGCCGATCCAGCCATGACGAGCTGACCTGGACGTTCGCGCTCGACGATTTCGAGGTCCTTATCCCCTCTGCCAGAGAGGTTGACCACGCAGGTGCCGGCCTCGGGGAGTGTGGGTAGCAACCGCAATGCCGCCGCGATCGCATGCGCGGGCTCGAGGGCCGGAACAATCCCGCACGATCGCGAGAGCCAGGTCAGCGCGTCGAGCGCCTCGGCATCGGTCGCACGCTCGACCTCCAGCCGCCCCGATTCGGCGAGCGCCGCCAGCTGCGGTCCCACGGCGGGGTAGTCGAGGCCCGCAGAGATGGAATGGGGCTCCACGACCTGGCCATCGTCGGTCTGCGTGATCATCGTGAACGCGCCGTGCAGGACTCCTGGCCTGCCGAGTCCGAGCGACGCGGCGTTGTCACCCAGCGCGTCCCCCCGGCCGCCGGCCTCGACTGCGATGAGGCGCGTGGGCGCATCGAGGAACGGCCCGAACAGGCCCATCGCGTTACTGCCTCCACCCACGCACGCGATGGCCACCTGCGGCAGGGCTCCGACCCGATCGAGCACCTGTCGGCGGGCTTCGCGTCCGATCACCGACTGCAGCTGCGCGACCATGCTGGGATACGGATGCGGGCCGGCAGCGGAGCCCAGCACGTAGGCCGTCGTCCGCACGTTTGCAACCCAGTCACGCAACGCCTCGTTCAGCGCATCGCGCAACGTGCCGTTGCCCGTCGACACCGGTCTGACCTCGGCCCCAAGCAGGCGCATTCGAGCCACATTCGGTGCCTGGCGATCGATATCGGTCGTACCCATGTACACCACGCAGTCGATGCCGAAGAGGGCGCATGCGGCGGCGGTGGCCACTCCGTGCTGTCCGGCACCCGTCTCCGCGATGATCCGATGGCGGCCCATTCGCTTCGCCAGCAGCACCTGACCGATCGCGTTGTTGATCTTGTGCGCCCCGGTGTGCGCGAGGTCCTCGCGTTTGAGCAGCAGCCGTCTTCCTGGCGCTCCGATGCTCGAAACGACAGGCGCTGGCACCTCGAACAGCGGGGTCGGCCTCCCGATGAAATCGCGCTGGAGGGTGGCGAGCTCTCTGGCGAAGGTCACGTCGCGACGCGCCTCGTGCCATGCGGCCTCCAGCTCCCCGAGAGCAGGGACCAGCGTCTCGGCTACAAACCGTCCGCCAAAGCGCCCGAAGCGCCCCCGTCGGTTGGCTCGGTCTGCTCCGGTCCGGTCGCGCCGAGCCTGGCGGACGAAGCTCGCCAGCCGGCGCGGGCTTGTCATCCCGCGCTGCTCGAGTCCGCTGCTGGCGTCGACGAAGGCAGGTCGTGCGCCCGCAACGGCTGCCGCCACACTGCGTGGGGTAAGGCCTCCGGCGATCCCTATCGGCAGCAGCCGGCCGACGCGGCGGGCCAGCCTGAGCGGGGCCTGACTGGCGGATCCGCCGCCGTCTTGACGGGATGCTCCGTCGAGGAGGAGGTGGGTCGCTCCGGCTCGTAGCCACGCCTCCGCGCGCACCAACGTGCGTCGGGCCGCATCGTCCGGATGGACCACGCCGATGACCAGGCCGAGGGTCTCGCGGGCCGCCGGCAGCCAGGTCGGTGGTTGGTTCAGACCGCTCAGCTGCACGTTCCTGACGCCGCTTGCCGACACCGCGCGTTCGAGCTGCCCCCGGTTCGTTCGTCGAAATACGAGCACGGCGCGCGGCCCGTTGAGCCCGCGAATCAGGTCGCGGACGCGCGCCGGCGAGACGCTGCGCTTCGCTCCCGGCGCGACCACGAATCCCACGAGGTCAGCGCCCGCCGCCGTAGCGGCGCGGACGCTCGCTGCGGTTCGCAGGCCGCACACCTTCACGGCCGGCCTCGACGGCCTGGCTGGAACCGGGGCGAGCGCGGCATCAATGAGTGGTGCTGCGTCGACCAGGTTGCGGGCCGCATCACCCGGACGTGCCGCGACCAGCAGGCTGGTGCCGATCAGCGCACCATGCGCGCCGGCCTGCGCCGCTCGGCGCAGGTCGCCCACCGAGGAGAGGCCGCTTTCGGCGACCACCGTGGCGCCGGCGGCGCGCGCCGCGCGCAGCAAGGGCAACGACCGCGCGACATCGACCTTCAGGGTCTGCAGGTCACGCGCGTTCACCCCGATCAACGTGGCGTCCGCCCGCAGGGCTCGCTCCAGCTCCTGCCTGTCGTGCACCTCGACGAGCGCATCCAGGTCGGCCTCCGCCGCCACGTCGAGGAGGACGCGGAGCATGTCGCCGGGAAGCAGACGTGCGATCAAGAGCACCGCATCCGCGCCAATGAGCCGGGATTGCAGGACTTCGTACGGTTTCGTCACGAAGTCCTTGCGTAGAACGGGGAGGCCTGCACCCGCAGCCTCCGCGAGATCGTCATCGCTCCCTGAGAAGAAGTGCGGTTCGGTCAGGACCGAGACGCAACGCGCTCCGACGGCCGCGTAATCCGCTGCGAGGCGCCTGGCTGCGGCGGGCCCCTCGGCGTGCCAACCCAACGGCCCGGTTGACGGCGAGGACCGCTTGATCTCGGCGATGATGCCCAGTCGATCCCCGTAACGCAGGGCAGCCTCGAACCGACGCGCAGAGGGGAGCCTCAGAACCTGCTGCCGAAGTTCACGAAGCGGCAGGAGGCTGGCGGCCCGGCGGGATCGGGCGCGAGCTCCGCGGACCAACTGGTCGAGGACCGTCGAGCTCACGCCGCGACCGCCTCGGCCGCGGCGGCCACCACTGCCGAGGCCCGGCCGGAGTCGATCGCCTGCGCCGCACGTTCGAGACCTTCCTCGAGGTCATTGGCGACCCCGGCGACCCAAAGTGCGGCGGCCGCGTTCAGCAGCACGATGTCGCGCGGCGCCCCCGGTTCGCCGCCAAGGACCGAGAGCGCGATGGCGGCGTTCAGCTGCGCGTCGCCGCCCTGCAGGGCCGCCGGCGACGCAGCAATCAGGCCGTATCTCGCCGGGTCGATCTCCACTTCGACGATGTCGTGGACCTCGACGAGCAGGGCTCGGTTTGGTCCGGCCAACGAGAGCTCGTCGAGGCCATCGGGCCCATGCACGACCAACGCACGGACCAGGTCCATTCGCGCGAGCGCTCCGGCGACCACGGCGAGCAGCGATCCATCCGCGACACCAATGAGTTGCCGGCGCACGCGCGCGGGCGACGACAGCGGCCCAATCAGGTTGAAGGCTGTGCGCATGGGCAGCGCGCGGCGGATCGGCATCACCTCCCGCATTGCCGGGTGGAAGGCGGGCGCGAACATGAAGCCGAAGTGACTGTCGCGGATTGACCGCGCCACCGCCATGGGACCGGGCTCGAGGGGGATGTTTAAGGCCTCGATCAGATCCGCCGAGCCACAGCGCGAGGTGATTGCTCGATTCCCGTGCTTTGCAACGTAGGCTCCTGCCCCGGCTGCCACGAACGACGCCACCGTGGAGACGTTGAAGCTACCGTTGCCATCGGCGCCGGTGCCTGCGAGGTCGATGGCATCGTCCGGCACTGCGACCGGGATCGCGTGCTCGCGCATGACGCGGGCGAAGGCGGCGAGCTCCTCCGACGTCTCGCCGCGGAGCCGCAGCATGGCGAGGAGGGCCGCGACCTGCACGGGTGGCGCGGCTCCTTGGACCATCTCTTCGATCGTGGCTTCGGCGAGCGCTGCCGGCAGCGTGGCACCCGCACTCACGAGCTCGATCGCGGCGGCGACCGCCGGACGCCCGCTCACATCGGTACCTGCGCCTTGGAATTGGTCGCGTCCGATGCCTGGCCGAGGAAATTGGCGACGAGTGCGTCTCCGTCGTCGGTGAGGATCGACTCGGGGTGGAATTGGAGCCCCTGGATCGGATATGTCCGATGGGCGATCGCCATCGGGATCCCATCCGGCGACCAGGCGGTGATTTCGAGCTCTGGCGGGATCGAGGCACGATCAATGGCCAACGAGTGGTATCGCGCCGCAAAGATCGGCGACGAAAGCGTGCGGAACGCGCCCCGGCCGGAGTGAAAGATCGTCGAACGCTTACCGTGCACCGGTTCGACGCGGTCGACGCGCGCCCCGAACGCCACACCAACGGCCTGGTGCCCCAGGCAGACCCCGAGGATCGGAATGGTCGGCCCTACCTGGCGCACGAGATCAACGCTGATGCCGGCGCCCTCCGGTCGGGACGGGCCGGGCGAGATGACGATCGCCTCGGGTTTCATCCGCACGACGTCGTGGACCGTCAGCTCGTCGTTGCGAATGACCTCGACCTCGGCGTCGAGCCGGCTGAGGAGGTGGACCAGGTTGTAGGTGAAGGAGTCGTAGTTGTCGATGACGAGTACCTGCACGCCGGTCACCTCGCATCCCTAACGGCGAGCAGGGTGGCCGCCGCTTTGGCCGCCACCTCCGCTGACTCCCGAGCAGGTATGGAGTCGGCCACCACCCCGGCGCCGGCGTGGACGAACGCCTGTCCGTCCCGCACGACTGCGCTGCGGATGGTGATGGCGACCTCGACCTCGTCGGGGGAGAAGAGGCCCACTGCTCCACCGTAGGGTCCGCGCTGCTCGCCTTCGAGCTCGGCGATCGCCTCCATGGCGCGCAGCTTTGGGGCGCCACTGACGGTGCCTGCCGGGAACGAAGCGCGAACCGCGTCGAAAGCGTCACGGTCCGGCCTCATGCGCCCATGCACCTCGCTCACGAGGTGCATGACGTGGCTATAGCGCTCGACGGCGCGCAGGACAGGCACTCCGACGCTCCCCGGCAGGGAGACACGGCCCACGTCGTTGCGCGCCAGGTCCACCAGCATGGCGTGCTCGGCCAGCTCCTTGGTGTCCCGACCCAGCTCCAACTCGAGCGCGGTGTCGATCGCCGGATCGTCGTCACGAGGGCGGGTCCCCGCGATTGGCCTGGTCACGACCTGGCCGTCGCGAACCCGGACCAACAATTCGGGCGATGCGCCGACCAGCGCGGGCGCATCGTCTCGGACGCCTAGACGGATGAGGAACATGTACGGCGAAGGATTCAGGCGCCGCAGCGAGCGGTACACGTCGAACGAACTGCGCGACGTCGGCACGGTGAAGCGGCGCGCCAGAACGGCTTGCAGCATCTCGCCCGCGCGAATCTCAGCCACCAGCCGGCCGACGCCGACCTCGAACTGCCGCCGTGCCTCGATGTCGTCCGCGGGAAGGTCGAAGGCAACATCCGGAACGCGCGGAAGCTCCTGCGTGGTCGGCTCTTCCAGCAGCGAGATGACTCGGTCGAGCGAGTCGCTGCCGTCCTCGCGCAGGGTGGCGACCGTGGCGAGGTGCGTCAGATGATCGAAGATGATCACTGCGTCAGGTAGGTGGAAGAAGGCCTCCGGGAGGTCCACGGGATTGGCCTCCGGAAGCGGAAGGCGTTCCCATCGCGCGGCGACCTCGTACGCGAGGTAGCCGACGCCGGAGCTGAGGGGAAACGGGAGCTCGGGCAACGGCGGCACGTCGCTGGGAAGCACCGCGCGCAGGGCCTCGAGCGGATCGGTGTGGTCGAGAGGCTCGCGCATCCGGGGCGTGGTGTGCACAGCCTTCCCGTGGCGTAGCGCAACCTGCGAGCCCGTCACACCCACGATGGAGTGGCGACCAAATCGTGCCGCGCCCTCCACGCTTTCCAGCAGGAATGCGAACCGGTCTCGCAGCCGAAGCGCCGCCGCGACCGGGGTGAGCGTGTCTGCGCCGATGGTTCGGGTCACGATGCGGTTCTGGGTCACGGTCACGGCACGGATCTCATTGCGCAATACAAAAGCCTCCATCCTCGAGGGACGGAGGCTGATCCGCGGTGCCACCCTTGCTTCGGACCCAATGGTCCGCACTCTACGCACACGGGTCGCTCGTGACCGATGTGCTGGCCCTGGTAACGGGTGCCAACCCGTCGCCGCCTACCGCTGCCTTCCGCAGGTTCGGGGCGAGGCTCGCGGGTCCATTCTCCAGGCTCGCACCACGCCGGCTCGCACCGTCCCGGCTCGCTTTGGTGGCCGCCTGCCCGGGTACTCCTCCCGGTCGACGCCAGTCTTCGATTGTCGACGCAGCCTAGGCCCAGACGAGATCGCGGTCAAGCCTCATCCGGTGAGATCCGCCGCCAGATTCCCCGCCAGATCCGCGGCGTCGAGATAGCCGCGCCATCCGCGTCCGGTGATCAGCTCCTTCGCCGCCCTCGCGGTCACCGAGCGTCGTCGCCATTTCTCGCGGGCTGCGATGTCGGTGAGGTGGACCTCGATCACGGGCCGCTGGCAAGCCACCAGGGCGTCGAACAGTGCATAGCTCGTATGGGCCAGGGCGCCAGGGTTGATGATCACCACGTCGTAGTCGACGCGCTCCAGTCGGTCGATCAGCGCCCCCTCGTGGTTCGACTGGAGATGGTCGAGCTCGATGCTCCGGGCGGCGAGGCGCCCCGCGACGGCCTCCACGATTTCAGCGAGGGTCGTCGAACCATAGATCTCTGGCTGGCGACGGCCCAGGGTCGCGAGATTCGGACCGTTGAGGAGGAGAACCTTCATGCGCTGATGCCGATGCCGCGGAGCGCGGCGTCGAGCTCCCGGTCGGTGATGTCATCGACCTCCACGACTTGCCCGACAGCCATGGGCAGGATCCAGCGCTGCTTTCCCGCCTTGCGTTTCTTGTCGCCCGTCAGCGCACGCAGGACCGCCGAACGATCCGCGCTCTGGCTTGTCGCAAAGCCAAGCCCGCTCACCAGCTCACCAAGGCGAGGGCCGAGTTCGCGGTCCCCGTCACGCCCGGCAGCGAGCCGAGCGGCAGCCAGGAGTCCCAGTACGACCGCCTGCCCGTGTGCGAGTCGATATCCGGTCACCACCTCCAGGGCGTGGCCCACGGTGTGCCCAAGGTTCAAGACCCGCCGCTCGCCCGTCTCGAACGGATCGCGCTGGACGATCGCGAGCTTGACGCGAGCGGCTCGCTCGATGATCGCGTAGCGCGCCGCCTCGCCGCCGCGCATTGCCTCCCGCCCTCGGCTCTCGATGAGCTGCCACAGCTTCGGGTCCGCGATGAGCGCCGCCTTGATCGCTTCGGCTAGCCCGTTGCGGGCGTGGCGAGGAGGCAGGCTACGGAGCACCTCGACATCGGCGATCACCCCTGAGGGCGGCCAGAAGGCCCCGACCATGTTCTTGGCGCCGGCCAGGTCAATCGCGACCTTGCCTCCGAGCGCGGCGTCCGAGGCGGCCAGCCAGGTCGTTGGCACCGCGACCCATGGCATCCCGCGCGCGTAGAGCGCCGCTGCAAGCCCGGCGAGGTCGCTGATTGTGCCGCCACCGATCGCGACGAGCGGATCGCTGCGCTCAACCTGTAGGTCGGCCATCCAGGCGATCAGCCGTTCCAGCGTGGAGGTCCGCTTGGACCGCTCGCCGCCCCGCAGCTGAAGCGTGCGGCTATCCGAACTAGCGGCCAGCGAGGCGACGATGCGATCCACGATCCACACGGGATTTCCCTCGAGGTCCCGCACGAGCTCGCTCGTTACCTGGCGCGCCATCCCGCGGCCAAAGACAACTCTTGCGGTTTGGCCCCCCATCGGGTGGTGCCGCGGAACCCGCGCATCCAGCAGGCGACGTGGCCGTGCCCCGCGCGGTCGTTCCCGAGAGAGTTGTGGCGCGAGTCCGCGGACGACGCGCGCAGCGGGAGGGGTCGCGTCGACGGTCACGTCAGCGGCGCGGTAGAACGGCTCGCGTTGGACGCGAAGTATGGCCATGGCTTCGACCGGATCTGTCTCTAGGAGTGGGCGCTTAACTGGATCACCCGCAACGCGCTCCAATAGCGCGGCGTCGGGAGCGTCGAGCCAGACGACGTCGCCGTGCTCCCACAGGCGCCAGCGATTGAGTGGATCGTCGAGCGCGCCACCGCCGGTGGCGACGACTGCGCCACCCACCGCCACCGCCTGGCCGATCGCGCGTGTCTCGGCCGCCCTGAAGGTCGCTTCGCCCAAGCTTCGCAGGCGCGCCCCAGCATCGCCTTCGCCCGGCCCTTCCCTGGCGATCAGCTCATCGGTATCGACGAACGGTCGACCAAGCACACGCGCCAGCGATCGGCCGATGGTGGATTTGCCGCTCCCCGACAGACCAACCAGTACGACGCCGTCAGACATCGGCGCGCCTGCCAAGCTCCGCTAACAGGGCGGCGCGCATGACCGATAGCGGTGCCGCTCGCTCCGTCCAGAGCTCGAAGCTCAGCGCTGCCTGACTCAGAAGGACTCCGGCACCCGCGCGTGCGGGCGCCCCAATGACCCGGGCGTCCCTGACCAGGCGCGTCGGGCTCGGACGGTATGTGAGGTCCAACACCGCGAGCGCGGGACGCAGCGCAGAGGCGGGCAGCGGTGACTTGTCGCTCATGGTGCCGATTGGCGTCGCGTTGACCACCAGATCCGCGGTCGCCAGCAGCTCGGGCAGCTCCGCCCAGTCGTCGCGGCTGACCATCCGCACCCGATGCCGTCCCCCATCCTCCAGGGCCACGGCGACGGTTCGTGCCGCCCCGCCGGTACCCAGGACAACCGCCAGGCCCGCCGGCGGCCGGAGATCGCGCAGCTGCGCGGCGATGGCGGGCAGGTCGGTGTTGTGCGCAACAAGGCGATTCCCGCGGCGCGCGATCACGTTGGCCGCACCAATCCTCGCCGCGGTCGGGTCGATCTCGTCGACCAGCTCCAGCACCGTGACCTTGTGTGGGGTGGTGACGTTGGCTCCCACCGCGTCGGGATCCCGCAGCGTGCCGACTACGCGGGCGAGGTCATCTGCGTCGACGTCACACAGCGCATAGCTGATGGCCAGCCCGGCGGCTGTGAACGCAGCGTTCTGAATGGCAGGTGACGCCGAGTACCCGATCCCGCTCCCGAGAAGGAGGACCCGTGAGCTCACCGCGCTGGGAGGGACGACCGGCGACGGCGCCTCTGTGCCGCGGCCAGGAAGTCCCGCATCACATCGCCGCCAAAGGTCACCAGCATCTCGTCGGCGAGGACCAATGCGAGCATGACCTCGCCGACGATGGCCGCCCTGGGCAGGATGGTGATATCGCTGCGCTCTATGTGGCCCGGGCTTGGCGCTCCTTGCAGGTCGACCGAGGTCAGCGGTCTCCGCATGGTGGAGACGGGCTTGACCGCCGCGCGGACGATGATCGGCTCTCCGTTCGTCATGCCCCCTTCCAGGCCCCCGGCACGATTGGTGAGGCGCTTCCAGCCCGCCGCAGCGGGATCGACCACGTCGTGGACGGCGCTACCGCGACGGGCAACCACCCCGAAGCCCAACCCGATCTCGACGCCCTTCACGCCAGGGATGGCCATGGTGGCGGCGGCGATTGCCCCGTCCAACCGAGTGTCCCATTCAGCGCTGGACCCGATGCCAATCGGCAGCCCTTGCGCGACCACGATGAATGACCCGCCGATGGAGTCACCCGCCTCCCGTGCGTTGTCAACCTCGGCCAGCATCCGCGTCTCGGCCCCGGTGTCGGGGCAGCGCAACGGGGAAGGATGCGCCAGGTCCATGCGCCACCAATCGGGCGGAACTGCTGACATCGGATCCTCGACGTCCTCGTACGCTCGAATCGGACCCAGCTGGTCGACGAAGCTCCAGATCCGCACCCCGGCGCGTGCAAGGAGCTGCCGGCACACGGCGCCGGCCACCGTCCGCGTCGCGGTGGAACGAGCCGATGCCCGCTCGAGCACGTCGCGCACGTCGCCCGTGTCGTACTTGATGGCGCCCGCCAGGTCGGCGTGGCCTGGCCGTGTGCGGGTGACCGGTGCCGGACGTCGGCCTGCCGCGATCGGCTCAGGCGACATGCGCTCCGCCCATGTCGGCCAGTCCCGATTCTCGACCAACCAGCCGAGCGGCGAGCCCAGGGTCTTTCCGAACCGCAGGCCTGCCACCCAGTGCACCTCGTCTCGCTCGATCTGCATGCGGCGGCCAGAACCGTACCCGTGCTGACGTCGCCGCAGATCCCGGTTCACGTGCGCGGTCGAGACCGCGAGACCTGCGGGCAGCCCTTCGAGCACCCCCACCAGCCCAGGACCATGTGACTCCCCGGCAGTCAGCAGCCTCAGCCGTCTCACACCGATGCCCCGGTCATCCCAGCTGCCGCTGCCAGGTCGTCCCAGAAGGTGGGATACGAGACCCCTACGCAGCTCGCATCGTCGAGCGTCACGTCACCGGCCACGCCGGCGACGGCAGCGATGGCGAAGGCAATCGCGGTCCGATGGTCGCCATGTGTCTTGATCGATGCCGTCCGTGGCCGCCCCGGGCCCACCCGCCAGCCATCCCGCAGCTCATCGACGCGCGCCCCGATCGCGTCGAGGCCCGCCACCGTGGTCGCTATCCTGTCGGACTCCTTCAGCCGCAGCTCGCTGGCATCCCGCAGCTCGCTGGTTCCATCCGCCGCAGCCATGAGGACGCCGACCAGCGGCAACTCGTCGATGAGGGCGGCGACGCGTGGGCCGGCCAGGTGGACCCGGTGGAGCCGCGCGCCACCCTTCGACACGACGTCGCCCACTGGCTCGGGACCATCGCCGTCGAGCTGCGCGGGTTCGACCCGGATCGAAGCACCCATCTCGCGCAGAAGGTCGACCACGGCCAGGCGACTTGGGTTGAGCGCGAGGCCGACCAGGCGCAGTCGAGCGTTCGGATGGATTGCGGCCGCGACCATCCATGCCGCCGCGGAGGACGGGTCGCCCGGCACATCAATCGATCGAGCGGTCAGACGAGTCGGCGACGCAAGCAATGTCCGTCGGTCACCCACGCGTCGAATGGGTGCACCCATCCACGCGAGCAGTCGTTCGGTGTGGTCGCGGACGGAAGAGGGCACCTCGATTTCGGTTTCACCGTCCGCGTTGAGCGCGGCGAAGACCACCGCTGCCAGAAGCTGCGCGCTGGCGACCGGAAGACGATGTCGCATCCCTCTCAGCGGACGTCCGCCATCGATCCTGATCGGTGCGCTGCCCGCAAACGAGGTGCTGATCTTCGCTCCCATCGCGCGGAGCGGAACGGCCACCCTTTCCATGGGCCTGCGTCGTAGCGACGCGTCGCCATCCAGCACGGTGGAGCCGCTGCGCGCCGTAGCGACGCCTGCCAGCAGCCTCATGCTCGTCGCGGAATTCCCGCAGTCGAGGAGACGGTCGCCGCCAGGCAGGTCCGAGCTTCCACTGACGTTGACCTCGATCCCGGTAGGCGACTCCATCACGCCGAGCTGCACGCCCAATGCCTGCAGACAGCTGATCGTGCTTCGCAGGTCTGCACCCGGGGCTGCCAGCCGGATCCTGGCCTGGCCTGACGCGATCGCGTTGGCGATCAGGGCCCGGTGCCCGATGGACTTGTCGGAGGGCATCTTCAGCACTCCGGACAGCTCGGTGGCTCGCTGCACAAGGCGTTCGCCGCGTCCGCCGTTCGTCACCTCGGGGGCTCCTGTCGCATCGTCCGACGCTGCGCCGAGCGTGAGGCACGGAGAATCGAACCGAAGATGTTGACCAGCTCGGCGCTGGTCATCGGCCCCTCGCTGGCGCCCGCTCGTGACAGCAGATCCTCCTCGCGGCGCAGATCGTGGCCGCTCGCATCGGGGTCGCGCAGCCGCTGCACCGCAATGGCGAGTCGTGTCCGCTCCTGGAGCAGGTCCGCCAGGGAGCCGTCGAGAGCGTCGATTCGATCACGCAGTGCACCGATCGTCAGCCCGGGTTCAGGAGCTTTCGCGCGAGGCGCCGGCGCACCGCGCGGCAGGAAGTGCATCCGACGCAGCTCGTCCATGAGCGAACCGAAATCTTCGAAGCCCAGCGATTGATCCCCATCGGAACGGGCGTTCGCGGGATCCGGGTGCACTTCCACGAGCAACCCATCTGCACCTACCGCGGCAGCGGCCAAGGCCATGGGGGTGACAAGCGAACGCTGCCCGGTGCCATGGGACGGGTCCACGATGATAGGCAGATGGGTGCGCTCGCGGAGAACCGGGATCGCGGACAGATCCAGAGTGTTGCGCGTGGACGGCTCGAACGTCCTGATCCCGCGCTCGCACAGGATCACGTTGCTGTTGCCCGACGACAAGATGTATTCAGCCGCGAGCAACCACTCCTCGATCGTGGCGCCGAAGCCCCTCTTGAGAAGCACCGGCTTTTGCGTCTGGCCCACGGCCCGCAGCAGTACGAAGTTGTGCATGTTGCGGCTGCCAACCTGAAGAAGGTCGACGTACTCCTCGAACAACGGGACCTGACCGGGGTCAGTGACCTCGCTCACCACTGGAAGGCCGGTCGCGGCGCGGGCTTCGGCGAGGATGTCCAAGGCCTCCTTTCCGAGTCCCTGGAAGCTGTATGGGGACGTCCGCGGTTTGAAGGCGCCTCCCCTCAGCACACGTGCACCTTCCCGTTTCACGACCCGCGCGGTCTGCATCAGCTGGTCGCGTGATTCGACCGAGCA
>Ga0070708_100002218_pt1 | contig 15013 bp, 11 predicted proteins | sample KBSK5503metaG_FD_65469 | JGI IMG/M metagenome (GOLD analysis project Ga0070708, IMG submission 65469) | Corn, switchgrass and miscanthus rhizosphere microbial communities from Kellogg Biological Station, Michigan, USA - KBS K5-50-3 metaG | ecosystem: Host-associated > Plants > Roots >...
CGGTCGCGCGCGAAGGCGCGAAAGGAATCGAGGAACGCGGACATGGTCTCGCGTTCTTCGCCCGACACCTCGGGAAACGGGAAGACCGTGTCTTCGGGCACCTGGCCCGCCAGGAGGGCCCGCATGGGAGACTGGAGGAGGGTCCGGGCCTGGGTCTGAGCTTCGTTCATGGATTCTCTCCCGCGGCTTTCGACCGCAGGCATTCGCTTCGCGAACAGCGGCCGAGAGATTTCAACTGGATCGGGTTCACACACGCCTCCCCCAGGATTTTCATTCTTCGGCTATCCCGCTCGCTGTCGCATGGGCAATCAGGATCAGGCCGACGGTCGCGACCCGTCCGGGTGGAAACTCGCGCTCGTCGCCGCCATTTCCGCGAGCAAGGGCGCCGGCTCGTACCGCGAGCCCGCGCGCGCCGCTAAGTCCTCCAGCGCGGTGAGGACCCGGAGGGCACCGAGCGAGTCGGCGTAGCGCAGCAGGCCGCCCCGGAAAGGCGGAAAGCCGGTGCCGAAGATCATGGCGAGATCGAGCTTCGGCGCCGAGGGCACGATCCCGTCGGCCATGCAGAACGCTGCCTCGTTGACCATGGCCAGGACGAGGCGCGACTCGATCTCCCCGGCGGGAAAGAGCGATATTTTCGGAGCCTCGACTCCCAGGGCATCGTAGGCCGCCTTCGAGGCATCGCCTCGTTTGCCGTCGCGGTAGTCGTAGAAGCCTCCGCCCGTCTTCTTTCCCAGTCGTCCTTCCACGGCGAGCGCCTCGTGTCCGCCCGGTTGCATCCTTTCCGGGAAGGCCTTCGCGAGGACCTCTCCTGCCTTGGCCGCCACGTCGAGACCGACCTCGTCTAGGAGCGCCAGCGGGCCGACCGGCATCCCGAAATCCGTCATCGCGCGGTCCACGTCTTCGATCGAGCAACCTGACTTGACGAGGCGCACCGCTTCCGAGAGATAGGGGGCGAGGATCCGGTTGACGAGAAAGCCGGGCGAGTCTTTGACCACAATGGGGGTCTTACCGAGAGTCTTGGCCAGCGCGAAGACCGTCGCGACGGTTTCGTCCGACGTGCGAGGCCCGGGAATGACCTCGACGAGCGGCATCCTGTGGACCGGGTTGAAGAAGTGCATCCCGATGACCCGCTCGGCACGCAGCGCGCCGGCCGCGATCTCACCGATGGGAAGCGTGGAGGTGTTCGAAGCGAAGATGGCCTCCGGCGGGACGGCGGTCTCCCACTCCTTCAAGACGGCTCTCTTGACGCCGAGCTTCTCGACGACCGCTTCGATCGAGACCTCGCAGCGCGCGAACCCCGAGTAATCGAGCGTCCCGGAGAGCAGCGCCATCTTGTTCGACATCTCCCTCGGCTTCATCCTCTTCTTCTCCACGGCCCGCCGGAACACCGCCGCCGCGGCCGCGAACCCATGCGCGAGAGCCCCGGGCTCGATGTCCTTCATGCGCGCGGGGATGCCCTTCTCGGCCGCGAGCTGCGCGATGCCTCCTCCCATGACGCCGGCGCCGAGCACGCCGACCCGCGAGACGGGACGCGGCCGCGCGTCCGGATCCGAGACGCCCGTCTCCTTCTTGACCTCCTCGGTCCAGAAGAAGATCGAGAGGAGGTTCCTCTGCACCTCGCCGCCGAAGACGTTGGCGATTCGCCGGTTCTCGACTTCCAGGGCCGCCTCGATCGGCAGTCCGTCGGACTCCTCGAGAACCGCGAGCGCCTCGAGAGGCGCCGGGTAGTGAAAGCCGGTTGTCTCGAGGATCTTCTCGCGCGCGGCCTTGAAGAGAAGCCGCCGGCCGACCGGGTTCTTCTCGAACGCCCACGCGGAGACGCCGCCCGGTCCGCGCGGTCCGGGGCGCGGCTTTTTCTTGCCGATCTTCTCGCGCGCGAAGCGCCGGGAGAATTCCTCGAAGATGGGTGCCGGAGTCGCCTCGTCCACGAGGCCGATCTTGCGCGCGCGCCGGGCGTCGAGCTGCTTTCCCGTCAGGATCAGGTCGAGAGCCTTCTGCAGCCCGACCAGGCGCGGCAGACGCGCGCAGCCGCCCCAGGCCGGGAAGATCCCCAGGCGCACCTCGGGCAGGCCGATCCGGGCTTTCGGCGAGTCGGACATGACCCGGTAGTCGCAGGCGAGCGCGAGCTCCGTCCCGCCTCCGAGACACGCGCCGTTGATGGCGGCGACGGTGGGATAAGGGAGCCGGGCGAGGTGTTCGAAGAGCGCCTGGCCGCGGGCCGACCCTTCGCCGATCCGGTCGGGAGGGAGACTGACGAACTCCTTGACGTCCGCTCCCGCGATGAATGTGTCCGGCTTTCCGCTCCGGATGAGAAGGCTCCGGATACGGGGCTCCCGGCCCAGCCTCACGAGCACGTCCGACAGCTCTTCGAAGACCGCCCGCGAGAAGACGTTGACCTTCTCCCCCGGACGGTCGAAGGTGAGAATCCCCAGGCCGTCCTCTTGAACCGAGAGATCGAAGGCGCTCATGAGTGATCAGTTCTCAGTTGTCAGTTATCAGTTTGGAGGAGATACGACAAGATTCATGACACTGAAAACCGAGAACTGAAAACTGAGGACTCCTCTTCTCACAGCAGCTCCAGGACGACGGCGCCGCCCTGGCCGCCGCCGATGCACATCGTGGCGAGCCCGAGCTCCGTGCCGCGCCGGCGCATCTCCTTGAGCAGCGTCGTCACGAGGCGATTCGCGGATGAGCCGACGGGATGGCCGAGCGCGATCGCTCCGCCGTTGACGTTGGCCCTCTCCCAATCGATCTCTCCGATCGGCCCGCCCGTTGAGTATTTCGCGTGCCAGGCGGCGGACGGGAAGACCCGAGCGCAGGCGAGGACCTGCGCCGCGAAGGCCTCGTTGATCTCGACCAACCCGATGTCCTTCCATTCCACGCCGGCTCTCTTCAAGGCGAGCGGGGTGGCGACGGCGGGGCCCAGTCCCATGCGCTCGGGCTCCAGGGCGCAGAAGGCGATGCCCCGGATCTTCCCGAGAGGCTTGAGACCCCGCGCCTTCGCCGCGCTCGCGCTGACGACGAGCGTGGCCGCGCCACCGTCGGTGATCTGCGAGGAATTGCCGGCGGTCACCGTGCCGAACTTGCGGTCGAAGAACGGGCGCAGCTTCGCCAAGGCTTCGAGAGTCTGGTTCTCCCGCACGCCGTTATCCTGGATCGACATCGTTTCGTAGTCCGGGGGGATCGGCACCGGCACGATCTCTTCGGCGAGTTTCGCCCGCGCCATCGTCACGCGCTGGTGGGAGCGCAGCGCGAAGGCGTCCTGCTCTTCCCGGGTGATGCCGTGCTCCTTGGCCAGGACCTCCGCCGTCTGTCCCATGTTCAGGCCGCAGTACGCATCGGTCAGTCCCATCTGGAGGCCGATATCCGGTTTGAAGTGTCGCGGCCGGAACTTCGACGCGGCCGCGATCCGCGCCCCTGTCCCGCGTGCCGTGAAGACCTCCGTGAAGACCTCCTGGCTCTCGTGCGAGTAGAGCAGCGGGATGCTCGACATGGACTCGATCCCGCCGGCGACGATCGCCTCGGCGTCCCCGGCGGAGATGCGGTAGGCCGCTTCGGCGATCGCTTCCAGGCCCGATCCGCAGAGACGGTTGACCGTGAAGGCGGGCACGGAAGGAGGGACGCCGGCCTTGAGCGCCGCCACCCGCGCGACGTTGACCGCGTCGGGCGGCTGCGCGATGTTGCCGAAGACGATCTCGTCGAGCTCCGCCGGGTCGAACGAGGTGCGGGCGAGCACCTCGACCGTCACGATGCGCGCCAGGTCCTGCGCCGGGATGTCCTTCAATTCGGTGTTCGCCTTCGCGTACGGCGTCCTCACGCCGTCCACGACGACGACATCACGCGACATGAGTCCTTTCCGCGGACTGGTACATCCGGTCGATCAGGCCCTGATATCGGCTCTCGAGGATCCGCCGCTTGACCTTGAGGGTCGGGGTGATCGAGCCGTCCTCGATGGTCAGGTCGGCAGGCAGAAGCGCGAAGGCGCGGATCTGCTCGTGGTGCGGCTTGTCCGCGTTATAGGCGTCGATCTCTTTCTGGAAGAGGGCCCGGATCTCGGGGTTTGCGTCGATCGTCGCGGGCTCGAAGGCGATCTTCTTCTCGAGGGCGACGTCCCGGAGCCTGTCGAAGTTGGGGACGATCAGGGCCGCCAGGAACTTGTGACGGTCCCCGAGGACGATCGGGAGGCTGATGTAGGCGGACTTCTTCAACTCCTGCTCGATCGGCTGAGGCGCGGCTTTCTTGCCGCCGGCCAGCACGATCAGGTCCTTCTTGCGATCGGTGATCGCGAGGTAGCCGTCCGTGTCGAGCGTCCCGATGTCCCCCGTGTGGAACCACCCCTCCGGGTCGATTGCCTCGGCGGTAGCTTCCGGCTTGTTGAAGTACCCCTTCATGACGTGCGGCCCGCGCGTCAGGATCTCGCCGTCGGGAGCGATCCTGACCTCGACGCCCGGGATCGGCCGCCCGACCGTCCCGAGCCGCCAGGCGTGCGGCCCGTTGACGCAGATGACGGGCGAGGTCTCGGTCAGGCCGTAGCCCTCGTAGATCGTCACGCCCGCCGCCCAGAAGAACTCCGCGAGCTCGCGCGAAAGCGGAGCGCCGCCGGACACCGCGAACCGGAAACGGTTGCCGAGAGCGTGGCGGACTTTCTTGAAGACGAGAGCGTCGGCGAGCTTCGCCTTCGCCGCGAGCCCCGCCGGGACGGGCTCCGCGCGCTGATCGTAGGCGAGCTTCTCCCTGCCGACGGCCACCGCCCAGGAGAAGAGCTTCTTCTTCAGCGCCCCACCCGCCTCGACCTTGTCCAGGATGCGGGCCGAGACTTTCTCGTACACGCGCGGCACGGCCCCGAAACAGTGGGGATTGACCTCGAGGAAGTTGTCCTTGAGCTTCTCGACCGACTCGGCGTAGGCGATCGACGAGCCGCGGTAGAGGTACGCGTAATCGAGCATCCGCTCGAACACGTGCGAGAGCGGCAGGAAGCAGAGAGCCGTGGCGTCCCCGGTGATCGGGATGACCTGAATCCCGCCGAGCACGTTGGACACGAAGTTGCCGTGCGTGAGCATCGCCCCCTTGGGCTCCCCCGTCGTGCCCGAGGTGTAGATGATCGTCGCGACGTCTTCCGGCTTGACCCGGCGCGCGCGCTGCTCGAACGCCGCGGGATTCATGTCGAGCGCCGGGCGCCCCCGGTCCACGGCTTGCCCGAACGCCAGGAATCCCGGTTCGCCGGGAGGGCTCGCGTCGAACGTGACGACGTACTCGAGCGCGGGGCACTGGGCGCGAATCGTCAGGATCTTCCCGAGCTGCTCGAGCGACGAGACGAAGACGGCGCGGGCGCCGGAATCCTTCAAGAGCGGCGCGATCTGGTGGGCGGGCAGCGTCGGGTAGATCGGCACGGACCAGGCGCCGGCGCAGAGGATCGCGTAATCGCTCATGGCCCATTCGGGGCGGTTCTCCGAGAGGATCGCCACGCGGTCGCCGGGCTGGATGCCGAGCGCATTCAGGCCGAGCGCGAGGGCCCGGACCGTGTAGGCGAAATCGGCCGAGGAGATGGGCTTCCACGCCCCGCCGACCTTCGAGATCAGGAGATCCGGCTTGGAGGAAGCCGCGACCTTCAGGAAGATGTCGCAGAGGGTGCGGACGTCGTCGGTCATTCTCCTCCCGGTGTGGCGGGGATTCTGTCAGAGAGACGTTATCCTGTCGAGAGATGGCGGTCGCGCTCCTCCTGACCACTCTCCTGGCGCTCGCGGGATTCCTCGCGACGTCCGCACAGGGCTTCTTCGTCGCCTCGGCCATCCGATCGGCCGCGCCGCTGGCCGGTCCCCTCGTCACCAAACACGTCGGCTTCGCGATCCCGACCGTGCTCCTGTCGCTCTTCTCGCAGTCCATGGTGATCTTCTACTTCATCGGCACCGGCAAGCTCGTCAAAGACGAAACCTCCTCCTATCCGGAAGCCGAGCGCCGCGCGGTGCACGCGGCCCTGCGCCGGTTCAAGGCGCGGACCTCCCCGCCCGCGACGTTCGCCCTCCTCTCGGCCATCGCCGTTTTCGTCCTCGGCGGCGCCGCGCACACGAGCGCCCTCCCGGCCTGGACCCACCTCGTTTCGGCGGTCGCCGCCGCGGCGTGTCATGCCTGGGCCCTCGCCGCCGAGTGGAAGACCTTCGGCGAGAACCACAGCCTGATGAACGACCCCCGCGCCTACACCCGCCAGCGGATCTAAGGGCCGGGTCTCTTCGAGGCGTTGCCGCCGGGCCACATCGGGGTCAGGCGAAGATGCGGGAGAGCGGCAGCTCGAGACCCGGGAGAGTCTGGGAGACGAGGACCTGATCTCCGGCGAAGCGGCCGGCCACGCCGTACGACCCATCCTCCTCCAGCCGCAAGACCTCGATAGAGTCGCTGCGCGGATCGGCGAACCAGATCTCGGACACGCCCGAAGAGGCGTAGAGCTGCCGCTTGATCTCGAGGTCATAGCCCGCCGTGGTCGGCGAAAGCACCTCGATGACGAGGTCCGGCGCGCCGTGAATGAAAGAAGGCGTCACGATCGCGGAGCGCGCCCGGCTGATGAAAAGAAGATCGGGCTGGACGACGTCCTGGTCGCCAAAGACGACATCGAACGGAGCGAAGAAGACCTCTCCAAGACCGCGCCCTTTCACGAACTGGCGGATCTCAAAGTAGAGATTCCCGGCCACCCTCTGGTGTTTCGTGTTGGGGGAGGGCGTCACGTAGACCTCACCGCCGATCAGTTCGTAACGGTTCCCGTTCTGCGGCATGGTCCGCAGATCCTCATAGGTGTATTTCCGCGTTTCGACGGTTCCCATAGCGACCTCGCTTCCCTCATTCTAGCGAGTATCGCCAGGCACCCGGACATTTGATGCCCGTCACCACAGCCCTCTCCCGCGGGGAGAGGGAGGAAGCTATTTGACGTCGATCATCGTGGTGCGGCCTTCGGCGACGGTGAAGGGGTAGGACTTCTCGCCGTCGGCGGCGGAGACGAGGAGCTGGTAGGAGCCTGGCGCGAAGTTGTCCCACACGGTGACGGGCGGAGAGGGGTGGACGCTGCCATCGAGGCGGTAGGGGCCGAGCAGGTAGATCGAGCCCGAGCCGTCCAGGATGCGCCCCGTCACGGGCACGCTCGGGCGGACCTCGACGCGTCCTCCGGGCGTCAGCGCGGCGCCGAGCGTCGGCGACGGGACCTGGACCGAGGCGAACGAGCGGGGCGAGTAGCCGTTGGAGAAGACGTAGATCGCGTACACGCCCGGCCCGAGCGACGCGAGCTCTCCGCGGCCGGTCGAGTCGAGGCTCACGGTCCCGGAGAACGCGACCGAGCCGCCCGCGGCGTAGGCAAGCACCGAGATGCCTCGCAGCGGCAGGCCCGTCAAACCGTCGTTGGCCTGAATGCCCATCCCCGTGCCTCGGTCGAGAGCGAAGTCTGACTGCGAGCTCTCCGCGGCCACGGTCAGGTTCTGCGTCTTCGCCTGGTAGCCGGACTTGCGGGCGGAGAGTTGATAGGAGCCGGGGTCTACGTCGTCGATGAAGTAGTGGCCGGAGGAGTCGGAGACCCCCTGCTTCATGGAGAAGGCCTGCGTCTCCCTCCCGGTCTGCGCCTGGACCGTCACGCCTTCGAGGGGGATGCCGGACCCCGATTCCGTCACCGTGCCGGTGACCGAGATCGCTGGAAGGGCGATGTCGCCGGAGGTGTCGCCCGAGACGGCGATCGAGCGCCGATAGGAGACGCCCTGGCCGTTGACCATCACCTGATAGTTCCCGCCCTCCAGGCCCTCGAGCGCGTAGCTCCCGTTGTCGTCGGTCTGGGTCGAGGCCCTCCCGCCGGTGGCTCTCGGCGGATCGGGCATCGCGTTGACGAAGAGGCCGCCGAGCGGCCGGTCTCCGCGAGTCACTCTTCCCGCGAGGCGCGAGATGCCCTGGAACGCGACGTCGGCCTGAAAGTCTCCTCCCTCCGGCACCTCGATCGTCTTGCCGGTCGAACGGCCGGAGAGGAACGAGGTCGTGGCCTGCAGGCGCACGACGCCCGAGGGGACGTCGCGCAGCGTGTAGGCGCCGCTGTCGTCGGTCTGCGTGCTGTCGTTGTAGTTGGTGGCGGAGGCGAAGATGCGAACGCCACCCAACTGGCTGGCGGGCAGCCCCGTGACGTTTCCGTGGACGAGTGTGCCAGTCACCATCTGGACGAGCACTCCGGACTGCTGCTGGTTCTCCGCGACGACGACGTCCTTCGCCACGGACTTGCCGGTGTTGCCCGACGCCGTCAGCTTGAAACGCCCGGCCGTCAGGTGCTCGAAGAGGAAGTTGCCGGCTCCGTCGGTGCGCGTGGACTCCGAGTTGCCTCCCAAGCCCCCGCTGTCCCCTTCCTCGTTCAGCTGAACGAGCGCGCCCGCCACGCCGGACCTCCCGTCCGTGCCGACGACCGTGCCGGAGATGCTGGCCCCGTTGCCCAGGGTCAGGTCCACGGTGGATTCCTTGGCCGGATCGACGTCGCGGCTGGCCTCGAGGTAATCCGGGTGCGAGGCCGTCACGGTCACGCGGCCCTCCTGCAGTCCGTCGAACTGGAAGCGTCCGTCGGCGTCCGAGGTGGTCGAGCCGCCGGCCCCGCCGCCGGCCATCCGCGCCATCATGGCGCCCGTCGCGCCGCCCTGGCTCTCCGCCGGGTGCCAGGAGACCGACGAGTTGGCCAGGGCCGTGCCCCGCAGGTCCGAGACGCGGCCTGCGAGCCCGCCGCCGCGCTTCAAGGACAGGATGATTCCCTCCTTCGTCTCGCCTTCACCGACCTCGACGCCGGAAACCTCAGCGGAGCGGTAGCCCGCGGCCGAGCCGCGAACCGTCCACTTGCCCGGCGGCACGTCGGTCAGCTCGAAGCTGCCATCCTCCGATTGAAAAGTCGGGTCGCCGCCACCCTGTCCCCTCATCGCGATCTGCATTCCGCCGCCCATCCCGCCCCGCGGGCCGCTCCGGGTGACTGAGAAATCGGTGACCGGCTTCTTCGTGTCGGCGTCTTCCGCGCGCCCCCGAACCGTGCCGGCGTTCTTCAAGACGATCGCGACGTCCGCGGCGGGAGGCGTGACGTTTTTCTGGAGTGCCGCGAACCCCGTGGCGGAAACGTTGACCAGGATAGGCCGCTCGGCCGCGAATCCCTCCAGGCGGAACTTCCCGTCCGCGTCCGAGGTGACGGTCTGCGGCCGTCCGCCGCTGCCGACGTCGATCGCGAAGATCTGCGCGCCGCCGACCGGGCCGCCGGCCGTGTCCTGGACGCTTCCGCCGATCGGCGCTCCCGGGGTCAGGGCGATCGGAGGCCAGACGTTCTCGGCGGAGGCCTTGACCTGGAGGGAAGGCACGGTCTTGCGTGCATAGCCGTCTCGGGCCACGACCACCGTGTAATCGCCTTCCTCGAGCCCCTTCAGCGTAAAGGCGCCGTCGTTTCCGGTCACCGCGTCCGGCCTGTCGGAGGAAAGCCCCATGAGCCGCATCTGGACGCGGACTCCGCCCATCCCCTCCTCGCGGTGCGCTGCGCGAATTTCCGCGCCGGCAACCGGCTGTCCCATCGCGTCCACGACTTTGCCCCTGGCCTCGATCCCCTGGCGCACGACGAGCGCGACGTCCTTGATGGCGTCCCCGGATTTGACGGAGAAGCCGGGCTTGCGCGCCGTGGCGTAGCCGGTCTTCGAGGCCTCGAGCGAGAGGTTCCGTTCGGGCTCGAGGCCGCGCATTCGGAACCCTCCGTCGGAAGCGGTCAGGACACCCTGTCCCCCCATGATCGAGCCGGGATTCGAGGCCGCGCCGCGCAGGAGCCGCCGCATCCCCATTTCCCGCATGATCCGCACGCGGGCACCGGCGACAGGCTGGCCCTTCTCGTCGGTCACCCGCCCCGAGATCGTCGCGGCCCGCCGCAGCGCGAGATTGGCCGCCGGAGACGTGCCGGCCGCGTTGACTCCCGCGATCGAGGACGAGAGGTATCCCTCCCGGGCCGCTTCGACCGAGTACCGTGCAGGCGCGAGCCCCGCGATCCGGAACCGACCGCGCTGGTCCGTGCGCGCCGTCCGCTCCGCGCGGCGCCGAGCGAAGCCGCCGAACGCGGTCGAGGCATAGGCGGAAACCCGCGCGCCCGCAACGGGCCGGCGCGTGCCCTCTTCGACGACCGTGCCCGAGACCGCGGAGCCGCGCTTCAAGGCGAGCGAGGCCGAAGTCTCCTCCCCCTTGCGAACGCGCACGCCGTCCTTGCGCGCCGCGAAGTCGTCCTTCCAGAGGGCCTGGAGCCGGTGGCTGCCGGACGAAACGCCCGCGATCTGGAATTTCCCCTGCGCGTCGGTCGCCGCCGCGACATCCTCGGCCGTCACGATGACCCCGGCGGCCGGCTTCCCCGCCGTGTCGAGGACGGAGCCCGAGATGACTCCGCCGCGCTGAAGCGAAACCCTTTCGTCGGTCTTGGCCTCCAGCTGGACGCGATTGAGCGGCACGAAGCCTGGGGCCCGCACGACGATCGCCCGGGTTCCCTCCGGCGCGTCGAGCGCCGAGAAGGCGCCGTCCGCCCCGGTGCGGGCCTCGGCGAGATAACGCGCATCGCCGTCGAAAACGTTGTTGGTCGAGACGATGAGCACCTTCGCGCCGGCGACCGGCTTGCCCGCCTCGTCCACGACCTTTCCCGAAGCTGTTTGGGCGGCCGGGATCTGGATGTCGAAAAGGTCGTTCTCCTCCGAGGCCTCGAAGGGGCCCGTGAACCGGGCGGAAGGTAACCCGTCAGGGAGAACGCGCAGCGCCACGGAGACCCCGGGCTTCTCCAGCACGACGCGGAAGCGCCCATGCGTATCGGTTGCCGTATTGCCCATCGCGGCCGGATCACTGCCGGTCGACTGGTCGAGGAGGACCTCGTCGTCGGTCCTGTAGGCCATCCAATGGACCCTTGCCCCGGCAATCGGTTTTCCGGAGGCGTCGAGCACTCGCCCTGTGACCGATCCCGCGCGGACTGACGTGGACAGGCCTAGAAGGAGCGCCGCGCAGAGCGTGCTCCAGCGCAAAGCCGCCATCAGCCTCATCGCATTCTCCCGGCTTGGGCCTTCCCGATCCAATGACGTTGCCTCGCTTCAAAAGGTTACGATGCCGGCGTGGTCCAGTTCTCTTTGGCCGGTAAGGCGGCCCTCGTCACCGGCGCCGCCGTCCGCGTGGGCCGGGCAATCGCCTTCGCTCTGGCCGATGCGGGCGCCGACGTGGCCGTCCATTATCGCTCCGCGAAGGCGCAGGCGGACGGCGTCGTGGAGGCTGTCCGCTCGATGGGACGCCGGTCCGTCGCGGTCGGAGCGGACCTCGAGGATCCGGAGGAATGCCGCAGAACCGTCCGGGAGGCGATTCGTGACCTGGGGTCGCTCGACCTCCTCATCCATTCCGCCGCGAACTTCCACCGCGCCTCGCTCGCTGAGACCGACGAGAGGCTCTGGGACTCCGCCATGAACCTCAACGCCCGGGCCGGCTATCTCCTGGCGCGCGAGGCGGCCGCGACCTTGCGCGAGTGCCGAGGCCGCGTCGTCCTGATCTCGGACTTTCTCGCCCGGGACCCCGCCCGCCACTACCTCGCCCACGCGGTCTCGAAGGCCGCGGTCGAAGGGCTCGTCCGCGCGCTCGCCGTCGAGCTCGCCCCGGAAGTCTCGGTTAACGGAGTCGCGCCCGGCACCGTCCTGGTTCCCGAGGGCACCTCCCAGGAAGACGCGGAGAAGCTCGCCCGGCGCGTCCCTCTACGCCGCAACGGCGACCCGGACGACGTGGCCCGCACCGTCCTCTTCCTCTGCGCCGGCCCTGCCTTCATCACTGGCCAGGTCATCGCCGTAGACGGGGGAAAATCCCTCACTTGAGATCGAAACGCTCAAAACCCAAATAACTCAACCCGCGCCGCTTTCCGTATGGCACGGCCTGGCACAACGAGAAGGCCACGATGAACACGGATCTCCCTAACGTTAGGCGTCACGAAACGTCCAATTCCTGTCGCCTAAACTTTCCGCGCCTGAGATTACTCAAGAGAGATAATCCCCTCGTGCGCAATAAGATGTCCCACTCCAGCGGCCGCAAGCCCTTCAACTTATGCGACACATTCCTGTCGCGTTTGCTCCCCGGTATTAGGACGCCTAATTCATGTTAGACCGCTCTAAGATCTGAAGGGGTAAGTGCCGGCGGTTTTGTCGAAGCAGCTCGATCCGTTGAGTTGGATTCGGAGACTTTGTATGGCTTTGCCCGGAACTGCCGAAGTCGAGGCCTGGGGTCATCCCCACTTCCGAGTCGCCGGCGCACGTTTGCGGTTTCGACATCTACAAAGGCAGACTTTGTATCGCTATCAGCGCTGACCCGGAGGAGCAGTCCTTTTTGGTTGAGCGTTTCGGCTTCTTCAAGACGCCGTACATCGGCAACCGAGGCTGGGTCAGCGCTTGCGTCGACCAGCCAGCGCCTTTCCGTCTCATGCGTGACCTTATCGCGCAGGCGCATCGCCGATCCGTCGAGGCCCCGCGGCGTGCTGGCGTTTCCCGCCGCGGCACCAAGCACGCGGCTCGATGTCGTTCGTCACCGGTCCCTTCACGTCGACTGAGGCCGAGAGCGGTCTGACATGCGCGTGCAGCGGGCTCGCTCATGGTCTTCGGCTCCTCGCTCGCCGCTGACGCGCCACCCGTTAGGCCGCGTACGGAGCCCGGAAGTCGGGCCTGTCTAGAAGCCACGATCGAGTTGCGGAACGGTGAGATGATTCCGGAACGCGACTCAGGCGACCAAGAAATGACTGATACCACAGCCCGCAGGCACTCAGAGATTCAGATTCATTCGGCGGTTCCAACCTTTCTGGTGGCCGATGTCGGGGGCACCGCGCGTTGGTATGCCGAGCACCTCGAGTTTCGCACCGCCGGGACGTTTCCCGAGAGCGAACCCTACGCCTATGCAAGCCTTCAGCGTGACGGCGCGGAGATCATGTTGCTCCGGCTCGCTGGCTACCAGAAGCCCGATCTCGCGCGACGCCGACCGGAAGGTCTGTGGGACGCCTATCTCCGTATGCGGGGGGTGGCGGCCTTGTACGAGAGGGTACGCGGTCAGGTCCACATCCAGATGCCCCTGAAGAAACAGACGTATGGCGACTGGGAGTTCGAGGTGAAAGACCCGAACGGTTACGTCGTTGTCTTCGGAGGCTCCATTGACTGACTCGTGGGAGCCATGCGGTGAGGCCTTGGGTTCGACGCGTAGGCGCGCCAGAGTGTGCAGCGAAGGTGCAACGCGGCCTAACACGCGCGTGCAGCGGCACATGAGCGACGTGGCGACTGTGCGGAATGCGCTAATCGTCCTTGGGGCAAACGTGCTTTCGTTCCATCTCGCGCCGCTGAGGCGCAAGGGTTTGGCCGGCAAGGGAGGTACGGCATGTCGATACGATGGACACACTTCACAGTTCCGGTCACAAACATCGAGGGCTCGATTCGTTTTTTTACGGAGGTCTGTGGTCTCGCCGTAGTTCGTGATCGGCGACTCGAAGGTGGCGGCACCGTTTGGTTAGGGCCGGCACCGAGGCCAGGTGCCGATCCGGATTTCGTCGTGGTAATCGCTCTAGGCGAGATTCGCGAGCCCCTCGATCATTTCGGCTTTCAGTGTGAGACACGCGAAGAGGTCGCGGGTATCGCTGAAAGAGCGAGGGCTACCGGCAACCTTGTGAAGGGCCCGGAAGATGTTGGAGGCAGCGTCGGTTATTTCGTACTCATACGCGAGCCGAGCGGTCATCTGGTGGAGTTCACACATGGTCAGCCGCTAAAAGGGCTGGCGTCCTCGAATGCTGCCTAACCCGCTGCAGCGGACTCGGGCTGCGCGCTCGCCGCTGAACCGCAAGCCGTTAGGCGACGGGAAGGCAATGGAGCCTGTCAATGCTGCTGAGTCATGAGGGTCACAAACCAACTGTGCATGAATCGGCGGTCGTTGCACCTACAGCGGTGCTCTGCGGCGACGTCACGGTCGGCGCTGGTTGCCAAATCGGCTTTGGCGCCGTTGCCGTGGCCGAAGGCCAGCCGATTCGGCTCGGTAGCCGTGTGATCGTTCGTGACAACGTGGTCATCCGGTCATCTCGTGCCCATGCCGAGGAGTTGCGCGGAGCCCTGAATAAGTTGGGGCACGATTTCGACGCCTGGAAGGCCGGAAGACTTCGGGTGGCGAACTGAAGCGGACGGATTCACAAGTTTCACGATGGCACGTCTCGCGAGATCTTCAAGACCTACAACGACAGATTGCTGGAGCCAACGGTAGCTCGAGCGATTGCCGATGGAATTCTCGACAGGTCACAGGTTCCTACCGAGCTCCTGGAATTCCTCGCGCGATCGATAGAAGTCTACGAGGCCGAGGCCGCGCTCTCATGAGTAGGTCGCCCAGCACAGCGCTTCGGCGGACTCGCGCCGCTGCGCGCCGCTGAGCTTTAAGACGTTCGGCGGACATGCCAGATCTCGAGGCTCACGGCTGAAGGGGGGGCCCCATGAAGCGTACCGTCTTGCTTGTCGTCCTCGTGGTCTTGTGTGGGAGCGATTAGGGTCAGTCTTTCACTATGGGGTTATTGGGAACCGGCCCTAAATGTCACTTTCCAGAAACCCCATTTTGAAAAGCATGCTGTCTCAGGCAGAGGCGGACTCAGACGCAGAATTCCCAAGCGGCAACCGTGATACTTCACGAAAGCGATGCCATCCAGTGCGACCGTTCCGGGTGAAGGCATGACGAGGCGCCCGCTCCTCACGTTTTTCTCGCTCACCTTCGCAGTGACGTGGACGTGTTGGTTTGCAGCGGGTGCGATCTCACACGGGAATGAGGCGGCCGCTCCCGCGCTCGCGATACTCACCGAGGCCCTGTTCCTTCTCGGCACGTTCGCTCCGGGTCTGGTCGGACTCGCGCTGACCCAGCTTGGCGAGGGACGGGCGGCGACTGGGGCGCTGTTCGGCCGGATTTTCCACTGGCGTGTCGGCGCACGATGGTACGTGTTCGCCGTCGGCTACATGCCCGCGATCAAGCTCTCGGCCGC
>Ga0070708_100002220_pt1 | contig 15011 bp, 12 predicted proteins | sample KBSK5503metaG_FD_65469 | JGI IMG/M metagenome (GOLD analysis project Ga0070708, IMG submission 65469) | Corn, switchgrass and miscanthus rhizosphere microbial communities from Kellogg Biological Station, Michigan, USA - KBS K5-50-3 metaG | ecosystem: Host-associated > Plants > Roots >...
GCCCGCAAGCACAACGACGCGAACGTGCTCGTGCTGCCGGCGCGGTTCGTGAGCGAGGAGGAGGGCATGGAGATCCTGCACCGCTGGTTGGACACCCGGTTCGAGGGCGGCCGCCACGCGCGGCGCGTCGCGAAGATCGACCATGATTGATCGCCGCGCGCCGCTGGCGAGCGCGGATCCGACCGTCTACGCGCTGGTTCGCCGTGAGGTCGAGCGGCAGGAGAACGGGCTCGAGCTGATCGCGAGCGAGAACTTCGCGACCATCGCCGTGATGGAGGCGATGGGGACCGCGCTCACGAACAAGTACGCCGAGGGGCTCCCCGGGAAGCGCTACTACGGCGGCTGCGAGGTAGTGGACGAGGTGGAGCAGCTCGCCATCGACCGCGCCAAAGCGCTGTTCAAAGCCGCGCACGCCAACGTGCAGCCGCACTCCGGCGCTCAGGCGAACATGGCCGCTTACTTCGCGGTGGCGAAGCCGGGGGACACGCTGCTGGGGCTGGCGCTGCCGCACGGCGGCCACCTCACCCACGGCTCGCCAGTCAACTTCTCGGGCACGCTGTTCCGCGCGACCTCGTACGGCGTGCGGGAGGACACGGGCCGGATCGACTACGACCAGGTGCGTGCCGTTGCGCGCCGCGAGCGGCCGCGGATCCTGGTGGGCGGCGGGAGCGCCTACGCCCGGGTGATCGACTTCGCGGCGCTGCGAAGCGTCGCCGACGAGGTCGGCGCGGTCCTCGTCGTGGACATGGCGCACTTCGCCGGGCTCGTCGCGGCGGGGATTCACCCCTCGCCGGTGCCCCACGCCCACATCGTCACCACGACGACGCACAAGACGCTGCGGGGCCCGCGTGGCGGGCTGATCCTGTGCGGGGAGGCGTACGCCCGGGACGTGGACAAGCAGGTATTCCCCGGGATCCAGGGTGGCCCGCTCGAGCACGTCATCGCGGCAAAGGCGGTGGCGCTGGGCGAGGCGCTCACGCCCGCGTTCAAAGAGTACGCGATCCAGGTCGTGACAAACGCGCAGACGCTGGCGGCGGCGCTGAGCGACCGCGGCTACGCAATTGTTTCGGGCGGGACGGACACGCACCTGATGCTCGTCGACCTCCGGTCGAAGGGTCTCACCGGCAAGGAAGCGCAGGCCCTGCTCGACCGCGCCCGGATCACCGTCAACAAGAACACCATCCCGGGCGACCCGCAGTCCGCGTTCGTGACCAGCGGCATTCGGATCGGCACGCCCGCCTTAACGACGCGCGGCTTCACCGAGGCCGAGATGGTGAAAGTGGCCGACTTCATCGACGAGGTGCTCGTGAAGAAGGATGACGCAACGATCGCGCGGGTTCGGGGCGAGGTGCAGGAGCTTGCCGCCGAATTCCCGCTGTACGCGCCCGCGCGCCGACCCGCGGTGGCCCCCCGTGGCTGAGAGCGGCCAGGGGTCGTCCGGCCGGTCCTCCCGGGCTTCGGGGAGCTTCACGGTGCATCTCGCCGAGGAGCTCGAGGTCTATTTCAACGAGGTGGCGCACGGCCGGCCCGTGGGGTTCGTCTCCTCGTCCAAATGGAAGCCCCCCACCGACATCTACGAGACCGACGACGCCCTCGTGGTCTTCATGGACATCGCCGGGATGCGCGCCGAGGACTTCAGCGTCCAGCTCGCCGACGGCATCCTCACGATCTCGGGGGAGCGCCCCTCGCACCGCGTCGAAGGGAAGCCGCACTACCACGCGATGGAGGTCCAGGTCGGGCCGTTCGAGCGCCGCTTCCGTCTCCCGGCTCCCGTCGATCCGGGCAGCATCCACGCGAGCTACGAGGGCGGCTTCCTGGCCGTGCGGCTCGCCAAGCTCCCGGCGCGGCTCTCCGGCCCGCAGTCGGTGAAGGTGACGTGATGGAAGACAGACTGCCGATTCTGCCTCTCGGCCAGCTGGTCGTCTACCCGCACGTCGTGCTGCCGCTCGCGCTCGTGGACCCGAACGCCGTGCAGCTCATCGACGAGGTGGTGCAGGGCAACAAGCGCCTGCTGCTCGGCGTGGTGCGGCCGCTCGGCGGCGGCGAGCCCCCCGAGGGGGCCATCATGCAGGCGCGGCCCGAAGAGCTCTATCAGGTGGGCACGCTCGGCACCGTGGTGCGGATGCTGAAACTGGGCGACGGGTCGGTGCGGGTGATGGTGCAGGGGCTCGACCGTGCCAACTTCCTCGAGATCGTCCCGGCCGAGCACTGGCTGGTCGCGCGCTACGAGCTGATGCCGCAGAGCGCCGTCCAGGACGCCCGCACCGAGGCGCTGAAACGCAACGTCCACGCGCAGTTCTCGCGCGTCATCGATATCGCGCCGTACCTGGGGGAAGAGCTGCACGAGGTGCTCGGCGGCATCACCGACGCGGGGAAGCTCGCCGACTTCGTCGCCGCGAACCTGGAGCTCGCGCTCCCCGCCAAGGCGGAGCTGCTCGCCATCGCCGACGTGGACCGCCGCCTCGAGCGCCTCGCGGAGTTGCTGGGCCAGGAGCTCCAGGTGCTGGAAGTGGGGAGCCAGATCCAGGAGAAGGTCCGCACGCGCCTCGACCAGAACCAGCGCGAGTACGTGTTACGCGAGCAGTTGCGCGTCATCCGCCAGGAGCTGGGTGAGGACGAGGCGGAGGACGAGCTGGATGAGCTGGCGCGGCGGCTCGACGAGGCGGGGTTGTCGCCGGAAGCGAAGAAGGTGAGCGAGCGCGAGCTCAGGCGCCTGCGCAACATGTCGCCCCAGTCGGCCGAGTATCACGTGGCGCGCACCTACCTCGAGGTGTTCGCGACCCTGCCGTGGAGCCGCACGTCCGAGGATCGCCTCGACCTGAAGACCGCGCGGCAGATCCTCGACCGCGACCATTACGACCTGAAGACGGTGAAGGAGCGCATCCTCGAGTATCTCGCGGTGCGCACCCTGAACCCGCAGGCGCGGGGCAGCATCCTCTGCTTCGTGGGCCCGCCCGGCGTCGGGAAGACGTCACTGGGCCAGAGCATCGCAGAGGCGCTCGGGCGCCGCTTCACGCGGGTGTCGCTCGGCGGCGTGCGCGACGAGGCCGAGATCCGCGGCCACCGCCGGACTTACGTGGGCGCGCTCCCGGGGCGCATCATTCACGCGCTGCAACGCTGCGAAACCCGCAATCCGCTGCTGATGCTCGACGAGGTGGACAAGATGGGGGCCGACGTTCGAGGCGACCCCACGGCGGCGCTCCTGGAGGTGCTGGACCCCGCCCAGAACACCACGTTCGTGGACCACTACCTCGAGGTGCCCTTCGATCTCTCAGGGGTGATGTTCATCGCGACCGCGAACAGCCTCGCGCCGATCCTCGATCCCTTGCTCGACCGGATGGAAGTTCTCACCTTACCCGGGTACACGCCGGGTGAGAAGCTGGCCATCGCGAAGCGCTACCTGCTGCCCCGGCAGCTCGCGGAGACCGGGGTGACGGCCGAGCGGGCGAGCCTCGGCGACCCGGCCCTCGAGCGCCTCATCGCCGAGTTCACCCGCGAAGCGGGGGTGCGGCAGCTCGAGCGGGAGATTCAAGGCGTGCTTCGCAAGGCGGCGCTGGAGGTGGTGGAGGGCGGCGCCGCGACGGTCGAGATCTCCGCCGACAACCTCGAGCGCTACGCCGGCCAGCCCAAGGTGCAGGGCGAGGTGGCCGGGCGGAGCCCGGAGATCGGGGTGGCGACGGGGCTCGCGTGGACGCCGGTCGGCGGCGACATCATTTTCGTCGAGGCGATCCAGATGCCGGGCAAGGGTCAGATCACCCTGACCGGCCAGCTCGGCGACGTGATGAAGGAGTCTGCCCAGGCTGCGTGGAGCCTGCTCAGGGCGCGCGCCGGGGCGCTCGGCATCCCGCTCGACACGTTCACGCAGACCGACGTGCACCTCCACGTTCCCGCGGGGGCGGTGCCGAAGGACGGCCCGTCGGCGGGGATCACCATCGCGGCGGCGCTCGCGTCTCTGCTCTGCCGCCGCCCGGCCCGGCACGACGTGGCGATGACGGGCGAGCTGACGCTGCGGGGGCGCGTGCTCCCGATCGGGGGGCTCAAGGAAAAGCTGACCGCGGCGGCGCGGGCGGGCGTGAAGACGGTGCTCGTCCCGGGGCGGAACCAGAGCGACATCGTGGACGTGCCCGACGAGGTGAAGCAGCTCCTCGAGATCGTACCGGTGGAGACGATCGATCAGGTGCTCGAGCACGCGCTGCTCCCGCCGCGCGTCAGCAAGCCGGTCGCCGTGCGGTCGCGCCGGTCCAGCCGAGTGGAGGCCCGGCCGTGAGCGACTTCGCGACCCTCGAGGAAGCGCTCGAGCGGATCGGCCAGCAGGATGGGCGCTACCACGAGCGCGGCTACCTGTTCGTGCTGGCGGCGCTTGAGTACGCCCAGCAGCGCCTCCCCGCGCGGCGCCACCTGACGGGGGCGGAGCTCGCGTGGGCCTGCCGGGATTTCGCGCTCGAGCAGTTCGGGCTGCTCGCCGCGACCGTGCTGGGGCACTGGGGGATCACGTCCACGGCGGACCTCGGGTGCATCGTGTTCACGCTGATCGACGTCGGGCTGCTCGCCCGCCAGCCGAGCGACAAGCTCCAAGACTTCGACCACGTCTACGACGTCGCGGAGGCGTTCCGGGTCGGCTACCGCTGGCCGGGGCTGGACCGGAGGTAGCCGCAGCGCCGGGGCGGTGCGGCGGACTGGGTGAAGGGGGTGCGGTATGGACGTCAACGAATGGCCCGCCTGCAAGAAGTGCCAGCAAGGTTTCCTCATCCCGTTATCGGACTACGGCCGCGACGGGGCGCCGATCACCTACAAGGCCTGGGTGTGCACCAACCCGGACTGCGGGTTCAACATCCGCATCGATAACGGGGAAATCTCCTTCGGTCGCGCGATCGGCCAGAGCTTCAAGTAATCTTGGACGCCGTCCGCGCGCCCGCGGTCAGCGGCCGTTTCTACCCGGGGACACAGGCCCAGCTCGAGCGCGCCGTCCGGTCGCTGCTCGACGCCGTGCCCGCCGCGGTGCCCGCGCCGGCCCGCGCAGCGATGGTGCCGCATGCCGGGTACGCGTACTCGGGGCTCACCGCCGCCCACGTCTTCGCCCGCCTCGAGATCCCGCCGCTCGTGATCGTGCTCGCGCCGAACCATACGGGCGTGTGCCGGGCGCCGGGCGGAGCGTCGCTGTGGGAGGCGGGGGCCTTTCGCACGCCGCTCGGGGAAACGGCGGTGGACGAGCGTTTCGCCGCGGCGCTGCTCGCGGCGTCGTCCCTGGTCGACGTGGACCACGCGGCGCACGCCCAGGAGCATGCCGCCGAGGTCCAGCTGCCGTTCCTCCAGGTGCGGCGTCATGACGCCCGGATCGTCGCGCTGATCCTGGCCTGGGACGAATGGCCCGCGTGCCGCGCGCTGGGCGAGGCGCTGGCGGGGCTCGTCGTGCGCTGGAGTGAGCCGGCGTTGCTGCTCGCCTCGAGCGACCTCAACCACTACGAGCCCGCCGCCGTGAACGAGCGGAAGGACCGGCGCGCGCTCGAGGCCGTCGCGGCCCTCGACGGGGAGGAGCTGTTGCGCCGCTGCAAGAGCGAGCGCATCTCCATGTGCGGCCGCGCACCCACGGCGACCGTGCTCGCCGCCGCGCGCGCCCTCGGCGCCACACGGGGGGAGATCGTGCACTACAGCAACTCGGGGCTCGTGACGGGCGACGACAAGGCCGTGGTGGGCTACGGCGGCGTGGTGATCCCGTGAACCCGATTCCGGTGCTGTCGGCGACCGAGGCCGCCGCCTGGGACGCCGCGGCGCGCACCCAGTATCACATCCCCAGCCGGGTGCTGATGGAGACGGCGGGCCGGGCCGTCGCACAGGTGATCGTGCGCGAGTTCCCGGAGGTGCTCGCACGCGGGGCGCTGGTGGCCGCCGGCGCCGGAAACAACGGCGGCGACGGTTGGGTCGCAGCCCGCGCGCTGCATGTCGCGGGCGTCCCCGTGTGGGCGACCGGGCTCGATCCCAAGACCGACGACGCGATCGACAATCGCGCCCTGGCGCGCATCGACGGCGTCCCCGAGATCGGGCGCGACGAACCGTGGCCCACCGCGGCCCTGGCTGTGGATGCGCTGCTCGGCACCGGGGCGGCGGGCCCGGCCCGCGGCGACGTGCTCGCGCTGGCGCAGCGGCTCGTCGCCTATGCCGCGCCGGTCCTGGCGATCGATGGACCCACAGGGCTGGACCTCTCGAGCGGTGAAGCCCACGGGCCGGTGCGCGCCCGCGTCTCCGTCACATTCGGCGGCCCGCGACGTGGTCACCTCCTCGCCCGCGAGTGGTGCGGCAAGGTCGTGATCGTGGACATCGGCTTCCCGCCGGGCGATCCCTCGTGGCCCGTGCTCGTCACCGATCTCTGGGCGGGTGCGCGGCTACCCAAGCTGACGCCGACGATGCACAAGGGCGACCGGGGGCGCGTCACCGTCGTGGGCGGCTCCAACGGAATGACGGGTGCCGCGCTGCACGCCGCCCGGGCGGCGCTCGCCGCCGGGGCCGGACTCGTGAAGCTCGTCGCCGGGCGGGAAACGATCGACGCGGCGCGCGCGAGCCTCCCCGACGTGCTGACCGTGGAGTCGGCGCTCGGGCCCGAGCTCGAGGAGGAGGCGGCGCAGGCGCTCGAATGGGCGGATGCGCTCGTCGTCGGGCCGGGCCTGGGGCGCGAGCCGGCCCGGGCACAGTTCCTCAAGGCGGCGCTCGCCTGCCGCCCGATCCCGACGGTCATCGATGCCGATGCGCTCACGCTGTTTCAGGGCCCCCCCCCACCCGAGCGGCCGCTCGTCCTGACTCCCCACCTCGGCGAGTTTCGCGCCCAATTCGGCGACCAGCTCGCCGACGCGGCGGCGAACGACCGGTGGGCGGCCGCCGCCAGGGCGGCGCAGAAGGTCAAGGGCACGGTCCTCCTGAAAGGCGTCCCCACGGTCATCGCTGACCTGCGGGGTCCGATCCACGTGGTTGCGAGCGGTAACCCCGGACTCGCGACGGGTGGCAGCGGCGATCTCCTCGCCGGGTTCATCGGGGCGTTCCTGGCGCGCGGCAGCCCGGGTCCGGAGGCGGCCGCCCTGGGCGCGCACGCGCTGGGGCGCGCGGCGGATCACGGCGCGCGGCAGTGGACCGCCCGAAGCCTCCGCCCCGCCGACGTGCTCGCCGCCCTCCCCGACATTTGGCGCGCGTGGGGGAACCTGAGGCCGTCGGCGGCGCCGCCGGTCCTGGCGGCGCTCGAGTCGCCGGAGACGGAGTGACAACGGGCGGACGGCCGAACGGGCGGACGGTCGCACTGTGGCTGGTGGGCGCAGCGACGCTCCTGTCCGCCGGTCCGCCCGTCCGCCGGTCTGCCTGTCCCTCCCTCCGCCCGTCCGCCTGTCAGTCCGCCCGATGGCGTCCCGAAGATCGCGTGCTGATCAGCGACTTCTCCAACGTCGAAGCGGTCGCAGTCTCTCCGTTCACGGTCTTCGCGGCGACGACGCACGGCCTCACCAGCTTCGACCGCCAGGCGCATGAATGGCGGCTGCCGGTGACGTCGCTGGAGGGCTATCCCGCCGCCCGCGTGCGGGTGGCCCTCGCCGACGGCGCGGACAACGCGGTGTGGCTCGGCACCGACGAAGGCTGGGCGCGCTATGACGCCGCCGTGGGGCGCTGGGACCAGGGTGGAGTGCCCGGCGGTGTGACAGGTCTGATGCTCGACGCGAGCGATCAAGCGAGCGGTGTCTTCGTGCAAGGCGCAGCCGGGTGGGGGTTCCTTCCCCGCGGTTCCATGCTACCCATTCCCGGCCGGCCGCTCCCGCCCCCCGGCCGGCGGATTCAGCCGCTCGATCCCGGCACGGCGCTCGATCGGGTGCCGCTGGCAGACGCGATGCGGGCGCTCATCCTCACCGACCCGCAGCTCCGGCGCCACCGCTTCACTGCGGCCGCCCGCTCTCCCGACCGGACCGACCTCTTCCTGGGCACGGACGGCATGGGGCTCGTGCGCGTCGACGCGCTGACCGGCGACTGGGAGAGGCTTTCGTTCGGCTTGATCGCCCCGCGCGCGGGCGCCGTGGCTCCCGGTTCCGGGGGCGTGTGGGTGGCCGCCGCGGCGCGGGCGGGCGAGCGGCGGGGGATCACCTGGGTCGCGGCAGACTTCTCGGCGGACACGGGCGTCGAGGGCTCCGGGGCGCTTGGGTTCGCCTGCGCCGAAGGGCGGCACCTGGTGAGGAGCGGGCGGGCGCTGTGGCTCGGGTGCGAGCGCGGCGTCGTCAAGATCGATCTCGCAAATTACCGCACTCGCCTGTTCGACACGGAGAGTCCGCTGAGCCTCGCCCCGGCGCCGGAGGGCGTGTGGGTTGGCACGAGCCACGGGCTCTCCGTGATCACGCGCAATGACAACGTGGCCTCCGTGGGCCGCATCGGACAGGCGGTACTGAGCCTGTGCGCGTTCGGCGAGAGCCTGTGGGTGGGGACGTCGGGCGGGCTGGGGCTGCTCGCTCCCGGGGCGAGCGACGTGACGGTGCCGCCCGACGTCGCCGAGCAGCCGGCGCTGCGCGCGCCGATCGTGGCGCTCGGGCGCGTCGGGGACACGCTGGTGGCGATCACGCCCGAACAGCTCGCCTGGCGCGACCCCGCGAGTCGCCGCTGGACCCTGCTGCGCGCGCCCGGCCGCATCGGGCGGGTGAGCGCGCTCGCAGCGGACCGGAGCGGCGTCTGGCTGGCGGCCACCAATACGCTTGCGTTCTGGGACCTCTCGCCGGCCGGCTTCCGGGTGCTGACGGTGCCGCTGGACGTGCCGGGCCCCGTGCGTGACGTCGCCGTAGCCGCGCCCTATCTCTGGGTCGCGACCGACAGCGGGCTGGTGCGCCTCGCGCGCGCGGCCGCGCTCCGATGAGCCGCGGGTCCTTGCGCCTGGGTGGAGCGCCGGGAGAGGGGGGAGCGGGCGAATTCGACCGTCTCCGCCGCATCTTCGCGCGCCTCGGATTTCGCGCGCGGGATCTTGGCGACGATTGCGCGCTCATTCGCGTAGGCCGCACGACTCTCGCCGTCAGCATCGACTCGAGCCTCGAAGGAGTCCACTTCCGCACCGACTGGCTTTCGTGGCAAGAGATCGGATGGCGGTCCACTGCGGCGGCGCTTTCCGACCTCGCGGCGGAGGGCGCCAAGCCGATCGGCGTTTTGGTGTCCCTTGGGGTGCCGCCGCTCGGCGGGAAACGGAGGACGGGAAACGGGAAACGGGAAAAAGCAAACGCGGATCCGGCGGTTGAGATCATGGCAGGTGTCGGCGCCGCCGCGAAGAGCGTCGAAGCGGCCGTCTTGGGAGGGGACCTGGTGCGTGCGGAGCAGTACCTGGTGGATGTGTGCGTGATCGGCCGGACGGAGCGACCGGTACGGCGCCAGGGGGCGCGACCGGGTCAGGGGCTGTGGGTCACCGGCGCGCTCGGCGGCGCTGCGCTCGGACTCGCGCAGTTGCGGGATGGCCCGAAGCCGACCGGCGCCCTGTACCGCCGTTTCGCCCGTCCGGAGCCCCGCATCCGCGCCGGGCGCTGGCTCGCCGATCGGGGGGCGGCGGCGATGATCGACGTTTCCGACGGGCTCGCGGCCGACGCCGGGCATCTCGCGGCCGCGTCGCGGGTGCGGCTCGACATCGAGCTCGAGCGGATTCCCTGCTGGCCCGGCGTCCCCCCCTCTGCCGCCGCGGCCAGCGGGGAGGAGTTCGAGCTGCTCGTCGTCTTGCCCCAGAGCTTCGGGGACACCGCCGCACGCGCGTTCCGCCGGGCGACCGGCCTCGCGCTCACGCGCATCGGCCGGTGCGCCCGCGGCGCGGGCGTGCGTCTCACGCAGGCCGGCCGGCCCGTCGCGGCGCCGCCGGGGTTCGACCACTTTGCGCGCCCCTCTCCATGATCCGCACCGCGTGGTTCTACGTCGTGGTCGTGTTCTCGACCATCATCCACGCGACGGCGCCGATCGTTGCGGCGATGCTGCGAATCCGGTACCGCCCGGGAGGGGTCTACGACTGGGGCACGAACGACTGGTCCCGAAACCTGTTGGCGGCAGCGGGGACGAAAGTGCGGGCGGAGGGGCTCGAGCAGATCCCCCGAGACCGGCCCGTGGTGTACGCCTCGAACCACTCCTCGATGTTCGACATCTGGGCGCTCGCCGCGACGCTACCGGGGTCGGTGCGCTTCGTCGCCAAGGAGGAGTTGACGCGGGTGCCGCTCTTGGGCCCGGCGATGCTCGCGGCGGGGCACATCAGCATCGACCGCGGGAGGAAGAAGCAGGCGTTCGAGGCCTACGCGCGCGCCGCCCAGACGATCAGGAGCGGCTTCTCGGCGGTCGTCTTCCCCGAGGGCACGCGCAGTCGCACCGGCGAGCTGTTGCCGTTCAAGAACGCGCCGTTCGGCCTGGCCATCGCCGCCCAGGTCCCCATCGTCCCGGTCTACGTCCACAATACCTTCGAGATCTTGCCCAAGGGGGGCTTCCGGCTGCACCCGCGACCTATCCTGATCCGCATCGGGGAGCCGATCCCGACGGAGGGGCTCACGCCCGAGGATCGGGAGCGGCTGCGCGACCGGGTCCGGGCCGCGATCCTCGATCTCAGGGCCCGCGTTGACGCCGAGGCGCCGGCCCGCTAGGGTAGGCGGCCATGAGCACGATCATTTCCGTCCATGCGCGCGAAATCCTCGACAGCCGGGGCAACCCGACGATCGAGACCGACGTCACCCTGGCGAGCGGCGCAGCCGGCCGGGCGGCCGTCCCCAGTGGGGCGTCCACCGGTGAGCACGAGGCCGTGGAGCTGCGCGACGGGGACCAGAAGCGCTTCGGGGGCAAGGGCGTCCTCGAGGCCGTGAAGCATGTCAACGAAGCGATTGGCCCGCGGCTCGAGGGCATGCCAGGGGAAGACCAGATCGCGGTCGACTACGCGATGCTCGATCTCGACGGCACCCCGAACAAGAGTCACCTGGGAGCGAACGCCATCCTCTCCGTCTCCCTCGCCGTGTCGCGCGCCGCGGCCCAGGATGCGGGGCTGCCGCTGTATCGCTACCTCGGGGGTCCGGTGGTGAACGTCCTCCCCGTGCCGATGATGAACATCTTGAACGGCGGCGCCCATGCCGCGAACAACGTGGACTTCCAGGAGTTCATGATCGTGCCGATCGGTGCGGAGAGCTTCCCCGACGGCCTCCGCATCGGCGTCGAGGTGTTCCATTCGCTCAAGAAGGTCCTGCAGAAGCGGAACCTCTCGACCGCCGTCGGGGACGAAGGCGGGTTCGCGCCCAACCTGCCCGGCGACGAGGCCGCGCTCGAGGTGGTCCTGGCCGCGATCGGGGGCGCCGGCTACGAGCCGGGGAAAGACGTGGCGATCGCCCTGGATCCGGCGGCGTCCGAGCTGTATCAGGACGGCGCCTACGTCTTCAAGAAGAGCGGGGGAGAAAAGAAGACGGCGGAGGAGATGATCGCGCTGTACAAGAGCTGGATCGACCGGTACCCGATCGTCTCGATCGAGGACGGCCTGGCGGAGGACGACTGGGCCGGGTGGGCGAAGCTCACGGAAGCGCTCGGGTCCCGCGTGCAGCTCGTCGGCGACGACCTGTTCTGCACCAACGTGGAGCGCCTCGACCGCGGCATCGAGGAGGGGTGCGCCAACGCGATCCTCATCAAGCTGAACCAGATCGGCACCCTCACCGAGACGCTGCAGTGCATCGCGCATGCGCGCTCGAACGGGTACGGGGCGGTGATCTCGCATCGCTCGGGCGAGACGGAGGACACGTTCATCGCGGATCTCGCCGTAGCCACCGGGGTGGGGCAGATCAAGACCGGAAGCGCGTCGCGCACCGACCGTGTGGCCAAGTACAACCAGCTGATCCGCATCGCCGAGGAGCTGGGCGACGTGGCCTACTACCCCGGCCGGGAGCTGTACGGGTTGTGACCCGGGCCCGCCTGGCCGGCCTCGCCGCCGCCGCGCTGCTCGCGGGGGCGGCCTTCCAGGCCGGTGAGTACAGCACGCTCGACTGGCTCAAGCTGCGGGGCCGGCTGGCACGCGAGCGCCAGGCGGTGCGGGAGCTCGAAGTCGAGCTCGACTCGCTCGCGCGGCGCGCGCGCGCGCTCGACTCGGACCCCGTGGCGCAAGAGCGCGCAGCGCGGGAGGAGTTCGGCATGATCCGAAACGGCGAGGTGCTCTACCGGCTCGTGCCGCGGGTCCCGCCGTCACCAAGCCCGTGAAATCCGTTGCTTCGCTGCCCCACGTGTCGTAGTTCCTAAGCGGCACAGGCGCCTCGACGATGACGTCGGGCCTCGCCCGTGGCCCGTTCGTCATCACTCACCGCTCGGCACGATCTTTGATTTCCCTCGCCCGGTGCGCGAACAGCTTCTCGGAACCAACTCTTTCGAAGGGACGCCTTGAGAAGGCTCCTCCGCTCGCCGTTCCCCGAGATCGGCGCCGTCACTCTGCTTCTAGCGCAGTCATGTACGGAAACGCCGGGGGAGCCGCATCGGGCAGGCCCCACGAGGAGCAGCACAGCGCCGGCAGAGGTTGTGCTCGCCGGCGCGGGCGACATCGCCCGTTGCGACGGCCAGGACGACGAAGCCACAGCCGCTCTGCTCGATAGCATCCCCGGTACGGTCATCACGCTCGGCGACAACGTCTACGGCAGCTCCACCGTCTCCCCCGACTTCAACTGCTACGATCGCTCCTGGGGCCGCCACAAGGCGCGCACCCGGCCGGCCGTCGGCCACATGGAGTACTGGAGCCCTGGCGCCGCGACCTACTGGCAGTACTTCGGGGCGACCGCGGGGGATTCGGGGAAGGGCTACTACAGCTACGACCTGGGCGGCTGGCACATCGTCGTACTGAACTCGGGCATAGACATGAGCGCGGGCTCGGCGCAGGAGCAGTGGCTCGCCGCCGATCTTGCCGGCAATGCGGCCCTCTGCACGCTGGCGTACTGGCACGTGCCGCGTTTCAGCACGGTACCGAACCCTGACGGCCTGCAGGTGCTGCCGGCACTGAAGCCACTGTGGGACGACCTGTACGCGGCAGGGGCGGAGCTCGTGGTCAACGCCCACTACGAAGTGTACGAGCGCTTCGCCCCGCAGACGCCCGATGGCGGAGCCGCCCCGGGGCGCGGGATACGGGAGTTCATCGTCGGCACGGGCGGCATGGGCCAGAACACGTTCACTCTCGCGCCCCTCGCGAATAGCGAGGTGCGCAACAGCGGCGCGCCGGGCGTCTTGCAGCTCACGCTCAGGGACGGCGGTTACTCCTGGCGATTCATTCCCGTGGCCGGCAAGACGTTCAGCGACTCGGGGCAGGCCACCTGTCACGGAGCCGGCGCTCCCAGCCCGGTGGAGTCGGTCGGCGTCTCCCCGTCGAGCGGCAGCGTGGAGGTCGGCGCGACGCTGCAGTTCACCGCCACAGCCAGGGATGCCAGTGGTCAGCAGGTCGACGGTGGGCCGACGACCTGGACGAGCAGCGACACCGCCGTGGCCCGCGTCAACGCCAAGGGCGTCGTGACGGGATGGACGCCCGGGACGGCGACGATCAGCGCGACCATGGAAGGCAAGAGCGGCACGGCGAGCGTCACCGTGATGCCGACCAGCGCTGCCGTCCTCGTGGGCGCCGGCGACATCGCTGACTGCAGCAACATCTACGACGAGGCCACGGCTGAACTACTCGATGAGATCCCGGGCACCGTCTTCACCGCCGGCGACAATGCCTACCCTGACGGGACCCCCGACCAGTACGCCAACTGCTATGGACCCACCTGGGGCCGCCACAAGGCGCGTACGCGGCCGGTTGCGGGGAACCACGACTACGCAACCGCCGGGGCGGCCGGCTACTTCGGCTACTTCGGGGCCGCCGCCGGAGACAGGGCAACCGGTTATTACAGCTACGATCTGGGCTCCTGGCACATCGTGGCGTTGAACAACTACCAGCCGATGGCCCCGGGTACCGACCAGGAGCAGTGGCTCCGCGCCGATCTCGCCGCCAGCTCAAAGCAGTGCACGCTCGCCATCTGGCACGAGCCGCTCTTCACCTCGGGCGAGAGCGGGGGTGGGGCCATCGGTACGCGAGCGCTGTGGCAGGCGTTGTACGAGGCCGGGGCGGAAGTGGTGGTGGTGGGGCACGATCACGACTACGAACGGTTCGCGCCGCAAACCTCGGGTGGCTCCGTCGACCCCGCCTACGGGATCCGGGAATTCGTCGTCGGCACCGGGGGCGCGGGTCTGATGGATTTCGTCACGGTCGCCCCGCACAGCGAGGTGCGCAACAACAGCGCCCACGGCGTGCTGAAGCTCACGCTGCGGGACTCTGGCTACGAGTGGAGGTTCATTCCGGACGCCGGTCAGACGTTCAGCGACTCCGGGAGCGCGCCCTGCCACGGACCTCCGAGCGATAGGCCGCCGACGCCGTCCTTCTCGGAGAGCTGCGCCGGGCTGACGTGCGACTTCACCGACGCGAGCACCGATCCTGATGGTCGCGTGGTGGCCTGGAGCTGGAACTTCGGCGACGGGAGCACATCGAGCAGCGAGAATACCTCGCACACGTACGCGGCGCCGGGGCGCTACAACGTCTGGCTGACCGTGACGGACGACAAGGGGGCGACGGGCAGCACCCTGCAATCGGTGTCGGTCACGACCGAGAATCAGGCGCCCACGGCGGCGTTCAACGCGCGCTGCGCGGGGCTCGCCTGCAATTTCACCGATGTGAGCAGCGATCCCGACGGGCGGGTGGTGGCCTGGAGCTGGAGCTTCGGCGACGGGGCCACCTCGAACAGCCAGCATCCGTCCCACACATACAGCGTCGCGGGAACCTACTCCGTTCTCCTGACGGTGACGGACGACAAGGGGGCCACGGGCAGCAGGTCGCAGTCGGTGACGGTCACGGCCACGAACCAGTCGCCGACCGCGGCCTTTACGTTCGGCTGCACGGGCCTTAGCTGTAGCTTCACCGACGCGAGCAGCGATCCGGATGGCCGGGTGGTGGCGTGGAGCTGGGACTTCGGTGACGGGGGCAGCTCGAGCAGCGCGAGCCCGTCGCA
>Ga0070708_100002222_pt1 | contig 15007 bp, 13 predicted proteins | sample KBSK5503metaG_FD_65469 | JGI IMG/M metagenome (GOLD analysis project Ga0070708, IMG submission 65469) | Corn, switchgrass and miscanthus rhizosphere microbial communities from Kellogg Biological Station, Michigan, USA - KBS K5-50-3 metaG | ecosystem: Host-associated > Plants > Roots >...
CCGCGAGGTCCAGCACGGTTGCATCCTGCGGGAGCTCGAGGATCGCGGCCGCCCGGTCAACGACCTCCGGTGCATACGCAGGTCGTGTGCGGTGGTACGCGTCCGCAACTCGGCCGAACGTCCGGCCGGGAACGGCGTCAGCCAACGCCGGCGAGGAGGAAGGCGCGATTCTCCTTCAGCATCTCGCGCGCGATCACGAGCCGCTGGATCTGGTTCGTGCCCTCGTAGATCTGCGTGATCTTCGCGTCGCGCATCATCCGCTCGACCGGGTACTCCTGGATGTAGCCGTAGCCGCCGAGCACCTGTACGGCATCCGTCGTCACGTTCATCGCGACGTCCGTGCAGTAGAGCTTCGTCATCGCCGATAGCTTGGTGAGCTCCGGGCCGCTCGCGTCGTCGTCGATCATCTGACCGACCTTGTAGAGCAGTCCGCGCGCCGCTTCGCATTTCGTCTCCATGTCGGCGAGCATCCCGGCGATCAGCTGGTGCTCCGCGATCGGCTTCCCCATGGTCTCGCGCGAGCGCGCGTACTCGAGCGCGTAGTCCGTCGCGCCTTGCGCGAGCCCGAGTCCCTGGGCGCCGATGCCGGGCCGCGAGCGGTCGAGGATCCGCATCGCGAGCTTGAACCCCTCGCCCTCTGCCCCGAGCAGGTTCGCGGCCGGGATGCGACAGTCGTTGAAGAACACCTCGCCGGTCGTCGAGCCCTTGATCCCCATCTTCGGCTCGATGCGTCCCACCTCGAATCCCGGCGCGTCCGCCTCGACGACGAACGCCGAGATGCCGTCGTGGCCCGCCTCGGAATCCGTCTTGGCGAACACGACATAGACGGAGGCGACGCCGGCGTTCGTGATGAAGCGCTTCCCGCCGTTGAGGACGTACTCGTCGCCGTCGCGGCGCGCCGTCGTCCGCATCGCCGCAGAATCGGAGCCGCTGCCCGGCTCGGTGAGCGCGTACGCCGCCAACCACTCGCCGCTCGCCAGCCTCGGCAGGAACCGGTGCTTCTGCTCGTCGCTGCCGGTGAGCTTGATGCCGAGCGAGCCGAGCTCCTGCACCGCGATGATCAGCCCGCTCGTGGCGCAGACCTTCGAAAGCTCCTCGATCGTCACGAGCGTCATCAACGCGCTCGCGCCGATGCCGCCGAACTCCTCGTCGTACATGATCCCGAAGAGGTCGTTCTCGCGGAACAGCTCGACGACGTCCCAGGGGAACTCGGCGCTCTTGTCGATCTCCGCCGCGCGTGGCGCGATGCGCTCGCGCGCCAGCGTGCGCACAAGCTCGCGGATCTCGCGCTGCTCCTCGCTCAGCGGATCGACCGCGCTCACGGCGCCAGTCTAGAGCGAGACGAGAAACGAGAGGCCGGGCCCATCGGCCCGGCCTCCTCGTCACTCCCCTCTGCGCGTCGCGGGGAGAGTCGTTCAGCGCGTCATCACCACGTCGTCGACGGCCGCGCCCGTGTAGACCGGCGAGCCGAGCAGGTCGTCCGCGACGAACCGGAAGCGGAGATACACCGGCCCGGTGGGCGCCTTGAACGCCACCTTCTCCGAGTCGTAGAGCGGATAGCTGTTGTTCTGGCCGGTGAACGTACGCGTCGCGCTCCATGCGCCCGCCGCCGGATCCCAGACCCACGGCACGCTCGTCCACGAGCCGCCGTCGCACGACCAGTCGACGAACATGTAGTCGAAGCCGGGCTCGGTATCGAGCCGGTTCGCGAAGCTCGCGTAGAGCCAGCCGCCCGACCACGCCAGCTTCGGACTCCTGAGCGACGACGTGACCGAGCTCGTGCCGGCGCCGTTGTACGGCGTCGTCTGCCAGCTGAGGGCCGACAGATTCCCCGGCGCCGCGCGTTTCCAGAGCGTGAGCAACGGGTTGCTGGAGTCGGCCGTCCAGCCGCCGTCCGAGAGCTCGAAGTCGTACGGGCCGCTGACGGTCAGACCTGTCGCGGCCGGCGGCGCCTCGGTCGTGTTCACGCACGTGGGCGAGACGACGGCCGGCGGCTTCTTCAGCGCGTCGGCGAACGTGTACGTCCAGACGCCGCGACCGTATGTCGCAGCGACCAGCACGTTCGGGTCGTTCGGCTTCAGGTTGATCATCGCGATCGGAACGTTCGGAAGCCCTGTCAGGGGCGCGAACGTCGTGCCGCCCTTGACGTCGCTCGCGAAGACGCCCACGTCGGTGCCGACGATCAGCTGGTTGCCGCGCAGCGTCACCGTCATCGCCGGCGCGTCGGGCAGGTTGCCCGAGACGTCGACGAACGACTGGCCGCCGTCCGTGGACTCGAACAGATGTCCCTCGCCGACGTTGGTGTTCGCGTCCTGCAGCGTGCCCGGCGGCACCCAGCGACGGCCGTACCCACCGAGCGTCACGTAGATCGTCCGGATGTTGCGCGGATCGATCTTGATCGCCGTGATGAACCGGTTCGGGAGGCCGCTCGCCGCCGCGATGTGCCAGCCGTTCGAGCTCATCTTCGCCGGCGGAAGCGTGCCGCCGACGTTGGTCGCGATGCCGCTCTTGAAGCCGACCTTCGCGTTGAGGATGTCGCAGACGCCGCAGTACCCGACGTAGGTGGCGTCGCCGTAGGTGTCGATCGCCGACGTCGAGTTGTTCGGGTCGGATGCCGGGTCGGTCGTCGGCGGCGCGGCCGCCGGGTCGCCCGGGTGCGCGCGCGTGCCGAGGTCGAACACCTGCGCCCAGCAGTTCTGGAAGCACAGGCCGGTGTTCGCGTCCGGCCCGTTCGTCTCGGGACCGTAGATCGTCTCGACGATCTCGTTGCCGCCGGTGACGAGGTGGTTTGCGTTCGCAGGATCCATCTGGAACGGGTTGATGAACCGCGTGCTCGTCAGCTTCGGCTGGATCGACCGCCACGACTTGCCGCCGTCGGTGGTCACCCTCATCGCGCCGAACGTGTATTCCTCGTAGGCAACGTTGCTGTTCGCCGGGTCGACCTCGGCGAAGCCGCCGTCGCCGCCGTACGTCTCGTACTCCGTGCCGTCGGGCGTGATCTTCAGCTGCCCGTTGTCCTGCAGGCCCGCCCAGGCCGTGCCGTCGTTCGCCATCGCGACGTCGTAGGGCAGGATCGTCTCGAGGCCGGTCTGGCTGCCGTCGCCCCAGCCTCCGTTGTCGAGCTCCGCACCGGCGATCACGTGGTTGCGGAAGAAGCCGCCGTCGTTGCCGACGCCGAGAGTGACGCCGCCCTGGCCGTCAGGGAGCCAGATCCCGGTCTGCTGGTCCGGGTGCGTCGTCGAACCGTTCATCGGCTGCCGCTCGGTCGGGCACGCCGGCAGGCCGAGGTTGAGGCCCATGCACGCCTTGTCCGAGAAAGCGGCCGATCACCTTGAAGGTCGCCGGCCCGTTCATCGCCTGCGACACCTCGTTCTGCCAGACCTCCTCGAGGCCGAAGGCGAGCCGAGTCGGCACGCCGCTCGCGTCCTGCCGCGTCGGGTCCGGCGCGATCCACTCGTCGTACCACGCCTGCACGCCCGGCTCGTACCCCTGCGCCGAGTTGAGGCCGACGAGCGCCGAGCCGGTTGCCGGGTTCTTCGCGATCGCGTTGTCGTCCGCCATCAGCGTCCACGTCTGGCCGAAGTCGGCCGACACGTAGACGCCATTGAGCACGGTGCCGCCCGCGGCCTGCGCCTTGTCCTTCAGGTCGGGGACGGGCACGTCGAGGATGTCCAGGTCGCCGTTCAGCGCGCCCGCGTCCTGGACGATCGCGTAGAGATAGTCGTGGTCCTGCTGCGGCCCGGTTGCCGCCCCGAGCTCGGTGCGCCCGATCCGTGCCTGCTGGGCGAAGCCGCTCGAGGTGACGTTCTGGAACGTGCCGGGAGCACCGGTGTCGGAGCGGTAGACGCCGTTCGCCGGGGACTGAACCGTGCCGTCGGAGTTCGCACGCGCGCCGGCGCGCCAGCCGACGATCGCGACGACCGTGCCGGCCGGAGTCGTCGTGCCCACGCCGCCAGGCTGCACGACGCGCACATCCGTGACGACGTTCGCGAGCTGGCAGGTGCCGCCGCCCGTGACGCCCGCGCACGCACCGGTCGGCAGGTTCGTGTTGACGTATGACTTGCCGCCGTCGGTCGAGCGGAAGAGGCCGAACGACGTGGCCGCGTACACGCGCTGCGGGTTCGCCGGGTCGGCGGCGATCGCGAAGCCGAGCGCGCCGTCGGGCACGCCGGTCGCCTTCGTCCAGGTGGCACCAAGGTCGGTGCTCCAGAAGGCTCCGAAGCCGGTGTACGCGTTCGAGCCGAACGACGGGTCGCCGCTGACCGCGACGACGGTGCCGCCGTTCGCCGGCGTCCAGCCGACGTCCGCGACGACCTGGCTCGGCAGACCGTCGCCGATCGAACGCCAGGTCAGGCCCTGATCGGTCGAGAGCCAGAGCCCACCGGTCCCCTCGGCTGCGAACAGCCTGTTCGCGGCGGCGTCGTAGGCGAGGCCGTCGAGGCGCGCCGAGAGCTTGTGCAGCCCGAGGCCGTTGACGTTCGTGTAATCCGGGGAGTCCGCGATCAGCGGCCCGTGGCCGTAGAGCGACCAGGTACCGTCGGCGCCCTTGACCTGCGGCCGGTTCTGCACCAGCGCCTGCCGCTCGGCGAGCGCATTCGCATACGCACCAGGAGCGACGCGGTCGAACGGCGCGCTGCGCACGGAGACCCGGCCTGCCTGGCCGAGGAGCAGCTCCGTGAGGGACTCAGGGTGTTGCTGCGTGACGCAGGCGCGGGCTTCGCCGGCCTCGCGCGTGTAGCCGGCCGGGCAGTCGGCCGTGAGTGCGGTCGTGCGGGCCGCGCCGCCGAGCAACGCTCCGGTGCCGACGACGGCGCCGAGCACCACGGTGCCCACGACGGCAAGACGCGTACGCATGGGTTGCCTCTCCTCCCCGACGATGAAGTTGACGCGCAGAGTGCGGGCGGGTTTACCCAGCGTTGTCGTCTAAGGCAACCTGGCGGCCGGGATTCGACTGAACGATCAGTCGAACAAATCTCCGGCCAAAGGTTGCGAAACCTGCGTCTTCCCTAGCGATTGACGGTTCAGTCGGGGGCCTCCCAGGGGCTCGGCCGCCCGTTGCCCGGGAGGCAGCAGTCGGGCGCGCAGACGTCGTGGCTCGGACCGAGCCGGCCGAGCGCGGGCCGCTCTGCACCCGGCGTCATCCGCTCGACGATCAGGTCGCGCACGCCCGCGACGAACGCGGGATGCGTGCCCGCGGTGCTCGCACGCGCCATCCTCAGCCCGAGCTCGTCGGCCTTCTCCCGCGCCTCGACGTCGAGGTCGTAGAGCACCTCGAGGTGGTCCGACACGAATCCGATCGGGGAGATCACCACGTTGCGGATTCCGCGCGCAGCCACGTCCTCCAGATGATCGGAGACGTCGGGCTCCAGCCAGGGAACCTGCGGCGGCCCGCTCCGGCTCTGGTAGACGACCGCCCAGTCGTCCACGCCTGCCGCGTCCGCGACCAGGCGGGAGGCCTCCCGGAGCTGCGCCTCGTAGGCGCAGCTCCTCGCCATCGCGAGCGGGATCGAGTGAGCGGTGAACGCGATGTGGGCGTCGCCCTCGGGAAGCTGCGCGAGCGCGTCGCGGACGCGGTCGACGTTCGCCTCGACGAACCCCGGGTGGTTGTAGAACATCCGGACCCGCGGTACCTCGGGCGCGTCGTCACCGACCTCCCGCTGCGCGAAGAACAGATCCTCCCGATATTGGCGGCAGCCGGAGTAGGAGCTGAACGCCGACGTGAAGACGGCGAGCGCGCGCCGGACGCCGTCATCGCGCATCTGCCGCATCGTGTCGCTGAGGAACGGGTGCCAGTTGCGGTTTCCGAAGTAGACGGGCAGCTCGATCCCGGCCGCGCGCAGCTCCGGCTCGAGCGCGGCGATCAGCGCGCGGTTCTGCGCGTTGATCGGGCTGACGCCGCCGAAGCGCTCGTAATGGTGCGCGACCTCCCGCAGGCGCTCCCGCGGCACGCCGCGCCCGCGCGTGACGTTCTCGAGGAACGGCATCACGTCGTCCATCCCTTCGGGGCCGCCGAACGAGACGAGCAGGATCGCGTCGAAGACGTGCTCAGGCAGTCTCGCCGTCGCGCGATCCGCCGGCTGCTTGCGCTGGTCGACGGGCGTTGCCATCGCCGTATCGTGCCTACCGGTCGTGGAAGACCGCCTCGACGTTGTGGCCGTCGGCGTCGAGCACGTACGCGGCGTAGTAGCCGGGGTGATACTGCGGGCGCTCGCCCGGCTCGCCGTTGTCGCGGTACCCCGCGGCGACCGCGGCCCGATGGAACTCGTGGACGGTCTCTCGGTCTCGCGCCGCGAACGCGAGATGGACGTTCTCGGTCACGGGCTCGCCGGCGACGAAGGTGAACGAGCCCTCGCCGTCGGTGAACCGCACCCGCGCCGGCTCGTCGTGGGCCACCCGCAGCCCGACGGCCTGCGCGACCGTCTCGTAGAAGCGCTTCTGCGCCGCGACGTCCCGCGACCGCAGCCAGAGATGGTCGAGCGCGTCGGTGCGCGAGGTGTGGTGGTGGACGGCCTCGACGCTGTTGCCGTCGGGGTCGAGGACGAACCCGCCGTAGTAGGTCGCGCCGTACTGCGGCCTCGGGCCGGGCTCGCCGTCGCTCGTGTATCCCGCCTCGACCATGCGCCGCCACCAGGCGTCGACGTCGGTGCGCTCCGCGACGCCGAACGCGAGATGCAGCCGTCTACTCGGCACGCTGCCCTCGACCAGCGAGAGCTCGCCCCAGTCCACGAAGTCCCCGTCGTAGAGTGGCTCGCCGAGGGCGAGCCCGTAGAACCGCCGACTCCCCGTGCGGTCGGAGACCCGGATCGTGACGTGATCGAACACTAGCCCGAGGGTGGCTCGCGCTCGGCCAGCCAGTCGTCGAACGCCGCCCAGGCGGCGAGATAGTGCTCGAGCCGGGCGACGGCGCTCGTCAGCTCGATCCGGGTGTGCAGCGCGCACGCGGCGCACAACCCGAGTGGTTCAGGCGCCTTTTCCTGCATACAGCGGACACACATGACTCGTCAAACGCCGATTGGTTGATCCCGGTTGCGTCGATTGTTACGTTCGCTTCCGACCCTGTCCGCCCTGCCGCGTTCCTCCACCTGATGTACGAAGGGAGCGAAGAATGTCAAGAGCAGAGGTCGAGGCCGACATTACCGAGACACTCGGGCTGGTACCCGAGTTCATCGGCAACGTGCCGGACTTCTTGATCGATACCGAGTGGTCGAGCTACAAGAAGCTGATGCTGTCCGAGACCGAGATCCCGAACAAGTACAAGGAGCTGATCGGGCTCGGCGTCTCCGGAGCGACTCGCTGCAAGTACTGCGCGTACTACCACGCCGAGGCGGCCCGGCTCTTCGGTGCGACCGAGGAGGAGATCAACGAAGCGGCTCTCGTGGCCAAGAACACCATGGGCTGGAGCACGTACCTGAACACGCTCCAGTTCGACTACGACAAGTTCGTCGACGAGTTCGACCGGATCGCGGCGCACGTACGCTCGCAGATGGCGGCCGTCTGAGCGGACCGGTAGACGGGCCGGGTTTGCGCGGGCGCCACACGGCGCCCGCTGTCATTCGTGCAGCTGGGCCGCGGCGCGGTCGTACTCGGCGAGCACGCGGCGGACCGTTGCGAGCAGCTCGGGAGGAGCGCTTGCGTCGCGTTCCATCGCGTCTGCAGCCAGCCGCGCGGCCGCGATCAGCGCCGACAGCTCGACTGTCGTCCCGGTCAGCTCGAGGACGTTCTCACGGACGGATCTGACCCGCACTTGCGGGATTCTGCCCCGGATCGACCGCCGTCGCGCTCGCGAACGCCCGCGCCCGGACGAGGACCGCGGCGAAAACGGCGCCCGCGAGCAGCGTGAGAGAGCCGATCAGCAGGATCAGGCGGAACCCGCTCACGAAGGCGGCGTTCGCGATGCCGGCGAGTTGACTGTCGCCATGGGCGGCACGCAGCCCCGACGAGCTGACGGCCGCGGCGATCTTCTTGCCCGGATGACCGGCTGCGACAAGGTGGTTTCCGACCCGCTGCTGCAGCGACGCACCGAGCACGGCAACGCCGACCGCGAGGCCGCCGATCCGGCAGGTGTTGCTGATTCCGGAGGCCATCCCGGTCCGCGCCGGATCGACGACCCGAAGCGCTGCGCCGGCGATCGTCGGGTTGGCGAGGCCGATCCCGATTCCCGAGACGATGAAGCCGGCGAGCAGCACCGTCCAGCTCGACCCCACCTTGATCAGATCCATCAGCAGCACGCCGGCCGAGGTCAGCGCGAGGCTCACGGAGAGCAGGGCCCACATCGGGGCGCGAGCCGCCGGTCCCCGCGTGACGAGCGGAACGAGAAACACGAAGGCGGTGATCGGCAGGAAGCGAAGGCCGGCGCCGAGCGGCGAGTTGCCGTCGATGTCCTGGAGGTAGATCGAAAGGAACGGGAAGAGCGCGAACATGCCGGCGCCTAGGCAGAAGGTCGCCAGCTGGACGCCGAGGAAGGCGCGCCGCCGAAAGAGCGACACGTCGAGCATCGGGTGGCTCTGACGGATCTCGACGAGCACGAAGCCGGCCATCAGCAACACGCCGCCGGCGAGCGTGCCGATGATCTGACCGCTCGACCAGCCGACGTCGTTCCCGCGCAGGAGCGCGAACACGATCAGGAAGAGCGCCGCCGAGAAGAAAAGCAGCCCCGCGACGTCGGTGCGGGTGGTGCCCGGGTCCCTCGACTCCCGCAGCTTCCGGAGCGCGAGCGCGAGCGCAAATGCGCCGATGGGCACGTTGACGAAGAAGATCCAGCGCCAGCTGAGCGCGTCGGTGATGATCCCGCCGAGTAGCGGCCCGGCGGCGACGGCAAGCCCGACGGTCGAGCCCCAGGCCGCAATCGCCCTCCCCCGCTCCGGGCCCTGATACTCGGCGCCGATCAACGCGAGCGCCGTCGCGAAGAGCGCGGCGCCGCCGACCCCCTGCAGCGCCCGCGCCGCGTCGAGCGACGCGATGTTCGGGGCGACGCCACAGAGGAACGACGCCAGCGTGAAGATCGAGACGCCGAGCGCGAACAGCAGGCGGCGCCCGTAGCGATCGGCGAGCGAGCCCGCCATCAGGATCAGCGCGGCGAGCGTGATCGCGTACGCGTCGACGACCCACTGCAGGCCGGTCAGGCTCGCGTTCAGCGAACGCTGCACGCTCGGCAGCGCGACGTTCACGATCGTGATGTCCACGAGCAGCATGAACGTCGTCATGCAGACGGCGACGAGCGTCCACCGCTTGTCCGGCCCCCCACTGAGCATCGTGGGATTCTAGAGCCCGTGATCCTGGAGAACGGGCTCATCCGCACGCTCGAGCCGCAGGTGCCGACCCAGCGTGCACTGGCGATCGCCGGAGAATGGGTCGCCGGCGGTGTCGGCGTCCACGAGACGGCGCTCGCCTCGCCCGAGGTGATCGACCTGGGCGGGCGCGTGGTCGTGCCCGGCTTCACCGACTCACACGTGCACTTCCCGACGTGGGCGCTGGCGCAGAGCGAGGTGAAGCTCGACGGGTGCGCCTCGCTCGAGGAGGCTCTGGACCGCATCCGCTCGGCGCCCCGCCCGGAGGACGGGCGGTGGCTGCGCGGCTTCGGCTGGCGGAGCGGTGACTGGCGGCCCCACCGGGAGCCCACCCGCGCCGACCTCGACGCGATCACGGGCGACGTTCCGGCGGCGATGATCGCCAAGGACTACCACTCGATCTGGCTGAGCTCCGCCGCGCTGGCCCTGGCCGGCGGCGATCTCGAGGTCGAGGGCGGCGTCGTGGAGCGCGACGCGTCCGGCGATCCGACGGGCGTCCTCCGCGAGGAGGCGGCCTGGCGCTTCAAGGAGCGCTACATGGTCTGGCCCGACGAGGAGTACCTCGAGGCGATGCGGGCCGGCGTCCGGGTCGCGAACGAGCGCGGTGTGACCGCGGTGCACGACAAGGACGGCTGGCTGGGCGCGCTGCGGCTCTGGCGGCAACTCGAGGAGCGCGGCTTGCTCACGTTGCGGGTCTGGCAGTCGATCCCGCACGAGAAGCTCGACGACGCCGCCTCGATCGGGATGCGCTCCGGGATGGGCAGCCCCCACCTCCGGCTGGGCTACCTGAAGGTGTTCATGGACGGGACGCTCGGCTCCCAGACGGCGTGGATGCTCGACGGCGGCGGCGTGCGGATCACGAGCGGCGCCCAGCTGGCCGAGATCGTCCGCCGCGGTGCCGAGGCAGGGTTTCCCGTCGCGGTCCACGCGATCGGCGACCGCGCGAACCGCGAGGCGCTCGACGCGTTCGAGCGGACGCGCCCCCTCTGGCACGCGAAGGGCCTGCGCCAGCGCATCGAGCACGCGCAGCTCCTGGCGCCCGATGACCTTCCCCGGTTCGCTGCGCTCGGCGTCGCCTGCTCCGTCCAGTTCTCGCATGCACCGTCAGACCGCGACCTCGCCGACGAGTTCTGGACGGCGAAGACCGACGGCGCGTACGCCTTCCGCTCGCTGCTCGAATCGGGCGCCGCCGTCGCAAACGGGAGCGACGCGCCGATCGAAGAGCTCGATCCGCTCGCCGGTATCCGCGCGGGCGTGCGTCGAACGATCGACGAGCGGCCCGCGTGGCACCCGGAGCAGGCCCTGACGGTCGAGCAGGCGTTCCACGCGACGAGCGTGACGCCGGCCTGGTTGGCCGGTGACGAGCGCAAGCGCGGCACCCTCATCCCGGGCCACCTCGCGGATCTCGTCGTCCTCGACCGCGACCCGTGGGAGGACCTCGACGCGGAGGTGGTGGCGACGATGGTCGGCGGGCGCTGGGTGCACAACCCACCGCCGTGGGACTAGACATCGTTTTGCGTGCGCTTTACCGCCGCGAGATCGGCCGTTAGCGGTCGAGGGTCATCGTCTGGTTCGTCCAGTCCCAAGGAGGAACCAAACGATGAAGCACCGTGCTCTTCCGATTCTCGCCCTCGTCGTCCTCGCGTGCGCGGCCGTCGCCGCCGGCGCGACGGCCGCCGGCGGCCTGCGCCTCTTCCAGTTTCGCGGCGAGCTCGTCAACGCGAGCTCGACGTCGGTGCAGCTGAAGGTCGAAGCCGGGAACCGCCCGGCGCTACGGGCAATGCTCGGCCAGAGCCAGGACCAGTCGTTCACGATCGGCGACAAGACGGAGATCCTCGTGTGGCGCAAGGGGATTCCGACCGTCGGGTCCGTCACCGACCTGAAGCCGGGCGACTGGGTCGTCGTCAACGTGCGCGCGAAGCCGGGCTCGTCGCTCGCCGAGGTCGAGGCGAGCCAGGCAGGCATCATCGGCGATCACCTCAAGCAGCCGAACCCGTCGCAGCCGCTCTTCCTCTACGTCGGAACCGTCGGCGGCCCGCAATCGGGCGGCCACATCGCCCTTCACGTGACGGCGGGCAACCGGCTGGCGCTGCACACCATGCTCGGTCAGCCGCAGGATCAAACGTTCACGTACGACGACGGCACGATCTTCCTGCTCTGGCAGGGCAAGGTGCCGGCCGTCATCGACGCGGCGCACCTCAAGGCCGGTGACCGGATCACGATCCGCATCCGCGCAGCGCACAACTCGACGCTGGCGCAGGTCGAGGCAACGCCGGCCAGGCACGTGGGCGACCACGAGCCGGGAAATCCCCTGAATCAGACCTAGAGGTCGGCGAACGCGATGAACAGCTCCCGCGCGGCAGCGATGCCGCGCGGGACGTACTCCGCGACCAGCCGCTCGTTCGGCGAGTGGATCTGCGAGTCGGGCAGCGCGAAGCCGGTGATGACGGTTGGGATCCCCTTGTCGGACAACGCGGCGACGATCGGCAGCGTGCCCCCGCTCCGGACGAGCACGGGCCGTTTGCCCAGCACCCGTTCGAAGGCGTCGAGCCCGAGCTGCACCGCCCGCGCGTCGGGCGGCACGAGGCCCGGCTCGGCGGACGACCAGAGCTCGAGCTTCAGGTCGGCGCCGTCGGGGGCGGCTTCGCGGAGGAGCCGTTCGACCTCCGGGGCGATCTCCTTGCCGCGCTGGCCGGGCGCGAGCCGCACCGAGAGGTTCGCGATCGCCTCGACCGGCAGCACCGTCTTCTGAAGGAGCGGCGAGCCCGTGGCGATGCCGTTCACGTCGAGCGCCGGCTCGGCGAACGTGCGCCGGTAGAACTCCTCCGGCGCCCTCGGGTCCTTGGCGCGCGCTCCCTGCTCCGCCAGCTCCTCGGCGCCCGTGGGCAGCAGCTTCCAGCCCTCCAGCTCGTCCTCGGTCGGCTCGGCGATGCCCTTGCGAAGCGGCTCGACGAGCGTGCCGTCGTGCGCGATCAGCGCGTCAAGGGTCTGGACGAGCGCATGCGCCGCGTTCAGCGCTGCGCCCCCGAAGACCCCGGAGTGCAGGTCGCGCTCGCCGGTGCGCAGGGTGACGTGGAAGTAGAGGACGCCGCGCATCGCGACGTTGAACGCCGGCACGTCGCGGCGGATCATCCCACTGTCGAAGATCACGGCCGCGTCGCCGCCCCGCTCGTCCGCCTCGAGGAACTCGACGATCGAGTGCCCGCCCGTCTCCTCTTCACCGTCGCAGCAGAACCGCACGTTGACGGGCAGCTCGCCCGCAAGCGCGAGCTCCCGTGCGGCCGCGAGCAGCATGTAGAGCTGGCCCTTGTCGTCGACCGTGCCACGCCCGTAGAGGTAGTCGCCGCGGATCTCCGGCTCGAACGGGTCGGACTCCCACAGCTCGAGCGGGTCGGGCGGCTGCACGTCGAAGTGGCCGTAGCAGATCACCGTCGGCGCGCTCTCCGCGTTCGTCGAGGCCCTGATCTCCCCGATCGCAAGCGGGTGTCCATGCCAGTCGACGATCTCGCACCCGCCGCCCGCTTCGCGGATCAGCGCGCAGACCCACTCGGCCGCACGAACGACGTCGCCTGCATGCGACGGGTCGGCGGAGATCGACGGGATGCGGAGGAACTCCGCGAGCTCGTCAAAGGGCTCGGACATTCGTCCGAGCCTAGACAAACTAGGAGGGGCCGGCGGAACACAGTTGTGTCGCAGATGGTGCGCTGCTCGCCCCGAGGCTGCGTCCTCGGTCGCGCCGATAGCCCACTATCGACGCTCCCTGCGTCCTTACCTCGGAACGATCAGCGCATCCCTGCGACGAACGGCGTCCCTCCGACCCCTCCTAGGCTACGTCGCGCAGCTTCTGCGAGTCCGCCAGGGCTCGCAGCTTCTTCAACCCCTGGTTCTCGATCTGGCGGATGCGCTCCCGAGTGACCTGGAACGCGCGGCCGACCTCGTCGAGCGTGCAGGGCTGCTCGCCGTTCAGGCCGTAGCGGAGCTCGAGCACCCGCCGCTCGCGGTAGCTGAGCGAGCCCAGACACTTCGTCAAGGCGGCCGCGCGGAACGCCGTGTCGGCGGCCTCGTCGGGAAGCGGCGTCGACTCGTCCTCGATGAACTGGCCGAACTCGGACTCCTCCTCGTCGCCTACCGGCTTCTCGAGCGAGACGGGCGTCTGTGACGTGCGCCGGATCGATTCCACCTCTTCGACGGTCATGTCGAGATCGAACGCGATCTCATCGTTCGACGGCTCCCGGCCGCGCTCGGCGCGCAGCTTGCGCTCCGTGCGCATGATCTTGTTGAGCTTCTCGACCACGTGCACCGGCATGCGGATCGTGCGGGCCTTGTCGGCCAGCGCGCGCGCGACCGCCTGGCGGATCCACCACGTCGCGTAGGTCGAGAACTTGTAGCCCTTGCGCCAGTCGAACTTCTCGGCGGCGCGGACGAGGCCGATCGTCCCTTCCTGGATGAGATCGAGAAACGGCAGGCCCTGGTTGCGGTAGCGCTTCGCGATCGACACGACGAGCCGCAGGTTCGCCTCGACCATCTCCTGCTTGGCACGGTGATCGCCGCTCTCGATCCGCTTCGCCAGCTCGACCTCCTGCGCGGCCGTGAGAAGGCTGACCTTGCCGACGTCCTTCAGGAAGAGCTGCAACGAATCCGCGGAGAACTCGAGGGTGCTCGGCTCGACCTCCTCGCCGCCGGCCTCGACGGCCGCGTAGAAGTCGGCAGCAGCTTCTGCCTCGAGCTCCTCGACTGGCTCGGGCTCGGCCTCTTCCTCTTCCTCGTCGACGACTGCGATCGGCTCTTCGTCTTCCAGCTCGAGCGGCGGCGCGTTATCGGTCCCCATCGGCTCCCCCTGCGGCCCGGTGTCTCCCCTGACGGCAATAGGCCTTTAACCGGATGCGGAACTGTCGCATCAGAAGCGGATGGACGCCATAGGCCGAGCGGCTCATCTTTGTGAGCCTTTAGTCCCATTCGACACAAGGCTCCGCAGGAAGATGTCGGCCTGCCGGCCCAGCGTCGTCTTGGGCCCGAGCGTGCGGGTGAGCTGGAACTGCCGCGTTGCCTCGTCCTTCCTCCCGGTCCACGCGAGCAGCAGCCCGAGGTGGTAGCGGACGCTCTGGCTGCGTGGAAATCGCCGCACGAGTGGGCCGAGGCGCGAGAACGACGCCACCAGGTCGTCCTCGTCGAAGCGCCCGACGGCCGCCGCGACCTGCGCTTCGTCGTCGTCGGGATGGAGACGGGCCGCCTTCGAGAACTCGCGCTCGGCCGAGTGCTGGTGCCCCTGGCGCTGGAGCAGCACGCCGCGGATCAGCAGCGGGTCGGGGCGGGTCGGCTGGAAGAGCGGGTAGAGCCCGTCCCGCGGCGTGAAGTACTGCGGATGGAGGATCTCGTCGGCCCGCATCTCGTAGAACGTGTCCCGCCCCGTCGTCTTGGCCGCGCGGAACGCCTGGCCGGCCTCGGCCAGGTAGCCGGAGCAGAAGAGGACGATCCCGTAGTTGAACTGGACGACCGGGTCCTTCGGCGCCCGCTGCTCGACCTGCTCGAGCGCGACGACCGCCCGCTTCCCGGGCAGTGCGAACGCCGCCCTGACTGCCGACGCCTCCCGGGTGGCCACACCGGGGACGATCAGCGGCTGTGACCGCTGCTCGCAGTGCGAGGTCGGCTGGGGCGGGTTCTGGCGCGTGGCCAGCACGACGCCGGTGACGCCGCCGGCAGCCGCCACCGCGGCCGCGCCG
>Ga0070708_100002223_pt1 | contig 15001 bp, 11 predicted proteins | sample KBSK5503metaG_FD_65469 | JGI IMG/M metagenome (GOLD analysis project Ga0070708, IMG submission 65469) | Corn, switchgrass and miscanthus rhizosphere microbial communities from Kellogg Biological Station, Michigan, USA - KBS K5-50-3 metaG | ecosystem: Host-associated > Plants > Roots >...
CTAACTGCACTACTCGTATCGCAGCGCTTGTGTTGGCGCAATCTGGGATGCTCGTCGCGCGGGTACGTAGGCCGCCAGCATGGTCACCAGAAACATCGAGGGCACGACGACGACATAAGCCACCATGTCTACGCCGCCGGCATTGAACAGCATGGAATTCATGAGCTGCTCGACGCCGAATCCCATCGCCAGCCCGATCAGAGTTCCAATACCGACCAATGCAAGGCCCTTGCCCATCACCAGCCGCAGCACATCCGCGCGTGCTGCGCCAAGGGCTATGCGAATGCCGATCTCGCGGGTTCTGCGGCTCACGTTGTACGCCACTAGTCCATACAGACCCGCGATGGCCAGCAGGAGCCCCGCCACACCCATGCTGCCCACCAGCTTCATCGCAATTCGTGGCCCGTTCACGGCCTGGTTCAGATAGAAATCCTCGTAAGACATGGTGTGCAACATCGGTAGGTTTGGATCGAGGGCGCGGACAACGTCCTTCACGGACTGGACCAATTGCAGCGGATCGCCGCTCGACCGCAACATCAAGGTCATTCGCGCGATAGGATGTTGGGCCAGCGGCATATACACGAAATCCGTCGGCTCGAAAGTGTTTTGATACTTGATCGTCTGTGCGACGCCTACAATCTCGACGAGCGTGCCGACACGGCTATCGAGCCGGATGTGTTTGCCCACGGCGTCGGCGCCCGGCCAATAGTGTTTTGCGAACTTCTCATTCACGATGGCTACGCGCGGGGTATCGGCGGCATCAGACGCTAGGAAGCCGCGGCCACGCAAAATCGGAATCCCCATTGTCTCGAAGTATCCTTCATCAACCGTATCCATCGTCGAACTGAAATTCTCGCGATCGCGCGGCATCTGAAAACCTTCCGGCACGAAGGCGATGCCGTCAAAGTCGTCTGTCCCGAGCGGAATGTTCTGGGTGAGAGCCTCGCTCGCAACTCCGGGCGCCTTCCGTACACGTTCGACCAGCAGCTTGTAGAACTGCTGCGTCTGGGCTGCGTTGTACTGCATTAGGCGCGGATCGAAGCTGGTCATCAGCAAATGATCTTTCGCGAAACCAGTGCCTTCAAGCAAGGTATGCTGGAAACCCCGGACCATTAGGAAAGACGCCGTCAGCAGCATCAGGGATGTGGAAACCTGCGCCACCACCAGCACATTGCGGCCCCACAGACGCTTGCGTCCCGGCGCATCCACGTCGGCCGACTTGAGTCCGTTCACAAGGTCCACGCGCGTACTCTGCAGCGCCGGCACTAGGCCGCAAAGGAGCGCGCTCAATGCGGACAACCCGACACTTGCCAGCAGCACGCGCGTATCCATCCGGAAAGGGATTGAGAACGGCAAGTCGGTCATAAAGATTACATTTTGAAAACTCTGAAACCACTGCACGATGCCGTACCCGATGGCGATCCCGACCAGTCCACCCAAGGACGCCAGGATCAGGCTTTCCGTCAACAGCAGCCGGATCAGTCGGAAACGCCCGGCGCCGATCGCCAGCCGTACGGCAATTTCGCGCGTTCGCGTGCGCGCACGGCTCAGAAGAAGTCCTGCGACGTTGGTGCAAGCCACCAGCAGGACTGCCAGCGCAAGGATCACAAAGATTACGCCGAACTTCCAATTCACGTCGTCATCGCGAGTCCGCATCTCGAACTGCGTGTGTACCGCCGCGCCGCGGCCGCGATTGACCTTCGGATACTCGCGCTCGAAATTTTGCGCGACCACGGCGAGTTCGTTCTGTGCCTGCTGGAGCGTCGTACCCGGTTTCAAGCGTGCCTTGACGTTCAACTCGCGATCGTCGCGGTCCTCGAAAAAATTCTTCTGGCGGTTGGTCGAAAACACTCGCGCCATCGCCAGCGGCATGTAGAAGTCGGGATGTCCGAATGTCAGCAACCCCGGAAAGGTCTCCGGAGCCACGCCAATCACGGTGAACTCCGTGCCGTTCAGGCGAATCGTCCTACCGAGGACGGAAGGGTTGCTCCCGAATTCGTGCTTCCAGAAGTCCGGCCCGAGCACCACCACGGCATTGCGACCGGGCACTTGATCTTCGTCCTCTCGAAAACCGCGTCCCAGCCGCGGCTCCACGCCCAGCAGGTGGAAGTAGTTGCCGGAAACCATCATTCCGCCCTTGACCCGCGGCGTAGCTCCGGTTTCGGGGCTGAAACCGACAGCCTCTATATCTGCGTTGGCGATCACGCCGTCGTAGCTCTTCGTTTTGTCGCGGATGTCCAGGTATTCGCGATAGGAGAAATTGTTGAAGCTACTATCGTGCGTGGTGCTCACCAGAGTGACCACGCCGCTCGGATGCGGAACGGGGTAAGGCCTGAAAATCAGCGCATCCACCATACTAAAAGTCCCTGAGGTCATCCCGATCCCCAGCGCGAGCGTCATCACCACGAACGCGGTAAGTCCGGGCGTGCGGTGCAGGCTGCGGATCGCGTAGCGGACATCCTGTAGCAGATTCTCGATCAATAGCAGTCCCCGCTCGGCTCGATAAACTTCTTTCATCGCCTCCACGCCGCCAAACTTCAGCATGGCTTGGCGTCGCGCCTCGACGGGTAATAAACCGGCGCGAAGATTTTCCGCAATTTGCAGGGCGATGTGTTCCTCGATCTCTTCCCTCAAGCGTTCCTCTTGTGCCCGCCTTGCCGCTGAGTTGAGCAGACGCGTCAGGAACCGCCTCAGAGATTTCATGACAAATCCTCCGCTTTCACTTCGAAGAACCGGCCGATGATTGCTGCCGTTTGTTGCCAATCTTGCGTTTCGACCTGCAACTGCTTACGTCCTTCCCGCGTCAGTCGATAGAAGCGCGCCCTGCGATTATTCTCTGAAGCACCCCACTCGGATGAGATCGCGCCTTCTTGCTCCAACTTCAACAGTACGGGATAGAGAGTCCCTTGATTCACGGCAAGTAGATCTCCGCTGATCTGCTCGATGCGCCGCGCGATTCCATAGCCGTGCTGCGGTCCCAATACATCGAGAGTCTTGAGGACCATTAACGCCAGCGTGCCCTGTAGGACGTCCGTTTTTTGCTTCATAGCACCGTCATTTTGGTTTCCAACAGGAAGGATGCCATGCTTCCTTTGGGAAAGCAACAGGTAAATTTTTGAGCATCCCTCGTATGGGTCACTGCTAGCAATTGCTGGCGCATGACAGGCCAACCGCAAGTTATCTCCCCGTAATGCTCTTTCGAAGAACTGGGAATCGGAGGTACCGGAAGGGCAGCCAACAAAAAGCGTATATGCTATTTGCTCCCATGCGGATCCGATCTTAGCGGGTAACGATCCAAGACATGGAAGGTGTCTCGCACACCGTCGAAGGCACGGTTGCAACATTATAGATATGAGGCCGTGGCCCAAGGTCTAGCGGCGATCCAGGGCAACGAATGGGTTGCTGGAATCGCTCACGGCTTCAATTTCGTTAAGGTGTCATTCGCGGACGTTCACGTTGCTTAAGGGTTTACCGAATTGGCTGAACAGGACAGGTGGCTCCCCCACAAGAAGTAAGCGGTCATCGCCGGATTCGGTCTATCGTGGGTATGCAGGTTTCACGATAGAAATCGGATCGGAAATAGCCTCCCAGAACGAGTTACTTGTGTGCGTCAGGCAGTTTCATCTCCCCCCTTGCATAAGCCTGCTCATGGGTGGACAATCCGGCCTATGATGAAGGATCGCATCCACGCCGACAGTCGCAACCCAGCGGGCGTCGGATTTGTGACCGAAAAGCTTGGTTTGGGCATTAAGTGCTGCGAACTTGCGTTGTCATCAGGCAGCGCAAGAACGTGGGAACACAAAATCAAGAATGCCCAGAGAGCCCACGATACTGCTTTGCGTTTCGTACATCGTTTCGATCTTTCCGAGCATGAGGCTCGGCGCGTAAATCAACGGATCACCCACCTGAAGACCCTTCTAGCAGAACTTAGTTAATCTTCACCCGTGCACTGGCTGTTAGGACGGTGGCCATGGACGACTGTCTGAGCAACAGTTGCACCACGGGCTATCAGGTCTTCCAGAGGCACCGTTTTCATCGCGCTCCCCCTGTCGTCAGAATTCACAGTGGCTGCGCGCGTGGGCGAGCTCTACGTCAACAATGGAGGGGTATGCGGGCGCTTGACCTTGAAGCCGAAGAGCCGACGGGCTAAGTTAGTTGACGCTTAATCGGAAAAAGCCTGAGGTTTCTCACAATGGCGGCTGAGGACGTGCAAAAGACGCTGGAAGAGTTGTCGCGGGAGTTACAGGAGAGCAAAGCCCGGCTCGAAGAAGCCCAGCGAATTGCCCAGGTCGGTCACTATTATTGGAACCTCATCGAGAATCGCGTGATCTGGTCCGACGAACTGTACCGAATTTATGGGTTGAGTCCTCAAAAAGACCCCATAGACATGGCGATTTGTCGCGAAATGATCCACCCCGAAGATCGAGAGTTTGTCTTCCGGACAGCTGAGGAGGCTCTTCATAGCGAGGCGCGCCCCGACATCGAACATCGCGTCGTTCGCCCGGATGGCGAAGTGCGGACTGTCCACGCCTTGGGCACCGTAAAGAGAGACGCATCGGGGCGACCGTACGAAATGTTTGGGACAGTCCAAGATATCACTGAGCGGAAACGCGCAGAGGAAGCCCTGCAGCAAACGCAGATTTATCTTCGCGAAGGGCAGCGCCTGGCTCGCATGGGGAGCTGGGCATTCAACGATTCAGGTCTATATTGGTCTGACGAGCTGTATCAAATTTTTGGCCTGGATCCGGGGAACGGGGCCCCCACGGTTGAGCAGCATCTAGCCATCATTCATCCACAAGACCGAGCCTCCATGGCTGAAACGATTCAGACGATGTTTCAGCAACACTGTGGCTGCGACATAACAAAGCGAATTGTCCGGCCCGACGGGCAGCTGCGCTACGTTCGCTGCGTGGCTATTCCCGTCATTGAACAGGGAGTTTTCAAGGGTCTTCGCGGGAGCGCCATGGACGTCACCGAGCAGGAGTTGCTAACGCAGGAGTTGCGGCGGCAGCAAGCCTACCTTGCAGAAGCGCAAAGCCTCACTCACGTCGGCAGCTGGGCCTGCAACTTCCTCACAGGGAAAATGTTTCATCTATCGGACGAGGCCCTTCGTTTGTATGGCTTCGATTCCGACTCACCCGGGATTTCATTCGAGCGCCTTTACAACGCCACTCATCCAGAGGACGAGCCTGCTCTGAGGGAGCAATTTTATCGCGCCATCAACGCAAGAAAGGATTATGACCTCGAATATCGGATTTATCGCCCGGATGGCACCATCAGATGCTTGCGTTCCTTAGGGCATCACGATCCCGCTCAGGAAATCGGTGAGTACATCGGCATCACCATGGATATCACCGAACGAAAGCTTTCCGAGGCAGAGCACGAAAAGCTGCGCCAGCTGGAGGCTGATCTCGCTCACATTAACCGCGTCAACATGATGGGAGAACTCGCCGCCGCGCTCGCACACGAGATTAAGCAGCCCATAGCCGCCTCGATCACAAGTGCCAACACTTGTTTGCGATGGCTCGCACATGATCCCCCCAACCTGGAAAGGGCGCGCGCAGCAGCAGCTCGAACCGAGCGGGAGGGAAACCGTGCGGCCGATGTCATCAACCGTTTGCGGTCCTTCTACAAAAAAGGCACGCCCCCGAAGCGTGAGATGGTCGACATGAGGGCGGTTATTCTTGAAATGGCCGCTCTGCTCCAAACCGAAGCGATTCGGTATTCTGTGGCGATTCATTCCGCAGTCGACGCAGATACGCCTAAAATCCTGGTTGACCGCGTGCAGCTTCAACAGGTTTTCATGAACCTGATGTTAAACGCGATCGAGGCTATGAAAGACACCGGAGGTGCATTGACGATTACGGCGCGACCGAATTCTCAAGGTCAGATAGTCGTCTCGATCAGTGACACCGGCGTTGGATTGCCACAGGAAAGTACTGAACAGATCTTCGATGCGTTCCATACGACAAAACCTGAGGGAACGGGTATGGGGCTGGCTATTACCCGCTCGATTGTGGAGTCTCACGGAGGGCGAGTGTGGGCCAACGCGAATCAGGGGGCGGGCGCAACCTTCCATTTCACTCTCCCTGTCGAAGGCGAGGCGCATGCATGAAATCCGCGGGGGCTCCCACCGTATTCATTATTGATGATGACCGCGGCATGCGTCAGTCGATCCAGGATCTCGTCGAGTCAGTTGGTCTGCATGCCGAGTCCTTTGCCACTAGCGGGGAGTTTCTAAAGCGGAAACGCACCAATGACCCGAGTTGTTTGGTTCTGGATGTAAGGCTGCCTCAGATGAGTGGACTCGATTTCCAGCGCCAGTTGGCCGAGTCCGGGATGCAAATCCCGATCATTTTTGTTACGGCGCACGGAGACGTTCCTATGTCCGTCAGAGCATTGAAATCGGGCGCCGTAGAGTTTTTGACGAAACCTTTCAGAGACCAGGACCTGCTGGACGCGATCCAGCAGGCCCTGCAGCGTGACCGCGCCGAACAAGAACAACAGGCCGAGATCAACGATCTGCAGGAACGCTATGGCGCACTAACTGCACGAGAGCAGCAAGTTATGGCTCTCGTCGTCTCCGGAATGCTCAACAAGCAGATTGCCTCCGAAATCGGAGCGAGTGAAGCCACAGTAAAAATCCACCGAGGCAATGTCATGCGCAAGATGCAGGCCGGATCGGTAGTTGACCTGGTTCGCATGGACGATAAGCTGAAACTCTCTCCTCGCAAGTAGGCGGTTTTGCTCTGTAGCCAGGGTAATTCCTCCGTCCTCCCTTCTAGTTAACTACCACCAAAGTTGTAGTTCGCACGACTAAGAGCCGATTGTGCAGGCGCTGCGATTACGGCTAGGCTCCGCGCATGAGCAACGAGCAAAGCTCAGGATTCATAGCCATAGTCGACGACGATAGGTCAGTTCAAATTGCCTTGCAAGATCTAATCGAATCGGAAGGGCTTTCGACGCTCTGCTTCGGCTCCGCGGAGCAATTCTTGGATTCGGGCGCTCAACACAAGGCTGCATGCCTAATCGCGGACATTCGCATGCCAGGCATGTCCGGCCTTGAACTGCAAACCAAGCTCAAGGCGGAGCGATGCCGCATACCGATCATCTTCATCACGGCGCATGGCGACGCCAAGATGCAAAGTCAAGCCATGCGTGATGGCGCAGTGAAGTTCTTGGCAAAGCCGTTCGACAACACAGTTTTACTAGAGGCCGTTCATGCCGCTCTCGAGAATTAGCTCGCGAGGTTCGGAGTCAAATCGATGACAGTGGCTGATCAAGACCGTCGAGCCCGGAAATTCGGACACATAGCACGCAGGATCTCAGATCTCGGACCCGATCTGGAACAAACGAGGCGTGTTGTGGCAACTGATCCCAGAGTATTCAGCCAGAGAGAGAATCGGGGCAAGGTTCGCAGTGCCGGTATCAGAGCTGCTCGACTCGTTCTATTTCTCTTGCAAGTAACCGTGGTCTTCATCGCTGGTTGCGGGAGCCCGAAAGCGGCTTCACCGCTTCCGATTCCCGAAGTGGAAGTCGCGAGCGTGATTCAGAAAGACGTTCCGATTTACAGCGAATGGGTCGCCACACTCGACGGATACGTGAACGCGCAGATTCAGCCGCAAGTCAGCGGCTATGTCATCCGACAAAACTACAAAGAAGGCTCGTTCGTCCGTAAGGGACAGATTCTTTTTCAAATCGATCCCCGTCCGTTTCAGGCGCTCCTCGACCAAGCGGATGCTCAGGTCGCGCAAGCAGAGGCCCAGCTTGGGAAGACGCAGATGGATGTCGACCGGGACACTCCGCTCGCGAAAGAACGAGCCATCGCGCAGAGCCAGCTGGACAACGACATTCAAGCCAACCGGGCCGCGCAAGCCGCGGTGAAGGCGGCGAAAGCGCAGGTCGAACAAGCCAAGCTGAATCTAGAGTTCACAGACGTGAAGTCGCTCGTCGATGGAATCTCGGGAATCGCTCAAGTGCAAATCGGAAATCTTGTGAATCCGACGACGATTCTGACCTCGGTCTCACAGATCAATCCCATCAAGGCCTATTTCTCTATCAGCGAACAGGAGTACATCCACTTCGCAGAAAGAATCAACGCCGAAACGCAAAAAGAAAATCCGGCAAATGGGCCTCCGTTCGAGCTCATTCTGGCGGACGGTTCCCTCCATCCGCAGAAAGGCGTGGGGCTCCTCACCAACCGCCAGGTGGATGTGTCCACGGGTAGTATTCAGATCGTCTGCTCCTTCCCCAATCCAAAAAACTTTTTACGGCCTGGCCAGTTCGGAAGGTTGCGGGCAGCTCCGGACGTCAGGCATGGCGCGCTGCTCGTTCCGCAGAAAGCCGTGAGCGAACTGCAAGGCAACTATCAGCTCGCAATTGTTGGCGCGGGCAACAAGGTGAACATCCGGCCCGTAAAAGTCGGTGACCGTGTGGGTCCCATGTGGATCATCGAAAGCGGAGTCAAAGCGGGAGAACTGGTAGTCGTCGAAGGACTGCTGAAAGTGCAGAGCGACGCCACCGTGAAAATCAAACAGCCCGAGACGAAAGGCGAGTGACCCGTGTCCAAGTTTTTCATCAACCGGCCGATCGTGGCCATGGTCATCGCGATCCTCATGGTCATCGTGGGAGCTGTCACGATCACATCCCTCCCCGTGGCTCAGTTCCCGAACATCGTTCCGCCTGAAGTTCAGGTTCTTGCGACGTATGTCGGAGCCGACGCCCAAACGATCGAGCAATCGGTTGCTACACCAGTCGAGCAGCAGATGAGCGGCGTCGACAACATGAACTACATGTATTCGCTGAACTCAACCGCGGACGGTTTGATGCGGCTGATCGTCGACTACGACGTAAAAACCGATCCGAACACGGACTTGATGCTGACGCAGATGCGGCAAACGCAGGCTGCCTCACAGTTGCCGAGCGACGTCACGAATTACGGCGTTACAGTGCAGAAGACGGTGACCGCTCCGCTGATGCTGGTGACTCTTTATTCGCCGAACGGCACTTACGACGCCCAGTTTCTAGCCAACTACGCGTACATCAATCTGGCTGATCAAGTTAATCGTTCCTACGGGATAGGCACCGTCCAGATTTTTGGCGCTGGTCAATACGCCATGCGCCTCTGGGTGAAACCCGACCGGCTGGCAAAGCTGGCGATCACGGTTCCGGAAATCGTCTCCGCGATTCAGGGGCAAAACAGTGTGAACCCTGCAGGTCAGGTGGGCAGCGAGCCCGTTCCCAAGGGCCAACAGTTCACCTACACGGTCAAGGCGCAGGGGCGCATGACATCCCCAGAAGAATTCGGAAACATAGTCGTTCGTGAATCTTCTTCCGGCGCGACCGTCCGTGTAAAGGATGTTGCGCGCGTCGAACTCGGCGCTCAGACGTACAACATCGTGAGTCGATTGGATGGCAAGGCGTCGGCGCTCATCGCGGTGTATCAGCTCCCCGGTTCGAACGCTGTGCAGGCGGCAACTGAAGTCCGTAAGCTCATGGCCGAACTCAAGACTCGGCTGCCGCAGGACATGGATTACGTCGTCTCTCTCGACACGACACTCGCCGTCAATGAAGGCATGAAAGAGATTGTCGAGACGCTGGTCATCGCGATCGTGCTCGTTCTCATCGTGGTTTTTATTTTTCTTCAAGGTTGGCGGGCTACGCTGATTCCGTTGCTGGCAGTGCCGGTATCGCTCGTCGGCACTTTCATGTTCTTTCCGTTGTTCGGATTCTCGATCAACGCGCTGTCGTTGTTTGGATTGGTCTTGGCCATCGGCCTTGTAGTCGATGACGCCATCGTCGTTGTCGAGGCCGTGGAGCGGCATATCGAGGATGGGATGACGCCCAAAGCCGCAGCGCTGAAGGCGATGGAAGAAATCTCCGGACCGGTCATCGGCATCGCACTTGTTCTTTCGGCAGTGTTTATTCCGACGGCTTTCATTCCAGGAATTACGGGCCGTCTGTATCAGCAGTTCGCCGTGACGATTGCGTGTTCGGTGATTCTGTCCGCTTTCAACGCGCTGAGCCTGAGCCCGGCGCTGGCGGCACTGCTCCTTCGTCCAAAGAAATCTTCGCGCGGACCGCTCGCGGTATTTTTCGGTTGGTTCAATCGGATGTTCGAAAACGCAACGGAATGGTACGTCCGCGTTTGCGGCTTCCTGATCCGCAAGAGCGCCATCGCGTTGATTCTTCTGCTTGCGTTTGCTGCCTCCGCTGGCTGGTTTGGAGGCAAAGTTCCTTCGAGCTTCCTTCCCGATGAGGATCAGGGCTATCTCTACGTCAACGTTCAACTTCCGACTGCGGCCTCGCTTCAGCGTACAGATGATGTCGCCGCGAAAATCGAAGATGTGTTGGCCAAGACTCCCGGTGTCGAGCACACGGCCAGCGTTGTTGGATTCAGTTTGCTCAGCTTCGTTCGGACCAGCTACAACGCTTTCTTCTTCGTGACGCTGAAGCCCTGGGACGAGCGGAAATCCCGCGCAGAACAACTCCAAGCAATCAAGCAGCACGTCAACGCAAGTCTCTCGTCGCTTCCGGAAGGGATTGCGTTTTCCTTCTCACCACCCGCGATTCCAGGCGTCGGTACGTCGGGCGGATTCACATTCGTTCTGGAAGATCGCGCGGGCAAAGACCTCGACTTTCTTTCGTCGAACCTCCAGACGTTCCTCACGGAAGCACGCAAGCGCCCCGAACTTGCGGGACTTAGCACCACGTTCTTGGCGAGTGTGCCGCAGCTCTACGCGGACGTGGATCGCGAAAAAGTCATGAAGCAGGGCGCGTCTGTCAGGGATGTCTATCAAACGCTGCAAGCTTTCATGGGCGGCTACTTCATTAACTACTTCAACCGGTTCGGCCGCCAATGGCAGGTCTACATCGAGGCGGAAGGCGACTATCGCACACAAGCTGAAAATGTCGGTCAGTTTTACGTCCGGAACAACAAAGGCGGAATGATTCCTCTCTCGTCCGTTACGCGGTTCGAGTCGCGCGACGGACCGGAATTCACGATGCGCTTCAACGAATACCGCTCCGCTCAAATCAACGGAGCGGCAGCTCCGGGCTACAGCGCAGACCAAGCGATGGCGGCGCTTGAAGATGTATTCCACAAAACGATGCCTCGTGAGATGGGCTTCGACTATCTCGGCATGTCGTTTCAGGAAAAGAAGGCCAAGGAAGGGATTTCGCCGGCGGCGATTTTCGGATTTTCCATTCTCTTTGTGTTTCTGATTCTCGCCGCACTTTATGAAAGCTGGTCGCTGCCCCTTAGCGTACTGCTCAGCACCCCTGTCGCGATATTTGGGGCATTTTCCGTGCTGTGGCTTAGACGCACGCTTCTGTCTGCGTATCTGCCGAGTTACATGGTGCAGATCGAAAGCGATGTGTACTCACAAATCGGACTCGTCATGCTCATCGGTCTCGCCGCGAAAAACGCCATCCTGATCGTGGAGTTTGCGAAGGAGCAGTTTGAAAAGGGCAAGCCGCTCGTCGATGCCGCGCTTGAAGGGGCGCGCCTCCGGCTTCGCCCGATCTTGATGACTTCGTTCGCGTTCATTCTGGGTGCGGTCCCGCTTTGGACGGCTACCGGCGCGGGAGCCGTAGCGCGCCAGATTATGGGCACAGCCGTCATCGGCGGCATGTTGGCCGCGAGCCTCGTTGGCATCTTTTTCATTCCCGGGATGTTTTTTCTGGTTGAGAAATGGTCCGGTGCCGGTCGTCAGAGTCCGGCGCTCTCCACTCCTAGCGCTACGGCCGAGGCGGACTAGCATGAGAAATTGCGTTGCTCCGCTATTCGTCGCTCTCTTGCTTTCCGGCTGCACGATGGGGCCAAACTACAAGCGACCGACCGTGGCCGTTCCTCCGGCCTATCGCGGCATAGCTCCTGACGCGCCAGCGCAAACCGAAAGTGCATCCTTGGGGGATCAGAAGTGGTGGGACGTTTTCCAGGATGGACAGCTGCGCTCGCTCGTCCGCACGGCACTCCAGCAAAACTACGATTTGCGCATCGCCGCGTCACGCATCCTTGAAGCGAGAGCACAACTCGGAATCACGCGCGCCGATCAGTTTCCAACGGTGAGCGGAGGGGCGGGAATCACGGACGTTCGCACGGCCCAATCGAAATTCCTGCCGGCATTCGAAACCAGCTCAGCACAGATAAATGTCTCGGCCGCATGGGAGCTGGATTTCTGGGGCAAGTATCGCCGCGCCACGGAAGCGGCTCGCGCGGATCTGCTCGCGACAGAGTGGGCGAGGCAGGAAGTGGCGTCGACACTCGTGGCGAACGTCGCCGCAGCTTACTTCCAGCTGCGAGCGCTCGATCTGCAACTGGAGATTTCGAAACGCACGCTCGACTCACGGCAGGAGTCTCTGCGACTGACACGACTCCTGGCAAACGGCGGTTCGACTTCACTCCTCGATGTGCGCCAGGCCGAGCAGTTGGTCTTTACGGCCAGCGCGGAAATTCCTGCCCTCGAGCAGCAAATTGAACAGCAAGAGAACTTTCTCAGCATCTTGCTTGGCCGGAATCCCGGCAACATAGCGCGAGGTCAAACCCTCATTGAGCAGCACCACCCTCCAGAAGTACCCGCTGGTTTACCGTCATCTTTGCTTGAGCGCCGGCCCGACATTCGGCAGGCGGAACAACAGCTAGTCGCTGCAAATGCGGAGATCGGCGTTGCGCGTGCCGCTTATTTTCCTCAGATCTCGCTTAACGGGAATGGCGGCCTTCAGAGTTCGGCGCTGACGAATCTGTTCACCGGACCCGCCGGCGCGTGGAGTTTTGGCGCTTCCCTGACGCAACCTATCTTTACGGCGGGAAAGATTAGCTCTGGAGTTCGTCTAGCCAAAGCCCGCCAGCAAACGGCCACGCTCTTTTATCAACAATCCATTCAGGGTGCTTTTCGCAGCGTGTCCGACGCCTTGATCGGTTATCGCAAGACTCGAGAATTTAGCAGCCACCAGCAAGAGCTCTTCGAATCCGCACAGGACGCTGCACGCCTTTCTCACATGCGCTACAACGGCGGCGTCACGGGATATCTCGAAGTCTTGACGAACGAAACGAATTCCTTCTCGGCGGAATTGGGTCTTGTACAAGCGAGACTCAATGAATTGTTGGCTGTCGTGCAGCTGTATGAAGCACTGGGAGGAGGGTGGCAGCAATGAGGCGTGAAAACGCCTTACAGAAACGCGGTGGCAGCCTGCTTCGTTCTTACGGAAATACATGGCAAGGAGAAGCGCGATGGAAACCATCATAGAGAAAGACACGATTAGAACAATCACGACGCACTACATCGATGGAGCATTCGTTGAATCCCATGGCCGTGAGGTCATGGACGTCATCAAGCCGACCAACCGGAAGGTGGTTGTCAAGGCGACGCTGGGAGACGAGGAAGATACGCGGCGCGCAATCGCCGCCGCTAAGCGTGCATTCACGAGTTTTAGCCATACAACGAGAGAAGAGCGCTCGCGTTATCTGCGCCAGCTACATAAGGCTGTCTCAGCCCGCATCAACGATTTGACGGCTGCCATGGTGGAGGAGTACGGCGGAGTCGCCGTGTTCGCACGGCTTATTGTGGAGTCGGGCGTCAACGCCTTCGCAGCGGCCGAGAGTGCACTTCAACAGCTGCCGTTGCGAGAAAACTGGGGCAAGACGACAGTCACCCTGGAGCCGGTCGGCGTTGCCGGTCTGATTACAGCGTGGAACGCGAACGCGCTGTTCATTTGCCTCAAGCTGGCATCGGCCGTGGCGGCTGGTTGTACGGTCGTTATTAAGCCGAGCGAAATGAGCCCGCTACAGACACGGGTGATGGTTGAGGCTCTGAACGCGGCCGAGCTACCCAAGGGTGTCCTCAATGTGGTGACGGGCCTCGGCACTGTCGTCGGCGGTGAGCTCGTGCGAAATCCCGACGTCGCGAAAATTTCGTTCACGGGCTCAGTGGCCGTGGGTGAAGCCATCATGCGGGATGCCGCCGCCACGATGAAACGCATAACGCTCGAACTGGGCGGGAAGTCGCCCACAATCCTGCTGGATGATGCTGTGCTCGACAAGGCCATTCCCGCGGCTCTTACCTTGGCTTTTTTGAACAGTGGTCAAGCGTGTGCTGCAGGTACGAGGCTTCTTGTTCCCAAAGGCAAATTGGATCAGGTGAAACGGGCAATCATCGATGCCATGGCCGCCTTCCCAGTCGGCGACCCCGCCGATCCGAAAACTGCGGTCGGCCCGATGGTGTCACAGAAACAGTACGAGCAGGTTCAATCCTATATTCGCAAAGGAATCGAAGAGGGAGCAGAGGTGCTCGTCGGCGGTGAAGGACATCCTAAAGGACTCGAAGGGGGTTACTTCGTGAAGCCTACTGTTTTTGTCAACGTAAGAAACGAGATGACAATCGCGCAACAAGAGATTTTCGGTCCCGTGCTGTCTGTCATCGCCTACGACTCGGAAGACCAGGCGATTGAGATCGCGAACGATTCTGAATATGGCCTCCATGCAGCCGTACTTGGGACCGACCTACAGCGAGCCCGTCGCGTCGCTTCGCAGATACGGTCAGGTCGCGTTGTGATCAACAACATGACGGATGATCCGCAGGCACCGTGGGGCGGGTTCAAATACTCCGGCGTCGGTCGTGAATACGGTCGCTACGGAATTGAGGCATTTCTCGAAACACGAGCCATTCTCGAGTAGCCGCTCGGTCAGTCAAGAGCAACAAACAAGGAGAACACCCATGAGCGAACACTCCGCAATCTCTCCGAGCGAAGCCGCGGACCGCCTCGCGATCCGGGAACTCGTTGAAGCTTACGCGCATTGCGCTGACCGGCGCGATGCGAAAGGTCAGATGTCTCTCTTTACCCCAGACACACGCTTTGTGGTCTTCATGAACGCCAAAGATCCGAAGCCCTCGTTGGAGTTGCACTCACGCGAGGCGCTCGCTCCCGTCTTCGCAGACCTGAACAAGTACAACGCCACCACGCACTTCGTCGGGCAAAGCACGATCTTCAAGCTCACATCCGA
>Ga0070708_100002224_pt1 | contig 14997 bp, 13 predicted proteins | sample KBSK5503metaG_FD_65469 | JGI IMG/M metagenome (GOLD analysis project Ga0070708, IMG submission 65469) | Corn, switchgrass and miscanthus rhizosphere microbial communities from Kellogg Biological Station, Michigan, USA - KBS K5-50-3 metaG | ecosystem: Host-associated > Plants > Roots >...
AAACCTCAGCGTCGACCGCAACCCCCAGAACGTGCCCACCTCGCCCGGGTTGCTCGCGGCCGCGACGCTGACCTGGGCGTACTCGGATGCGCGACGCTTCGTGCGCAGCATCTCGTCGGAGCAGGGCCAGCGCTTCTCCCTTTCGCTGCGCGTCTCCGACCCCGCGCTGGGAAGCGAGTTCTCCTTCTGGCAGGCGTTCGCGTCCGCATCCAAGTACCTGGCGCTCCCCTTCAGCACCCGCGGCGTCCCCTGGCACCACGTGCTCGCGCTCAGGGGCTCGTTCGGGGTCTCGAACGGCGATCTCTCCAACCGCCACGACTTCTTCCTCGGCGGCTTCCAGCAGGAGAACCTGGTCCGCAGCGTGCTCAACCCCTCGAGCGCGCCGGGACGCATCCTGCGCGGCTTCGTCAGCGACGCCTTCCACGGGACCGCCTACGCGCTGGGCACCGTGGAGTACCGCTTCCCCATCCTCGACGTCGATCGCGGGGCCTGGACGCTGCCGCTCTACCTGCGCCGGCTCCACGGAGCGGTGTACACCGATGTGGGGGACGCGTTCACGTTCCGCGGCGGCGATTTCCACCTGCACGCGGGCGCGGGCGCCGAGCTGCGCGCGGAGGTGGTCCTGGGATGGATCCTTCCCACCGACCTGCGCCTCGGTTGTGCGCGCGGCCTGGAGAGCTCGAGCCTCGCGATCCTCGACTGTTACGCCGCCCTGGGTGGAGTTTTCTGAGCGCCCGGCCGGCGATGCTACTGTCGATCGGATGCCGGGGACGCTCGAGCGCGCGCTGGAAGCGGGGCTGCGCATCCGTCCGGGAGAGCAGCGGCGCGTCGTCCTCATGTCGCTGTACGCGGCGAACGCGATCGGAGCCGTGGTGGTGGGGCGCTCGGTCCGCGACGCGCTCTACCTGGCGAACCGCCCCGCCCGCGGCCTGGCCGGGATGTACATCTGGAGCTCGCTGGCGATCGTGCTCGTCTCCTGGCTGTACGCGCGCATCGCCGACCGGGTGCCGCGCGGCCTCTTGAATGCCGCCTGCGCCTTGGGGTGCGCGGCGCTGGCCGCCGCGTTCTGGGCCATGTTCACGGTCACCGACGCCGTCTGGGTGTACGCCGGGCTCTACATCTTCGTGGAAGCGATGGGCACGCTGCTGGTGATCCAGTTCTGGACGCTGGCCAGCGACGTGTTCCATGCCAGGGAAGCCAAGCGGCTCTTCGGGCTGATCGGGGCGGGCGGCACCCTCGCCAACGTCATCTTCGGCCTGCTCGTGGGCCGATTCGCGCCCGTCGTCGGCGCGCAGAACCTCCTGCTCTTGCCCGTGGCGCAGCTCGCGCTCTGCGCAGGGCTGGCGCAAGCGTCGTCGCGGATGGCCTCGACAGCTCCCCGGATCTCGCGCTCGCGGCAGGTGCGCAAGGCGCGCGTGCTCTCTCGCGCCGGCCTGGCGTTCCTCGCCAACAAGCACCTGGCGATCGTGGCGTTGATCGGCGCGATCAGCGCCGCGGCGGTCACCATCGTCGATTTCCAGTTCAAGCTCTCCGCCGCGGCCGTGCTGGAGCAGGACGACCTGGCCGGGTACTTCGGGCGGTTCTACGGCGTCTGCGGGGCGGTGGCGCTCGCCCTCCAGCTCTGGCTCACCGGGCGCGTCCTCGAGCGCTACGGCATCCTCGCCTCGCTGTTGCCCTTGCCTCTCGGTCTAGCAGCGGGATCGGCCGCCGCGGGGTGGATGCCCAACCCGGGACTCTTCGTCAGCTCGCTCGCCAAGGGATCGGACACCGTCTTCCACTACACCATCAACGACGCTTCCATGCAGCTGCTCTACGTGCCCGTGCAGGCGCACGTTCGCGGCCGCGCCAAGGCGTTCATCGACGGCGTCCTCAAGCCGACTTCCGTCGCGCTCGCCGGAGCGGCCCTGCTCTTCTACAAACAGTCGGGCGGCCGCGGAGGCCCGCTGGCGCTCGCGGTGCTGCTCCTGGCCGGGCTCTGGGTGGTCCTCCTGGTGCGCGCCCGGGCCGAGTACGTGCACAGCCTGGTGGAATCGCTGGAGCGCCGGCGTCTCGACCTCTCCACCGCGGGATTCTCCAGCGTGAACGCCGCCACCCTCGCGGCGCTGCGGTCGGCGCTGGCCGGCGAGCCCGCCACCGTCCTGCACGCGCTCACGCTGGTCGAGCAGCTGGCGCGCGAGGCGGACTTCACCCCCGAGCTGCGCGAGCTGTTGCAACACGAAGACGCGCCGGTCCGGGCGGCGGCGGTGGAGCAGCTCGGCGCGCTGGGCAAGAGCGAGGCGCTGCCGGAGATGCGCGCCTTGCTCCTCGATCCGGTGCCCGGCGTCCGCGCTTCCACGCTCAGCGCGATCTGCGCCATCGAGGGCGAGCGGGCCGTACCGGCTGTGCTGCCGTTCCTCGAGGCTCGCACCGCGCCGGAAGCGGTGGTGCGCGCGGCGGCGGCGGTTGCGCTCGTGCGGCACGCCGGCATCGAGGGAGTTCTCGCGGCGGCGAAGCCGCTGCAAGAGCTCCTCGCCGCCACCGACCCGCGCGACCGCGCGGCGGCGGCCGACGCATTGGGGAACATCGGCGTCCGTGGCTTCTTCCGCCCCTTGCTCGCGTTCCTGCGCGATTCCGAGCTGCCGGTCCGCAGGCGGGCCATCGCGGCCGCGGGCAAGCTGCGCGCCGTAGAGCTGATCCCCGCGCTCGTCGAGCAGTTCCAGCGGCGCGAGACGGCGCTGGAAGCGGCGAGCGCCCTGGCGGGATTCGGACCGGGGATCGAGGCGCAGCTCGAGGCGATCCTCGTCGACGAGGCCTCGCGAGCCGCCTGCCGCCGCGGCGTCGCGCTGGTGCTGCAGCGCCTGGGAACGAACGCGGCGGCCGCGGCGCTCACCAGCGCGCTGACCTCGCGCGAGTCCACGGTGCGCAAGGCAGCGGCCCGGGCGCTGGCGAGGCTGACCCGCCGGCAGCCGGGAGCTCGCGTCGAGGTGGCGCGGATCGAGCGCGCCATCCACGCCGAGCTGGCCGCTTCGCGCAGCGCGCTCGCCATGCTGAAGAAGCTTCCCATTCCCTGGGTGGCGAGCTCCCCGCGCACGACCACCGGCCTGCTGGCCATCGCGTTGCTCGAGGAGCGCGACGCCCGCGTGCTCCAGGCGTTGGTCCTGCTCCAGGTCCTCCTTCCCGACGCGCGCCTCGACGTGGTCGCGGAGAACCTCCGATCCGAGTCGGGAGAGACGCGCGCCAACGCCATCGAGCTCGTGGACAACGCGCTGCCCGAGCGATGGAAGCGGCTGGTGATGGCGCCGCTCGATGAAGCGAAGCGGCGCGGCGACCAGGTGCTGGCAGACGCCCGTCCTCTGGCTCAGGTGGCCGCCGCGCTCATCGCCGGCGAGTCCGGCGCCTGGGTGGCCGCCTGCGCCGCCCGCTGGGTCATGGAGGGCGCCGTGCCGCTGCCGCCGCTGCTGCCGTCCCTGACCGGGGCGCTGCATTCGCCCTTCGCGCCCCTGCGCGAAGCCGCCGCGGTCGCCGTCGCCCGCGCCGCTCCGACGGAAGCGCCGCGCCTGCTGGCCCCGCTGGCGGCGGATCCGGTGGCCTTCGTCGGCCGCACCGCGCGGGCGTTGATCGCTCGCCCCGCTCCGAGGGCCACCGCATGATCTCCACCGTCGAGAAGGTCCTCTTCCTCAAATCGATCGACCTCTTCCGGGCGCTCCCGTCCGAGGAGCTGGCGCAGATCGCCGAGATCGCCGAGGAGCAACCGCTGGCCGCCGGCGATCAGGTCTTCGCGCAGGGGGAGCCGGGCGACGCGCTCTACTTGATCGTCGAGGGGACGGTGAAGGTGCACCTCGGCCAGCGGGAGCTGGCGCGGCTCGGTCAGCGGGACGTCTTCGGAGAGATGGCGGTGCTGGACTCGGAGCCGCGATCGGCCAGCGTGACCGCGGTGGAAGACGCGGTGGTGCTGAAGATCGGCCGGGACGATTTCCGCGACATCATCGGGGAGCGACCGGAGATCGCCATGGGCGTGATGAAGGTGCTCACCCGGCGCCTGCGCGAGACCAGCAAGCTCCGCTCCTGAACGTCAGCGGGGCGTTCCCAGCAGGCGGGCGACCTCGCCGGCGATGCCCTGCAGCGAGACCTCGTGCTGGGCCCCGGTCCGCAATTCTTTTAACTTTGCGCGGCCGGCTTTCAGCTCCTGGTCTCCGAGCACCAGCGCGAATCGGGCGCCGAGCGCATCGGCGCGCTTGAGCTGGTTGCCCGGATTCGCCTTGCGGAAGCTGACCTCCGCGGAAAGCCCCGCGGCGCGCAGCTCTTGCGCCAGCTGGTCGGCGCGGGCGGCCTCCGCCTCGCCCAGGGGGGCGATGAACACCAGGGGCTGCGTGGCGCGCTCCTTCCCCTGTTGCGCGAGCAAGAGCGCCATCCGCTCCACGCCCGCGGCGAACCCGATCCCGGGGACGTCGGGACCGCCCAGATCCCGGACGAGTCCGTCGTAGCGCCCGCCTCCGGCCAGGGTGCTCTGCGCCCCGAGCCCCGAGGTGGCGATCGCCTCGTAGGTGGTGCGCGTGTAGTAGTCGAGACCGCGGACCAGCTTCGGATCGATCACGAACCGGACGCCCAGTCGCTGCAGCGCCTCCTGGACCCCGGCGAAATGGGCCTTGCAAGCGTCGCAGAGGAACTCCTCCATCCGGGGCGCTCCGGCGGCGATCTCCTGGCACTTGGGGTTCTTGCAGTCGAGGACGCGGATGGGATTCGTCTCGATGCGGCCCTGGCAGTCTTCGCACAGCTCCTGGGACCGCGAGCGCAGATAGCTCTGCAGCGCCTGGCGATACTTCGGCCGGCAGGCCGCGTCGCCCAGCGTGTTCAGGTGCATCTCGAAGGCAAGCCCCAGCCTGCGCAGCCACCGGTCGAGCAGCTCGATCTGCTCGGCGTCGATGCGCGGCCCCGGGCTCCCGAACGCCTCCACCCCGATCTGCGTGAATTGTCTGTAACGGCCGCGCTGCTGCCGCTCGCGGCGGAACATCGGCCCCAGGTACCACCACTTCGTCTCGGGCTCCTGCTGGTTGACGTTGTGCTCGACGTAGGCGCGCACCAGCGAGGCGGTGTTCTCCGGACGCAGGGTCAGCGAGTCGCCGTGGTCGTCGAAGGTGTACATCTCCTTGCCGACGATGTCGGTGACCTCGCCGATGCCGCGCACGAACAGTTCGGTCCGCTCGAGGATCGGCGTCCGGGCCTCGCGATATCCGTACAGCGGGAACAGGTCGCGCGCGGACTGCTCCACCAGATCGTAGTGCCCGACGCGCACCCAGGGATCGTCGTCCTTGACGTAGGTGTCGATGGGCAGCACGTCGCGCGTCCCTTTGACGCCGCGGATCTTCTGGCTCATGGCGCTTCCAGCGGCTCGCCCAGGCGGATGCGAGCGCCCGGGCGCAGGTGCGCGGCGAGCTTCACGCCGGCGGCGAAGAGCACCACGACCGTGGAGCCCATCTCGAACACCGCCAGCTCCGCTCCCTTCGCGACCGGGATGGGCCGCTCGTAGATCCGCCGCACCGCCCGCCGCGTCCTGCGCGCGTTGGTGGTGACGTCGTCGTAGAGCGCGCGGATGCGCCCGACGTTGGTGGCGCCCACCGCCACCACCCCACACGGTCCCCGCGCGGTGTCCAGGAAGGTCGACAGCCGCTCGTTGACGCAGAAGAGCTTGTCCACGTTGCGCAGGCCGAGCGGGTTCACCGGCCAGAGCTGGCCCGGCATGTTCACGTATCCCGTGATCGCTCCAGCGAGCGGCGCGTGGATGCGGTGATAGTCGTAGGGCGCGAGGTAGATGGTGCAGAAGGCCCCGCCGGCGAACCGGCGGCCATCCTCCTCCGCGGCGGGCCCGCCGATCAGCTCGGCCAGCGTGTAGTGCTTCCCCTTCGCCTGGTAGAGGCGCGAGTCGACGATCTCGCCCAGCTCGCCGACCGTGCCGTCGACGGGGCTGACGGGAAGCCGGTCGCCGGGCGCGATGACGCGGGCGCCGGGCTTGAGCCGGCGGGTGAAGAACTCGGTGAAGGTCGGGTACTCCTCGATGGGCCGCTCCGCCTCGCTGGCGTCGACGCCGTACTTGCGGGCGAAGGCGCGGATCGCCGCGCGGACCACGGGGCGCGGCGCGCTGGCGCGGCAGGCCGCGCCCACCGCCCGCGAGAGCGTATTCTTGGGCAACAGGTGGAGCAGCATGTACGACAGCTCGGCCATCGGGCTGGCTGGTCTAGTACACATCTCGTGATTTGCCAGCAAATGATCATGCTCGGCCCTGGCCCCAGAACGGCCCGCAGTTGGCCGGCGCTGGCGGTCCGTTCGCCTGACCGCTATTGCTGCTGGGGCGGCGGCGTCACCGGAACCATTCCTTCCGGAATCGGTTGTCCCGGATAGACCACCTGCACCTGCGGCTCCGCGGCGGGCGGCTTCGGCGCCGCTTTGGCGGGCGGCGCCTTCGCCGGCGCGGTCGCGGCGGCGGCCGGCGCGGGCGGGCGCGGGTCCGCGAGGCGCCGATAGATCTTGCCGTTGACGACCAGCACGATCTGCCCCACCAGTCCCGGAAGCTTCGCCTTGCAGGGCTCCGTCGGCGACATCCGATACACCGTGCCGGTCACGCCGGTTCCCTGCTCGTTGAAGGGCTCGCTGTCCTGGAGGCATCCGCCGCTCTGTTTGTTCAGCTCCGCGACCGAGCCTCCGGGGCCAAACGGATCTTGTGGCTGGCCCGCATCGACGGTCGCGGCGGCGAGCACCTGCTCCGGATCGATGCGGCCCGCCGAGTTGGTGGCGCTCTGCGCCGCCGCGGCGGCCATCTTCTCCCGCTCGGCGTGCTGCCGGGCCAGCTCCTCGCGACCGCGCTGGATCGTTCCCAGCATCGCCTCGGCCGGCTGCGCGTCGACGGAACGCGGGTCCACCTTGTGAAGCAGCGTGACGACCTCGTCCATCCGCGGATCGCCATACGCGTCGTCGAGCTGGGTCGAGTACAGCTGCTGATAGAGCGCGGCAGCCTGCTGGTAGCTCTCGTCCGGTCCGGTGGTCCGCCGGCAGCCGGCCAGCGCCAGCGCCACCAACCCGATCGCTGCACGCCGGGACACGTCCCCTCCTCGTCTCGAGAGCCGCGAGCCGACGCTAACATGGGGTCGCGGGCCGGGCAGGTTTCCCGCCGCCTCGCCTCAGAACCGCGCCTGTACACCCACAGAATCGCCCTGCAGGTCCCACCAGAGGAGCCCGCCACCGGCCGCCGCGAGCACGGCGGCCGCCACGTAGAAGCCGCGCGCCAGGTTGGTGTTCCGGTCCACGTCGGTGAACGCCTGCACGTCGCCGGGGTGCAGCTGGTTCACCAGCGCGCGGCTGTTCAGGTCCGAAGCGGTCGAATAGGCGCGGGCGTGGAAGGCGACGCCGATCACCGCGCTGGCCACGCCGGCGCCGATGGCGGCGATGGCGGCCGGCCGCACCCAGGCCGGCTTCCGCGAGACCGGCTCGCCGAGGGTGGGGACCGCCGCCGCCGGGAGGGCGACGACCGGCGCGGCGCCGAGCTCGATCCGGGCCTCCGTGGTCCGCCCGAAGCGCACTTCCACGAACGTGCTCAGCTCCCGCGACTGGTCCTTGAGCCGGACCACGTGCTGGCCGGGAGCCAGCCCTTCCAACGGCTGCGGCAGGGGCAGCGTGCCCGAAGGCTTGCCGTCCACGAACAGCAGGGCGCCCGCCGCGCCCTCGATGCGCAGGGATCCGACGAATCGCCCCGGAGCCAGCAACTGCACCGCGGTCTCGCGGACCATCTCGATCAGCGCGTCCTGCGATCCGCTCACCGGATGGGTGGCGCGCCGCAGCTCCTGGCCGGTCTTCGCGTCGATCAGCTTGAGATCGATCATGAACGAGTCGCCGAGCTGGCTGGTGGTCCCGACGATCAACTGCCGGGCGCCGAGGTGCGTCGCGGCCGCCGCCGCGCAGGCGATGCGCGCCTCGCAGTCCGGCTCCCGCTTGAGGGCCTCGATCACTTCCGGGCCGGGAACCAGCCGGGCCTCCTGCAGGTGCTGGAGCTCGTTCCGCAGCGTCACCTCCAGCGCGTGGACGACGTCCGCCGGCGCGCCCAGGGGGCGAAGCGGCAGCAGCGCCACGACCGGTGGAGCGGGCGGCGTGGCGAGCAGAGCGAGGGCGAGCGCTGCCCACATGCGGCTCATCCTCGCACCAACGCGAGCGCCGGCAAAATGGCAATTCCGGCCGTGCCCCGGCCGACCCACGTGTTCTAGACTGGCCGGTGATGTGCCGCCTCTTCGGCTGCCGCTCCCGCGACCCCGGCGGCGTCTCCCACGAGCTGTTCCACGGCGCGAACGCCCTGCGCGTGCAGAGCCGCGAGCACCCCGACGGCTGGGGCGTCGGCTGGTACGAGGGCGGAGCGCCGCGTGTCATCCGCAGCCTCACCCCCGCCCATGGCGACGCAGATTTCGAGAAGCTGTCCCACTTCGTCTCCGCGCAGACGGTGGTCGCCCACGTGCGCAAGGCCAGCGTCGGGCGGGTCGCCCCCGAGAACACCCATCCATTCCAACGCGGCCCCTGGCTCTTCGCGCACAACGGAACGCTGCCGGACTGGGAGCGCACGCGCCCCGCGCTGGAGGAGCAGATCGACCCCTCGCTCCGCCCCGAGTTGCGCGGCGAGACGGACAGCGAGCGCTGCTTCCTGCTCTTCATCTCCCGCCTGCGCCGCCGCTGCGACCCGGACCACGCGGACGCGGACTCCGCGGCCGCCGCCCTCGCCGAGACGGTCTCGCTGGCGAGGCAGTCCGCGGAGCGCCGCGGCGAAGAGGCGAGCACCACGTTCCTGGCCACCGACGGGCGCCTCTTGCTGGCCTGCCGGAGGCGGCGGACGCTGTTCGTCTCCTCGCCGGCTCCGGACGCGGCGGGGCGCTGCGAGTACGTGGCAGTGGCGAGCGAAGATCCCGGCGAGCCGCCGCCGGGCGGCAAGCGCGCCTGGCGCCTGCTGCCGGAGGACGCGCTGGTGGCGGTCGATGCGGAGCTGCGGCTCAGGGTGACGCCGCTGATGGCCACGTGAATCAGTCGTCGTGGTGCCCGCGGTGCTTCTCTTCGCCCTCTTCCTTCCGGCGCTCCTTCTCCGCCCTCTTGTGCTCGCGGCGCACATGCGCTGCCCCTGTGCCGCAAGCCGCGAGGAGACGCTCGCCGCGCGGGCCCGTCGCCCGCAGCGAGACCGTCCGGGCGCGCGCGCCCGCGTGCTCGAGCGTGATGTCGAGCCGATCGGGAGGAAGCGCCCCTCGCGCCCGGTCGGCCCATTCGCAGACGGTCGCGGCGGGCTCGGCGAGCAGATCGTCGAAGCCGAGGGCGAACAGGTCGCCAGGTGTGGACACCCGGTAGAGATCGAGGTGCTGCAGCGGGACCGGCCCGCGGTACAGGTTGACGATGGCGAAGGTGGGAGAGCTCGCCGCCTCGGCTCCGGCGCCTTCGGCCATCGCCTTCACCAGCAGGGTCTTTCCGGCGCCGAGCTCGCCGGTCAGCGCGACGAAGTCGCCGGGTCGCAGCGCGGCCCCGAGCTTCCGCCCGAGCGCGCGCGTGGCGGCCGGGCTCTTCAACGACGACTCCGTGGTCATCGCGACCAGCGCCGGAACAGGCGCGGAAGGCCGATGCGCGCGATGTCGCTCGCGACCATCGGCGTCTCGCCCATCTCCGCGGCCGCCAGGTCGCCAGCGCGCGCGTGCAGGAAGACGGCGAGGCGCGCCCGCTCCCCGCTGCCGCCGATCCCGGAGCGCCGTGCGAGCACCGCCCCGGCAATGCCGGTGAGGACGTCGCCGGTGCCGGCCGTCGCCATTCCCGGGTTGCCGGCCGCGCAGACGGCGCTGGTCCCCTCGGGATCGGCGACCACCGTATGCGCCCCTTTCAGCGCGACGCAGGCGCCGAAACGCTGCGCGGCGCGGACCGCCGCGTCCACGCGATCGGAGAGGACGCGCTCGGTCTCCTCGCCCGTCAGCCGGGCGAATTCTCCCGGATGCGGCGTCAGCACGGGCCGGGTCGGGGCCTTCCGGAACCACTCCGCGATGCGGTCGCGGTGCTCGGCCAGCGCATTGAGCGCGTCGGCGTCGAGGATGGTCGACTCGGCGAGCGCCACCAGCTCGCCCAGGAGGGGACCCGTCTCCGGTCCGCGCGGGATCCCCGGGCCCGCGGCCAGGGCCGTCTTCCCCTTCAGCGCTTCCCGCAGCGCGGGAAGATCGGCCGGACCGAGGGGACCCTCGCCCGGCAAGGACACGAACATCGCCTCCGGGACGCCGTGCAACGCGGGGCCGACCTCCGGGCGCGCGGCCAGGGTGACCAACCCGGCGCCGGCGCGCAGCGCCGCCTCGCACACCAGCGCCGCCGCCCCGCTCTTCCCCGGAGAGCCCGCCACCACGAGGACGTGACCGAAGTCGTTCTTGTGCGCGTTCCTCGGCCGGGGCGGCAGCTGCGCGAGGGCCCACTCCTCGTCGATCAAGTCGCATGCGGGGCCCGCCAGCTCGTCCTCGAGCGTTCGCGGGATCCCGATGGGCGCCACCACGATCCGGCCGGCGCAGTCCGCGCCCGGGTGCAGGTAGAGCCCCCTCTTCGGCGCATGCAGCGTCACCGTCACGTCTGCCCGCGCCAGATGGACCGGGTAGACGTGCCCGGTATCGGAATCGACGCCGCTGGGGACGTCCACCGCGACCACTTTCGCGCCCCGTTCGCGGGCGGCGTTCATCGTCCGGATGGCGTCCGCCTCGGCACCTTCCGGCGAGCGCGAGAGCCCGCTCCCCAGGACCGCGTCGATCACCACCACTCCAAGACCGCCGCGCAGGCCCTTCTTCGCCTCCTGTCCGCCAGCGGCCCGCCACGCCTTGGCCGCGGCCGCGGCGTCGCCCTTCAGATCGGCCCGCGTGTACCCGGCGTACACCTCGGGGACCGTCTCCCGCAGCAGGCGAGCGGCCACCGACCCGTCCCCGCCGTTGTTTCCCGGCCCGCAGAAGACCACCACCTTGCGCGGCTGCAGCTCGCGGACGGCCTGGGCGACCGCCGCTCCGGCGCTTTCCATCAGCACCCGGGTGGGCAGCTCGGCCTCGGACGCGGCGAGCCGATCGAGCTCGCGTTGCTCGGCCGCGGTCAGGAGCCTCATCCGATCAGATCCTTCATGTCGCGGACGGCCTGCTCGATCCCGGTGAGAACGGCGCGGCAGACGATCGCGTACCCGATGTTCAGCTCGGTGATCTCCTCGATCTCCGCGACCGGCTTCACGTTCCAGTAATCGAGGCCGTGCCCGCCGGCGACGCGCAGGCCGAGCTTCGCCGCCGCCTTGGCCGCCTCGGCGATCCGGGAGAGCTCGCGCGACCGCTCCCGCTGTCCGCGCGCCTCGCAGTACCGCCCGGTGTGCAGCTCGACGGCCTGCGCATCGGCCCGGTGGCTGGCTTTCACCTGCTCCAGGTCGGGATCGACGAAGAGGGAGACCTCGACGCCGCCATCGCGCAGCGCTCGCGCCACCCTGCGGATCTCCTCTGCGCTCGCGAGCACGTCCAGGCCGCCCTCGGTAGTGAGCTCTTCGCGGCGCTCCGGGACCATGGTGACCGTGTCGGGGCGGTGCTGCAGCGCCAGGTTCAGCATGGGCTGGACCGCGGCCATCTCCAGGTTCAAGGTGCCGTTCACCGTCTTGCGGAGCAGATCGAGGTCCCGATCGTTGACGTGGCGGCGATCCTCGCGCACGTGCAGCGTGATCTGGTCGGCGCCGCCCAGCTCGGCGAGCGCCGCCGCTACCACCGGGTCCGGATAGCGCGCTTTGCGCGCCTGGCGCAGCGTGGCGACGTGGTCGATGTTGACGCCGAGCCGCATGGGGAGCTCCCCTCGGCGGTCAAGTCTACCTCGTTCAGGCGCCGATCGCCTTCTTCAGCTCGGAGGCGATCTCCGCGGCGTAGCCGTCGATGATCTTCTGTTCGGGCCCTTCGACCAGCACCCGCACCTTCGGCTCGGTGCCGCTGTAGCGCACCAGGACGCGGCCCTTGCCGCTCAGCCGGCGCTCGACGTCCTGGATGGCGCGCATCACGCCGCCGAGCGACCCCAGCTCGGGCTTGCTCTTCACCACCACGCCCAGCTGCGCCTGGGGGAAGACGTCCATGCACCGCGCCAGCTCGGAGATGGGCCTGCCGCTCTCCACCATCACCGAGAGCAGCGCCAGTGCGGCGATGGAGCCGTCGCCGGTGTTCGCCTGGTCGAGGAAGATGAGGTGCCCGCTCTGCTCGCCGCCAAAGGTGTAACCCCCGCGGCGCATCTCCTCCAGCACGTAGCGGTCGCCCACCCGCGTGCGCACCACCTTCCCGCCCGCCTTCTCGATGCACTGGTCGAGGCCCATGTTGCTCATCACGGTTGCGACCAGCGTCTTCTTGGGCAGCGCCTTGCGCCGCATCAGATCGAGGCCGCAGATCGCCATGACCGCGTCTCCGTCGATGACGTTGCCGTGCTCGTCGCAAAAGACGACGCGGTCCGCGTCGCCGTCGAGCGCGATCCCCAGATTGGCGCCGGTCTTCCTCACCGTCTTGCACATCGTCTCCGGATGCAGGGCGCCGAATCCGCGGTTGATGTTCTTGCCGTCGGGCTGGTTGCCGATCACGATCACCCGCGCGCCCAGCTCCTCGAGCACCGCCGGCGCGACCCGGTAGGCGGCGCCGTGCGCGCAGTCCACCACGATGGTGAGCCCTTCGAGCGTGAGGTGCCGGGGGAAGGTGTTCTTGGCGTAGACGATGTAGCGTCCGGCCGCGTCGTCGATGCGGTAGGCCTTCCCGATGCTGGTGGCCGTCGGCCGCAGGTGGTGCAGCTTGTCGTTCGCGATCAGGTCCTCGATCTCGGCCTCGACCTCGTCGGGCAGCTTGAAGCCGTCGGCGCTGAAGAACTTGATCCCGTTGTCGCCGTAGGGATTGTGCGAGGCGCTGATCACAGCCCCTGCGTCCGCCCGCATGGAGACCGTCAGGTTGGAGATGGCCGGGGTGGGAAGCGGGCCGCAGAGGAGGACGTCCACGCCCATGCTGCAGAGCCCGGAGGCGAGCGCAGTCTCCAGCATGTAGCCCGAGAGCCGGGTGTCCTTGCCGATCACCACCCGGTGCCGGTGGTTGCCGCTCTTGATCAAGTACGCCACCGCGCGCCCGAGCTGGAGCATGAGCTCGCCCGTCATCGGGTAGACGTTGGCGGTCCCGCGAATCCCGTCGGTTCCGAACAGCTTTCGCGCGGTCTCTACCGGTTTCTCGGCCAAGCGGATCGCCATGTTGAATGCTCCTGGAGTGAGACGCAATGTTGTGGCCTTGCCGGCGGGCCGGCAAGCGTACACCCGACTGTCAGGCACCGGACTTCCGGACCGCGTCCGCGACCGCCAGCGCCTCGCGGGTGGCTGCGACATCATGCACGCGTAACACCGCTGCTCCATTCGACGCCCCAATTACCGCGGCGGCCACGCTCCCCATCAGGCGGTCGGGAGCGGCCTTGTCCGTAGCCGCCCCGATGAAGGATTTGCGGGAAGCACCCACCACCAGAGGCCGGCCGAGCTGGGTCAGTTCCCGCAGGCGGCGCAAGAGCGTCAGATTGTGGGCACCCGTCTTGGCGAACCCGAGGCCGGGGTCGAGCGCGATCCGCCCCGGAGCGATCCCCGCGGCCGACGCGCGCCCGAGCGCCTCGATCAGCTCCTCTTCGACCTCTCCGTGCAGGTCCGCGTAGACGGCGCGCGACTGCATCTCGCGAGGAGTGCCGCGCATGTGCATGAGGACAAACGCCCCGCCGGAGGCGGTCCGCGCCAGTTCAGGATCCCGCGCGAATCCCGAGACGTCGTTGACGATTTCCGCTCCGGCGTCGAGCGCGGCGGCGGCGACGGATGCCTTGGTCGTGTCGATGCTGATGGGAAGCCGCGTCCGCCTCGCCAACTCGCGGACGACGGACTCGGTCCTGCGCCGCTCTTCCGCCGCATCGACGGGAGTCGCGTTCGGCCGCGTCGATTCGCCCCCGACGTCGAGGATGTCGGCGCCTTCTTCCGCGAGCCGCAGCCCCCGTTCGACCGGGTCGTACGCGCCGCCGTCGGAGAATGAATCGGGCGTGGCGTTGACGACGCCCATCACGATGGTGCGGCCCTGCGGCAGTCGGCTGCGCGGCAGTTGCCACCCGCTCGCGGCCGCGGGCGATTCGACGTGTTCCGCCCGCCGCATGAGGTCCCGCGCCGCGTCCCGGAGCGGCTCCCGATCCAGGGCGTCGGCGAGGCTGCGCGCGGCGAGCCAGATCTGAGCGATGCTTCCGAGCGCCAGCGCTCCCCTCGCTCCGGTCAGCACCGGCAAGCCGGAGTGCCGCAAGCCCTCCGCCAAAGCCGGGAGGTCGGCGGAGACGAGAGCGGCCCACCCCCGCAGGTTGGCATCGGGTACGGCGCGGCCGATCGCCCCGCAGGCTTGCAACGAGTCCGCCTCGTTCTGGAGCTCCATCAGGCGCATCGGCCGGACTCTACAGCGCGGCGCGGTTTACGGGCGATTGGGCCCCCGCCCGGATACAATGCTTCGATGAACGACGCCGCCTTCATCGCCGCCCTCGAGTCGGGAACGCTTCCCAAAGAGCTGATGAACCACGCTGCGCACTTGCGGCTGGCGCTGCTCTTCCGTGGAGAGCCGGAGAAGGCCCGCGCGGTGCTCCTCAAGTACATCGAGCGCGTCGGGGCGCAGGTCAAGTACAACGAGACGCTGACCTGGTTCTGGCTGCGGGCGGTGAACGCGCACGAAGGCGATCTGAAGACGCTGCTGAAGTCGCAGCTCGCCGACACGAATCTGCCCATGCGGCATTGGTCGCCGGAGCTGCTCTGGTCGGATGCGGCGCGCGCAGCGTGGGTAGAACCGGACCTGCGGCCGCTGCCCTTCTAGAGCCGTCCACGGCCACGTTCACGTCGCCGTGGACGGCTCGGGACTAGGCCTTGCCCGCCTCTGGCTTGGGCACCGCCGCCGTCAGCCCGCCCAGCGCGTCGAGGATCTTCGACTTCTCCTTTACCTCGGGCCGGCG
>Ga0070708_100002225_pt1 | contig 14995 bp, 12 predicted proteins | sample KBSK5503metaG_FD_65469 | JGI IMG/M metagenome (GOLD analysis project Ga0070708, IMG submission 65469) | Corn, switchgrass and miscanthus rhizosphere microbial communities from Kellogg Biological Station, Michigan, USA - KBS K5-50-3 metaG | ecosystem: Host-associated > Plants > Roots >...
GGTTCACGATGCATCGCCAATACCCTCCGCTCCCTGCCATTTCGCTGGCGCCCTACGCGGCGTGCACGCTGGTCCGCCCGGCGCCGAATCGCGTGACGCTGGATTCGCCCGCGATCGAGGTGATGACCGACCTGACCCAAGTCGCCGCGGTGACGATCGAGGCGTCGGCGTCGCTCGTGTCGGCCAACGAGTACATGATCGCCCGCGGCGTGCGCTCGCTGTTCGTCGCGTCTCCCGAAGGCCGCGTGTCGGGGCTCATCACGGCCGCCGATGTGCTCGGCGAGCGCCCGGTGCGCGTCAGCCATGCGCGCGGCATTCGCCGCAACGAGCTGTTGGTGGCGGACGTCATGACGCCCATCGATTCCGTGGCAGCGATGAAGATCGAGGATGTCAGGGCCGCCAAGGTCGGCCACATCGTGGCGTCGCTCATGCACGCGGGCCGGCACCATGAATTCGTGGCCGAGATCAGGACGCCCGCCGAGGTCTGCATTCGCGGGATTTTTTCGGCGACGCAGATCGCGCGGCAGTTGGGCACGCCGCTGTCGATCCCGGAAGTCGCGCTGACCTTCGCCGAGGTCGAGCAGGTCCTGCACGAGCCTCGGTAAGTCGTTTTGTCTTTCCGGCGCCACCGGCGGCGCCTTCGCACCGCGCGCGTCGTTTTCGAGTCTCCGCTCTCCGCCGGTCGGCCAGGCGCATCCTCCCCGCGCTCCTGCCTTAGAATCGGCCCGGCGTCGTTCGCGCCGACGGGCCGCCCCGAGGCGCGAACTGCGCCCCCACTGGGGGCAGCGAACGAAGTGAGCGTGGGGGTCGTCATTGGCCGCCCCATTCATTGGCCGGAAAGAACGGATTCAACGCATGCCGCTTGTGGGTTTCCGGCCGACCAAGGCGCGGCTCATCCTCGATGACCGCAAGGCCAGCGTCCTCGTCATGAAGGTCGCGGTCTATCCCGGCGACTCGGTCAAGCTCGCGGGCGGCGGCACGCTCGAAGAGCTTGGCGGCGTCCTGCGCGTTCGCGAGCGCAAGGACAACGGAACGCGCAACGGCGGAAACGACCTGGGCTCGCTCGTCTACATCGAAGAGTCGGGGTCCGGCGCCGATTTCGCGCCCGCCAAGTTCCAGATCAACGTCGCGATGGCCAGCGCCAAGTTCGACACTCTGGTGCAGGTCGCGCTTTCCGGCAGGTTGCCGACCAAGTTCTTCATCGATGCCGGCGAGCCCATCTCACGCACCGAGACTCGCGGCCTCGGATACGAAGTGCGCGGCGGCAAGCGCACCAAGTACTGGGAGACGAATGCGCATCGAAAGCTGCTGGTGACCAACTTTTCGTTTATCCTGCCCATCGACGTGCCCGAGTCGCGCGGCGACGAGGCGCCCACGCAGAGCGCGATCCCCGCCCCTTCGGTTACGACCAACGCCCAGGTGGCGGAACTCATCGACGATCTCTTTGTGCTGCATGGCGAGACCAAGCACACGCTGTTCGCGCTGATGGGCATTCTAGGGATCCTTGCCATTGCGGCGTTGCTCATCGGGCTCGTGCTGCTCAACCGCGCGTAGTTGCCCGGAAATTCTGAAACGGCGATTGCCTGAAATGAACCAACTCGACTTCAAAGGCCGAACGGCGGCCATCACCGGCGGGGCCGCGGGCATCGGCCTCGCGGTCGCGCGGCGGTTGGCCGCGAGCGGCGCTCGCGTGGCGCTCTGGGATCGCGACGATACGGCACTGGCGGCCGCCAGGGCCGAACTGGGGGGCAATGTCGTTACGCTTGCGCTCGACGTGGCGGACGCGGATGCCGTCGCACGTGTGGCGCAGGCGACGGCGGCCCAATGCGGCGGGATCGACGTCCTGGTCTGCTCAGCCGGTATCACCGGTCCCAACGTGACACTGGCCGAATATCCGGTCGACGCGTGGAAACAGGTTTTCGACGTCAACGTCCACGGCGTCTTCCTGTGCAATCGCGCGGTCGTTCCGGTCATGCAGCGGAAGAATTACGGGCGCATCGTCAACATCGCGTCGGTTGCCGGCAAGGAAGGCAACCCGAACGCGTCGGCGTACAGCGCCTCGAAAGCGGCCGTGATCGGGCTCACCAAGTCGTTGGGCAAGGAGCTCGCGAAAACCGGCATCCGCGTCAATTGCGTGACGCCGGCGGCAGTGCGCACGGCGATCTTCGACCAGATGTCGCAACAGCATATCGACTTCATGCTGTCGAAGATTCCGCTGGGTCGTTTCGGGACCGTCGACGAGATCGCTGCGATGGTGTGCTGGCTCGCAAGCGAAGACTGCTCGTTCTCGACCGGCGCGGTATTCGACCTTTCCGGAGGCCGGGCGACGTACTGATCAGGAATCAGGAATCAGGGATCAGAACGGTGCTGGGTGCCGGCGGCCGTTGAAAGCGCGTCAACGGAGGGCGAGTATCACCTTGCCGATCAGCCGGCCCGATTCCATCAGCGCGTGCGCGTCGCGCGCCTGCGCGAGCGGCAGCGTCTCCTGGATCACGACGCGCAGCTTTTTCTTCGCGAACAGCGGCCAGACGTTCTCCCGCAGCGATTGCGCGAGCGCGATCTTGCGCGCCGCCGGACTGGCCCGGAGCGTCGAGCCGGTGATCGTCAAGCGCTTGAGCATCACGGGGCTGAGGTTGATGTCGGCGCGGTTCCCATTCAGAAGGCCGATCTGCGTCAGCCGGCCCTCTGGCCCTAAGCATTTCAGGTTCTTGTCGACGTAGTCTCCGCCGACCATGTCGAGCACGACGTTCACGCCGCGCTTTTCCGTGATGCGGGCGATTTCCGCGACAAAGTCCTGCGCCTTGTAGTCGATCGCGTGATCGGCGCCCATCTCGCGGCAGAACGCGACCTTGTCGGCGCTGCCGGCCGTCGTGAATACGTTCGCGCCGTACGCCTTCGCCAACTGGATCGCCGTCAATCCGATGCCGCTGGTCCCGCCGTGGATCAGGATCGACTCACCGGCGGCGAGATGCACGCGGTCGAAGACGTTGTACCAGACGGTGAAATAATTCTCCGGGATGCCCGCCGCTTCGCGCGGCGTGAGGCCGTCGGGAATCGGCAGGCAGAAGCCCGCGGGTGCCGCGCAATATTCCGCATAACCGCCGCCGGGCGTGAGCGCGCAAACTTCATCGCCGATTCGCCACGCCGTGACGCCGTCGCCCAGCGCGGCGATCTTGCCCGCGACTTCGAGGCCGATGATGGGTGAGGCGTCCGCCGGCGGCGGATAGGCGCCCGATCGCTGCAGGCAATCGGGACGATTCACGCCGGCGTACGCGACTTCGATCAGGACCTCACCGGCTTTGGGTTGCGGCAAGGGTCCCGAAGCCTCGACCAGGACATCGGGCGGCCCGGGCTCTCGGACTGCGATGTAGCGCATGGAGTTCGGCAAGGGCATGGCGATGGCTTCGTATCGACGGCGCGAATCAGCGGCCCGCGGTCAGTACATCACCTGAACGTTCTCGGGTTGCAGCCACTCGCGCAGACGATCGAGCAGCGCGTCGTCGAGGTTGACGCGCCAGTCCTCGGGCAACGCCACGTCGCCGCCGATGCGTTCGTTGCGGTAGGAAATCGTGATCGGCTTGTCACCGGGACGAAACGGCTGCAGGATCTCCGCGAGCCTGGCGGCGGACGCGTTGCCGTTGCACGCGAGCTTCAAGCCCTTGGCGAACTTCCGGCGCAACGTCGGAAGGTCGTAGACATTCTCGGCGATGATCCGCAGGCCGGTCACCTCGCCCTCGTCGGTCATCCGCTGCGTGACCTTGACCTCCGCGATGACGAGCTGGTCGTCGCGCAGCAGGTTGCGCACGGCGTCGAACGTCTCGTTGTAGACCAGGATCTCCGCCGAGGCGCGGCCATCGTCGAGCATGACGAAAGCCATCTTCCCGCGCCGTCCGCTCTGCACGCGCATCTGCATGACGATGCCGGCGACCAGCACGCGGTCGTTTCGTGGACTCAAGTCGGCGAGCGATGTGCGCACCAGGGGTGCCAATTCCGCGGCGTAACCGTGGAACGGGTGGCCGGAAAGGTAGAAGCCCACGGCGGCTTTTTCGTTCTGCAGGCGCTCGGCATCGGACCATTCACGTGTCGCGACCAGTGCCGGCGAATGCTCCGCGGTGTCCTCGCCGAACAGCGAAACTTGCGCGGCGTTCGCGAAAGCGCGCTCGGCAGTGTCGAGGGCGCCGCCGACCGACGCCAGAAGCGCAGCGCGGCGCGGCTCCATCGCGTCGAACGCGCCGGCGCGCACGAGCGCCTCGACCGCGCGGCGGTTGATCGCGCGCTTGTCCACGCGCCGGCAGAAATCGAAGAGACTGCGAAACGGGCCGCCGGATTCGCGCGCGGCGACGATGGCCTCGATCGCGGCCCTGCCGGTGCCCTTGATGCCGCCCAGTCCGTAGCGGATCGTTTTCGCATCCACGGGCTCGAACCGGTAATTGGATGCATTCACATCCGGCGGCAGAACCGCAAGGCCGAGCGCGACGGCATCGTCCCGGAAGTGACGCACCTTGTCGGTGTCGTCCATGACGAGCGAGAGGTTGGCCGCCATGAACGCCGCCGGGTGGTGCGCCTTGAACCACGCCGTCTGGTAGGCGATAAGCGCGTACGCCGCAGCGTGCGACCGGTTGAAGCCGTAACCGGCGAAGCTTTCCATCTGGTCGAAGAGGACGGTGGCGCGGCTCTCCTTCACGTTGTTCCTGACCGCGCCCTCGACGAAGATCGTCCGGTGCGTGGCCATTTCCTCGGGCTTTTTCTTGCCCATGGCGCGGCGGAGGAGATCGGCGCCGCCCGGCGTGTAGCCGCCGATCCGCTGCGCGATCTGCATCACCTGTTCCTGGTACACCATCACGCCGTACGTGGGCTCGAGAATGGGCTCCAGGCGCGGATCGGCATAGGGCACGCGCTCGCGTCCCGACTTGCGCGCGACGTACTCGGGTATGAGCGCCATCGGCCCCGGCCGATAGAGCGCGACCAGCGCGATGATGTCCTCGAAGCGCGTCGGCGGCGCCTGCATCAGCAGCTCGCGCATGCCGCGCGATTCGAACTGGAACACGCCGACGGTATTGCCGGTCCTGAAGACGTCGTAGGCGGCGCGATCGTCGAGCGGCAGCGTGTCGAGCGCGATGTCGGCTTCGGAATCGAGAAGCCGCACGTATTTCTGCGTCCAGTCGAGGATCGTCAGCGTGGTGAGGCCCAGGAAGTCGAACTTCACCAGGCCGACGGCTTCGACGTCGTCCTTGTCGAACTGCGACAGGATCGCTGTGGCGCCGGGTTGGACGTACAGCGGACAGAAATCGGTCAGCTTTCCGGGGGCGATCAGCACACCGCCGGCGTGCATTCCGACGTTGCGCGGCAGGCCCTCGAGCTCTTCGGCGAGCTCGAGCAGTTGCCGCACTTCCTCCTCGGCCTCCTCGCGTTCGACCAGCAGCGGTTCGGCTTCGCGCGCGTAGGTGACGTTGGGCTCGCGTTCATCCTTGCCGGGCGGCGGGTGCTGCAGCGTCACGAGCTTGCCGGGCTGGAACGGAATCAGTTTGGCGATGCCGTCGACGAACGGATAGGGCTGGTCGAGGACCCGGCCGACGTCGCGGATCGCCGCGCGCGCCGCCAGCGTTCCGAACGTCGCGATCTGCGACACGGAATCGGCACCGTACTTGTTCTTCACGTAGTCGATGACGCGATCGCGTCCGTCCTGGCAGAAGTCGATGTCGAAATCGGGCATCGACACCCGCTCGGGATTGAGGAAGCGCTCGAAGAGCAGCGCGTAACGAATGGGGTCCAAATCGGTGATGCCGAGCGAATACGCCACGAGCGAACCCGCGCCCGAGCCGCGGCCCGGGCCGACCGGCACGTGATTGCGCTTGGCCCAGTTGATGAAATCGGCGACGATCAGGAAGTAGCCGGCGAAGCCCATTTGCACGATGGTCCTGGTTTCGACATCGAGCCTCGTGACATAGTCGGGACGCTTCGCATCGCGGTCGGCGGCGTCGGGATAGAGCCGGGCCAATCGCCGCTCGAGTCCTGCTGCCGCTTCGTGGGAGAGGTGCTCGTCGATCGTCACGCCGGCCGGCGTCGGAAATTCCGGCAGATGGTTACAGCCGAGCGCGATCGTCAGGTTGCAGCGCTGCGCGATGGCGACGGTGTTCGCGAGCGCCTCGGGCAGGTCTGCGAATTTTGCGGCCATCTCGGCGCTCGTCGTGAAGAATTGTTCGGGCGTGAAGCGCTTCGGCCGGCGCGCGTCCGAGAGCACCGAACCCTCCGCGATGCAGACCCGCGCTTCGTGCGCACGAAAGTCGCCGCGCGTCAGGAATTGTGTCGGATGCGTGGCCACGACCGGCAATGCGAGCTCGCCGGCGAGTGCCGCCGTGGCGGCGACCAGCGCGTCGTCGTCGGCGTGCCCGGCGCGCTGCACTTCGAGGTAATAGCGCTGTGCAAACCAGTCCGACCATTCGCGCGCCGCGCGCGCAGCGGCGACGGGATTGCCCTGCAGCAGTGCGTGGCCGACGTCGCCGTCGCGGGCGCCGGAGAGCGCAATCAACCCTTCGGTGCCTTCAGCGAACCATTCGCGGCGCAGCTCGGCATGTCCGCGATGCTGATTGGTGCGATAGGCGCGCGTCAGCCAGTCGCACAGCTTGAGATAACCGCCGCGAGACGCGGCCAGCAGGATGGCGCGAAACGGGCGGTCGCGCTCCGAATCGTGCGTGATCCACACGTCGCAGCCGGCGATCGGCTTCAAGCCCGCGCGGCGCGCGGCTTTGTAGAATTTGATGAGGCCGAAGGCGTTGGAGAGGTCCGTCAGCGCCAGCGCCGGCATGCCGTCGCGCGCTGCGGCGGCGACGACGGCATCGATCCTGACCGTGCTGTCGACGACCGAAAATTCGCTGTGCAACCGCAGGTGGACGAAGGACGGAGCGGTCATTTTTGGTAGGAGTCTGCCGGACTGGGTTTCGCGTATGCGACGGGAGCGGTTTGGGCGCAGTTCAAGGCGCGAGCCCGAAAGCATATCGCCAATATGGTGAGGGCGAGCAACACAGAAATGCGCCCAAAGCGCCCCGTCCCTCCGGGTTGCTGCCAAAAAGCGCGTCTGCTTTGTTGCTCGGCTTGCGAATATTCTCGATATTCGCTGCACCTCGCGCCGCGCATCCATCGCCTTTTGGCCCAGCAACGCATACGTGAAACCCAGTCCGACAGACTCCTGGCATCGGGCTGCTAGAATTCTACTCTGTTGCAGGGTGCTCGCTTCCCGCCGCTTCCCGCAAAAAAACGTCCCGTCTGCGATGCAACCACCGGAATTCCCGCGATGTCCTTGATTCGTTTCGCAACTATCTCGCTACTCGCGGTGCTGGCCGGTTGCGCCACCGTTTCGCCGACGGCGCCGGCCCCGCCATCGACGGCGCCCGAGCCGAAACCCTATGTCGAGCCACCGCCGCCGCCGGTCAATCTGCAGGGATTCCCGCCGACGTATCGGCTGGGCTTCGGCGATGGCTGCGCCACCGCGCGCGGCACCGACAAGAAGGACGCGGCACGCTTCACCAGCGACGGCAACTATCGCACCGGCTGGCAGGACGGCGTCGCCCAGTGCAAGCAGAAATAGTCCGCGATGAGGATTCGCGATTGAGTTCGGCGTGAAAGCGTCGGCGTCGCGTTTCGTCGACGTCCGCGGCCTGCGCTATCACGTCCGCACGTGGGGCGATCCGCATGCGCGCAAGCTGATCCTGCTGCATGGCTGGATGGACGTCTCGGCGTCGTTCCAGTTCCTGGTCGATGCGCTGGCCTCCGACTGGAACGTGCTGGCGCCCGACTGGCGCGGATTCGGCCTGAGCGAATGGCCGCACGACGGCTACTGGTTCGCCGATTACGTGGCCGACCTCGATAGCCTCCTTCGGGCGCTCTCGCCCGGCGAAGCGGTGGACATCGCGGGTCACAGTCTCGGCGGCAATGTTGCGTTGCTGTATGCCGGCGTGCGGCGGGACCGTGTGCGCAGCGTCGCCTCGCTCGACGGTTTCGGCATTCCCGCAGAAAAGCCGGATATTGCGCCGAAAAAATTCGCGACTTGGCTGGACGCGCTCGAGGCCCCGCCGCTGCTCGCGTCCTATCGCGACGTCGCCGCGGTGGCCGACCGGCTGCAGAAGAACAATCGCCGGTTGCCTCGCGACAAGGCGGAATTCTTGGCATCGCATTGGGCGCAGGCCATGCCCGATGGTTCCGCGCAGTTGCGCGCCGACCCGCGCCACAAGCTTCCCTTTCCGGCCGTCTATCGCCTCGAGGAAATCTTCGCGATCTGGCGCAACGTCACAGCGCGCGTGCTGTGGATCGCGGCGGAGGATTCGTTCGTTCCGAAGTGGCTGGCGGGTGAGTACGATCCTGCGGGCGAAATCGAGCGGCGAATGGCGCACGTTCCCGGCGCGACGATCGTCACGATCGCCGACGCGGGGCACATGCTGCATCACGACCAGCCGGAAGCGGTCGCGCGCGCGCTCGAGTTGTTCCTCGCGTGATGCGCTTCGGAACAAACCGGTAGAATGGCGATCCGCCGGGTCGTCTGCCGGCGTTCATTTTTCCCGACGACCGACATGACGCAAGCCGCGCCCCCCGACCTCTCTAAGCTTCGCATCGACCGCAGCCTGGCCCCGGTCGTCTCGACGCGCCGCCGCCGCAAATTCCTGTGGGGTGGAATCGCGCTGGTGGTCGTCGCGGCAGGCGCGTGGTTCGCGCTGCAGCCGCGGGCGATCGCGGTCCAGGCTACGTCGGTGGTCACGACGTATCCGTCGCAGCAGTTCGTCCTGCTCAATTCCACGGGCTACGTCGTCGCGCAGCGCAAGGCCGCCATCTCGTCCAAGGCCACCGGGCGCCTCGAATGGCTGGGCGTGACCGAAGGCTCGCGAGTCAAGGCCGGCGACATCATCGCGCGCATCGATGCTCGCGACGTGACGGCGCAGGGCGAAGGCGCGCAGGCCAACGTCAAGGCCGCCAAGGCCGCGCTGGAGCAGGCGTTGGCAGAGGAGCGCGACGCGGTCGCGCAATTGAAACGCAACCAGGACCTGCTCGCCAAAGGCTTTGTTTCCGCGGCCAGCGTGGATACGGCGAAGGCGCGCGCGGAGAAGGCCACCGCGGGCGTCGGAAATGCACGCGCAACCGTCGGCGCCTCGCAGGCCACGGCGCGCAATGCGCAGGTCTCGGTCGACTACACGGTCATCCGCGCGCCGTTCGACGGCGTGATCCTGTCGAAGAGCGCCAACGTCGGCGACCTCGTCACGCCTTTCTCCAACGCGACCGATTCGAAAGGCGCGGTGGTGTCGATGGCCGACATGAGCACGCTGGAAGTCGAGGCCGACGTTGCGGAATCGAGCCTGTCGAAGATCAGCACGGGCCAGCCCGCCGAGATCCTGCTCGACGCGCTGCCCGACGCGCGGTTCCGCGGGCGGATCAGCCGCATCGTGCCCACGGTGGATCGCGCGAAGGCCACCGTCATGACCAAGGTGAAGTTCGACGCGATCGATCCGCGCGTGCTGCCCGAAATGAGCGCGAAGGTGAGCTTCCTGTCGCAGGACATCACCGCGGATCAGCAAAGACCTCTGGTCGCCGTCGCGGCCGACGCCATCGCCCAGCGCGACGGCCGCAGCGTGGTCTTCGTCATCAAGGATGGCGTCGCGACGGCCGTGCCCGTCACGGCGGGAAAGAAGATCGGCGACGTGACCGCCATCGCCGGTGACGTGAAAAGCGGCGACAAGGTCGTGCTGAAGCCGGCGGAGAACGTCGTGTCGGGCGTGCTGGTGAAGGTCGCAAAGTAAGGTCGCGAAGGAGAGCGCGTCGCCATGGTGCAGACGGACGCCACCGAAGCCGTTGATGACATCGCCGCTGTGGCTGCGCAGCCGCTGGTCGCGATCCGCAACCTCACCAAGTACTATGTGCGCGGCGAGCAGGTCATCCCCGTTCTCGTCGACATCAGCATCGACGTCATGGCCGGCGACTACATCGCGCTCATGGGTCCGTCGGGCTCGGGCAAGTCGACGCTGCTCAACCTGATCGCGGGCATCGACAAGCCCACGTCGGGAGAGATCCACGTCGCCGGCGTGAACATCGCGCGTCTCTCCGACGGCGAACTCGCCGCGTGGCGCGCCGAGCACGTCGGATTCATCTTCCAGTTCTACAACCTGATGCCGGTGCTGACGGCGTTCCAGAACGTCGAACTGCCGCTTCAGCTCACGTCACTTTCGCGCCGCGAGCGGCGGGAGCGCGTCGAAACCGCGTTGGCGCTGGTCGGCTTGTCCGACCGCATGGAGCACTACCCGAACGAGCTGTCCGGCGGCCAGGAGCAGCGCGTCGCGATCGCCCGGGCGCTGGTCACCGATCCGACGCTGATCGTCGCCGATGAGCCGACGGGCGATCTCGACCGCACGACGGCGGAGGAAGTGCTGGGGTTGCTCGAACGGCTGAACGACGAATTGGGCAAGACCATCATCATGGTCACGCACGACCCGAAAGCCGCGGGACACGCGCGCACGATCGTGCAGCTCGAAAAAGGCGTGCTGGTCGTCGAATGACCGCCGGCGACCTGCGATGTACGTTGTCCTCCTCGTCCTCAAAAACGCGTTCCGGCACAAACTGCGCACGGCGCTGACGATCGTCGGCATCGTCGTCGCGATCACGGCGTTCGGCCTGCTGCGCACGATCGTCCAGGCGTGGTATGCGGGCGCCGAGGCGACGTCGTCGGCGCGCCTGGTCACGCGAAACGCGATTTCGCTGGTCTTTTCGATGCCGCTCACCTACGCGGAGAAAATTCGGCAGGTACCGGGCGTTGCGTCGGTGTCGTGGGCCAACTGGTTCGGCGGCGTCTACATCACCGAGCGCAACTTCTTCCCGCAATTCGCGATCGACGCCGCGAGCTACCTCGACATGTACCCGGAATTCGTGCTGAACCCCTCGGAGAAAAAAGCATTCCTCGTCGACCGCAAAGGGGCGGTCGTCGGCCGCAAGCTCGCGGAGCAGTACGGCTGGAAATTGGGCGACCAGATACCGATACGCGGGACCATCTTTCCCGGGACCTGGACCTTTACGCTCCGGGCGATCTACGACGGCGTGGACGCGAAGACCGACGAGACGCAGTTCTATTTCCATTGGCAGTACCTCAACGAATCGATCAAGGCGCGCTTCCCGAGGCGAGGCGACCAGATCGGCATCTACGTCGTCGAGATCCGCGACCCTTCGCAGGCAGCCGCCATTTCGCAGGACATCGATGCGACGTTCAAGAACTCGCTCGCCGAGACACTCACCGAGACCGAGAAGGCGTTTCAGCTGGGCTTTGTCGCAATGACCGAGGCCATCCTCGTGGCGGTCCAGGCGGTGTCGTTCGTCGTGATCCTGATCATCATGGCGGTGATGGCCAATACGATGGCGATGACCGCGCGCGAGCGCTACGGCGAATACGCGACGATGAAGGCATTGGGCTTTGCCAACCATTTCGTCGCGCTGCTCATTTTCGCGGAATCGCTGGGGATCGCGCTCGCGGGCGGCGTGCTGGGAATCCTGCTCACGTTCCCGCTGGCGAGCGCCTTCGCCGGCGCGATGGGCACGTTGTTCCCGGTTTTTTTCGTGAGCGGCGAGACGGTCCTGATGCAGGTCGCCGCCGCGGTGATCGTCGGTGTCGTCGCAGCCGTTGTGCCCGCGTGGCGCGCGGCCAACGTGCGCATCGTCGACGGGCTCCGGTCGATCGCGTGATGGCGGCCATTCCGCTCAACTACATTGCGCGCAACCTCGCCGCGCGCAAGCTGACGACCGCGCTCACGGCGGGCGGGATGGCGCTCGTCGTGTACGTGTTCGCCACGGTGCTGATGCTCGCTACGGGGCTGACCGAGACGCTGGTCGCGACGGGCCAGACTGACAACGTGCTGGTTATCCGGCGCGGCTCGCAGACCGAGGTGCAAAGCGGCGTCGATCGTCCGTCGGCCGCAATCATCGAGACGTTGCCGGACGTGGCCACCGGCGGGGATGGACGAAAGCTCATCTCGAAGGAACCGGTGGTGCTCATCAACCTGCCCAAACGCGATTCGGGAAAGCCTTCGAACGTGGTCATTCGCGGCGCGACGCCCCAAGGCCTGGTGCTGCGGCCGCAGGTGAAGATCGTCGCAGGCAGGATGTTCCAGCCCGGGACGTCGGAGATCATCGCGGGACGGTCGATTGCCGAAGGTTTCCGCGGGGCCGCGCTGGGCGAGACGCTGCGGTTTGCGCAGCGCGACTGGACCGTCGTCGGCGTGTTCGATGCCGGCCGCACCGGGTTCAATTCGGAAATCTGGGGCGACGCCGAGCAGTTGCTGCAATCGTTTCGCCGCGTCTCGTTTTCAGCGGTCATCTTCAAGCTGATCGACAGCGAGCGGTTCGACGCGGTCAAGGCGCAGATCGAGAGCGACCCCCGGCTCACGCTGGAGGCCAAGCGCGAGACGCAATTCTATGCCGACCAATCCGAAGCGTTGTCCAAGTTCATCTTCTACCTTGGCACGACGATATCGGTAATCTTTTCCATCGGGGCGATCATCGGCGCCATGATCACGATGTACGCAAGCGTGGCGTCGCGCACCAATGAAATCGGCACGCTGCGGGCGCTGGGATTCTCGCGCGCGGCCATCCTCGCGGCCTTCCTCGGCGAGGCGCTTCTGTTGGGATTGGTCGGCGGCCTCGTCGGCCTCATCGGCGCGGCCTTCATGCAGGCGTTCTCGATTTCGACGATGAATTTCCAGACCTTTGCCGAGATCGCGTTCAGTTTTTCGGTGACGCCTGCCATCGTGCTCGCGTCGGTCGCGTTTGCGCTCGTCATGGGCTTCGTCGGCGGATTTCTTCCCGCAGCACGCGCGGCGCGGATGAAAATCGTCGACGCTTTGCGGGCGGCATGAACGTGAGCATCCCATGGCTGTTTCTCGTCCCGACGCTGATCTGGGGCTCGACGTGGCTCGCCATCACCTTTCAACTGGGTGCGATTGCCTCGGAAGTGTCGGTGGCCTACCGGTTCGCACTGGCCTCGCTGCTGCTATCGGCGTGGTGCGCGGCGACCGGGCGGTCGCTTCGTTTCTCGCTGCGCAATCACGGGTTCCTTGCGGCGCTCGGCGTGACGTTCTTCGGCTTGAATTACATTGCCGTCTATCGGGCCGAGGAATACCTGTCCTCAGGCCTCGTCGCCGTGCTCTTTTCGACAATGGTGTTCATGAGCCCGGTCGGAATGCGCATCGCCTACCGGACGCCGCTGACGATCCGTGCGCTGGTGGCCGCACTCTTCGGCGTCGGCGGCATCTGCCTCCTTTTTCTCCCGGAACTCCGATTAGCCCAGCAAGGAGGAGCGGCGGCGCAGGGCATCGCGTATGCGCTGGCGGGCACGCTGATCGCCGTGGGCGGCAACCTGATCGCCGTGCGCAACCACCGGGCGGGAATCCCGACGTTTCCGGGCACCGCGTGGGGGATGGCGTACGGCGCGTCGACGGCCGCGATCGCCGCGATGCTCGCGGGCACGCCGTGGACTTTCGACACCCGCGCGCCGTACCTGCTTTCGCTGGCCTACCTCGCCGTGTTCGGCAGCGTGGTCGCATTCGGCGCGTATCTCACGCTGCTGAAGCGGGTGGGCGCCGGGCCGGCGGCATTCATCACGGTTTCGACACCCGTGATCGCCATGCTGATGTCGACGCTGTTCGAAGGTTACCGCTGGACGTGGACGTCGGCGCTGGGCGTGGTGCTCGCCGTCTTCGGCACCTGGCTCGCGCTGCGTCCACCGGCGAGCGCCGCGGCCAAAGTGGATCGCGCTACTGCAGCGTGATCTTCGCGTCGACGATCAGCTTTTTCCAGTCGGCCAGGTCCGTTTCGATCAACGCGGCGAGCCGCTCCGGCGGGCCGCTGATGATTTCCGCGCCTTCGCGCTCCAGGCGCTCACGGACGTCGGGTTGCGCCAGCACCTTCTGCACTTCGGCATTGAGCCTGGCGATGATCGCGGGCGGCGTGCCGGCCGGTGCGACGATGCCCCAGTAATTGATCACGTTGGCGTTGGTCACGCCCGCCTCCTGCCAGCTCGGCACGTCGGGCAGTTGCGCAATGCGCTTGGCTCCGGTCACGGCCAGCACCTTCATTCTCTTCTCGGCCACTTGCGGGAGCGTCGCCGGAATCGATGCGGTCATCGCCTGGATGTTGCCCGCGAGCAGGTCCTTGGTGGCGTCGGCGATGCCGCGATACGGCACGTGCACGATGTCGATGCCGGTGCGCACATCGAGCAGTTCGAGTGCCAGGTGATTGATGCTGCCGGTGCCGGCCGAGCCATAGTTGAGCTTGCCCGGATTCGCCTTCGCGAGCGCGATGAATTCGACCATCGTATTCGCGGGGACGGCATTCCCCACGACGAACGCCAACGGGCCGGCCGCGATGGGCGCCACCGCGACGAACTGCCTGACCGGATCGTAGCCGGGATTTTTCGCCGATGCCGCGACCGTCGTGAACGGACCGGCGACGAACAGCAGCGTGTAACCATCGGGATCGGCGCGTGCAGCCTCGGCCGCGCCGATCGCGCCGCCCGCACCGGTCTTGTTTTCGATGAGTATCGACGCCTTCATCGACTCGCCGACTTTTTGCGCGACGAAGCGCGCGACCGTGTCGGTGCCCGCGCCCGGCGGGAACGGAACGATCAAACGGATGGGCTTGGCAGGGTAAGGCTCCTGCGCCATCGAGCCCCACGAAAGAATCGAAGCTGCAACAAGAGCCAGCAGGCGAACGGGTCGTGTCATGGCGGAGGTCACGCGCTTTGTCCCAGGTTGAAGAATTCGCGGCGCGAACGCATGCTCGCCACGCGCGCCAGCAGGAGGTCCAAGTGTGCGGGAACGTCGACGAAATTGAGCCGTTCGCTGTTGATGATGAGGCACGGCGCTTCATCGTACTGGTAGAAAAAGCGGGAATACGCGTCGGCCAGCCGCGCCAGGTATTCATCCGGGATCGACTGTTCGTAATCGATGCCGCGCTGCTGCACGCGATGGACGAG
>Ga0070708_100002226_pt1 | contig 14994 bp, 12 predicted proteins | sample KBSK5503metaG_FD_65469 | JGI IMG/M metagenome (GOLD analysis project Ga0070708, IMG submission 65469) | Corn, switchgrass and miscanthus rhizosphere microbial communities from Kellogg Biological Station, Michigan, USA - KBS K5-50-3 metaG | ecosystem: Host-associated > Plants > Roots >...
CCCCGCCGGTCCGGCGGCGGGCGTGGCCGCTCGGGGGACGGATCGGACCCGCCGGCTCGTGCTCATCACGGTGCTGTTCGCGGCCGTCTACTTCACGGTCTTCCGTTTGGACGGGAGGCCCTGGGTGGGGAATGCCCTCCTCATCCTGCCGCCCGCGGCGGCGGCGATCGTCCTCTGGCGGCGCGGCCGGCGCAGCGGCACTCCGCGCGGATCCGCGTTCTGGCACCTCGTGGCCGGCGGGGCGGCCGCGTGGGCGGTCGGCGAGATCTGGTGGGTCGCCCTGGAACTCCGGGGCCTCCGGCCATACGAGGGCCAGGGGGGCCGCCTGCTGGACGTCCTGTTCCTCGGATTCCTGGTCCCGATCCTGGTCGCCCTCGGCCTCCGGGCCCACCCGCCCGTCCTGCGGAAGGATCCGGCGGCGGTTCCGGACAGCGTGTTCATCGCCATCGCGGTCCTCTACGCGTTCATGCACCTCAGCGTCCTCAACGCGGTGGGGATGGCCGAGCCCACGGCCACGCAGAGGATCCTTCTCGGGGCGCTGTCCGCGACGACGACGGTGTGGGCGGCCGTGCTGTGGCGCGCGGTGGACCATCCGGCGTGGCGCCGGGCCTACGGTGCCGTGGCCGTATTCGCACTGACCTACGGCACCCTGCGCGTTTTCGCGGGCGGACTGGACGGCCATCGGCCTCCGCCCGGCGGGTGGGCGGACCTCGCCTGGTTCCTGCCCTTTGCCTTCCTGATCGGTGCCGTCGGCAGCGGCCGGTCGGGTCCGACCCAGGCCTTTCCCGCGCTCCTGGCCGCGGGGACGGGGCCGGTGATCCTGGACCTCCTGCTGCGCTACCTGCGGCCCTCCGCGAGCTTCGCCGGCGCCACGTTCTCCACCGCGTGCGCGCTCCTGCTGGCCGCCGCGGCTGCCGTGCGCCTGCACTGGCAGGTCGACGTCGACCGTCGTGCGCGTCGCGCCGCCCGTGTGCTGGCCGAGGAATCACAGCGGGCGGGCCGGCTCACCGGCCTGGCGTCGCTGGTGGCCGCGGCCGTCGGCGAGCTGGAAGACCAGCTCGAGGAGGTGTCGCGGCGGGCACGGGCGGCTTCCGTCGTCATGCCGGACAAGGGCGAGCAGATGCTGCAGCAGGCGCGTCATGCGCGCGACATCGTGCGCGAGCTGACGAACGCCTTCCGCCTCGTTCCCCCCGGCGCGCGGCGGGACGTCGACCTGGTCGCCCTGCTCGAGGAGGTCGTCGAGACCGCGCTCGACGAAGGGTTGCCCTTGCACGTCAGCCTCGAGGAGCTGGCGGGACTGCCCGCGGTCCACGGCGATCCGCGCGCGCTCGCCGCCGCCCTCTCGCACCTGCTGCGTAACGCCGCCCAGGCCAGCCCGGGTGGCGTGTTGCGCATTCGGGGGACGCAGCACGACGGCGAGGTCGAGCTGCGCTTCATCGACGATGGTCCCGGCGTGCCCGCGGCGCTGCGCGGACAGATCTTCGACCCATTCTTCACCACCCGCCGCGTCGGCCAAGGGGTGGGCCTCGGCCTCACCCTCGTCCACTTCGTCGCGCGCGGCCATGGTGGCTCGATCGTCCTGGAGGACTCGAGCGCGGGCGCGTGCTTCGCGCTGCGACTCCCCACCGCCGCGTCGTCCCCCGAATCGGGGTCCCGGGGATCGTGGCCATTCGCCGCGGCCGCCCTCGTCTGCGGCGCCATGGCCATCCTCATGGCCGTGGAGCGGGACCCCCACCGGCGCGAGGCCCTCAGCGTCGTCTTCCAGATCGCCTCCGCGCTGACGGCGTCGGCTTTGATGGCCTGGGCCGCCTGGCGGCAGGGAGGATCGCGGCGCGCGTTCTGGGCGTGGATGGCGGGCGGGGCCGGCGTTTGGGCGCTGACGCGAACGCTGCGCGTCATGGAGGGTGGGCTGGCCGGGCGGCCGAGCGCGGGGGTGTGGCCTCTCGTCCTCTACGCGGCCGCGGACCTGAGCTGGGCCGCGGCGCTGCTGCTGCGACCCGACCGCCGGCACGAGCGGTTGTCATCGCACCTGGGCCTGAGCGCGGGCGCGGCGCTCGTGTTGTTCGCGTATGCCCAGGCGCACATGGTCGTCCTGCCCGACCCCTTCTCGCTGGGCGATGCCGCCCTCCGCAATCAGCTCGTGCTGGTCCGCGGGCTGCTGAAGCTGGCCCTGCCCGCGTGGGCGGCGGTGCTCGCCGTGCGCGCGCTGACTCCGTATTGGAGGAAGTTCTACGGCCGGCTCTCCGCCGTGCTCGCGGCCTGGGCGGTGGGGCAGGCGGTCGCATTCGCGCAGAGGAGCCGGCCCGGCTACGTGGCGGGCGGCGCCTCCGACCTCGGGTGGATCATTCCCTTCCTGGCCCTGGCCGCCCTCGCCGCCCACGAAGCGGCCCGGCAGGAGTCCGCCGAAGAGCCGCCGCGGATCGCGGACCGCCTGCGTCCGGCGGGCAGCGCGGTGTGGCTGGTGGCGATGGCGGTCATGGTCGCGGCGGACGCGCTGTTCGGGGCGTCCTCCGGCTATCCCGCGCTCGACATCGCGCGCGCCCACCTCACCCACAGCATGGTCGTGGTGATGGCCGTCATCCTCGCCGCCCGCGAGCTGGCGATGGCACGTGAGGGACGTCGGACCCCGCGGGCCCGGTTTCCGCGCGACGCCGGCCCCTCGCGGTGGACACGCCTGGTGGGCTCCGCCGTCCACGAGCTCGGCTCCCACCTGTCCAGCATCACCGCCCTTGCCCGCCTGCTCATGTCGCAGTCCGACGCCAGCCCCCGCATCCGCGCGGATAGCCTGCGCCTGCACGAGCGCGCGGAAGCGGCGACCCGAGTGGTGCGCAACATCCTGGCCGCCCTTCCCTCGCCGGCCGGCGCCCGCGAGCGCCATGCCGTCAACCGCGTGGTCGAGGACGCGCTGGAAGCGCGCCGCCCCGCGCTGGAGCGCGATGGCATCGTGGTGACCTGCTCGCTCGGGGCGGACGTCCCGGAGATCGCCCTGGACGCGGCCGCGCTGCGCCACGTGTTGGTGGCGCTCCTCGATCGGGCGGCGGTGGCGATCCGTGGCAGCGGCGCCACGGGCCAGGTCGAGGTCACGACCGCCGTCCGCGGCGGAGCCGTGCTGGTGACCGTGGGCGATACCGGCCTCAGCGCCCCGGTCGCGGTCCTCGACCGCTTGATGGACGCGCTTCTGGATTCATCGGAGCCGCCCGCCGACTCGGACCTGCAGCGCAGCGTGGTGCGCGAGAGCGTCGAGCGTCAGGGCGGCAGCCTGGCCGTTGGACACCGGCCGGGCGGCGGCACGGAGTTCGTCGTGAGGTTGCCGATTCCGCCGGCGGACGCGCCGGCGGTCGCGCAAGGAGCGCCGCCGGTGGCGCGTTCTGGCTGAGGTCTCATCTCAGCTCTTTCCACCGCGCCAGCATCTCGCGCAGGATCGCGAAGATCACGGGCATGGAGGCCAGGGTGGACGTGCCCCGCGTGCGGGGGAAGTAGTCGAGCCCGATCTGGATGATGACGCAGCCGGCCTTGCGCGCCCGGAGCAGGAACTCGGCGTCGATGAAGCTGCCCTCGCTGGTCAGGGGAAACTTCTCCAGCACGGACCGGCGGAAGAGCTTGAAGGCGAAGTTCACGTCACGGACGCGCAGGCCGAACAGCGTGCGGATGAGGTGGTTGTAGCAGAACGTGTAGAGGGCCCGCACGAGGCCCTCGGACGTGCGGTCGAACCGATAGCCGGCGACGACGTCCGCCTCCTGGTACTCGAGCAGGCGCACCGCGCGCGGTAGCTGGTGGAGGTCGACGGGGAGATCGGCGTCCGTATAGAAGACGAGATCCTTGGTGGCCGCGGCATAGCCCGCGCGCAGCGCGCCCCCGAGCCGGCGGTTCACGGGGTTGCGGATGACGCGCACGCGCGCGTCCTCGCGCGCCAGCGCCTCCACGAGCGCGGGGGTGCCGTCGGTGGAGGCGTCATCGACGATGACGATCTCCCAGTCCGGCAGCTCCGCCATCAGCACCGCGCGCGCGGCGGACACGGCGCGCCGCGCGTACGCCTCCTCGTTGTACATGGGGAAGACGACGCTGATGGAAGGCATAGCTATTCGCCCTCGCGCGAGGCCACGAACCGCTCGAACTCGGGGAGGAACGACAGCGTGCGCAGGCCTTCCATCCGGTCCAGGTACACGCCGCCGTCGAGGTGGTCGCACTCGTGCTGGATGACGCGGGCGAAGAACCCCTCGGCCTCCACCGTGTACGGCTGGCCGTGGCGGTCGAGGGCCTCCAGGCGCAAGAGGCTCCAGCGCGGCACGACGCCGCGCAGGTCGGGTATGGAGAGGCAGCCTTCCCAGGCGTGCTCCTTCGCCTCGCCCAGCGGCGTCACCGACGGATTCACGAGGACGGTCAGCGGGACGGCCACCCGCGCCCGCTCGTCCGAGGCCGGGACCTCGAGGACGGCCACGCGCAGCCCGACGTGCACCTGCGGGCCGGCCAGGCCCACCCCCTCGTACTCGTGCATGGTGTCCACCATGTCGTCGACGAGGTGCTGGAAGTCCGCCGAGGCCAGCACCTCCGGCGGCACCGGGCGTGCCGCGGCCCGCACGACGGGATGGCCGATGCGCGCGACCTTGAGGATCATCTCCCTACTTGTAGAAGTCGTCGCGGTCGCCCGCGGTGATCTCCACGACGCGGATGGTCGAATCGCGGAGGATCTGAAGGCCCACGATCTCTCCCGGCGCCTTGCGCCAGAGCGCGGTGTAGAGCTCGCGCAGGCTGGAGACGCTCTGGCCGTCGAGCGAGAGCACGAGGTCGCCGCGGGTCACGCCCGCCCGGTCAGCCGGGCCTCCGTCCACCACCCCCGTGATGATGACGCCGCCGTCGAAGGCCTGGGGAAAGAAGCCGACCCAGGCCCTTCCCGACCGCGGCCCCGCGTCCGCCTCCATCTGTTCGCGCCGATCGAGGTAGAGGCTCAACGGGATGGCCAGGCTGTAGCGGCCCACGGCGGCCAGGCCCAGCGAAACCAGGCCCAGCAGCCGCCCTTCCACGTCGAAGAGCGGCGCTCCGGCCAGGCCGGGATTGATGGCCGTGGTCATGATCGCGCGATCCAGCATGTACTCCCAGAACGCTTCGAAGGGGCCGACGACGGACACGTGCCCGGTCGTCGCCTTGCGCTCGCCCTCGCGGCTGCAGGTGAGGAGGAAGATCGGCAGTCCGGGGCGGGGTTCGTGGTCCTCCTCGATGCGCGCCGGTCGCAGCAAGGGACCATCCAGCGTGACCAGGGCCAGTCCGGTGGTGTGGTCGACGGCCGTGCGGCGCACCGTGCGCTCGCGCCCGTCGAAGCCGGTGACCTCGACCCGCCGCGCGCCCATCACCAGGTAGTGGGCGGTCAGGATGCGATCGCCGGCCACGGCCACGCCCGCTCCCAGCCGCTCCTGGCCGAGGATGGCGGAGGACGGGTGGTCGGCGGGGATCTCGCTGCGAAGGAAGACCACGGCCGGAGTCGCTTCGCGGGGGATCGTCAGCAGCGCGTCCATCCGGTTCTCGCGCCGGGATTATAGGTGAAGGGAACGGCCCCTATGGGGAGGGGCTACTTCGCGCGGTAGGTGATGAGGCCGCGCTTGAGGTCGTAGGGCGACACGCCGACCGTGACCCGGTCGCCCGCGATCACGCGAATGCGATACTGGCGCATCTTCCCGTTGAGACGGGCGAGCACCTCGTGGTTCTCTCCGCACTTGACCTTGTAGTTGCCACCGGCCAGCACTTCCGTCACGACTCCCTGCAGCTCGATCAAATCTTCCTTGCTCATCCACTCTCCGTTCCTGGGGCGACCTTTGATTCTGACGCCCCCGCGCCCCGCTGTCCACCCCTGGTCCGCCCGGCGATGAGCAGGATGGCCAGGACGCCCACCACCACCGTGCGCAGGGCGATGGCGGCGGAGAAGACCACGGTCCATGGTCCGCCCTCGCGCGCGGCCCCGGGGAAGAACCCTCCCATCTCGGCGACGGCGCCCGCGAAGCTGAGCGGATAGATGACGACGTTGAGCACGTCGAGCAGGACGAACGCGATCACGATGCGGCGCCGCCTCGGCTCGTCCTCGTCGGCCAGCAGCCCCAGGATCAGGAAGGGATAGAACCAGAGGTTGAACTGCGTGGAGTAGATCCGGTTGAAGAAGACGGCGGCCAGGCAGACGAGCACACCCTTGTACTCGAAGGGCAGGCGCGGCCGGACGACCACCGCGGCCAGCATGAGGACGAGGCTCCACAGGCCGGCGTAACGCTCCCAGGGCAGGGGACCGAGCCAGATCTGGCCGACGCCGAGCAACGTGTCCCAGTACAGCGGGCGCTTGACGTGGAACACGTAGGGCGCGAGCCAGTTCGCCAGCGAACCCGTCTCGCGCAGGCAGAGCAGCGCGAAGGGCAGGTTGAGGGCGGCGGTCACGGCCAGGAACACGGTGCCGGCGGCGAGCCAGTGCCAGCGGCGTCGGTCCACCACGAGCAGCCGCCATTCCTGGGCGGCGATGAAGAACGCCGGGTACCACTTGAGGCCGCATCCGATGGACCAGAAGAACGTGGCCCACAGAAAGCGGCGCCGGCGGTGCGCCGTGTAGCCGAGCAGGACGAAGGTGACGATCCAGCTCTCGTAGCGCACGGGCGCGGTCACGATCGCGGTGAGATTGAGGCTCAGGGCCAGCGTCGCCGCGAAGGCCCACCTCGGCGCGATCTCACGCGCCAGCCGGTACAGTAGCGCGGCGTTCATCAGGTCCGCCACCCCCATGAACACGGCGTGCACGACGATGGTCTGACGCAGGTCGTCGGGCCGAATGAACGGGCTCATCAGCCAGTAGAGGATCCCGCCCAGTACCGGGTACTCCTTGGTGAGGTTGACGTAGGGGATCGCGCCCGCCTGCGTCTCCGCGAAGAACTCGCGCCAGGTGCGGATGTCCTGAACGAGGTGACTGGCCGCTTGCGTGCGCCAGAACACGGTGAGCAGCAGGGAGACGGTGACGGCGCGCACGATCGCGGTGATCAGCAGCGCCGTCCAGAGACCCGGTGGGTTTTTTCTCGCGGTCGGCTCGCCCATGCGCGCGTGCATACCTATCCCATCGTGGGCCGTCGCGCCATGGCCTGCGCGCGGGAATAGCGAGCCGGTCACCGTCGTTGGAGAGGGCATGGAGTTGAAGATGCTGCGATCGGGCGCCTTTCCCTCATTGCTGTTGGTGGCGTTGATGGGGTGCGGGGGCTCGTCGCCCCTGGTCCCGACACCGCCCGCGACACCGGCGCCCACCCCGACCCCGGCGGCGGTCGCGCGCTACCGCGTCACCTTCGATGCCTCGTGGAGCGCTCAGTCCCATCCGACCGACATCCCGCGCAATCCCCATTTCTCGCGCTTGATCGGGGGCACGCACAAGCCCACGGTGAGGTTCTGGGAGGCGGGCGGCCAGGCCAGCGAGGGGATCCGCTTGATGGCGGAGCAAGGGCGCACCACGCCGCTCGACACCGAGGTCGAAGCAGCCATCAGCGCCGGTCAGGCCCAGCGCCTGCTGGTGGGGGACGGCATCGACCGCTCGCCGGACCGCGTCAGCCTCGAATTCGAGATCAGCCGCGACTTCTCCCTGGTCACGCTCGTGTCGATGCTTGCGCCCAGCCCCGATTGGTTCGTGGGCGTGTCCGGGCTCAGCCTCATCGAGAACGGCGACTGGGTGGCGGAGAAGGTCGTCGTGCTGCAGCCCTGGGACGCGGGCACGGACAGCGGTGAGACGTTCAGCTCCGCGGATCTCCGGACCACTCCCCCGGAGCCGATCCATTTGATCGGTACCGGGCCCCTGCTCGTCGGCGCCTCGGTGCCGCCGGTCGGGACGTTCACGTTCCGCCGCCTGAACTAGGGCGGCTATTTCCCCGTCTTCGTCCAGTCGACGAGACCCGAGCGCGTGGCGGGCTGGCAGTGGGGACAGAAGTACGCGTCCATCCCGCGGACGCCCGCCTTCCGCAGCTTCGCCCCGCAGCGCGGGCACACGTCGCGGAGTCGCACCTTGAGGAAATCGCGGACCTTCACGTCGATCGGCTCGCCGCGGCGGGCGACCTCGGCGACCGCCTCGCGCATCACCTTGACGATCGCGTCGTGCAGCCGCACCGCGTCGTCGTGGGACAGTGACCGGCAGAAGGTCTTCGGATGCAGCCTGGCCTCGAACAGGATCTCGTCGGCGTACGCGTTCCCGATGCTGTCCAGCGCGCGCTTGTCCAGGAGGAGGACCCGGACCTGGTCGCGCCGTTTCTTGAGCAGGCTCACGAACCGCTCGCGCGTGAACTCCGGGCCGAGGACGTCGATGCCGCCGGCCTGGTCCATGCCCGCGGCCGCCTTCCAGTCGCCCATGGCCAGGAGATACGCCTTGCCCATGTTTTTTTCGTCGCGATAACGGAGGTCGGTCCTCGCCATCGGGGCTGTCTCCGTCGTCGCACCCTTGGGACCCTCGAAGGTCAGGGCGAAGACGAGATCGCGCTCTTCTTTTTCGTCCGGTGCGGTCAGGCGGAAGCGGCCGGCCAGCATCGGGTTCACGGCCAGGTCGAGGTCCTCGAAGCGGAAGACCAGGAAGTGCGCGTGCCGGATCACGTCGTCGAGGCGCCGCCCCAGGAGCAAGGAGAGATTTCCCCGCACCGCGAACCGCATCACGATGGGCTCGCGCAATCGCTCCGCGACCACGCGCCGGCCCACCAGCGCCTCCCTGAGGCGGGCCTGGATGTAGAGGAGATCGGGCAGCTCGGGCATCTCCCGCGATGATCGGCCCACAGCGGACGCGCGCGCAAGCGCCGGCCGAGGGCGGGGCGCATTCACATCGGTGCGACCGGCGTCGACGGCCTTTGCGTGCGTGGCTGACGCGTTATGCTTGGCACGATGACGCCGCCCCTTCAGCCATTCGGAGCCCCAGATCTCCTTCTGATGACGCGGGTCGTCGACTTCGCGGCGCTCAAACATCGCGGTCAGCGCCGAAAGGGTGCGGCGGAGGAGCCGTACTTCAACCATCTCGCCGAGGTCGCGTTCCTCGTGGCCCAGGCCACCGAGGGGCGCGATCCGATCGTCGTCCTCGGGGCGCTGCTGCACGACACGATCGAGGACACGCGGACGACGGCCGACGAGCTCGAGGCCGAGTTCGGCGCGGAAGTGGCCCTGCTCGTGGCCGAGGTGACGGACGACAAGCGGCTGCCCAAGGCGCAGCGCAAGCAGCTACAGGTCGAGAACGCGCCCCACAAATCGGATCGCGCGAAGCTGATCAAGATGGCGGACAAGATCAGCAACCTGCGCGGGATCACGCACAGCCCGCCGGCCAATTGGGACCTCGAGCGAAAACAGGAGTACTTCGCGTGGGCCGCCCGCGTCGTCGACGGGTGCCGCGGCGTCAACCCCTGGCTGGAGAGGATCTTCGATCAAACACATCGCGACGGCCTGGCCCGCCTCGCCGCCGACGAATAGGTTCTCGATCGCGAACCGGAGTCTCCCCCCTTGACGTGAGGCCGGCAGTGCCCGGTACTGGGAGAGGAGGCTCAACATGCGACAGCTCGCCCGGCCCCACACCTTCGCCGCCGCCGCTTCTCTCGTCCTCTTCGCGGCCTGCGCCACCAATCCCGCGACGGGCAAGCGGCAGATCATGCTGGTGGGCGAGGCGCAGGAGATCGCGATGGGGCAGGAGGCGGACCAGGAAGTCGCCTCCTCGCTCGGCCTCTACCCGGACGACGCGCTGCAGGCGTACGTGGCGGGGCTGGGCAAGACGCTGGCCGCGACCGGCGAGCGGCCAAGCCTCCCCTGGACGTTCCGCGTCGTGGACGACCCGGCCGTGAACGCGTTCGCCCTGCCCGGCGGCTACATCTACGTGACGCGCGGGATCCTGACCCACCTCAACTCCGAGGCCGAGCTCGCGTCGGTGGTCGGGCACGAGATCGGCCACGTCACCGCCCGCCACACCGTCTCCCAGATCACGAAGTCCCAGCTCGCCACTCTCGGCCTCGTGGCGGGCATGATCGTCCGGCCGGAGCTGGCCCGATTCGGGGATCTGGCCCAGGCCGGCATGCAGCTCATGTTCCTCAAGTTCGGCCGTAACGACGAGCAGCAGGCCGACGACCTCGGTCTGCGCTATATGACGCGGCGGGACTACGACCCGCGGGAGATGGTCGAGGTCTTCTCGGTGCTCGACCGGCTGGGACAGACGAGCGGCGAGGGCCGGCTTCCCGCGTGGCTCTCCACTCACCCCGCGCCCGCCAACCGCGCGCAGCGCATCCAGTCCCAGATCCAGGCCCAGCACCTGGCCGGGGCCCGCGTCGACGAGCCCGGCTACCTCCGCCGGCTCGACGGGATGGTCTTCGGGGAGAACCCGCGCGAGGGGTTCTTCGAGGGGAGTGCGTTCTTCCACCCCGACCTCCGCTTCCAGATGCAGTTCCCGCGGGGCTGGAAGGGCCAGAACCAGAAGCAGGCCGTCGGCGCCATCAGCCCGCAGGAGGACGCGATCGTCGTGATGACGCTGGTGCCGGGTAGGAGCGCGGATCAGGCCGCCAACGAATTCCTGCGCCAACAGGGGCTGCGGCCCGCGGGCGCGGAGCGGACGAGCGTCCATGGCCTCCCCGCCGTGACGGGCCTGTTCGAGGCGGTGGCCGACCAGACGCCGATCGCGGGCCGGGTCGCGTTCGTCGAGTACGGCGACAAGGTCTACCGGCTGCTCGGATACACCCCGAGCGTGCGCTGGGGCAACTACGACCGCGTGTTCGCGGAGTCGCTGGCCAGCTTCGCGCCTCTCACCGATCGCCGCTACCTCGACGTCCAGCCGAAGCGGATGAAGGTCGTCCCCGTCACGCAGCCTACGACGGTCGACGAGCTGGCGCGTCGGCAGGGGGCCACCGTCTCGACGGACGTCCTCGCTCTCATCAACCACGTCGCGCCGGGCGCGCCGCTACCGGCGGGACGGCCGGCGAAGGTCGTGATCGGCGGGCGTCTGCCCAACGAGGACCGCCGCTAGCTAGCCGCGCCGCGGACCTTTCTTCAGGCCCGGCCGGCGCCGATCTCCTTGACCTCTTCTCGCGCGTCGACTTCGTAGCGGATGAACTGGAGGCGGGAGGAGAGCTCGGGCACGTCGAGGCCCGTGGCCGCGCCGCGGGAGAGGTCGAGGCGGAGCTGCTTGAGCTGGTGCTCCGCCACCTCGCGCCGCACGCGCAGGCGCTCCAGCACCCGGACCGCCTTGGCGATCGCCTCCTCGCGCCCCTGGACGACTTCGAGCTGCCGCTCGAAGAGACGGCGGTCCTGCTCGAGATCTGCGCGCTCGAGGCGGGCGCGGGCCTCCGCGACCGCGGCGGCCAGGGCGGCGCGCTCGCCGTCTGAAGTCTGCTCTTCCAGGTCGGCCTGCCGCGCGGCCAGCTCCCCCGTAAGCTTGAGGATCCCGTCCACCTCGGCGATCAGGCGCGCCGCATCCGCGCCGCCCTGCTCCGCGATCAAGGTGCGCACGCGCGCGGCCTCCTGCTCCATCGCCGACGGCGCGCGAGCCGCGAGCGCGGGCGGCGGCGCCTCGCCCGCTGGGGGGACGGCGCCGACGGTCGCGGGAGCGGTGGCGGCGCGACGGTTCTGCAGGAGGGTCAAGCCGGCGGGGAGGGCGCCCGCCGCCTGCATGGCCAGCACGGCGCCCCAGATGGCCAGCCAGAAGGGGAAATGGCCCTGGGTCGCGTACATCACGACGGACGTGATGAAGAACGCCGTGAAGTGGCCGCCCACCGCGCGCAGGACGCGCAGGCGCGCCGCGTCACGCGGGTCGCTGAGGCCCGGCACCTCGCGGCGATACACGCGACTCTCGTAGAGCGGCTGCCACTGCTCCTCGTCCTCACGGCGCACCAGCTCGACGCCCGTCAGCTTGCCGCGGCGGATGAGGTGGGTCAGTTCCCCCTCGTCGTAGGCGCGGACGCGCCGCCGGGTCTCCACGTGATAGACGGGCGGGGCGGCCTGCGGTGGCGTCCGGGCCGGCAGCACCTCGACGGAGACCGCGGGCGACGTCTCCGCGGGGACGCGCGGCTTCTCCGCGAGCGCGCCCGACCGTGACCGCCCGGCCAGGGCGGCCAGCTCCGCGGCCAGCTCGTCCGTCCTCTTGAAGCGCCGCTCGGGGTCCTTCTGGAGGCAGCGTGAGACGAGCGCCTCCAGGGCCGGCGGGACGTCGCCGCGCAGCCGGCCCAGCGGCTCCGCCTCCCGTTCGATCACCGCGGCCAGCACCTGCGCGGGCGTGTCGCGGCGGAAGGCGGGACGCCCGGTGGTCATCTCGTACAGGATGAGGCCGAGCGAGAACTGGTCCGTCCGATGGTCCACCGTCCGTCCGCTCGCCTGCTCCGGCGACATGTACTCGAGCGTGCCCACGAGCAGGCCGGCCTGCGTCCCCTGCCGCGACAGCGTCTCCCGCGTGTCGACGAGCTCGCCCAGGGGGGCCACCACGAGCTTGGCCAGCCCGAAGTCGAGGATCTTCAACAGTCCTTCCGGCGTGACCATCAGGTTCTCGGGCTTGAGGTCGCGATGCACGATGCCCGCCCGGTGTGCCTTGGCCAGTCCGTCCGCGAGCTGGGCCCCGAGGTCGAGCACTTCCGCGAGGGACAAGGGCCCGGGGCGGAGCCGCCGCCGCAGCGTCTCGCCCTCGACGCACTCCATCACGACGTAGTGCGCGCCCGGCCGGTCGGCGGCCTCGCCGACGTCGTAGATGTGGACGATGTTCGGGTGGTTGAGGGCGGAGGCGGCGCGCGCCTCCCGTTCGAGCCGCTGCAGCAACTGGGGATCGGCGCCCGCGCGCAGGACCTTGAGGGCTACGGTGCGGCCGAGCCTCGTGTCGCGCGCGCGATAGACCTCGCCCATGCCGCCGGCTCCCAGGCGGTCGATGATCTCGTAGGAGCCGATGCGCGCTCCCGAAGCAAGGGCGTCCTCCACGATGGCGCTCCGTCCAGGGCGCGCGCGAGAGCGGCGCCGGACCAGACTTCGCGCAGCGTACCACGGCCAGGAGGCGCCGCCCGCCGCGGGCGATCCCGCCGTTCGATTGTGCATTCCGGACGGTATAGGGTTCCGCGGAGAGCGGTCAGCGCGGCGCGTCGGGCGCGCTGGGGTCCGAGTCGTGAGTGTGGTATTGCTCGGCCAGATGGAGATCGAAGGCGTGGTGCTGCGGATTGCGCGCGAACCCGCGCAGGTGCGCATGGCAGCGGTAGCAGACGGTGACGTCGGGCAGGAGCGCATAGAGGCCGGCGTCGACGGCCGCGGCCACGAAGAGGCTCGAGTAGAACGGGGTGAAGGGGGCGAGGACGGCGCCAGCGACCACCACCGCCAGGCCGACCTTCTGGTTGAAGTCGCGCTGCACGTAGAGAAGGCGGTTCTCGCAGGCCGGGCAGGACTCGACGAGCCGCGTGGCCTTCAGGGCATCCGGGATCTCGAGTCGCGTCGCCGCCGCGCAATGAGGACACGAGCCCGCGCCATCGAGGCCGGCCACGGCCTCGCGGCCGCAGGCGGGACAGGCGAACGCGATCTCCGGGTTCGACCTCACCCCTCAGCGCTCCGTTTCCAATGGAGCCACTCTAAACCACATGCCCGCTGACACGGGTCTGCCCCGCGCCCGCGTCTGGCTCCCGACTGGAGTCGTGATCGTCGCCCTGCTCGCGCCCGCGATCATCCCGTGGGTGCTGCGCTCGCGGGAGCAGGCGATTGCCCGCGAGCTCCAGGAGGTGAACACGGCGCGCCCGCTGGCCGCGGCGCGCCGGGCCGCGTTCGAGTGGACGGCGGCGACCCTGGCCGAGTATCGCATCTCGCACAATCCGTCCTTCCTCGCGCGCATCGCCGAATGGCAGGCACGGCACGACCGCGCGGCGAAAGCGCTCGCCGTGGCCGCGGTGTGGCTGGGGCCGGAGGCGCGCGAGCAGCTCGCGCTCCTGGATCGGGCCTATGACGACTTCCGCCGCGCCCGCCGCGACCGCGACCAGCGGCCCCTCGGCCCGGAGGAGCAATTCCGCGAGCTGCCGGGCATCAACGCGCGCGCCGAGGCTCTCCTCACGGCCTACGACCGCCTGGACGCCGCCCTGGTGGCCGAAGGCGACAAGTGGCAGCGTGAGCTCGACCGTTTCGGACGGATCGGATGGTTCACGAACCTCTTCCTGTCCGCCCTCGGAGTGGCGGCGGTGGTGACCGTCGCCGGCCTCACGCGCCGCGAGCAGCGGGCGCGCGCGGCCGCGGAATCGGCGGTGCGGACGCGCGACGAGGTCGTCTCCATCGTCTCCCACGACCTGCGCAACCCCCTCAGCACCGTCCAGATGGCCGCCGCCTACCTCATCGATTCGCTGCCCGCGGACGCGGTCCGCACCAGCGACCGCCGGTCGCTCGAGATGATCAGGCGCGGGGCGGAGAGCATGGCGCGCATGATCCAGGACCTCCTCGACATCGCGCGGATCGAATCGGGCCGCCTCGCGGTCGAGAGGGCGGCCGTCCCCCTGCCGCCGTTCATGGACGACGTGGCGACGATCCTGCGGCCGCTGGCCGAGAAGCAGCGGCTGCGCCTGGACGTGACGGTGGCGGACGGAGTGGACAGCGTCTGCGCGGACCGCGACCGGCTCCTGCAGATCCTCTCGAACCTCGTAGGCAACGCGATCAAGTTCACGCCGCCGGGCGGCAGCATCACGATAGCGGCGGAAGCGGAGAATGGCGCCGTGCGCTTTCGCGTGGCCGATACGGGCACCGGCATCCGCCCGGAGCACATCCCGCATCTCTTCGATCGCTTCTGGCAGGCGACGCGGTCCGATCGTCGCGGACTCGGCCTGGGGCTGCCGATCGTGAAGGGCCTGGTCGAGGCCCACGGGAGCCGGATCATCGTGACCAGCACCGTGGGGCAGGGGACGACGTTCAGCTTCACGATCCGCCGTCTGTGCTAGCCGTGGCAGGCGAAGCCGAAGGGCGCGATGAACGTGGCGCCCGTCGCTCTCCGTGGCCTCTTTCGTGCGCCGTTAACGCACGACGAGACACGTAAGCGCGGGAGGG
>Ga0070708_100002227_pt1 | contig 14994 bp, 30 predicted proteins | sample KBSK5503metaG_FD_65469 | JGI IMG/M metagenome (GOLD analysis project Ga0070708, IMG submission 65469) | Corn, switchgrass and miscanthus rhizosphere microbial communities from Kellogg Biological Station, Michigan, USA - KBS K5-50-3 metaG | ecosystem: Host-associated > Plants > Roots >...
TACGATCCGCCGCCGAACCCGGCCAAGATCACCGACTCCCGCGCCGCCGCCTACATCGCGGAGCACGGCCGCGAGTCATGGGAACTCGACGCCCTGCCGCCCGATGTGATGGCCCGCCTGATCGAAGACGCCATCGACTCCCACCGCGACCCCGAAGCGTGGGACACCGCCGTGGCGGAGGAGGAGCAGCAGCGCCGCACCCTCGTACAAGCAGCCGCGCGCTGGCCGGAGGTGGCGGACTTCCTCGCCGGACGTTAGCCCAGCGTGACTACGCAGGCACCCGCAGGGACCGCTTCGAGCGCGGGCGGCAGCTCGACAGGCGGCTCGGCCTCCGCTCCGGGTGTGAGCGTCGGAGGCTTCGGCCGGCGCGGCTCGCGCACGCCCAGCGTCGGCGGTAGCTCGTCTGTCGGCCAGCCGTACATGCGTCGTTCACCATCCTCGCTCCACGAGACGCAGGCCCGAGGTGCCTGGCGGGCTCGACGAAGGCGGGTAGAACCACGACGGGCGCCACGAGCAGAAGGCGCGGTTGCCGCACGTGCATGGGCCTGGGTCGGCGGCGGTTACCGCCACCGTTCGCTCGCGCCCGCACTGCGTGCAATACATCGTCACCACCCTCGCTCCTTCAGCTTGTGCCAGCCCCGGTGCTTCTTCGCGTCGAGCGCGGCGTCGGCCCAGGACTTGCGCACCTCGCCCTCCCAGCCGCAGGCGCAGTAGGCGTGGAAGCCGTGAACGCCTCGCACCGCCACCGCCAGGTCTAGGTCGAGCCGCGTGTGCCGGTCAGCGACGATCCCGGTCTTCGGCACGTATCAGCCCATCCCCCTCGGGACGACCATGTTCGGCACCGGGCCGATCTCCTCGTAGAACAGCTGCTTGTTGGAGATCAGGGCCAGCATCGTCGGCAGGAGCACCTTGCGATCCTCCGTGGCTAGCTCCAACTCGTCCGCCAGCGCCACCGTCTGGCGCACGTACTCCGCCACCTGCTCGGGCGAGTTGTGCTGGTCTTCGACTCGGCGCCGCATCGCTCAGCTTGTGGAAAAGCCTGGGGATTGTGGGGATAACTCGGGCGCGTTGTGCCGGTCCGCCCAGCCCGCGATCCGCGCCACCTGGCGCCAGTAGGCCCGGCTCCGCTCAAGCTCGCGCACCCGCCTACGCAGGGCGCGGTTCTCCACGCGCACCGCCGCTAGCTCGCGCAGGAGGTAGTCCGCTGGCTCGTTCACCGTCCGCCCTCCTACGCGGCCGGGGTCAGGTTCGGATCGCCCAGCCAGGTCGGCGCCTCCGCGAACTCGCCGTTGCCCTCGGGCGGCGTCCCCACGGCGAGCGGCCCGGTTGCCGGTGCGGGCTCGGTCGCCTGCCGCTTCGTCCAGTAGCCCTGACCCTTGCAGCGTCCGTCCGGGCAGACGTGCCAGTCCTTCGAGTCATCCCCGGTGACCGCGCCCGTCAGCACCTTGCCGCGCCCGTTACAGGTCTGGCAGCGCGTGTAGTTCTCGTTCGTCTTGGGCTCGATGTAGCCGGGCAGCATGAAGCCGACGACGCCCGGATAGGGGGCGGCCGTCAACTCGTCCACCTCGAAGATCGCCTTCAGCTTGTCCTCGAAGGCCCGCGCCGCCCGGTCGAAGGCCTTCTGCGGGTCCTGCGAGCGGGCCTGCCGCGCCGTCTGCTCGCCCGGCTCGGTCGGCTCGACCGGCTCCTCCTCGGGCTCCTCCTCGGGCTCGGCCTCGGGCGTCTCCACCTGCTCCTCGTCCGGGTCCTCAGCCTCGGCCCGCGCCGCCTCGGCGTCCGCCTTCTCTTTGATCGTCTGGCTCACTGCAACCTCCTATCGCGCCTCGTGGGGGAGGCGGGCGGCGGGGAAGGGGGAACCAACCCGCCGCCCGGCCTTGCTCGACGTGCTCAGTGGGTCTTGGAGTCCACGGCCGCGATCATACACCCTGACTCGGCGGGCGTGGCTAGATTTCGAGGAAGGTGCGGGCGTCGGCGGTCGAGTAGCCAAGCTCGATCAGGTAGGCGAGCGCGTCGTTCTGCGTCCACGTCGCGCCCGTCGCCGGGTTGAGCACCGACTCCCCGAGCGCCTTCTTCACCTGGGCCGGGGTCAGCCGCTTGCGTTCAAGCTCCCGCTCGAACGTCCAGCGGTCGAGGATCGGCTGGCGGGCGGCGGTCTGAATCCCGAGCAGCTGGAAGCCCTGCGCGACGGTCGCCGCATCGACCACCGAGCCGAGATACGCCTTGTGCAAGGTCGTCCAGACCTGACTGTCCGCCTTCTGAAGGTGCGGGTCGGCGCTCGGGCCTGCGCCCCCGCCCGCCCAGGCTGCGGCCGCTTCGTCGGCGTCGGCCGGAATCCAGCCCGCCTCCTTCAGCCGTTGCGCCGCCTTGGCCTCGCTCCAGACGCCCGACTGCGTGAGCGTGCGCATCACGAACGGCGTCGGCAGCGTGTAGCGGCCCGCGTACAGGACCGGCCCGTACTCGGGCCGAACGTCCGACTGCGCGACCGCCTGCTTGATCGCCTCCTGCTCGGACAAGCCCTGCACGTCGGAGCCTCGGGCGTAGCCGATGTGTATCTGGTGCGTCGTCGCCGGGCGCCCCTCGGCCTGATACCACAGGTCCATATCGGCGGGCGAGTAGCCCCACTCGGCGCCCCGGTTGTGCATCTCGGCGGCGTCGATGTGGCCCTTCAGGTGCGCCCTGACGGCGAGCGCCGCCGAGAGAAGCTGCCGCCGCAGCTGCTCTAGCTCGGCCGTGTATTTCGTCTTCGTGTGCCCCTCGGCCACGATCTGCGCAAACTCGGCCTGGCCGATGATCCCGCGCCGCCACATTTCCAGGCCCGTCTCGACGCCTGGCGGCAGCCCGGCAAGCTCGAACTGCACCTCCGCGTCGGCGGGCACGACCCCGTACAGGCCCGCCGTCTGAAGCTGCTGATCGCGGGTGATGAACTGCTGCTGGCGGGCGTTCGCCGCCTCGGCCGGTGACAGGTGCGTCCGTGCGAGCCCCCTGAGCGCCGTCCACCATTGCGGCTCGATGGCGAGCCGGTTCAAGCCCGTCTGGAAGCCGCCCTGGTCGAGTAGGCCGCGCCGGTAGGCGTTCAGTAGCTCCCCGAAGGCAGGCCCGCTATTCGCCGCCGCCTTCAGCGCATCGAACACCGCGTCATTGAAGCCCTGCTCGTGCGCCCACTCCCGCGCGGGCGCCTCCGCGATCTGACCCTGGGCGACCCCCTGAACCACCGTGTAGATCGTCGGCGGGCGGTCAGGCTGCGCCTTCCAGGCCTCGTTTTCGAGGAACTGGACGACCGGCCGCATCGTCGGCCCGATGGCGACCCCGGCCGCGAACCCTGCCGCCTCCGAGGCCGCGCTACCGAGCAGCCCGGCGACTACCCCGCCAGGCGTGGACACCCTAGACCTCCCACAGGCCGCGCACGATCTTCGCCCACTCGTCCATCAGCTTCTGCTCCTCGCGGGCGAACTCGACAAGCGAGACGGTCCCCACGACGACGGCGAGCGTGGCGAGCAGCGCGTCGAGATCGTTCCACAGGCCGCAGCCGCGCTTGTTGAACAGGTTGCCGAACTCGTTGCAGCGGAGCGCCCTGATCGCAGGCCACGAGAGCACGGCGGCAAGGGCGCCCGTGAACGCGCCCGCCGCCGCCCCGGCCGGGTGATCCATGATCCAGTCCCAGGTTTTGATCGCGCCGTGCTCCAAGTCGATCACCCGGTCCCTGACCTTCCACAGCTGCCGCTCCGCCCAGCGCTCGCGGTGCTTCACCCGGCCAATGTCCCTCGGCAGCACGACCTCCACCCGGTGCGCCAGATGATGCAGGCGCGTGCCGGTGCGGCCCTTGTAACGCGCCAGGTCGTGGCCGACCGTGCGGGCGTGCGCGTTCGCGTGCTCGGCGGCGTGGCCCGCCTTGACCGCCTGCCGGTTCGCCGCCTGCGCCCGCGCCCTCGCCTTCGGGTCGCCCCGGTGGTACAGGTGCTCGATAGCGTCGGCGGCGACCTCCGCCAGCACCGCCTGGACGCCGAACCAGGCCCGGGTCAGGGTGCCCATCGAGAACAGCCAGCGGGCCATCACCCGCAGCTGCGAGGCCGCGAAATGGGAGACGACGTAGCGAGCCGCCTTGATCCCCAGGCCGAGCAAGTCGGCTATCGGCCCGCCCGAGGCGAGCCACTGCCAGAACGACTTCGTGTTGTGGGAGCCGTGTACGGACGAGTGAGCGGCCGCGAGGCCGATCAGGATCACCGCCGCCATGAAGCCCAGGAAGGGCACGAGCACGCCCTCCATCGCGCCCAGCCTTAGAGCCCAAATCCAGGGCACCGCCTAGCCTCCCAGCCCGTAGATAGCCTCGACCTCGCGCTTGCGCCTGGCGATGTAGGCCGGGGTCGCCTCCCCCCAGCGGAAGTCAGCGCCCGGATGGACGTAGAAGATGCCGGGCAGGCCGACGATCCGCCAGCCGACCATCATCACATCGACAAGCTCATCGTTCGCGTCAAGGCGCTGGTCGAGCATCACCGAGACGATCTCCGTCCCCGGCACAAGCTCCGCCCCCACCTGCACCGCCGACTCCGCGAGCAGTTCGAGAGCGGCCTTATCGCCGTCGCCACCGCCGCCACCGCTCGGGGAGGGGAGCGGCACCTAGAGCGCGTAGATGGCGTTTACCTGATTCAGCATCGCCGTGATCGCCGTCTCCGCCGCCGCGACAGGATCACCCGAGGTGGCGACCTGAACCGAGAACGAGCCCGGCTTGCCGTCAATCGTGAACGTCACGTCGTACACGTCGATCAGGTCATCGGCCTGATTCGGCACCTGATCGGCCGTGACGCTCGTAACCGTAAACCCAGCCATCGTCTCGCCTCCTAGCGCTTGTGCGCGATTCTATGCATACGCCGGACCGCCTTCACGATCCGCTTGTGCTCCACCGGGCCACGGTGCCCGAGTATCCGCATCCAGCGCGTCCACGCCTGCGTCACGTGCGCCGTCGCCTTCGGGGACGGCGGCGACGGCTTCTGCGTCCCCCACCAACGGAAGATCAGGTCGCCGTTCGGGCGCCGGTCGCCCTCCTCCAAGACGTAGTAGCCGCCGCCGCAGGCGATGTAGGCGACAAGCCCGCCCTGAATCTCGGTGTTGGGGACCGTGCGCCCGTCACACGGTCCCCCGCTCAGATAGACGCCGCCCACGGCTCCTAGGCCTGCGGCGGCGGAACCTGCGTCGGCGGCGGCAGGCCCGGCCTGCCCTCGTACTTCGCCAGGCCGCGACTGAGCACGTAGGCGACCGTCCCGATCACGCCCAGCTTGACCGCCGTGCCGTTATTGATCGCGTCCGTCCAGGCCAAGATCAGCTGCACGATGATGTTCACGACCGTGAGCAGGAACTCGCTCGACCGCGAGCCCGGCGTCGTCAACCCTATCGGCATCACTCCTCCTCCGTCGCTAGGTGTAGGTCCGTCTCGAAAGGCACCTCGACCGGCGACTCCGCCGCCTCGCGCAGCTCCGCGCCGCTCGCCTGCTTCGTCGGGCCGTTCGCCCTGCGAAGCAGAAGGTTGTTGGCGATCCCCGTCTCGTGCGCCCGCTCAGCCACGCGGCCTATCGGCTCACCCGAAGGGGTACGGATCGCCTTGCGGATATGGCCCGCCCTGAGCGCCGCAATCGTCGCTGGCACCGCCGGGATCAGGGCCACGAGCACGGGCGTCCAGTCAACCGAGGCGACTAGCACGGGCGCCTCACGTGTTCACCCCGATCAGGATCGGGTTGCCGACGACGACGCTGCCGCCCGATTGATCATCGGCAGTCACGTTCGCGTCCGTCACGTTCACGCCCGTCACGTCGGCGCCCGTCGTCGGGTGGACGGCCGCGAAGACGATGATGTAGCCGTCCCCGATCACAATGTCGTCCGGCATCGCCGCGTCTATCTTCTCGCCCATCGCGCCCCCTAGATTCCGTCGCCGTTACTCGTCAGCCGCATGATGCCAAGGAACGCGCCGACGTTCCGGTTGGCGCCCGAGTTTTGATTGACCTCCATCCGCAGCTGCCCGCCGCCGACCGGCACGGTCGGCAAGGCGCCGCCGAGCAGGAGGCCGAGATTGTGGCCGACGCTCAGGGGCGTGAAGGTGACCGGCAGCGCGTCCGACAACCCCGAGTCCCCGATCAGACCGCCCATATCCGGCCCGAGGTTGGCGAGCACGAACTGCGTGCCCCAGGCGGTCGTCAGCGGGCCAATCGAGCCGAAGGCCAGATAGACCCCCGGAGCCTGAATCAGGATCGGCGTCGTCGCGTCGGTAGCGATGTTGTTCGTGAAGACGCTCGTGTCGGTGATGTTCGTGCTCGCGCCCGTCCAGTCCACGAACGTGTTGCCCGGCTGCGTCCACGTCCACGAGCCCTTGCTCACCGTCGCGTAGGGCATCACCGGGGCGCTCGGCGCCGGAGCCGCACCCGCGCCTGCCGCTAGACCGCGAAACCAGGAGACGTCCGCCGACGCTCCAACGGCGACCGTCGTATCCGCTACCGCCTCGTAGGCGATATGCCCCGAGTCGGAAATGATCCGCAGGCACGGCAGGAACGAGCTAGCCGCGCCCGACCCATCGAACGACGCCCGAGCGATCTTCGGCTGAATGTGCAGGCCCGCCGAGAGCGGCCACTCGAACGGCGCCGCGCCCTCACCGGGCACCACGAACATGCGATCCGCCATCGGGCGGAGCCTAGCTAGCCCTGCGGCTCGTACGGCTGGGCCGGAGTCGCGCCCCCGGCCTGCGGCCCGCTGGCCGCTGCCTCACCCTCGGCGGGTGCGGTCGGCTGCGGCTCGGAGGCCGCGTCCGCCGACGCCTGCGCCTTCGCCGCCTCGATCCGGTCGAAGACGAGAGACGCCTTCTCCACGAGGAAGGGGTAGAACGCGCCCTCGATGATCACGCCGATCTCGTAGACGCCGGTGACCGGGTTGATCGTGTCGTGCCCCGCCGCCTTGGCGTGATCCATCGAATCGAACGGCCCGCCAGCCCCGTCCGGCACGTGACGGCCGACAACCTGAAGGTCCGTATGTGTGTAGTCAGCCATCTAGCCAATCGCCGGGTTCGACTTGCACTCTACCGCGATGATGTCGATCTTGGGCGACGTGGACGCTGCGGCGTCCGCCACTTCGAGCAGCACCGAGCCCGCGTCGTACCCATTGAAGACCGGGATCAGCGCCTCGTTCGGGTAGAGCCTGTTCAGGTCGAGGAAGTAGTTGTCCGTCTGCACGGTCGGCAAACCGGCCGGGAGGCCGAAGCGGAAGTTGCCCCACATCGGACCCTTGAACGAGATCGTCGTCACCGGCAGCTGCACCGTGAAGCCGGTGATCGCGTACCACCGTCCGCCCGTCCAGCGCGTGTCGTCCGCGTTCACGGCACGGGTCGCCCCGTAGGCGCCCTTCGTGCCCGAGGCGACCGCGTTGCAGGCGACCCCGATCTCGGTGAAGCGGTTCGCCATCACCGACTGCCAGTTGGCGAACGAGGCCTGCACGCCCGGCAGGTCCACGTACTCCGTCAGCCAGGAGACGAGGATCGCGTCCGAGGCGGTCGAGGTGCAGGTGAACGCGAGCGTATCCCCCGTGAATACGTCGAGGTAGTTGGGCGGCGTGATCATCGGCAGCGCGTAGTTCTTGCCCGCGCCGCCGCCCGCCGTCGCAGGCAGGTTGAAGCGGACGCCGAACTGCGGGTCGTGGACCGACTCGACACGGCCGTCGGTCAGCGCGATCTCCGCCACCGAGGCCGAGTCGATCCCCCACATCGAGACGATCTTGCCCTGGCCCGACTGAAGGTTCGGGATCGTCAGGGAGTCGCCCGAGTTGGCGGTCAGCGTGTCCGCGAAGGTGCCGCCCGTTGTGGACGCCTTCGACGCGGTATTGAGTACGACGGCGCGAGGCATCGGCTACGGGTTGCGCTGCTTGTAGCCGTCCATCCAGTCCGCCCAGGCGATCAGGCGAGCCCGGCGTGCGGCCTGCGAGGTTGTGTCGGACGGCAGCTGCGCGAGGCCGGCCGCCTCGTCACGCAGCAGCGTGCCGAAACCCTGCGTGAACTTCGCGTCCGCGCCGTTCACCCCAGCGGCGAACTTGCCCGACTGGACGGCCGCGTTGATCCCGGCGAGCCAGCCCTGCTTGCCCGCCCGACGAAGACCGTTCGCCACGCGACCCTCGGTGACGGCCGCGTTGAACTGCGACTGCATGTAGGGGATCGCGTTGATCGCCAGCGCGGTCGGATCGGCCTGCGTAGCCTCCGAGTTGGTCGCCCACTTCTGGGCGGCGCCAGCCGTGGCGGTCTTCCACTTGGTGAGAACGGTCTGAACGTCTGGGATAGCCATGTGCCGCGTTGTAACCGAACCTCACTTCCCGCGCAAGGTTTCTACATAGGGGGGGGTGTGTGTAGTCACGCGGACCACCCCGCGAATCGCGTACCTTTCGGCGTCGAGCATGGCGCGATGGCATCCAGGCCGGTGCAGGGTTTGCGGCATCACCGCCAAGCAGGCGGGCGAGTTTGCCGAGGCCTGGGACGTACCCTACGAGCAGGCCGCGCGAATCTCCGCCCAGGGCTACTGCTACGCCCACGGAAGACTCCGCCTGCTCGACAACAACGACCAACTGATCGCCTCCAACGGCCCGTTTTACGAGCACTGGCGAGCCCGGTGCCGCGCCGCGTTCGGCGTACTTGACGAGGCCCGAGGCGAGGCGTAGGTTTCCGACCGATGCCGCAGCCGATCAGCGTGAACGTCCAGCGGGTAGACCTAAGCGCCCGCTTCCCGGTTACCACGGCCGTCGTCGCATCGCCCGCCGCCGCCGCCGAGACGATCATCGCCCAGCTGGCGATTCCCTCCTTCGGAGACACCGCGATCATGTCGGGCGTCCTCCTGCAAGGCTGGGCGGCGTACACGGTCGGCACCTCGGGCTCGGCCGTCACCTTCCGCATCCGGCAGACGCAGGTGGCGGGCACGCTCATCGTCTCGTCCGGCGCCCTGACCGGCTCCCAGCACGGGGCGGGCATCCTCTCGGCCGACGACATTTCCGGCTTCGACGCGACCCCCGGCGCCGCCATCTACGTGCTCACCATGCAGGTGACCGCAGGCGCCGCCACGTCCACCGTCTCCGCCGTCTGCCTCGCCGCCACGGTCATCTAGCGTGACCGTCGATTCGCCGCTCCTCGGCTGGGGTACGCCCGATCAGCTGGAACGGCTCGAACCGCTCAACTACGCGAGCCCCCGCCTGGAAAAGTCGGCCGTCGTCAAGACCGGGCCGGGCATCCTCTACGGCGTCACCGTCACGAGCACGCTCGCCTCCGCCCAATACTTCCTGCTCTTCGACGCCACGACGCTGCCCGCCGACGGCGCGATCCCCATCCTTGCCAAGAGCATCCCCGCCAACGATGCGGTCGGCTTCTCCTGGCTGCCCGGACGGACCTTCCTCAGCGGGATCATCGTCTGCAACTCGACCACCAACACGTCGAAGACGCTGGGCGCCGCCAACTGCTTCTTCGACTGCCAGTTCCTCTAGGCGATGCCGCGATGCCGATAATCTCGGGCGGCACCGTCCCCCCCAGCGGGGTCGCCTCCGACCTCGGCATCGTGATCGGCCCGCAGCCCTCGGGCGACACGACCGGCGCCATCGACACCGCCGCGCTGCAAGCGGCCATCGAGACGGCGACGGGCAAGGAGCTTTGGCTACCCGGCGGCACCTACTACCTGAACGCCTCCCTGACTCTCGACGTGGCTGGCGTCTCGCTGCGCGGCGCCGGTATGTACCAGACGACGCTCACCCGCGCCGCCGCCTACGGCAACGTGGTCGGCGTATCGAGCGACAACGTGACCGTCTCCGACCTGGCTATCGACGGCGGGCTCGCCTCGTTCGCCGGGAGCGCGAACCACGGAATATCCGCCCAGAACGTCAACCACTTCCTCGCCCTGCGCGTGAAAGTGACCAACTATCAGAACAGCGCCATTCTCTGCCAGGGAACGCCGTCCCAGACGTACCGCGACAACATAATCGAGGCTTGCCTTTGCGACGGCACGGGCGGCGCGAATAACGGCTTCCTGATCGTCAACCTCGATGAATCCGGTATGCGCCATTGCGTGGCCCGCAACTGCAACGGCGGCGGCGGACCCGGCTACGGCTGCCAGCTGAAGAACGGCTGCCGCTGGTGCTTCATCGAAGACTGCGAGGCCTACACCTGCACGGGCGGATTGTGCTTCGGCCGCGACTCCTCGCCGGGCGTAGCACAGTCGAGGATCACGGGCGGCGTAGTCCAGGCCTGCGACGGCGGAATCCTCTGCGGGGACGCGACCGACAACACGATCACCGGCGTCACGATCAACATGAGCACGAACGTGAACGACGCGATCCGCTTCCTCAACACGTCGGTCGGGAACGTCGCCACCGGGATCGTCGTGCGCGGCGTCGGCGCCTCCCGCAGCTGCGTCCGCTGCGACGACACCTCCACCGACAACACCGTCACCCTCGATTCGGTCAACTGCTCGGGCGCCGCCGCCACCTTCACCTGCGCCAACACGGCCGACCGCAACCTCGTCTACGTGAAGAAGTACGTCAACACCCCGGCCCACGAGTTTTCCAACACCTCGACCGGGACGCTGAACCGGCTGCGCCGAGTCGATGATCGCCGCACCCTCTACGACACCGCCCTCGGCGTCGTGATCCAGACCTTCGACCGGGCGCTGCCCACCGCCGCGCTCGCCATGACCTCGCAGCAGCCCTACTACATACCCGTCTACCTGCAACCCGGGGAGGTGATCACCAACGTCACCTTCCACGTCTCGACACTCTCGGTCGCCCCGACCAACTTCTACGTCGGCCTCTACAACTCGGCGCTCACGCGGCTCGCCGTCTCGAACGACCTCGCCGCCTCCGTCACCACGACCGGCCAGAAGACGCTCGCGTTCACCGGCTCCTACGTCGTGCTCGACTCGGGCGTCTACTACGTCGGCCTGCTCAACAACGGCGGAACCCTGTCGCCGCTCGGGCTCGCCGCCTCGACGGCGGGACGGATCGGCTCCAACCCGTTCACCTACGCCCAGGACACCTCGACCACCTCGACCACCCTGCCCGCGCCCGGCACAATCGCGGCCGGGACAAAAGCCTTCTGGGTCGAGGTTTCCTAGCGGCGTGGCCCGCTACGTCCGCCGCGACGGGCTCGTGCTGCGCGTCGGCTCGAAAGAGTGGCGATGGTGGCACGCGAACCGGCTCCTCCTGCGCGGCAAGGTCCGGAAGACCGGCCACCGCGAACGCGACCTCGTAGCCTCCTTCGCCCTCACCCTGGTCGGGATCACCGAGCACCCGCGCGGCTCCAACTCGGGCGAGCGCGTCCGCCAGCTGCAAAGCGCGACCGGCGCCTACGGGGAGCCCTGGTGCGTCTCGGCCGTGCAATACATCTGGCGCCACACCCTCGGCTCCACCTGGGCCAACGCCACGGCGGGCGCCTACGCGCTCGAAGCCTACGCGCGAGCCCACGACGCGCTCACGCCGCACCCCGTGGTCGGCGGCGCCGTCGTCTACCACTTCGGGGACGGCCACGCCGGAACCGTCGTCAAGGTGAACCGGGACGGGACCTTCTACGCGGTCGAAGGCAACTACGGCGATGCGGTCGCCAAGGTTCACCGCGACCCGCGCACCGTGCCCTGCGTCTTCATCCTCCGCCCCGAGCTACGGGCGTAGTCCGACCGTGGCCCGTGCTACCGTTCACCGCCTAGCGCCCTGTCGTGGGGAACTAGCAGGCGGGCGGTTTCGACCGGCTCCTCAGGGAGTGGAGGGAACCGCCCGCTTCACTTGCGCCCGCCCATTCCGCGTGTATACTGATTCACGCTGCATCCCCACGACACGGAGGCGCACATGCCCTACGAAGTAGTAGACCCCGCCGAGCCCCAGTACCGTGGCCCGTTCTATCCGACCCAGACCGAGGCGATGGTCGCAGCCAGCCCCGGCTCTGAAGTCTGGCAGCTGGCCCACGACCGCATCATGACCCGGATGGTCCGCGTCTGGCCCGACCCCGAGTTTGAGCCCGGCCCGGCCGCGACCACGCCCGAGCCCGCCCCGAGCGTGGCCGAGCTAACCGAGCAGGCAGACCGCTACGCCGCCGACGCGATGGCGAAGGCCGACCCGAGCGGCTACGCGGAGACGCTGAACGTCGTCGCCCTCGCCTACGCCCAGGGTCGGCGCGACGGCTTCGCGGATTGCGCCCGCCTCGTCGGCGCACCCCTCACCTCCTCGACCGAACGGCAGGAGCCATGAGCCGCGAGCTTGCCGTCCACCTCCTGCTCATCGCCGCCCCCGCCCTGATCGTGGCGGAAGGGCTCATCATGTGGTGGCGGTCGATCCGGCGATGAACGAGCCCCACGACCGCTGCGAGCACGAATGGCGCTGGCTCGCTGCCGTCCACATCACGCTCGACCGGGCGGGCACGCGCCGCGACTACCGCAACGTCGAATGCACGCGCTGCGGCCTGCGGGCCTGGAAGCACGGCACGATGCCGAACACGAAGCCCGTCATCCAGTTTGCATCACCCACGACAGGAAGGAGCTAGAGGTGGCGAAAGACACCGAGACGACCCCGAGACACCGGCCGACCCTGGCCGATCAGAACGCCCGCTACTACGAGCTACTGATGGCGCAGGCGACCAAGAGCCCGCGCCAGGGCTCACAGTCCGTCGAATGGGGCGAGCGCCCCTCGGGCGAAATGAACGGCACCATCTACTTCAAGAGCGTGCTGCTCGTCCAGCGCGACGACGAATCCGACGTTCAGTTTCTCGGGCGCCAGGAGGAGCAGCTGAAGGCCGTGCTCGCCCTGCGCGACAGCATCAACCCGCACGCCGCCCTGCCCGCGCAGGAGGCCAAGCAGAAGGCGGGCAAGTGATGGAGATCGCACTGTTCATCGTCGTCTGCATCGCGTTCTGCCTCGCCCTATTCAGCTTCGTCCAGGCCGTGCGCAACCTGCGCCGGGTACGTCGGGGGCGGTGGTAGCCGTGGCCGTCAAGCCCGAGACGAAGAAGACGCTGCTCCGGGCGATCTCGCTGAACGCCAGCGCCGCCCGCTCCTCGCAGCGGACCCTCGCCAACCTGATCGCCCGCGCCGTCGAGCGCGGCATCACCCAGAACGAGGTGGCGCAGGCGGCGGGAGTCTCGCAGGCCCACGTCAGCCGCACCCTGCGCGACTACCGCAAGCAGAACGAGGCCCGCAAGGCTGTAAGGCGTTCTAGGCGGAAAAGTGAAGGCGGGCCGGTATGACTCCGCCCGACGGCGGCGTTCGGTACGCAGGGGGCGCGAGCGCGGTTGTTGGGTATACATACCCGCTGAGGAGCTTCAGCGGGCCGGGATCGACGGCCCGCCACCCTGGTATCGCACCTGGGGCTCCAAGGTCAGGGGCTCGCGTGTCACCGTCAACCTCTACCGCGAGCCGTAGGGCGGTGGTCTAGGTGCCCGCCGTCGAGCTACCGCCCTTCACCGACAAGCAGCGGGCAGCGCTCCGGGCCTGCCGCTTCGTCACCCCCAACCTGGCCCGCACGACCGCCTGGGCCTGGACGGACGATGAGGCGACCGCCGCCACGCTCGGCTCATACACGAAGTATCGGCGCTCCGCCGAGCCCCTGGCGTACGAGTACGAGTGTCACCTCACGCACCCGGACGCCGTAGCCGTCGTCTGCGATCTCGTGGACGGCAAGCGGTGATCGACTACGAGCACAACCCGGAGGCCCAGCTGGCGCTACTTATCGGCGTCCTGCTCGGGATGAGGCTCGCGCTCCTCCTTCGAGGTGAACGCCCGAGGCTCGACTATGCCTGACCTCACATTCACCGTGTATGGGCAGGCCCAGCCAGCCGGATCGAAGACGCCCGGGCGGACGAAGGGCGGCCGCATGTTCGTCCGCGACTCGGCCCGTAAGGGCGCACCATGGCGGCTTCAGGTCGCCCAAGCGGCCGGGCAGGCGATGAACGGGACGGGCCTGCTCGAAGGGGCGCTCGAACTCTCGGTCATCTTCACCGTCCCCAGGCCGAAAGGCCACTTCGGCGCCCGGGGCCTGCGGCCGTCCGCTCCCGAGCATCCGACCACGAGGCCCGACGTGACGAAGCTGCTCAGGGCAGTCGAAGACGCCTGTACCGGGATCGTATGGCGCGACGACGCCCAGGTGGTCGAGCAGCACGCGATCAAGCGCTACGGCGAGCCCGCCTGCGCCCTCGTAGTGGTGGCGGCGAAGTGACCGTGCTAGCCCGTCTCGACCGAGCGCGGCATCGCATCCCGTTCTGGTGGTGGCTCAGCTACGACGCGGCCGTTGCGTGCGTGATCGCGGTCGGCGTCTCGCCCTTCACGGCCGCATGGTGGCTCGGGTACTTCGTGCTCGCCATCGCGGTCGCCATCGACGCCGTCGAGTTTGCCGTCAAGCGTCCCGCCGCCCGAGCGCGGCTCGAAGCGGAGCACGGAGCGTAGCCTCTTGCCTAGGCGCTACCCCGAGCCCGCGAAGCACGGCAAGCACCGCAGGCGCCGCGCTGGCACGCACAAGCGGGCAACGTCACCCGAGACGAAGGCCTGGGAGTCGGAGCACCTGATCCCCGCGCGGCCGTCGTGGCTGGCGCCCGAGACATACGTGAAGCTGGCTGACCTCAGGCGGCAGCTATGACGACAGACCGCTTCACCGTGATCCAGGCCCGAGGCGAGCTAACGGCGGTCGCCGCTCGAACACTCGCCCAGCTGGCGAAACGGCAGAGTCGGTCCCTCGCCCGGATCGCTCGGGCGCACGAGGAGTACGTGGGCGGTCGCATCACGGGCGACCGGCTGATCGAGGTTGTACGGCGAGAGACGGAGCTAGTAGGCAGGCCAACGCGCCAAGCAACGCGGCGCTCAGGTCCGGTACGGGGCTAGGTCGATACGTTGCACGCGGCAACCCCCGCCCCCCAGGCTCAGGCGCGACGGCGCCAGGTGAGCACGTGGGAATCCGGGCCATGCAGCGGAGCGGCTATCGGGTAAGCCCCGCTGGGCCAGATGAGCCGGGCTCGGCGCCCGC
>Ga0070708_100002228_pt1 | contig 14985 bp, 17 predicted proteins | sample KBSK5503metaG_FD_65469 | JGI IMG/M metagenome (GOLD analysis project Ga0070708, IMG submission 65469) | Corn, switchgrass and miscanthus rhizosphere microbial communities from Kellogg Biological Station, Michigan, USA - KBS K5-50-3 metaG | ecosystem: Host-associated > Plants > Roots >...
CGAGCCCATCACCGAGTACGCGGGGGCGTTGATGTGGAACAGCGGCAGCGAGGTCATCAGCCGGTCGGCGGGCGTCAGTTCCATCCAGAACGGGAACCCCTCGCCCGCCATCGCGTACGCACGATGGGTCTGCATGACCAGCTTGGACCGGCCGGTCGTGCCCGAGGTCGGGATCAGCACGGCAAGGTCGCCGGGGGTCACAGGCCCGGGCAGGGGTGAGCGCGCGCCGGCGGGTGCCGGCGCGCGGCCTGGCCAGCCCACCGTCAGCTCGTCGGCGTCCAAGACGCCGACGGCGGCCCGGCCAGCGACGTCTGCCTCGCTGACCAGCGAGGCGAGCCCCGGGTCGGTGATGATGGCCCGGGGACTGGTCTGCCGGGCGAGCCCCGCCAGCTCGGCCGGCGCGCTTCGCGGGTTGGCCGACACGGTCACCGCGCCGAGCGCGGCGAGGGCCAGCCAGCACAGCAGGTACGCACCCGTCGTCCGGGCTGTGACCAGGACGAGATCGCCGCGGTTCACCCCGGCTTCGCGCAGCGCCAGCGCCGTGATCGCCACCTGGGCGGCGGCGCCGCCGAACGTCAGCGAGCCCTCGTCCGTGCGCAGCCAGGTGCCGTCCGGGTCCCGGCGCGCCGCGTCGGCGAGGACCTCGGGAATCGTCCGGTAGCCCGCCTCGCCCTGCTGGCCCTGACCCCGCCACCCCACGCTCTGCTGGTTCCGACGCGCCCTATCAGCCATGGCGATCGGCGGGTGGTGGGAGGCCGCGCCGCAGCACCTCGAGCACGTCCTCGACCACGTCGTCGGGTACCTTGCCGCCGGCGGTCCAGTCCGCCCATCGCATGCCGATGAAGTTGCCGATCCCGGTGTACATGTAGGCGATCACCTCGGGGTCGTACCGGGCGTCCACATCCCGGTCCAGCTGGGCCCGGCGGACCCCGCGGGCGTAGCCCCTGGTGAGGTGCTCGTAGTACTCGCGGAACACCGTCGGCGCCACGAACTCCGATTCGCGCACGATCCTGTCGATCCAGGGCCGCTGCGACAGCAGCGTGAAGAAGGCGCGAAAGCTCGCGCGCTCATGCTCCCGCTGTCCCTCGCCGGCCGACTCGAGCGCGGTCCTGATGGCCATCCGCAGATCCGCGTTGATCTGCCTGACCACCGCGACGAAGATCTCCGCCTTCGAGTTGTAGTGGGCGTAGAAGCTGCCGGTGGCGATGCCGGCCCGGGCGCAGATGTCGGCCACCGTAGTCCGCCAGTAGCTGCGCTCCCCGAACAGTTCCTCGGCCGCGCCGAGCAGCCGCTGCGCGGGCGGGGCCTCGGGGCTCGGCGTGGCCCGCCGGTTCGCTGCCAGGGTCACACCGGATCCCCCCGTTCGCGTGCGTCCCGCCCGCGCCTGCCGGGCGCGGGCGGGAACCGCGGGCGGTTCTTCAGGCCTGGGTGCTGGCCCGCCACGGGCCACGGCTTCCGCCTCCCCAGGCGGGCCAGCACCCTCGCGCATGTTAAGGCATTCCGCGCTTACGGCATTCCGCTGGCCGGGGCGGGCGGCTGGGTGCCGGTGAACTGGGTGACCGCGCCGCCCGGCGTGGTGTCGGTGGTCCACACCGGGCCCTGCTGGACGACCACACCGTTCTTGATCACGCCGATGTAGGCGCCCATCATGCCACCGTGGTCGGTCATCGAGTAGTCGTACGGCGCCACCGCCGCGCCTTGCGACAGCCCGCCGCTCTCGATCGCGCTCACCAGGCCCGCTCGGGTCGGATTCTTGCCGGCCTTGACCATGGCCTGGACGAACGTGTAGGCGACCGCCTCGCCGTAGAGCACGTTGCCGTCGAACGGGGCCTTGGCGTCGTAGGTGTCATGCACCTTCTTGAACAGGGCGATCCAGCTGTTGCCGGTGTTGCCCAGCGTCGGCAGGTAGCCGGCGGTGATGATCCCCTGGGTGAGCTGGTTGCCCACCACGGTCTTGCCGCCCTGCTTGGCGAACGCCTGCAGCAGCCCGCCGAGCGTGATCGGGTCGGCGCCGACGCTGCTGACCACGAAGGTCGGGTTCCAGCCGATCTTGAGCGCGGCGAGCTTGAGCAGCGCGGTGAACGCCGGGATGGAGTAGCACACCACGACCTGGACGCCGGCGGCCTTCAGCGCCGCGGCCTGCGGGCCGATGTTGACGTTGATCGGCACGTAGCTCTGCTTGCTCGCGACCTGCGAGGCCGGGATCTCGTAGGACAGGCCCTTCACGCCGTCCGTGCCGAACTCGTCGTTCTGGTAGAAGAAGCCGATCTTCTTGCCCGCGAAGTGCGACTTCACGTACGCGCCGAGGATCTTGCCCTCGCGGATGTAGTCGATCTGCCACCCGAACGAGTACGGGTGCCCGCTGGCCCAGCAGTCGCAGCCGGAGGCGATGAACACGTCCGGCACCTTGGCGGAGTTGAGGTAGTTGACCACGGCCAGGTGGGTGGGGGTGCCCAGCCCGTCGAAGATCGCGTAGACGCTGTCCTGGAGCACCAGCTGGCGGACCACCGACGCGGTCTTGGACGGGTCGTAGGCGTCATCGAGGTAGGTGTACTTGATCTTGCGCCCGTAGACGCCGCCGTGCGCGTTGACGTACTGGAAATAGGCGTTCGACGCGGCGGAGATCTCGCTGTAGCCGGGCGCGGCCGGCCCGGTCAGGGGCTGGTGGCTGCCGATGAGGATCTGGGTCTTGGTGATGCCGGGTACGGCCGGGGCTGCCCCGGCACCGCCCGAGGACGACGAGCTGCAGCCGGCGGCGACCAGCGCTGCGATCACCGTCGCGGCGACGGCCAGCATCCGGGTTCGGTGGGATCCGTTCATGTAGTGCCTTCTTCCTGGTGTTCGCCGACCGGCTGGCGCCGGTCCGGCGAGGTGAGGCCGTCGGACAGTTCGCCGGGCGGCTGCTGCCGGTCCGGCGAGGCGAGGCGGGTGAGATTGGCGGGGAGCAGCGGCCCGGCGAGCCGGCGCAGGCCGCCCTGGATTCCGTCCGGGAACAGGATCATGACGGCGATCAGGACCACGCCGTAGGCCGCGATCGGGAGATTGGCCGCCACTGTGGTTGACAGGCCGTGACTGGTCGCGACGTCGGTGACATAGGTGGGCACGAGGACGATCACCAGCGCGCCCCAGAGCGCGCCGGCCAGGCTGCCGAGGCCGCCGAGCACCGCCCCGGTCAGCAACGCGATCGACAGGCTGAGTGTGAACGACCCGGGCGAGACCAGCGTCGTGGTGTACGCGAGCATGGCCCCGGCGAGGCCCGCGCAGGCGGCGCTGACGACGAATGCCAGCACCCGCAGCCGGGCCACGTTGAGCCCAGTCAGCGCCGCCGCCACCGGGTCGTCGCGGATCGCCCGCCAGTTGCGGCCGACCCTGCTGCGACCGAGGTTGGCCAGCAGGACGAGGGCGATCAGCGCGGCCACCGAGCACACCCAGGCCTGCCACCGGGTTGTCGGGAACGTCGCGCCGAGCCGCGCGGGCGCCGTGACGGTGAGGCTCAGCCCCTGGTCCCCGCCGAACACGCCGGGGAACCTGGTGGCCAGCGACGGTATGGCCACCGCGAGCAGCAGCGTGGCGCCCGCCAGGTAGGGACCACTCAGCCGCGCCGCGGCCACGCCCACTACGCCGCCCGCCCCGGCCGCGATGGCCGCGCTGGCCGGGAAGACGGCCCACACCGGCCAGTTGAGGTGCAGCATCAGCAACGCCGCGGCGTAGGCGCCGACCGCCATGAAGGCCCCGTTGCCGATCGAGATCTGTCCGCTCAGCCCGATCAGCACCGACAGGCCGGCGATCGCGACCACGTACACGGCGATCTCCGCCATCTGGTAGTCACGAAAAGCATTGAGCTGAACGGAGAGTGCCCAGATAACTGCTCCCGCAACGATCGCGGCTACCAAGTGACGGAGAAGCGTCATCGTCATACCTGCCGGCCGTGACTCGTCGAGAACAGCCCGGACGGGCGGAGCATCAGCACCAGAACGAGCGCCGCGAGCCCGAACAGCGGGACGAGGTCGGAGCCGAGATAACCGCCGACGTAGTTGAGCGTCACGCCGAGGATCAGCCCGCCCACGATCGCGCCCGCCGGGCTGTCCAGCCCGCCGATCACCGCGGCCGTGAAGCCGAGCACGAAGATCGAGTCCATGCTGGCGGGGTAGAGGAAGGTGTTGGGCGACACAAGGAGCCCGGCCAGCGCGCCGATGAGCCCCGCGAGCGCCCAGCCGAGGGTCAGCACCCGCCCGACGCGGACCCCGAGCAGTCTGGCCGCGTACGCGTTGAACGCGGCCGCACGCAGGCGCAGCCCGGCTGACGTGTAGCGGAACATCACCGCGAGAGCCAGGGCTGCCGCGAGGACGGCGGCTGCCACGAACAAATCGTTTGGTGAAATTCCTAGCGAGACCGCCCCGGCATGCAGTCCGGTGACGGAGAAGGCCGCGGGGAAGGACCTGTACTGCCCGCCGTAGAAGATTCCGGCGAGGCCTTCGAGAAGCACCAGGAGGCCGATCGTCACCACCACCGCGTTCAGCGGCGGCTTGTTCTCCACCGGGCGGATGACCAGCCGCTCGATCACCGCTCCGAGCACCACCCCGGTAGCAAGAGCGGCGGCGAAGCCCTCCCAGTAGGAGCCGGTGTGGTTGATGACGGTCAGCGCGATGTAGGTGCTGAGCATCGCCATCGCGCCCTGGGAGTAGTTGAGGATGCGGGTGCCGCGCCAGATCAGCACCAGGGACAGGCCGATCGCCGCGTAGACCATGCCAAAGCTGACCCCGCCGAGGGTGAACTGGAGGAATTCATTCACGGGCGGCCTCCTAGAACCCCAGGTAGTGCCGGCGGAGCGCCACGTCGGCCGCGAGCAGCGTCGCGTCCTCCGCCGCGACCACCCGGCCGACGTTGAGCACCACACCGTGATCGGCGATGGCGAGCGCGCTCCGGGCGTTCTGCTCGACGAGCACCACGGTCAGCCCGGTCTCGTCCCTCAGCCGCAGGATCAGGTCCATGACCTGGGTGACGATCTTCGGTGCGAGCCCGAGGGACGGCTCGTCCAGCAGCAGCACCCGGGGCTGGGCCATGAGCGCGCGCGCGATGACCAGGATCTGGCGCTCGCCGCCGGACAGCGTGCCGGCGCTCCGGTTCCGCGCCTTGGCCAGCTGGGGGAAGCGCTGGTAGGTGTCGGCGAGGGCGCGGGACCGGTCCGTCCGACCGGTCCGCTGCAGCCCGCCCACCCGGAGGTTCTCCTCGACCGTCAGCTCAGTGATCACCGCTTGGCCCTCTGGCACGTGGCCCACCCCCGCACGGGCGATCTCCTCGGGGTGGCGCCGGGCCAGGTTGGTGCCATCCAGCATGATCCGGCCCTGGCGCGGCCGGACGAAGCCGCTGATCGTGCCCAGCAGGGTCGTCTTGCCGGCGCCGTTCGCCCCGAGGACGGCGGTGATCGTGCCGGGGCTGGCGGTGATCGAGACATCTTGGAGCGCGAGCACGCCGCCGTAGCCGGCGATCACGCCCTCGACCGCGAGCGCCGGGCCGGTCATAGGGCGGCTCCCGGCGAGCCCCCGCCCGGTCCCGGCGGGTCCCCGCCCGCGCCGGGCAGGCCGTCCGCTGGCGGCTCCGGTTCCTCCCGCTCCCGGGACCGCTCCGCGCCGAGGTAGGCGTCGGTGACCGCCGGGTCGGCCTGGACCTGCTGCGGCGTGCCCCAGGCGATGAGCTTGCCGAAGTCGAGCACGGCGATCATGTCGCAGACCGACATCATCAGGTCCATGCGGTGCTCGATCACGACCACCGACGCCTCCACCGCGAGGTTGCCGATCAGCTGCCCGAGTTCGGGGAGTTCGGTCTCGGTCAGCCCGCCCGCGGGCTCGTCGAGCAGCAGCAGCCGGGGTTGCGCGACCAGGGCGCGAGCGAGCGCGACCCGCTTGCGGTGCGCGAACGGGAGCTGGCCGGGCAGGCTGTCGGCCGCGTCCGCGACGCCGACGCGGTCGAGCACGGCCAGCGCACGCTGCCGCAGCGTGCGCTCGTCGCGATCGGACCGGCCCAGGCCCGCCAGCGCGGGCCAAAAGCCGGCCCGGGCGTGGCACGTGGCCCCGGCCATCACGTTTTCCAGAACGGTGAGCCGGGCGAACAGGCCGACGTTCTGCAGCGTACGCGCGATCCCTAGCGCGGCCAGCTGGTGCGGCCTGATCCCGGTCAGGTCGGTGTCGCCGAAGGTCAGCTTGCCGGTGTTCGGCCGTACGAACCCGCACAGCACGTTGAGCAGGGTCGTCTTGCCGGCCCCGTTCGGCCCGATGACGCCGGTCACCTGGCGGGGCGCGGCGGCGAACGAGACCGAGTCCAGCGCCGTCAGGCCGCCGAAGCGAACGCTGACGTCGTGAATGTCCAGCACGCCCGGGCTGTCACCCGGCCTTAATCTTGGTGCCCACTCTGAACTGCTGTTCATCACGCTTTCCCTGCTCACAGAGCAGTTACCGGTTGATGATGAACCACAATTCAAGGCCAGGTTTCGGCGGCAGACAAGGCCCAGCGAGGGATTCGTGGCCTAACCGAGACCGGCCCGGCGCGGGTGGCGGTCAGCGGGCCATCAGCTGCGCGGCGAGCCGGGGGACCGCGGTGCCGATCGGCTCGCGGATCACATCCGCGGCGAGCCCGTCATACGGGGTCGGATCGCGGTTGACGATGACCAGCGCCGCGCCCGCCTGCACGGCGACCAAGCACAGCGACGCGGCGGGCTCGACCGTGAGCGTGCTCCCGACCGCGAGGAAAAGGTCGCAGCGCGCGGCCGCCCGTTCCGCTCGCGCGAACACCCCGGGGTCAAGCGGCTGGCCGAACATGACGGTCGCCGACTTCAGGATCCCGCCGCACTCGCGGCAGGGCGGGTCCTCCTCGCCCGCCTCGATCCGCGCCAGCGCCCCGGCCATCGCCGAGCGGTCGCCGCACGAGACGCAGACGACGCTGAACATGGTCCCGTGCAGCTCGATCACCCGCCCGGCCGGCGTGCCCGCCTTCTGGTGCAGGCCGTCGATGTTCTGGGTGATCACCGAGGTGTCGACGCCGGACCGCGCGAGGGCGGCCAGCGCGGTGTGGGCGGCGTTCGGCTCGGCGCGCCAGGCCGGGTGGTCCCGGCGCGCTTGCCAGGACCGGCGGCGCACGGCGGGATCGCTGACGTAGGCCTGGTAGGTGAACAGCTGCTGGGCGGCCGGGTTGCGGGTCCACACCCCTTGCGGGCCGCGGAAGTCGGGGATCCCGGAATCGGTCGAGATCCCGGCCCCGGTCAGCACCGCGACGGACCCGACGCCCCGCACCCAGCCCGGCGCTGGTGCCCGGCCCGGCGCGGGTGGCGTGCCGTCGGTGTCGTCCGGTGGGGTTTCGGCGCGGCTCACGCTGCGATCCTCGGCCAGCGCCCGTCGTTCGCGCAAACCCGGGTGCGTGGGCTTGCCGGATCACTCGCCCAGGCCACCGCCTGACCCCGGCCGGGGGTCTACCTCCAGGTGGGGCCCGACGCGTTTGACCAGGACCGCCATCTCGTAGGCGACGAGGCCCACGTCGGCAGTGGCCGGGGTCAGCACCGCGAGGCAGCTGCCCTCACCGGCGGCGGTCACGAACAGAAATGCGTTCTCCATCTCAACGATGGTCTGGCGGACCCGTCCTCCGCCAAAGTGGCGCCCGGCTCCCCGGGCAAGACTCTGGACGCCGGCCGCGACGGCCGCAAGGTGCTCGGCATCCTCGCGGGACAGACCGTGCGATGCCCCGGTGACCAGGCCGTCGCGGGTGAGGAGCACCGCCTTGTCGATGTTATGGACCCGGGCGACCAGGTCGTTGAGCAGCCAGCTCAGGTCGCCGGCATAACTCCTGCCCTGGCCGTCGGGGCTCGCGCCGTTATCCACTCGATCCGCCGCCATCATCACTCCCCGTGTCTGGCGCTTCCAGTGCCTTCGGTCCCAGTGTCCACGGCCGCGCCACAGCGCCGGCGGGTTCGCCGTTGCCTGCCCCGGCCCTGCGGTGCCCGGCGGCGGGTGCCGGGACAGGATCCATGGTGCTCTCCCGGCGCTGCGGCGCGTCGGCGGGTGGCCAAAAACGGCTCCGGTGGCGGGGCAATGAGGTGCGCTGCGGCGCTGGCGGCCGCCTGACCCAGGCCCGGGCATGCCCCGTCACCGGGTGCTCACAGACGAGCGCCCAGTGAGCGATCGCCCCGCCCGGAATGGACGTAGGCCTACAAAAGCGCTCGTCACCGCGCTAATGTCCCGAATGCCGCACAGGCGGCAAGCCGGGGCCGCGGGAGACGGGAGAACGCTATGAGACGGTTGTGGCTGTTGGGCGCCTGCTTCGCGCTCATGATCGCCGGAGCGCCGGCGCTGGCCGGGAGCCAGGCTCTCGCGGCCACGGCGCCTGCGCACGGCGCGGGCCTGCACTCGACGGGCATCGAGCCGCGGGCGCTGCTTGTCTGCAACGGCAGTACATCGCCGTGCCCGCCGGGCGTGCCGGTCTACCGGACCGTCCAGGCCGCGGTGAACGCCGCGCACCCGGGCGACTGGGTGCTGATCTGGCCCGGCGTCTATCACGAGAAGAGCAAGCAGTGGCCGACGGCCGGGGTCTGGGTAGCCACGCCGGACATTCACCTCCGCGGCCTGGACCGGAACAAGGTGATCATCGACGGGAGCAACGGGTCGGCCAGCCACCCGTGCCCGTCCAGCCCGGCGCTCCAGGACACCAACGGCGGGGTCGGCCGCAACGGCATCGAGGTGCACCAGGTCAGCGGGGTGACCATCCAGAACCTGACCGTCTGCGACTACCTCACGGGAACCGGAAACACCGGCAACGAGATCTGGTGGAACGGCGGCGACGGCTCCGGCGTGATCGGCATGGGCGCTTACCAGGGCTCCTACCTCAGCGCCACGTCCATGTACGGCCCCAAGGACATCCACAGCCCCAATCTGGCCCAGTACGGGATCTTCGTGAGCAACGCCAGCGGGCCGGGCCTGATCGCAGACTCCTACTCCAGCAACATGGCCGACGCCGCGTACTACGTGGGCGCCTGCCGGCAGCAGTGCAACACCACGCTGATCCACGACGTGGGCACGAACTCGGCGCTCGGCTACTCGGGCACCAACGCCGGCGGCCGGCTGGTCATCACCCAGTCGCTGTTCTACGGCAACCGCACCGGGCTCGCGCCGAACTCGCTGAACAACAGCGACGCCCCGCCGCCGCAGAACGGCCTCTGCCCGGGCAGCACGACCAAGTCCTGCCTGGTGATCTCCCACAACATAATCGCCAACAACAACGACGCGAACGTGCCCCTCACGGGGATCACGCCTGCCGTCGGGACGGGCGTGGAGATCTCCGGCGGCGCCTTCGACACCGTGCGGAACAACGTGATCATGAACAACGGCGCCTGGGGCGTCGTCACGCACGACTACCCGGACCCGGAGACGCCGCCGCCCGGATCGCACTGCCAGGGCGGCGTCCAGATCGCCCCGACGGTGTGCGACTTCCCGGCGCACGGCAACCGCGTGTACCAGAACGTCTTCCTGCACAACGGCACGTTCGGCAACCCCACCAACGGCGACCTGGCGACCGTCGGGCTGCTGCCGAACTCAGCGACGCCGCGGAACTGCTTCTTCGACAACCACGATGTCACCGGCATGGTGACCTCGGAGCCGAAGAACATCCAGAGCACCAAGGTGGACGGCCCGCCGTGCGGCAACCCGGGGACGAGCATCGACTCGGCCCTCGTGACCCAGCTGCTCTGCGCCACCGGGGCCACCGCGATCGGCCCCTGCCCGCCGGGGTTCCACTACCCGCAGCAGACCAAGATCGTCATGGTGCCGCTGCCGCCGCAGCCGAGCATGCCCGACCCGTGCGAGGGCGCGCCGAGCAACGGGTTCTGCCCGGATCATTCATAACGCAGGTGCGGGGGCCGGGGCCACGCGGCCCCGGCCCCCGCACCGCCGTGGCTCACGGGTACCGCGCGCTCACCGGGTCCCGCGGCCGGGTCGTGGTGATCTCGTGGCCGTGGCGAGCCAGTTGGCGCGGTGGAACGCGCACCACGGGGGAGTCGGTGGTGCGTGGGATACTGGGCGGGTGACGCCGGATGACCTTGCTCATCTGCGCCGCGCCCGCGACCTGATGGACCGGGACTACGCGCGGCCCCTGGACGTGCCGACGCTGGCCCGCCGGGCGCTGATGTCCCCGTCGCATTTCGCGCGGCAGTTCCGCGCCGCCTACGGCGAGACCCCCTACAGCTATCTGATGACCCGCCGGATCGAGCGGGCCATGGCGCTGCTGCGGCGCGGTGACCTTACGGTGACCGAGGTGTGCATGGAGGTGGGCTGCACCTCCCTGGGGTCGTTCAGCGCCCGCTTCACCGAGATCGTGGGGGAGACCCCGAGTGCCTACCGCGCCCGGTGCCATGAGGCCAGCGCGGTCGTCCCGGCGTGCATCGTCAAGGCCTGGACGAGACCGAGCAGGATCAAAGAAGCGCCGGCCGCCCCGTCCGCGTAGCGTCGTGGGCATGGAATTCAACATGTCACACACCTTCATCACCGTCGACGACCAGGAGAAGGCGCTCGGCTTCTACCGCGACGCGCTCGGGCTCGTCGTCAACACCGACGCCCCGCTGGGGGAGTTTCGCTGGCTGACCGTATCCGCCCCGGACCAGCGTGGTGTCGAGATGGTGCTCGCCACCCCCGACATGGGTCACGGGCCGGGCGACACCGAGGCACTCAGATCGCTGCTCGCCAAGGGCGCGCTGAACGCCGTCATCTTCGCAACTGACGACTGCGACGCCACGTTCGAGCGGGTCCGCGCGAGCGGCGCCGAGGTGCTTCAGGAGCCGATCGACCAGCCCTACGGAGTCCGGGACTGCGCGTTCCGCGATCCCTCCGGCAACCAGATCCGGATCTCGGGACCGCTCCAGCGCTCTTCGTGACCCAGCCCGCGCACGCGGCGGGCTTTTTGTGAACGGGCCTTCATGAACTAAGGGTTCATGAAGGCCCGTTCACTGCCAAGAGGGCGGCAGCCATTGACATCCGTCTATCTCTTCGGCAAGGTATGCATCGACAGTCATCTATGCCTAGAGGTGATCGTGATGAGCGACCAAGGGAGCACTGACCTGCGCGAGGCGGTCCGGACCCGGTATGCCGAGGCGGCCCGCGCGGTCCTGGACCCTCGGCCCGGCGTGACTGCGCAGAGCGTTGAGAGTTCTGCCACGGGCTCGTGCTGCGGCGCCACGGGCGCCGCCTCCTGTTGCGGGACAGGTTCCGCGGCGCTGGACTCGGCCGACTGCTTCGGCGGCCCGCTGTATGGCGAGGGCGAGACCGACGGACTGCCGGAGGAGGCGGTGCTGGCCAGCCTGGGCTGCGGCAACCCGCTGGCGGTCGCGGACCTGCACGAAGGTGAGCGGGTGCTGGACCTGGGGTCGGGTGGCGGCATCGACGTGTTGCTGTCCGCGCGGCGGGTTGGCCCGTCGGGGTTCGCCTACGGGGTGGACATGACCGACGAGATGCTGACCCTGGCCCGCGCCAACGCCGCCAAAGCAGGCGCCCCGAACGTGGAGTTCCGCAAGGGCGAGATCGAAGCCCTGCCGATGCCGGACGCGGCCGTGGACGTGGTGATCTCCAACTGCGTGATCAACCTGTCCACCGACAAGCCCGCGGTGCTCGCGGAGATGTACCGCGTCCTGGTCCCGGGCGGCCGCATCGGCATCACCGACGTGGTCGCCGAAGACCGCCTGACTCCCGCAGACCGCGCTGCGGCTGGCTCTTATGTCGGCTGCATCGCCGGCGCCCTGTCCCGGGCGGAGTACCTCGACGGGCTCACCGCGGCCGGGTTCACCGGGGCGTCGGTGACGTTCACGGCCGAGGCGGCCCCGGGGATGCATTCAGCGATCATCCGGGCCACCAAGCCCGCCACCACGTGACCGCGGCGGTGGGCAGGCGGCTGGCTGCCGAGTTCACCGGCACCGGCCTGCTCGTCGCGGTCGTCGTCGGGTCCGGCATCGCCGCTGGCCGGCTCACCACCGACGGCGCGCTGCGGCTGCTCGTGAACTCGATGGTGACCGCGCTCGGCCTCGCCGTGCTGATCCAGGTGTTCATCCAGGCCAGCGGGGCGCACTTCAACCCGGTCGTCACCGCCGCCGACTGGCTGCTCGGCCGGCGCACCCCGCGCAGATACAGCCTCGGCCTGGCCGCCGTCGTGATGGCCTGCCAGGTCGCGGGGGCCATCGCCGGGGCCGCGCTGGCCGATGCGATGTTCGCCGAACCGATCCTCAGCCCTTCCCATCATCACCGTGATGGCGCGCCGATCCTGCTCAGCGAGGTCGTCGCCACGGCCGGGCTGGTCTTCGTGATCACCGCCCTGGCCCGCACCGGCCGCCTCCAGCATGTGGCCTGGGCGGTGGGGGCCTGGATTGGCGCGGCGTACTGGTTCACCGCCTCCACCTCCTTCGCCAACCCCGCCGTCACCATCGGCCGGACCCTCACCAACACCTACGCCGGGATCGCCCCCGCCTCGGCGCCCGCGTTCATCGCCGCCCAGCTCGCCGGGGGCGCGATCGGCACGCTCCTGGCCGTCACCCTCTACCCGGCCCGGCCCAGCGAGGCCCGTGCCGAGGAGCCCGCCCAGGTCGCGGGCTGACCCGAAAGGCACCCATGACCGGTATCCCCGAAGTGCTGTTTGTCTGCACCCACAACGCCGGACGCTCCCAGATGGCCGCCGCCCTGCTCGACCACGAGGCGGCCGGGCGGGTCCACGTCACCTCGGCCGGATCCCAGCCCGCCGACCAGCTCAACCCCGCCGTCGTCGCCGCCATGGCCGAGATCGGCCTCGATATCTCCGGCCAATTCCCCAAACCACTGACCACCGGCAAAGTGCAGGCGGCCGACGTGGTGATCACCATGGGCTGCGGCGACGCCTGCCCCATCTACCCCGGCAAACGCTACGAGGACTGGGACCTCCCCGACCCCGCAGGTCTTGACCTTGAAGCCGTCCGCCCGATCCGCGACGAGATCGACAAGAAGGTCCGGCAGCTACTCGCCGAACTGACCGGTGCGCAGCGCTGAACGACCCGCCAGTACGGCTGCCATCCCCGGCGCCTTAGGTCCCGGCGGGCTCGAGGACGAACACCGGGATCTGCCGGGTGGTCCTGCGCTGGTAGTCGGCATAGGGCGGGTACGCGGCCACCGCGCGCCCCCACCACTCCGCCCGTTCGTCTCCGGTGAGCTCGCGGGCGATCATGTCCTGCTTGTGCGACCCGTCCTGGAGTTCGACCGACGGGTTCGCCCGGAAGTTGTAATACCAGTTGGGATGTGTGGGGGCGCCGCCCTGGGAGGCCACCGCCGCGTAGCGGCCATCGTGCTCGACTCGCATCACCGGGGTCTTGCGCAGTTTGCCGCTGCGTACCCCGAGGTTTGTGATGATCACCACCGGCAGGCCGGTGTCACGCAGCGTCGTGCCCTCGGTTCCCCCGGAACTCTCGTAAAGCTCGACCTGCTCCCGGACCCACCTCCGCGGGCTCGGCTCGTAGTCACCTTCATCCGGCATATCGCCAGTTAACACCCCGTAGGGTGGCGGCGCTTCCCTACCCCACCACCCCGTCCCCACAAGGACGAGTACTTGTCCGGCCCTTCCGCCGGTGGGGATACTGCTGACGTGGCCGATCGCAACGTGCTGGGCGGGGAGCTGGAGCCGTGCGGCGACGACCCCGTCACCGGGTTCTACCGCGACGGGTGCTGTAACACCGGGCCGGAGGACCTGGGCAGCCACACCGTGTGCGCGGTCATGACGGCCGAGTTCCTGGCGCACCAGCGCGGGATCGGCAACGATCTGACCTCCCCGGCGCCGCATTATCAGTTCCCGGGGCTTGTGCCGGGCGACCGGTGGTGCGTGACGGCGGCGAACTGGCTGTGGGCACACCACGACGGCGTGGCCGCGCCCGTGGTGCTGGCGTCGACCCATGAGCGGGCCCTCGACATCGTCCCGCTCGAGGCGCTTCAGGAGCACGCGGTCGACGTGCCGGCCAGCCCCGGCGGCCTCGAAGACTAGGACCGTCCGCCGGCGCCGGTGCCATCAAATGAGCCGGCCCCTGGCGTGGTGGTGCGACCGTGGCCGTCCCCGGCGCCCCAATTCGGCTTGCGCTTGTCCATGAACGCGCGCATGCCCTCGCGGGCGTCAGGAAGCTGGCTGGTGGCCGCCATCACCTCGATGGCGTAGGCGTACGCCTTGGGCTGGTCGAGGTCGATCTGCGCGTAGAGCGCCTGCTTGCCGATGCCCTTGCTCTCCGCCGACCCGCGGGTGACGCGCTCCAGCAGGTCCGCCGTGGCGGAGTCGAGCTGCGCGACGGGCACGACCGTGTTGACCAGTCCCCAGTCGAGCGCGGTCCGCGCGTCGATGACGTCGCCCGACAGGGCCATCTCCATGGCCCGCTTCCGGCCAACGTTGCGGGCGACCGCCACCATCGGGGTGTGGCAGAACCAGCCACCTTTGCCGCCGGGGGCCGCAAAGCCGGCGTCCTCACTGGCTACGGCAAGGTCGCAGCTCGCGACGAGCTGGCAGCCCGCCGCCGTGGCGAGGCCGTGCACCCGGGCGACCACGGGCTGCGGTACCTGCTGGATGAGCGTCATCAGCTCGGTGCAGGTGACCAGCAGCGACCGGACCGACGAGAGGTCCGCGTCCACCACGTCGGCGAAGTCGTGACCGGCGCTGAACACCGGCCCGTTCCCGGCCAGGACGATGCCCAGCGCGTCGCCGGCCCCGATCTCCCGGAACGCCGCGATCAGCTCGCGCATGTGGTCCAGCGAGAGCGCGTTACGCCGTTGCGGCCGGTTCATCGTGACGGTGGCGAACTCGCCCGACCGCTCGACCAGGATGTGCTCGAACCCCATGGCGGCCTCCTTCTCCCGGCCCTAAACGCAGCCTACGCACCGCGCCGGCGTAGGGCGGGGTGGTGGGGTCGGGGCCAGCAGAGCGCGGGGTGGTGGGGTCGGGGCCAGCAGAGCGCGGGGTGGC